>WNFT01006722.1_pt1 | contig 11143 bp, 6 predicted proteins | sample 5400191 | NCBI WGS metagenome assembly WNFT01 (sample SAMN13153359, study PRJNA577476) | soil metagenome | isolation source: 80 cm saprolite under Madrone tree | place: USA:California | collected 2016-06-14
ATCTACACCGTGCTGGTGGAGCTTTGGAATGCCGGCCAGGCGATCGACCTGATTACGTTTACGCAAGTGCTTCGCGACAGGAACCTGCTTGAGAGCCTGGGCGGCGCCTCCTTCGTCACCGGCCTCTTCACGTTCGTGCCAACGGCAGCAAACGTTCAGTACTACCTCGATATCGTCCGCGACAAATACATTCTTCGCGAGATTATCGCCGCCGCCACAGAGAGCGTTCGGCGCGCCTACGAGGAACAGGACGAGGTGAATAATCTCCTCGATGAAGTGGAGCAAAGAATCTTCGCCGTCGGCGAAGACCGCTTCAAAGGGCAGATGCTCTCGATGAAGGATCAGGTGATGGGTGCAATCGAGTCAATCGAGAAGCTTTACGAAAATCGCGGAGGTATTACCGGCATTTCAACCGGTTTCGCCGAGTTCGATCGCATGACTGACGGAATGCATCCTGCCGAAATGATTGTGATCGCAGCGCGTCCGAGCATGGGGAAAACCGCGCTGGTCATGAACATTGCGGAGCATGTCGCGGTGCAGGAAAACCTTCCTGTAGGGGTGTTCAGCCTGGAGATGAGCAGCCAACAACTTGTGCAAAGACTGCTTTGCTCACGCGCTCGCGTTAATTTGCAAAAAGTGCGCGATGGATTTTTGGCGGAGCGCGATTTTCCAAGCCTGACTGCCGCGGCATCGAAGCTGGCCGAAGCGAAGATTTTTATTGATGACAGTGCCGGCCTGAGCATTCTGGAGCTGCGGGCGAAGACACGCCGGCTCAGGGCCCAGCACGACGTTCAACTACTCATCGTCGATTATTTGCAACTCCTAAGATCGACATCCCGGCGCGCGCAGGATAATCGGCAGCTTGAGATCTCCGAAATCTCCGCGGGTCTCAAGGGTCTAGCGAAAGAGCTGAAGATCCCGATTATTGTTGTGGCGCAATTAAATCGACAACCGGAGGCTCGCTCCGGCGGAAGGCCACGCTTGAGCGATCTGCGAGAATCAGGCTCGATCGAACAGGATGCCGATTTAGTCGGATTACTCGTTAGGCCAGAAATTTACGAGGAGGATAAGGATGCGCGCGAGGAAAAAGCGGGCGAAGCGGAATTGATTATCGCGAAACAGCGCAATGGTCCGGTCGGCGAAATTCCGCTGACGTTCCTGAAGGAATTCACCCGCTTCGAAACTCGGGCGCGCAATGTGAGCGAGCCGGAAGAAGCGTTTTAAATAGACATCGAAGCGTTGAAGCGGCCCCGGCGCGCTTAAGCCAAAGTCGTGCAATCCGATGACTTTTCCGTCGAGACCGACGTATTGATACCAAATCTCAGGAACGCCCGCTTCGATAGCAACGCGGCGACGGCATGATTTCGGCAGAACTTCTTCGCGATATTCTTCCGATTCGCGCGCGAAGCGTTCGAAGCAGGGTATCGAGACAACGCGCACCCCATCGCCGAGTTCCCTCGCAGCGGCGAGCGCATGTTGCAGTTCGCTCCCGCATGACATGATGATCAGATCGAGCTTACCTTGCTCACGTTTGGCGATGTAACCGCCACGCAGAACTCCTTCGCGCCGCAACTGCACATCGATCTCGCTCAAAATCGGAACGACCTGGCGCGTGAGCGCGATTAAGGTCGGGCCGTCAGTTCGCTCGACCGCCGCGGCAAATGCGCCTGCGGTCTCTTCAGGATCGGCTGGACGAATCACGTCGATGTGGGGCATCAAACGAACCGAGCTCACCGTCTCAACCGGTTCATGAGTCGGGCCGTCTTCACCAACGCCAATGGAGTCGTGAGTAAAAATGTAGATGTTTGGCAAACGCGAAAGCGCGCTGAGTCGAATTGAAGCGCGACAATAGTCAGTAAACACCATAAACGTCGCGCCGGATGCACGGAACATTCCGTGATAAGAGATGCCGTTCAGGATCGCGCACATCCCGTGTTCGCGAATTCCGAAGTGAATATTGCGCCCGCTGGGGGTGTTCCGAGTGAAATCCCCCCCGTCTTTGATGTAATTCAATGTCGATCCATGCAGATCGGCGCTGCCGCTGATCAGCAACGGCATCGCTTGCGCGATTGGCTGCAAGGCTTCGCTGCCGGCCTTACGCGTCGCGAGCTGCGCATCCGCCGGGAAATTTGGAATTTTAGATAAAAGATCGACAGGAACTTTTCCCTCGATTCCGTCATCGAGCATTTTCGCTTTCTCGGGATTTTTCGTGCACCACTCGTTGTAAGTTTTTTCCCAGCGATCGTAGTCAGCGAGCAACTTCCTTTTGTGCTCGGTGAAGTAATCGCGTACTTCTTGCGAGACGAAATAATGTTCATCTGGCAGACCAAGCCCCTTGCGCGCTGCATCGACAAACTTCCAGCCGGCCTCGCCGTGCGCCTTATGCGTCCCGGCAACTTCCGGAACGCCTTTGCCGATAAGGGTATGTGCGATGATGAACTGCGGTTTGCCGTTGTCGCGTTCTTTTGCGACGTTTAGCGCGTCGAGAAATTGCTGCATGTCCTCGCCATCGATCTCCTGGACATCGAATCCGTACGCTTCAAAACGCTTTCCAGTGTCCTCGCTCTGTGTCTCCTTTGCCGCGGCATCCAGCGTGACCGCGTTGGAATCATAGATGATAATCAGATTATCGAGACCGAAATGTGCTGCGAAAGCGCTCGCTTCAGATGCAACGCCTTCTTGCATGTCACCATCGCCAGCCAGGCAAATAATATGTTGGTCGAAGATCCTGTGCTCCGCGGTGTTGAAACGGGCGGCCGCCATTTTGGCGGCTACCGCTATTCCGGTGGCATTGCCAACGCCTTGGCCAAGCGGCCCGGTCGTACATTCAACTCCGGGCGTTTCAGAAAATTCCGGATGTCCAGGCGTCTTGCTGTGCAGTTGCCGGAAGCGTTTGATTTCCGACATCGGTAAGTCATAGCCGCCCAAGTGCAGCCAGGCGTAGAGAAACATGCTCCCGTGCCCGGCGGAGAGAACGAAATAGTCGCGGTTAATCCACCGCGGCCGATCCGGATTATATTTCAGAGCGTAGCCATAAAGCACCGCGCCCATTTCAGCGCACCCAAGGGGCAGGCCCAAGTGTCCCGATTTCGACGCCTGCACCGCGTCCATGCACAAACCGCGCGCTTCGTTCGCTGCTCGAGAGAGAATTTCAACGTTTAGACTCATGAAAAGAAAAGAAGATTTATGATTTCAGATGTAGGATTAAAAGTGCGAATTTCTATATCGTGGAAGATTCGAATTCGACAATCTGTTTTCTGCCAGTGAAGGCTCGCATGCCGATGAATCCGAAGCACGAGAAACTGCAACGTTGGTGAATCCGCCATCACTTCTCCAAATTGTCGAGCGGCTTGAAGGCCTTGCGAGCAAGTTGCCTTCCAGGATTCGAAACGCGGTTCTCAGCGAACTAACGCCGCTTAAGCAACTATTTCTCCAGCAGCGGCCCCCGCGTTTTCTCTTCACCGGATTTAGCAAAATGCCGATTGGCCAAATCATTCGCGCGCTTTTTGCGCCCGGCGATTTCACCCAAACGCGCGACATCCCGGTCCGGATTTGCCGTTGGCACGACGTCAGCCTGCCTGAGCGGGGAACGATCTCAATTCTCGATGCTCGTGACGCTGATGATTCGACTCCAATGCAGATCCATGACGAACTCAAATTTCAATCCGCCGATGTCATTTTTTTCCTCGAGGAACAACAAGCGGCACGTCAGCTTGAGAAGCGAAAGTTCGATGACTTGATCACATATCTTGTCTGGAATAACGCATCCGGAGGCGATGCGAAAATAATCGGAATTACCATTCCGCCAACGGGACAGCCAATCGTATCCGATGCTACTGACATCGCCGCAACCCGGCTGAAATCGGCGCTCCGCTCGATCCCGATGCTCCACGAGCACATTTTGGAAGTCTTGAGTTTGTCTTTGGCACACGGCGCTGAGCCGGCAAAGACCCTGAGTCGCGAAGCGCAAAAACTCATGTCGATCTTAGCGCGCAAGCTACCGAACCAGGCCCGAATGGAAATGATTCGAATATCGCAAGACCGCGAAGCGCAGCACGAAGTCGCTCAGGCCCTGGTAAAATCCACTACCGCTATCTGTGCAGCAATCGGCGCTCAACCGATTCCGCTGGCCGATCTGCCGATTCTCACGAGCTTACAGCTACTAATGGTCGGCGGAATCATGCATGTGAGCGGCCGTGAGCTCAGCCTGCGCGCGGCCGCAGAATTTATGGGGGCGCTCGGTGCCAATGTTGGCGCGGCGATGCTTCTACGAGAAGGCTCGCGCGTGATCCTGAAATTCCTTCCCGGGTGGGGAAACGTCGTCTGCGGGCTGATGGCAGGAACCGGCACATATGCGATTGGCCGGGCCGCAAGCGTATTTTTTATCGAAGGCATTTCATTGACAGATGCGCGGAGAATCTATCTCGCGGGGCGCAAAATGCGCGCCCGCCCAGCTCTACCGGCTAGCGAGAGGGTCAACAAAGCACACGTTAAAACAGACTAATCTTTCGTCTCGGTGATTGTTGAGGAAGTCATTGAATAACTTGTGAATAAGATCTCTCTGTCGAAAGCGTTTTGTTCACAATGTTTTGTGAACAAACACACCACTTTATTGGACGGTTGAGGCGCGTCTCGATGCTTGTATGAAGCTCTCCGAGATACGAACGACGCTTCAAGAGATACACGTTTCGCCGGTCAAGACTCTCGGGCAAAATTTCCTGCACGATCAAAATCTCGCCCGATGGATTGTCGATCAAGCTAAGATAACTCCGGATGATTATGTGGTGGAGATCGGACCTGGACTGGGCGCTCTGACAACACTGGCGCTTGAGAGAGGTGCACGTGTTTTTGCGATCGAAAAAGATACACGTCTCGCTAATTTTTTGCGTGAGCGTCTCACTCATCCACGACTTGAGGTGCTGAACGTAGACGCACTGGATTTCGATGCTCGGGTTCTTTTTTCGCAGCGCAGCGTGAAGTTGCTTGCTAATCTTCCGTACAACATCTCAAGTCAATTGCTCCTGACGTTTTTGAAATATCCGAGTCCGATCTTGTTGTGGTTGTTAATGTTACAAAAGGAAATGGCGTTACGGCTTTCAGCTTTACCGTCCACGGGTAATTACGGAGCGCTTACCTTGCGCGTGCAATTACATCATCGCGTTGAATATCTGCGCGCGATTCCAGCAAATGTTTTTTTCCCACAGCCTGATGTCGATTCTGCGCTCGTGCGAATCACGCCGCGCGATGCCCTTGAGCTACCTGAGCGCGATGATGAGTTGCTTATGAAGTTGATTCGATGTGGCTTTTCTCAAAGAAGAAAGCAGTTGCAAAGATTGCTTCGCGCCTACGTCGCAGATTGGAATGACGCCGCTTCCAATCTGGATCTTAATCCCAAGGCTAGAGCAGAAGAGTTGTCGCTGGTTCAGTGGATTGGCTTGGCGAATTACATCGCACCGACCATCCGCCCCGAGACTCACGCAATCAAGGACGAACAGTTCCCAGTGGTCGATGAAATGGATCGGGTTTTACGCTATGCAGGCCGCTCCGAAGTGCATGGGAATAACTTGTATCATCGCGCTGTCCACATCCTAATTTTCAACGACGCAGCCGAACTTTATCTGCAGCAACGCTCTCGCTGGAAAGATCGACATCCGCTTCTGTGGGACTCGAGCGCAGCGGGTCATGTAAGCGGTGCGGAAAATTACGACGAAGCGGCGAACCGCGAGTTACAGGAAGAGCTCGGCATAAATGTTCCACTTGAAAAGCTTCTCAAGGTTTCCGCTTCGCCGCAGACCGGCCAAGAGTTTATCTGGCTTTATCGAGGACAACTACACGGCAATATTAGGCCCAACCGCAGTGAACTCGAAAGCGGTGCTTTTGTCGCCCCGACGGTCGTGGATGGCTGGACCGTGGCACGACCGGAGAATTTCGCGCCTGGATTCCTGCAATGCTGGCAAGCTTACCGCCGAAGAGAGAGAGCGGTTAACCTTATTTGAAGCCCACAAATTTGCGCTTGGGCAGCCTGCGCATGGCTGTGCGCCTAAACTTCCGTGCCGCACGCCTCGCCGCTTCCTTCCCTCCATGGATGCTGTCGCTAAACATCTTCGTTACTACTTTGGTTCCGCGAAGAAAATGCACCTGAAAACCGTGCGTCTGTTTCTTCGCGCGCGATTTTGTGTCAATACGCCGGATGTTCGCTTCCGAATTGGGATTGGGACGTCTTCGCATAAGAAGCAGTTAAGTTAACGAGAACCTATCTGAACAACGGGAGGAATCAATGAACCTGAGTCGAGTTAACCGTACGGCCCAATTTTTCTGGCGGCGGGAGGTTCCAAGAACGCCATTTTTTTTCGTATTCCGTGGCAGGTAACAATGCGTAGCAAGGATGCCGCTTCGCCCTCAGCCAAGTTATCAGCTTTACGAGGTTTACTTCGGCCATAGTCGTGCAACCAGTCGTGGGCCGATTCAGACCGCGCCGAATATGGAAGAAAATCGCGCTGCCGACTCCGGGAACCGGTGGATTGGAATTGTGCCGGATTTCAACGAGCCAGTGATAGGCAAAATCGCCCGAGCGCATTTTTTCGTGCGTGTAATTGTCCGGAGGATTCTTGGGATCAATTACGATATGACGATTGTAATTCGGCGACCGGGGGTCATCGCTCCACACGTCTGCTTCGGTCACCTGGTGGTACGGGTAATCGGCCCCAGGGGGCAAATTCGAATCGTAACCAAAAACTTCGCCGACCTCGAAAACTCCCGCGGGCGCTCGTCCATCGCGTTCTTTCTTTCGAAGTCCTGGCTCGTTCTGCCCAGCTAGCCCTGTTCCCCACGCGACGCCGTTTTTTCCAAACAATACAGGGAAAGATCCAGCCACGGGCGACCAATCGCCACTGCGTGATCGCTCAAACAATCGCAAGTCCCCGCGCATTGAGTTCCATGTTGGCGCGATACCGAGTATGAGCTGAGTGCATTCGTCTGGAACTCCGTCGGCATTGGCACTGCTTGCCAGCAACATCAGCGAGCAGATCAATAAATAGTGAAAGATCGATATAGGCATTTCCAGACTACTGCGAGCTGAGTTGATCCGGCGCAACTGCTTTTCGTGCTTCAATTCTACATCCGAAGGAATGACACCTGCCGATACTTGTATGGCAGCGCTGCAGCTGACCCTGAGCGCTCAACGTTTTGGTTATTCTATGAAAACATCACTCTTATTCGGAACAGCGTTTGCCATTTTGGGTGTGGCCGCTGCTCCCATGTTCGCTCAAACCCAGACTACAACCAGCACCAGCGGTGCCGGCTATGTTCAAACGAGCAAGCTTATCGGCACAAAAGTCAAGGCCTCACAAGGCGAAGACATCGGCGTAATTAAGGACGTGGTGCTCGACCGCAACACCGGATGCATGGCTTACACCGTTCTCTCAGCCGGCGGCGGGGGCACTCGCGCTACTGGACAAGCAAAAACCGTTGCCGTTCCATGGACGGTCTATTCCCCCTCATCCGATCCAAGCGTTTTAATGGTTCGCGTCGAGCGGGAGAGGATTTATAACGCGCCTGAGTTCGATTACGCGCGCATCGATGAATACGGGACGACCGGTTACATTAACAACATCTACTCCTATTACGGTGTGAGTCCTCAGACTGGAGTTGGAGTAAGCGGCGGAGTTTCCGGAACCGCGACGACAGGCACTGCGACGACCACTGGTGCAACCGGGGGAGCTACGGGCGCCGCGAGCCCGACAGCACCGGCTTCACCTGGCGCGACGTACTCGCCGGGAACTGCATCCCCAAGAGCAACTGCCTCGCCTCGTGCGACCTATTCCCCGACGGGAGCTGCTTCCCCTGGAGCGACTGCTTCACCAGGCGCGGGTGCGGAGAGAACCGTTTCGCCAGGCGCAACCGCGACAGCAACGTCACCCAGCGCGACTAGAGGCAGAACCAGAGCCAGCGTGACACCGTCCTCTCCACGCGGCCAGACTGAGACAGCGCCTCCGAGCGCGACTGGAGAAAGTCCATCGGAGACCACAAGCAGTCCAACCGAAGGCAAGAAGTCTTCGCGTCATCATCGAACCGAAGGCAGCTCTACGACCGAGCCAAGCGCAACACCGCAATCGCCGGAGGAATAATAAGGATAACGGCCGGTTTTTAGAGCGATATAAATTCAGGAAGATCGCGAAACCGCAGGAACGAAAATGTTCCTGCGGTTTCTTTTTGGAGTAAGAGGCTAAACACCTTTCCATTACGTCTGCGCGGTTTCTATCGCAGCCGTGTCTGCGGGAAGGTATTTCGCACCGATGATCCAAGCCAGGCCGGAGGCAAAGATTATTCCAGACACAAACAGAAACGCTACATGCATGTTCGTATGCCCGCCTATGTAACCAAGCAACCAGAAGGCCTGCACGTCGCCCAATGCGTGGATGACGAAAATGTTTACGGCAAATGCCGTCGCGCGCACGGCCGGTAGCGAGACGTTGGCCAGCGCCGTGTTTGAAGGACCTGTGTTCAAGAACAAGAAAAAGATTGCGAAGAACATCGCGACCCACGCTGCGGGAAACGGAATATAAAGGGTCGCAATGAAAAACGGACATGCGATCAGCATCCCGATTCCCGAGACCCAGAAATAGGAACCAGCGAAACGCGGACGCAACTTATCGGCGACAATGCCGCCCAGAAGCGTCGAGATCAGACCAGCGACTACAGTGATCAGTCCGAAGATCGTCCTGCTCATGGCTGGGCTTTGATTTCGATATTCCAGATACGCCGATACCCAATATCCCAAACCACCGGTTACAAAAGTCATCAAGGTTTGTGCGACGCAGTTGATGAGATAAGAGCGCGTGCGGAAAAGCCTCAGGTAATTCCTCAGGCTGCGACGCGGCGATTCTTGCACCAGGTGATGTGCGGTAACGCGCGGATCGCGTTGCCAGAAACAGAGCAGACCCAGCAGCAAACCCGGCGGCGCCACGAGATAAAATGCCCAGCGCCAGCCGAGGTGAGCACCGACTAATCCGCCGATGACATAGCCCAGCGCGCTGCCGACCGGAATCGCGGCGCAAAAAATCGCCATCACCCGGCCGCGTATTTCGATCGGGAAAAGATCGGACAAGATTGTTGGCGCAGCCGGGCCGTAGCCGCCTTCGCCAATTCCAACGCAAATTCGCGTCGCAAAAAGAATGGCGAACGTCACCGCCAAACCGGAGCCGCCACTGGCCAGACTCCACAAAATCACAGCGGAACCAACGATGATCCATCGCGAGAACCGATCGGCGAGCAAACCGAGAATCGGCGCGCTGATCATGTAAGTTACGAAAAACGCGTCGCCGAGCAGACCGGTCTTCGTCATAGCGTTTACGTCGCCAGCTGCAAAAAAACTCGCGCGAATATCAGGCTCAAGCGCGGCCAGAACTTGCCGGTCAATGTAATTAAACAAATTGATCCCGAGCAGAAGCAACAGCGCACCGTGCGCGCCGCTGGTCGATTTCTTCGCACCGCCTTCCATCGCTAGTTACCGATTGCAGTTTGCCCAGCGTTGATTGTAAATCATAAACAATGGCTTCCGTCTCCGCGGCTGAGCACGCCTTGTATTTTTTCGGACGGGCACTGGTGCGCTGTTTTTATCGCGTCACCGCGTTCGGCACAGAGGATTTGCCGAAAGGCGGATTCCTTCTCCTGCCCAATCACATTACGTGGGTGGATGCAATCGTGCTGCAACTCGCTTGTCCCCGCCCGATTCGCTACATCATCGACGAGGAATTTTATCGCAAACTTATCCTGTATCCATTTTTGCGCGCTGTGCGCTGTATTCCTATCGATACTCGTCATCCGCGTTCAGCCATTCGTGCCGCTGCTGAACAAATCGCCGCCGGCGAGATCGTTTGTCTTTTCCCCGAGGGACAATTGACGCGTTCGGGGACTTTGTTGCGTTTGCGGCGCGGTTACGAAGTTATCGCGTGCCACGCCAAATCGCCCGTCGTCCCGGCGTGGCTCGATCAACTTTGGGGTTCGATCTTCTCCTTCCAGGGTGGACGTTTCTTTACGAAACTGCCGAGGAAAATTCCGTACCGTGTCACCGTCTCATTTGGCAAACCGCTTGATTGTGAAAGCGCCGACATGGCGAAGGTGCGGGAGGAATTGCTCAAGCTCGGCGAATTTTGTTTCAGCCGGAGGCGGTCGTTAGATCGACACCTTGGTGAAGCATGCGTCCGCGGATTGAAGAGAAGACCTTTCGCGATTGCGGTCGTCGACGGACTCGACCACAGCGTTTTAAGCCGGTCGAAATTGCTCGGGGCCGCCGCGGCCTTAAGCTGTTACCTTCGTAAAGAGGTTCCCGATGAGCGGATCGCTATCGTCTTGCCAGCAAGCAAGGGATCGGTGGTGGCAAATTTGGCTGTGACGCTGGCGGGAAAAATTCCTGTCGATCTTAACTTCACGGCCGGGCGCGCTGCAAATGAGTCGTGTTGCAAACACGCGGACCTGCGCGTCGCAATTTCAGCTACGCAATTCATCGACCGGCTGAAGGATTTTCCATGGCCCGAACGGGTGTTGAAGCTGAACGAAATGATGCCGGCAATGAAATGGAGAATTCTGTTTTGGTGGATAACGTCGATCTTGGTCCCGACGCAATTACTGTTGCGGCTTTTGCAAATTCCAAAAGAAGGCGGTCCCGCCGAAGCTATCCTGCTTTTTACGAGTGGCAGCACGGGAGATCCAAAGGGCGTCGTGCTTAGCCATCGCAATATTGTCGGCAACGTCTCGCAATTCCGGGAATTACTCGACGCCAAGAAGGACGATGCCATTCTCGCATCGCTGCCATTTTTTCACACCTTTGGATCGACCGTGACGCTCTGGTACCCGCTTATCGAAGGCGTCCGTATAGTCACGTATCCAAATCCGTTGGAAGCCGCTAAAAATGCCGCGCTAATCGAACGGCACAAGCTGACGCTGCTGCTTGCTACCCCTACATTTCTCCGTGCCTATCTGCGCAAAGTGGAACCGCATCAATTGCGGAGTTTGCGACTCGTAATTACCGGTGCGGAAAAACTCCCTCTCGATCTTGCCAAAAGTTTTGAAGAGCGGTTCGACCAAAAGGTCTTTGAAGGCTACGGACTAACCGAAACCGCGCCGGTGGTGAGCGTGAATTTGC
>WNFT01005451.1_pt1 | contig 11142 bp, 7 predicted proteins | sample 5400191 | NCBI WGS metagenome assembly WNFT01 (sample SAMN13153359, study PRJNA577476) | soil metagenome | isolation source: 80 cm saprolite under Madrone tree | place: USA:California | collected 2016-06-14
GGCTCGCCGACGCGGCGCGCCGCCGGACTACCGACGTGGCGCGGGACTTCGTCCTCGAGGCGCTCGACGGGCGCTTCGCCGAGCCCGTGCTCGCGCTGCTCACCGCCGGCTCGGACGAGGACGCGGGGAGCGCGGCGCGCCGACTCCTTGTCATGGGCGCGACGTCAGGCGCGGACACGTTGTGCGGCATCCGCCTCGGATGCCGCGCCCTCGAAGCCCGAGCGGTAGAGCAATAGCGAAGACCGCGAGCCGATAGCCCCGGCCCCGATGCGATACCCGATGCGATAAATGGTTCCGTCCTTCGACCTCCTCCTGCAGGGCTGCCGCCTGCCCGACGGTCGACTCGTGGACCTCGGCACGCTCGACGGCAAGATCAAGGAGATCGGCTCGCTGACGGGCCGTCCCTCGCACCGCGCGGTGGACTGCGGCGGCCTCGTGCTCACGCCCGGGCTGGTGGACGCGCACATCCATCTCGACAAGGCGTTCCTCTCGGAGCGGGCGCCCAGCGTCGAGGGCACGGTGGCGGAGGCACTCCGCGTAACTGCCGAGGCCAAGCGGCGTTTCACCGTGGACGACATCCGCGCGCGCGCGCGGCGCGCGCTGGACCAGGCCGTGCGCGCCGGCACCACCGCCATGCGCAGCCACGTGGAGATCGATCCCATCGTGGGACTGAAGGGCTTGGAGGCTCTCACCGAGCTCAAGCGGGAGTACGCGCGGGCCATCGACCTCCAGCTCTGCGCCTTCGCGCAGGAAGGCATACTCCAGTCGCCCGGGACCGAGGCGCTGCTCGAGCAGGCCCTCGCGAACGGCGCCGATCTGATCGGCGGCTGCCCCTACAACGACACGGACGCCCATGCCCAGATCGACATCGTCTTCCGCCTCGCGCGCGAGTTCGACGTGGACGTGGACTTCCACATCGACTTTTTCGACGAGCCCGAGCACATGGACGTCCTCTACGTCGCCGAGCAGGCCGTGCGCTTGGGCTGGCAGGGGCGGGTGGCGGTGGGGCACGCGAGCGAGCTCGCCGGGCTCTCGCACGAGGCCTTCCACCGCGCCGCGGCGACCCTCAAGGACGCGGGCGTCGGCGTCATCATCCTGCCCGCCACGGATCTCTACCTCATGGGGAGGAAGGACGCCCGCCATATCCGCCGCGGGCTCGCGCCGGCCAAGCGGCTCCTGGCCGCGGGCGTCACCGTCGCGGCGGCGACCAACAATATCCTGAACGCCTTCACGCCGATGGGCACGGGCGACCTCGCGCTGATGGGATATCTCATGACGGCCGCCGCCCACATGGGCACCGACGGCGACGTCGCCGACATCCTGGCCATGCTCACCGCGCATCCGGCGCGGATCCTCCGGCTGCCGGATTACGGGCTGCACGTGGGCGCCCGCGCCGACCTCGTGCTCTGGGAGACCGAGCGGCCCGCCGAGGTGGTGACGACCATGGCCCCGCGCCGGTTGGTCGTGAAGGCCGGCCGGCTCTCCATCGAGCACGAGCGCAGCTGTAAGGATCTCTGGCGCACGGGCGCGTGATCGTGCCAGACTGAACGCCCGCCATGGACGCCCTCCGGACCCTCGAGATCCTCATCACCTCCCGCACCCCTTTCATCGCCATCGAGACGCTCGAGGAGGACCGGGTCGAGCAGGCGCTCGAGCGCGTCGCCCAGCGGCTCAATATCCCCCTCTTCGTCTGGACCATGACGCGCGGCCTCCGCCGCGCGGGGGCGCTCGAGCCGCTCTACGACACCAAGGAGCCGCTCAAGGCGCTTCGCAACCTCTCCGATCTGCCCAACGCAGGCATCTACCTCATGAAGGACCTCTACCGGTCGCTGGGCGACGCGGCCGTGGTCCGGACGCTCCAGGACCTGGCGCGCGCCTTCTCCCACGACCGGCGCGCCATCGTGCTCACGGCGCCGCGCGTGGAGCTGCCGTCGGAGCTGGCCACCCTGGCGAGCCTCGTCAAGCTCGAGCTGCCGACCGAAGAGGACCTTCGGGCCCTCGCTCAAGAGGTCTTCGGCACTCTTTCACGCCAGCACCGGCTGGGACCGCCGCCCGACCCCGACATCCTCGACAAGATCGCTTCGGCGTTGAGAGGGCTGACGCTCTTCGAGGCAGAAAGGGCGCTCACGCGTGCCGTGCTCGACGACCTGACCCTCGGGCCCCGCGACATCGAGGTGATCGCCCAGATGAAGAAGGAGATTCTCTCGCGGGACAGGGTCCTCGACTGCGTGCCGCAGAAGGAAGGCCTCGACGACGTGGGCGGCCTGCGCGGCCTCAAGGCCTGGCTCGAGAAGCGCCGGGACGCGCTCACACCCGAGGCCAAGAAGTTCGGCATCGAGGCGCCGCGCGGTATCCTCCTGCTCGGCGTCCAGGGGTGCGGCAAGAGCCTGGCCGCCAAGGCCGTCGCCAAGACCTGGAGCCTCCCCCTCCTGAGGCTCGAGCCGGGCCGGCTCTTCGACAAGTTCATCGGCGAGTCGGAGAAGAACCTCGACCGGGCGCTGGCGACGGCGGAGCGCATGGCCCCCTGCGTGCTGATGATCGACGAGATCGAGAAGGGCTTCGCGTCGGTCGTGAGCTCCGATTCCGACGGCGGGCTCTCGCGCCGGATCCTGGGGCGGCTCCTCGGCTGGATGCAGGAGCGCGAGGCGCCGGTCTTCATGGTCGCGACGTGCAACCAGATCACCGCGCTGCCGCCCGAGCTCATGCGAAAGGGCCGCTTCGACGAGATCTTCTTCATCGACCTGCCCGGCCTCGACGAGCGGCGCCAGATCTTCGCCATCCACCTCACGCGCCGCCATCGCGACCCCAAGAGCTTCGATCTGGACACCCTCGCCGCGGCCGCGGAGGGCTTCAGCGGCGCCGAAGTCGAGCAGGCCGTGGTGGCGGCGCTCTACACGGCCTTCGCGCGCCGCGCCGAGCTCACGACCGAGCACATCCTGGAGGAGATCAAGGCGACCAGGCCGCTGTCGGTCACGCGGGCCGAGGAAATCGACGCCCTGCGCGAGTGGGCAAAGGGCAGGACAGTCCCCGCATCATGAGCATGCTCGAGGGCATCCGAGTCCTCGATCTCTCCCGCGTCATCGCCGGGCCGTACTGCGCCACGCTCCTCGGTGACCTGGGCGCCGACGTGATCAAGGTGGAGCGGCCGCCCCTGGGCGACGACCTGCGCGTGCTCCGCGGACGCAACGGGATGAGCGCGTCCTTTGGCGCCATCAATCGCAACAAGCGGGGCATAGCGCTCGATCTCCAGAGCCCCGAGGGGACCAAGATCGCCTTCGAGCTGGCGCGGCGGGCCAACGTGGTCGTGGAGAACTTCCTGCCGGGCGTGGCCGCGAGACTCGGCCTGGGCTACGAGGCGGTGAGCGCCGCAAATCCGGCCGTCGTCTACGTGTCCGTCACCGGCTTCGGCCAGACGGGGCCGCATGCGAAGCGCCCCGGCTACAACACCATCGCCCAGGGCATGAGCGGCTTGATGGCCCTCACCGGCCACCCGGGCGATCCTCCGACGCGGGTGGCGGGCTCCACGTCAGATCTCTCGGCGGCGCTCGTGGCCTTCGGCAGCGTGTGCGCCGCCCTCGTCCACCGTTTCCGCGACGGGCGCGGCCAGCACCTCGACGTCAATCTGCTGGCATCCAGCCTGTCGCTCCTTCCGGATCCCACGGCCATCTACTTCGACACGGGCGTGCGGCCCCGGCGCGAGGGCAACCGGAATCCGGCCCTCGCTCCGGGCGGGGCCTACAAGACGCAGGACGGCTACATCACCATCGTGATCATGAACCCGAACCAGTGGGAGCGCTTCTGCGGCGCTCTCGGCGAGCCCGAGCTCGAGACGGACCCGCGCTTCGCCACCAATGCCGACCGCATCGCGCGCTACGAAGAGTTTCAGGCGTACGTGGACGCGCGGCTCAGCAAGGCGCCGACGGCGGAATGGGTGGCGCGCTTCGAGGCCGCGTCCATCGCCGCGGGGCCCGTCTACGAGTTCCACGAGGTCTTCGAGGACGCGCAGGTCAAGCACCTCGGGCTCGTCACCGAGATGGACCAGCCGGGGCTGGGCCCGGTCCACGCGCTCGGCTTCCCTGCCCGTGCCTCGCTGACTCCCGCCTCGATCCGCCGCCCCGCCCCTCTCCTCGGTCAGCACACGGCCGAGGTCCTGCGCGAGCTTGGCTACGCGCAGGACGAGATCGACCGCCTGGCCGGAACCGGCATCGTGCAGCTCGGCCCCGCATAACCGCCGGAACCGAACTAACCGAAACGGCGCAGCTAACAGCCGGGGCATCTCCGGGCAGCAGATCTATCAAGAGTAAGGGCAGGCGTGCCTTGACAGCGCCGCCATCGCGGCGCACTATCCGTCACGAAACAGTACGTCATCAGATCACTCAGTATGTGAGGCGCATGGAACAACTTGTAACCATCACGAGACGCTTGGCCGCGATTGTGTTCGCGGACGTTGTTGGCTGGTCCCGACTGATCGAGAAGAACGATGTCAGCACCTTGCGCGCTTGGAAGGCGCTGCGCGCGGACGTCATCGAGCCAAGGATCCGCGAGCACGGCGGGCGCCTGCTGGAAATCGCCGGTGACGCCGTGCTGATCGAGTTCCCAAGCGCCGTGGCCGCGGTCGCTTGGGCGGTCGATACGCAGCGCGCATTGTCCCACCAGGAGCCGGAGAAGGACACCACTCAGCTGGCCTTGCGAATCGGCATCAATGTCGAAGACGTCATCGTGGATGAGGACAAGCTCATTGGTAGCGGCGTCAATATCGCCTCGCGCATCCATCAGATCGCGTCGCCTGGGGAAATCGTGGTCACCGCCTCAGTCCGCGACTACGTCTGGAACAAGATGCCGATCGCGTTTAGCGACATGGGCGAGCGTGAGCTGAAGAATATTGGCCGACCGATCCAAATCTACCGTGTCGAGACGCCGGCGTCCGACGCGACAATTTCAGCTCGCTCGCAGCCGCACCTTTCTTGGACCCGGCGTCCCGCTATCGCCGTGTTGCCATTCCGCAACCTCGGTGGCGACCCTGAAGAGGGATACTTCGGGGAAGGAATCACTGAGGACATCATCAGCGGGCTGGCGCACAGCCACTCACTGTATGTGATCGCCCGCAACTCGACCTTGCGTTACCGCGACCACCACATGGAGACTCGTGACATCGCCTCTGAGCTCAGCGTCCGCTACATCCTGCAAGGGAGCGTCAGGCGGCAGGCGTCCCGGCTGCGCATCTCAACGGAGCTGATCGACGCGGTGCGCAACCGGACCATATGGGCGGAGAAGTTCGATGGCGCCGACGACGAGATCTTCGAGTTTCAGGACCGGATAGCCGCCAGCATCGTCGGCACGCTCGAGCCCAGGGTCTACCAGGTCGAGGCTGTGCGCGCGTTCGAGAAACCGACGGAAAGCCTCGACGCCTACGACTGCGTTCTCCGGGCGCTGTCGCTCCTCTACACGTTCGACGACCGTGACTTCGCGGAGGCGGGCGGATACCTCCAGCGCGCGATTACGCTCGACCCCTTGTATGCGCAGGCGCATGCGTACCTCGCGTGGTGGTTCAATCTGTCGACCGGTGAAGGCCGCTCGGCCGATCCGGCGGGCGACCGCGAGAAGGCCGCGCGCGCCTCCGCAACCGCCGTGGAGCTCGACCCGGACGACGCGTTCTGCCTCGCCGTCGCCGGCCGCTACGATCAGGCGATCGGCTGGCTCCGCAAGGCGCAGCGCATGAACTCCCGGTTCGTGGCATGCCATCGCATGCTGACAGCCTCGCTCGCCCTTTCCGGAGACATCGAAGCCGCCAGAGCCGCGGCGAAAGATCTCCTGTCAGTTGTTCCCGCCTATCGGGTCTCGGTGGTTGCGTCCACGTATCCGTTGAGGCGCCAGGGCGACCTCGAACGGCTAGTCGAAGGCCTTCGGCTGGCGGGCGTGCCGGAGTAGCGCCAGTCGCGGCTGGGCAAGCCGAACGCAGGCTAATTCAGGGCTTCGAGGCAGACAACGCCGGCTACAAAGGGGGTTATGGCGATGGGAACCGGCACGGGGACGGGAACTGGCACCGGGACTGGGACGGGGACCGGAACTGGCACGGGGACCGGGACGGGGACCGGAACTGGGACGGGGACCGGGACTGGGACGGGGACCGGAACTGGCACGGGGACCGGGACGGGAACCGGAACTGGAACTGGAACTGGAACTGGGACGGGGACGGGCACCGGAACAGGATACGGCACGGGTGGCACGGCGCCCATCCCCTGGAGCTACTACGCGACGCCGATAGAGCTGGGTTTCAAGCCTTGGGCGCTTGACTTCGCCCCAGACAACTATGGTGCCGAGCCCTTTCCCAAGGCGATCCCGCCAAACGCAGACAGGCTTCGCTGGCAAAACGCGGACTGGGATCCCGTATTGCGGTTTTGGACTCTGGGGTGGGACCCAGATCTCGGCGAATGGCTCAAGGACGAGGACACCTCGCAATCCTCGATCATGGTGGCACGCGAGTTCGCCAAGGAATACGACAAGTGGCGCTTCAACGAGTCACAGCTCATTGCCAGGGGCTGGCTGGACAACGACGCCCACCTGGCCTGGAAGAATGGAATCGGCGGGCCCAACCCGAAGACGGCGTTGACGGCAATCCAGGAAGAGATCGACCAGCTCTTCGTCATGATGGAGGACGACCGGGATCGATACCTCGCCGAGATCAACGCGCAGGCGGACGGCCTCGCGGCCTACGTCATCAGCTTTCTGGACACGGACAGCGATCGCAAGCCTTTCACCATCACCCTCATCCGCTGCGGCCTCGCCATCGGCAACCTCGTGTACATGAACTACAAGGAGTATTTCCGTCGTGTACGGGCTTCGACGATCTGTCCGGGCCTCGTGCCGCCCTTTGGCCCGCCACGCCATCCCTCATTCCCGAGCGGGCACTCGTTCCTCGGCCATTTCATAGGACTGCTGCTCCTCGAGATCCCGGAGCTCGCGGCGACCTTCGGAGAGATCATTCCCGCGCTCCCGCCGGGGCCGCCCGTCCTGTCACCTCCCCCCGGCACAGCACCACCCCCACGGGGCAAGGCTGATATCAACAACGTCATGTCCACCGCGGCGTATCCATTCAATGGCCCGCTCATGTGGCTGGCCGATCGCCTGGCGAAAAATCGCGAGCGTGCCGGTCTCCACTATCCGTCCGATTCGGCCGCCAGCCAATGGCTCGCCGGCGCGATCTGGACTGTACTGACCGCGACAACCCCCCAAGTCATGATGCCCCACAACACCGGCACAGCGAGCGACCGTATCGACTGCCCGACCCTGCAGCGTATTCTCCGCCTGGCCAAGGCGGAGTGGTTGCCCTAGGGAATCCTGAAGAGCTTCAATCCCAGGTTGTTGTCCCCTGTGACCAGATCCACGATCGAGGTCGGCTGCGTGGAACTGGAACAGGGAAACCCGGTCGTGGGATCGCTGTTCGCACGGTCGCCGGGACAGGTGGCCTCGGCGAAGATGAGCAGCCGATTGCCCGTCGGCGTTGTCGGCAACGTCTTGAATGGTCCGAATTGCTTCCAGCCGCCGGCGGGCACCGACAGCGGTCCTTTTGTGCCAAGCTTCGTCCATGTTCCACCGTTCCAGAGAGGAGGATCCGGCTGCGCCGCCGGCCACGTTGTGTACCAGACCTGGACGACGACCCCGCTCGCGGAAGATTGACCGCGATTGCGCACCTTCACGAACACCTGTTTGTTGTTCACCACGTTGAGCGCATCGTCGGTGGCGAGCCACCGTGAGCCATTCGGTGGGGGGTCCCAGTCCAGCGACACGGGCATGTAGCCGCCGCGCGGGTGGGCGCCCTCGGAATCGGGCCGCCTATTGTCGATGAAGATATCGATGTCCGGCGGTGTCCCGGGCGCGTCGACGACCGCCAGCGGATCGGAAGTCGCATACAAGCCCTGCGCCTCGAATGCCCAGCGCACCACCTTGTATGCGCAGCCGCCGACCCGCGTCTTCAGGGGCAAGGTCGCGTCCCGGTGCGGCACCTGCCAGATCGCGGTCCCGATGTCGCCATCGGTCAGGGCCGAGACCAGCTGATCCGCGGTTGCCGGAGGAGTCCCGGTCGTCGGGCCCACCCACGCCAGCGCCTGCATGATGAGATACGCCGTGTAGTCGGCAGCGGCCCATTGCGTGGCCAATCCAGAACCCGCGACGCCTTTGACGGTGTCACCGCCGAGGACCTGGTAGACGCGGAACAGAGAGGTGGACAGGATTTGCTCGGAGTGGTACCCCTTGCGCCGGCGAAGGCCTCCACCAGGACCGAAGCGGTAGCGCCGGTGATACGTCCCGCACCAGCTCCAGCCGGCATAGACCGAGCGGTCGTGACGCCGGTTCAGGTACACCCAGGGGAAGGTCGCCATGCGGAGCCCCTGGGGACCTGTCCGCGGCGGTGACGACGGCGGCGGATCGCCGGCCAGGGCCGACGGCGGATCCCAAAGGATCGCCGCGAGCGCATCGCCCGCGCTGTGGACGAATTGGAGCTCGAGCGCTGCGCTTGAGGCCGCGAGCAGGACATGGCCGTACTCGTGCCAGCTCCAGCGCGGATCGGCCGCCAGGCCGAGCGGCTCCCGGCGAGAGACCGACCGCTTCAGGTCGGCCAGCGCGAACCTGACCTGGAGCGGCTCGAGCGACGTCGTGCTCCACGTCCCGTTGTAGTCCTCGCCCGGGGGGTCGTAGTCCACCATCGCGTTGACGGTCCTACCGTCCTTCCCCGGCCCCGGCGTGATCGTGGCCCGATAGCGCACGTGCAGCGGAAGGGCGGCGAGCCTGAAGTATTGAACAGGCTCGAGGCCATAGAGGCGCATCGTGTCGAAGAGCTCGCGCGCGTGCTGATAGCCGCTGAGCGCCGCAAACGGGTTCGTTCGAGCGTGCGGAACCTGGTCGGGCTTATTGACCACCTCCTCCAGGCTCTCATTGGCGTTGGGATTCACGAGCTTCGATTGCATCACCTCCGCCTGGAGGAGATCATCCAGAAGATCTGTGTTCCCGGCACCGTCGACCGTGAGGCCGGGCAACACCATGACGTGGCGGAAGCGCTCCAATTGATAGGGAGACCTGTAGTTGGGTGCCCGGTTCGGTCTCCCTTCAACTAGATGGCCCGAGCCCGCCTGCGAGGCGGGATCCTGCGGGAAGAGTTTCGCGTTCACCGGCGCGGCGTGAGCGCTCAACGGACACTTCTCCGTCACCCTGAAGGAGAAATTTGTCCCGCCGAGAAACAGGATCTCTCCAGTGAGTGCGTAGGCGACGGAGGAGGGTTTGGCCGCTTGACGCTGTACGTTCGCATACATTTCGAGAATGGAGGAGCGCCTCTCGGTAGTTCGGACGCGTAGGCCATCGAGCCACAGGCGATCGTTTGCGCCCAACCCGGCGGCCTGCCGGATCTGGCCCTTGACTTCGCTCCTGAAGTCAGCCGAGGAGAAGAACTGATCGCAGAAGGTCGTCACCGCCAGGGAGCGGGGAGTCGAGGGTCTCGCGAGGTCGGCCGAACACGTTGACCCCGTGATCCGAACCTTTCCGGTTGTGGAGACATGCGCGACGATCCGAATCCCTAGTCGACTGCCAAGCGCGGATTGCTCGTCGTTCGCGACCCATGCCTGGACGGCGAGCAACAATGCGGTTCGATCCCTCCGCGCCGAATCTGCCGGTAGGGCACCGTAGCGATTGATCCAGAATGAAGCTCGAGGCCCCGGCAGGTTGTCGTTCAGCCCGATTGGTAACCATGTCAGCGGAAATCCCGATGGAAGCGGCTTGGACTTGAACTTCCAGCTATTGGGTCCGCTACTGGAAACGAAGAGATTCGCAGGCAGCTCGAAGAGGCCTGCAACCTTGCGTAGGTATTCGGCCGCTATTCGTAAGAGGCCTTCGGGACTCGTCATCGTCCACTGGTCACGAAACGGATACGTCGGGTGCCGGAGCGTGATCGCCCGAGTCTTCCCAGGAACGTCGCTCGGGATCTTCTCCTGCCATATGGCCGAGTTATTGGGATTCCACTGCTGCTCGGCGGTGGGCATGTCGTCCTCCCGATGGCGTACGAGATGGACTCACGCAGTCTCGGCGCGCCCTTGAAGGAGCCCCGAAGCGCCCGATCATTATGTCACCGATCTAGAAGCCGTTCCAGAGGCCCGGCCCTGCCGGTAAAGGGGAGAGAGCACGCTTGCCACTTGACAGGAGAGGCGAAGCCGGGTTAGCTTAGCTTGGTACCTTGAATTCCTCCTTTAAGCGGACCCTGAGAGGCCCGCAAGGAGATGGAATGAAGCATCGGGAGACTAGGACACGAGCGGCCCAGCCAAGCGCTGGGCGTTTTTTTTGTCTGCTCACCGTGCCCTCTCCCCTCAGGGGAGAGGGGGAGGTGGGGGCATGACCGCGCCCAGGCAGAAGGCGGAAGTGCTGGACCAGGCGGGGCTCGACCGCGCCTTGACCCGCATCGCGCATGAGATCGTCGAGCAGGCGGGGGGCGCCGACCTCGCCCTGGTCGGCATCAAGACGCGGGGCGAGACGCTGGCCGAGCGCATCGCGGAGAAGATCGCCGCCATCGAGGGCAAGCACCCCTCGGTGGGCGCGCTCGACATCACGCTCTACCGGGACGACCTCGGGTCTCGCGCGGGCCAGCCCATCGTCCGCAGCACCGAAATCGCCTTCCCCCTCAAGGGCCTGACGGTTGTCCTGGTGGACGACGTCCTCTTCACGGGCCGGACGATCCGGGCCGCCATGGACGCCCTCATGGACCTCGGCCGGCCCCGCGTGATCCGCCTGGCCGTCCTCGTGGACCGGGGGCACCGCGAGCTGCCCATCCGCCCCGACTATGTCGGCAAGAACCTGCCCACCAGTCGCAGGGAAACCGTCGCCGTCATGCTCCACGAGCACGACGGCCAGGACCGCGTCGTCATCCAAGAGCCCGAGGAGGGCGAGACGCAGCCGCAGGCGAGGCGAGCGAAATCAAAAGAGGATTAAAAACATGCCCTGGACGCGGAAGGATCTCGTCAGCATGCAGGACATCGAGCCGGCCGAGATCACCGACATGCTCGACACGGCCGAGTCGATGAAGGAGATCGCGACGCGCGAGATCAAGAAGGTCCCCGCGCTGCGCGGCAAGACCGTCGTCAACCTCTTCTACGAGGCCTCGAC
>WNFT01005452.1_pt1 | contig 11142 bp, 7 predicted proteins | sample 5400191 | NCBI WGS metagenome assembly WNFT01 (sample SAMN13153359, study PRJNA577476) | soil metagenome | isolation source: 80 cm saprolite under Madrone tree | place: USA:California | collected 2016-06-14
GATAGCTGTTTTGATCCGTACGTTCGGAGGTGGTGTCAGTGAGATTGTATCCGGGCAGTGTTGACGACCCCGGCGCGGGGAAGAGTTTGGCCCACTCTAACGATGCGGGGCTCATCATGTTCTTCGGGATTATGTTGTCTGCGAACGGAGTCCGAAGATAACGGCCCGGATTATTGGGATCGGGGCGTGTCGTGAAGGGGTTATAGATGGTCGTCGCACCGCCGCTAAAGTCGCCACCCAATTGTCTTTGGGTCGGCACCAGGACGGGTATAGATGAGGCCTGCCTCTGACGATATCCCTCGTAGCCGACATAGAAGAAGGCCGTCTTCGCTCCCTTGTGGAAATTCGGAGTCCAAATCGGGCCGCCCCCGGCTACGCCAAATTGGTTCTGCCGTAGCGGATTGCGATCAGCAGCAAAGAAATTCCGTGCATCGAGCTGCTCATTTCTCAAGAACTCCCACAGGCTGCCATGGTACGTATTGGTACCCGACTTGGTGACGATGTTTACGATGCCTCCAAGCGCCTGTCCGAATTCCGCCTGATCGTTGTGCGATTGAACTTTGAATTCCTGGACCGTGTCGATGATCGGAGCAAAGTTGTAGTTGCCAATAAAGGAGCCGAGGTCGTTTGCACCGTCAAGGACGAACAAATTGCTGCGATTGCGCTGTCCGTTGACCGCCGGGAAGGTAAAGGAACCGAGGGCGTTACCAGCGAATGCACCACCGCCGTCCGCGTTTTGGGCAACGCTAACAGGGCTGACGCCTGGCGTCAGTGGAAGCAACTGTGTAAAATTCCGACCATTTAATGGAAGCTCCCTGACAGATTTCTGGGATACGACTGTTCCGAGTTCGGCCGTTGAGAACTCGATGTCGGCTGCCCGCGCGTTAACAGTGATCGTTTCCTGATTTGAGCCGACCGCAAGATGGAAATCATGCGTGGCAGTCTGGTTGACGAAGATCTCAAATTGAGGTTGCGATATCGAACTAAAGCCCTCTTTGGCGACCGTTAACGTATAAATCGAAGGCAGTACATTGACAAAGACATATGCGCCGGATCCGTTGCTTACTGTTGTGCGGACCGCACTGGTTTCAACCGCCGTCAGAGTGATCGTGGCTCCGTCGACCACGGCGCCAGTGGGATCTGTAACGATGCCATTGAGAGAAGCCGATGCGCGTTGCGCAGACACTGGAGCGGCGTGAAGAAGAATAAGAGTGGCGAGTATCACCAATGCGACCAAACTCGAACAGGGCCGCCCCCAGGCTCTGCCAATCTTGTTGCTGAAAGTGTTTCTCTGGCCCCCGATTCCGGATACGTCGTGAGTCACGTTACACACTGGCTTACCTCACAAGTCCGGCCATTGGACTATTTGCCTTCGCGGCCTCAGCCCTGGCCACATGCGCCAGCTTCGTCGCTCGAGTGGTCGACCGGCGTAACATCAGCTCCCGCGCGCTCGACTTCATCAATGATTGCCACCGCCATCTTGTTTTCCCTTCATGCGACTTCGCTTCAACTCGCTGCGCAGGTTCCGTAGAAGATGTTTTGTGTACACGTCGCTGGCGATGAACTCGGCGCCCTGACTCATGATTTCCGCCAGAACGGCTTCGCCATCTCGGTCAATGGATGTCATCTCGATCAGTTCAACGATGCGTCTCCGCGTGTCCCCTGCGTGGCGCGCATCTCTCCAAGTCGATTTGAGCTCGGCCGCCCACTCGCCGACCAACTGACCCTGCAGAGACCACCTCTGCTCATCGGACACATCGGTTATAGTGATCTTCAGCACTTTTTTCCTTGATTGCTTGGCAGGAACCGCCGAACGTCTGAAGCCGAATCACCCCACAGCCTTCCAGGGCTTTTCCAAATCCCCATCTCGGTAAACAGATTTTGTTCCGATGGTCGTGCACAATCGGTTCACAGCCCACCCACAGGATTCGGTACTGCTACTGCGGCGAGATCCGACCGCGCAGTATCACAAGGGCTTGAGACTTGTTCGATTAGCCGGATGCGAAAGGATACGGCAACTGAGGAGCCAAAGCGCGCGGAGCACGCGAATTAGTCCTATATCCTTCGCTCTAAAGCATTTAGAGCCAAGATTCGTGGCGCCGAATAAAGCGAGGCGAACTATCCGGAGACGGAGGTTTGGCGCGCTTGCCAGAGATCCAGCGCTGCTTCGGATGGAGGTAGGACTACTTCTTCCTGTTGGGTGACTTCGGCGCCCTGGTGTATCTTGTTGATCGATCCTCGAAATTCTGACGAGCGCTCTCTCGATCAAGCAGTGGAAAGTACTCAAACGTTGAACATCAGCTACGTTGGCGACCCCGGACACTGATGAGCGATACGGTTCAAAGAGCGGCCGAGGCGGCAGTAACTGCGCGATACGAAGCGCTCTTCCGCGTTTCGCAAACCCTCATTTCAATTCGCTCTTCGGAGGAACTCTTCAGCATTCTCGCACGCGAGCTACGCGCGGTGGTGAACTTCTATGTCATGGGCGTCGGCATCTATGACGAGAATGCGCATGAGATGCGTACCACGTCATACGGCGAACCGGGTGTTCCGCTCCAGGCTCCAAAATTCGCGCCGGAAGAAACCTTCAGCTGGTGGGTGTACCAGCATCAACAGCCCCTGATAATTCCCTCCTTAGACGCGGAGACTCGATTCCCCGCGGTGGCCGAGATGCTCAAGAACCGCGGGGTTCGTTCGGTGTGCGCGCTTCCTTTGACAACAGTACACCGGCGCCTCGGGGGCATCGCTGTAGGCAGCACAGAGGCCGATGCCTATAGTAAGGAGGAAGTCAGCTTTCTCTCGCTCGTTGCCAACCAGGTGGCATTGGCGGTGGACGACGTGTTGAACTTCGACGCGTCTCAACATGCCAGGGAGGCCCTGCGCGCGAGCGAAGAGAGTTTTCGCCTGATCGTCGATAGCATTCCCGCGTTCGCATGGTATGCGAGTCCAGATGGGAAGATCGAATATCTAAATCAGCGTATTCTGGACTTTACCGCCGAACGGCAGAAGAACTTGGTGGGTTTTGGATGGGCTAACGTACTTCATCCCGAGGATGTCGAGAGAACGAAAAAGGCATGGTTGCATTCCGTCGAAACCGGCGAACCGTGTGAAGTAGACCAACGTGTGCGCCGGTTCGATAATGTATATCGCTGGTTTCGTACCACTGCACAGCCCTTGCGGGATCACAGTGGTCGCGTGATTCGCTGGTATGGTGTTGCCACTGACATTGAGGACTGGAAGCGGGCTGAGGAAGGCCTCCGCGAGCGCGAAGAGAGTTTTCGCCAGATCGTCAATAGCATTCCCGGCCTCGTTAATACTATGACGGCGGAAGGCGAACTCGAGTTCGCCAGTCAGCAATGCCTGGATTATTTTGGAAAGACGCTCGACGAGTTGAAAGGTTGGACCACCTCCGATCTTGTTCATCCCGATGACTTTTCTCGCATGCTGGCCGCATGGAGACGCTCGGTCGAAACCGGGCATCCACATAACAATGAGCAGCGTATCCGTCGTGCCGATGGCGTATACCGCTGGTTCCAGGTTCGCGCTCTCCCCGTGCGGGACACGGAAGATCGCATCATCCGCTGGTACGTCTTGAATACTGATATTGACGAGCGCAAACAAGCGGAAGAGCGGTTGCAGTTGCTCCTCGATGTCACCAATCAGGTTGTCTCAAATTTGCAGCTCCGCGACGTCCTGCGGGCCATCTCCGCGAGCGTCCGGCGCGTCATGCAATGCGATCTCGTGGGCGTCTTCTTACCGGACTCGGAGGGGAGCAGATTGCAAACCTTCGTGCTCGATTTTCCAGAGAGCAAAGGATTTATTCGAGAGGAGTTCTGTTCGATGGAGGGCTCCCTTGGTGGTTTTGTCTTCCGCACGGGCAAGCCCTGGACGGGCAATACCTCGGACGTACTTCAGTTGGGCCTGAAGGATGACCCGATCATTCCGGAGGGTCTCCGAACCGGTTGCATGCTGCCACTTGTTAGCCGGAACCGCGTCCTCGGTCTCCTGGGCCTCGGCAGACGGGAGGAGAATGCCTTCAGCCAGGTTGATATCGGGTTCCTTGCACAGGTAGCCAGTCAGATCGCCATCGCGGTAGAGAACGCTTTGGAATATGGGCAGATAACTGAGGCTAAGGAGCGGTTGGCGGAGCAAAAGTTTTATTTGGAAGACGAAATCCGGCTTGAACACAATTTCGAAGAGATCATTGGAAATAGTCCGAAGCTGAAAGCTGTCCTCGAAAGCGTTCGAATCGTTGCACCGTCCGACTCGACGGTCCTCATCCAGGGCGAGACGGGTACCGGCAAGGAGGTTATCGCCCGTGCAATTCACAATCTGAGTCCTCGCAAGAGGAACGCGTTTGTAAAGGTGAATTGTGCAGCCATTCCTCTGGGTCTTCTCGAAAGCGAGTTGTTTGGCCATGAGAAAGGTTCGTTCACCGGCGCCATCACCCAAAGGATTGGAAGATTCGAACTGGCGGACAAGGGAACACTGTTTCTGGATGAGGTCGGCGATATACCGCTCGAATTGCAACCCAAGCTCCTAAGAGTCTTGCAGGAGCAGGAATTTGAGCGATTGGGCAGTACTCGCACGCAACGCGTCGACGTCCGTTTGTTAGCGGCTACGAATGTCAGCCTCACCCAAATGATCGCCGAAAAAAAGTTCCGCAGTGATCTTTACTATCGTTTGAGGGTGTTTCCAATTGATGTCCCGCCGCTACGAGACCGCCGTGATGACATTCCGCTTCTCATCCACTACTTCGCCAACAAGTACGCTCGGCGCATGGGAAAACAGATCAAGAGTATTCCCAAGGAAACAATGAATGTGCTCTCCCACTATGCCTGGCCAGGTAATATCCGGGAATTGCAGAACCTGATGGAGCGAGCCGTTCTGCTATCTACCGGTCCATCACTGCGGGTGCCGTTGGCTGAAATTCTTAGCGACTCAGGCCCGAGCCCGGCCAAAGGGGGCAATGCGTTGGAGCAAGCCGAGCGAGAGCAGATTGTGCGCGCGCTCCGCGAAAGCAATTGGGTTGTCGGAGGCGCTCATGGGGCGGCAGCCCGCCTGGGCCTCAAGAGGACGTCGCTCGCTTACAAGATGCAGAAGTTGGGGATCTCTCGCCCACCGCAGTGACGGACATCTGACGAGCGCGCCAAGTCTCTGATGAAAAGACTAGTCCTGAAAGGGCTGATTCCTTCTCCCGCCATTTAAATTCAATAGCTTAGCGGTCCAGTGCTCTGGCTGTTTCCGTTCATTTCGTATCCTTGATATATAACTCAGCATTTATAGCTCAGCGCTAACACTCGGACAAACGTTGGGGAGTACCTCGGCAAGGAAACCTAACCAACCCCGAGGTCGAGGTACTCAAATACATCGCAGGCGCAACGGGAACCGGGACACCGCAGAACGGGTCTTCATCAGAGACTGCCAAAGTGCACATCAAACACATCACGGAAAAGCTTTGAGCCAGCGAATGGACGCAGGCAGTTACGATTGCGGTAAGACGAGCAATCATCGAGTTGTGATGGGTGTGCTACCACGATTCGTGGTAGTCGCCGGTAGAACGATAGTGGTAGCTACAAATTGCAGAAAAAGTAGAAGAGCTTGTTGCCGTCTTCCAGCCAGGTATGTTTACCGGCGAAGTCAACATACCTTCGGGCCGGCGTAGTTTTGTGCAGCTACGCGTCTCTGAACCTTCGGAAGTAGTCGATGTTGATCGTGAGCGTTTGATGGAACTCATTCAAGCTGACAGCGAATTGAGTGAGATTCTCATGCGTGCATTCATACTCCGGAGAGTCGAGATAATCGCTCACGGTTTCGGAGACGTCGTGCTGATCGGATCGAACCATTGTGTGGGGACCCTTCGGGTCAAGGATTTCCTGACGCGCAACGGCTATCCTCACTCGTCCGTGGATCTCGACCGTGACGACGGCGTGCAAAACGTGCTGGATCGTTTTAACGTTTCCCTAACAGACGTACCTGTCGTGATCTGTCGTGGTGAAGTGGTGCTTCGCAATCCAAGTAATCCTGGGTTACACGATCGTGGTATCGGCTCACCCGGCTAGAGTGGTAGCAAAAAACAATTCTATCTCGTGACGTTTTCAACGCTCCTTGTCGGCATAGTGAGCTGAGCCTTTCGAACATGGGATGTGCCGAATGAAAACAGGAGCTAATGTGTCAAAAAAGAATCAGTATTGGACCGCTATCTTTGGTATTTGCGCCGTACTTATCGCAGTTTTCGCCGTTGCAACCGTGGCATATCCAGAACAAAGCCAGGAGCAACGTTCGAACAACGCCGCCGTCGGTCCGCCGGAGAGGTTTGCGACAATAATGGAACGCATGAAAGCGGATAAACCCGCCATCATGGAGCGCCAAATGGACTTGCTGAATGCTCGCTATGATTTGTCGGACCGGCCCAGACCATGTGGACGGTTTCGACGGCCCCTTTCGGTAAGTTTTTGGCGAGCACTGGAATCAGGCCATTGTAGGTGTCCTCGGGCAGCTCGAGCGTGCCATCAAGGACTTTCTCCTCACCGTTTTTGTGGGACTTCGTTTTGACGTGATATTTGCCCGAGGATCGCTCGAGCGAGGCCTCCATGTCCTCAGGAAAGGATGGTCCGTGCTGCACGGACCGGTAAGTCTGTACGGAAAAGAACCGCTGCTGCGTATATACAACGGTTTCTTCGGCGAGCGAACCGTCCTTGAAGTGAAACCCTGTGCGATTTTCAACTTCTCCGCCCCTGAGAACCTGGCGGAGATCGCCTGTGGCCAGGAGCGTACCATCGAGCGAGTGAACGACGAGAAATCCATGAACAAGACCCTCTGCGAACCGTACCTTGACCAGCGCAGCGGTATCCGGACGCGCCGACAGCAGGATTGCAAGTACAACACACAGACAGATCGTGGATAAGCCGATGATCCAGCCCCGCTTTAGTGCGAAATTCGATTTCATGTTTCTTAATTTTCGTTGCAACTCGAATGCCGCACCAACCCAGCACGGAAGGTTCCCTCCTGAACGCTGAATCGACTCAATTTATCCTTGCCGGTTTGTCGCTTTGGCCACATGCTTGAGTTCCTGCTAAGGAGCTGCTCCGATGAATGTGCTTCTTTTATCCATGCCTGACTCATTCGAACATATGCCTTCGATTGTGATACGGATGCCGAACGGGGCGCTCGCCTCGCTTGCGGGAAACATTGATCCACATCATAAGGTCGCAGTTGCGGACCTGATTCTCGTCCAGCAACGAGTTCGGGAAACCATCGAACGGCTTGTGCGGCAGATGCAGCCCGATATTGTCGGGCTGTCCGTGATGACATTTCAGCGCGAGACCGCAAAGAAGGTCATCGCGCTTGTTCGCAATCTGCAGCCTGAAACACGAATAGTTGTCGGCGGCTACGACCCGAGCCTCGCGCCGGAAGCGTATATGGATGACCCGAGCGCGGTGGACTTCATAGTCCGCGGAGAAGGCGAGATCACTTTACGGGAGCTTCTGCGGGCAATTGAAAACAACACCGGCTTTGACCGCATTGCCGGGCTTTCGTATCGATGCGGCGACCGGTTTCATCACAATCCGGATCGCAGGGTAAATAGTCTGGAAAGCGGAGAAATCAAACTGCCGAATCGCAAAGCGCGCGTGCTGAGCGGCTACACGATGCTTGGCCGGCAGGTGGACGTTATAGAAACCTCGCGCGGCTGCACGTTCGATTGCAGCTTCTGCTCGATTATCGAGATGCGCGGACGCAATTTTTTTACTTATTCATTCGACCGCGTGCTTGCCGATATCCGTGACGCGCGCGACCACGGCGCACGATCCATCTTCATCGTGGACGATAACATCACGCTGGATGTACGGCGATTCGAAGCCCTTTGCCAGGCCATCATCGATGCGCGCCTGAACAAACTCGATTACATCGTGCAGGCGATGACTTCGGCGATTTCGAATCATGGTGAGAGCCTCGCGCCCCGGATGCGAAAAGCCGGATTTCGTTACGTCTTTTTGGGGATTGAAAACATCCTCGAGGACGATTTGAATTTCCTGCGCGCCAGCTCCAAAAACACATACCGCGAAAGCGGTAAGAATGCCGGCAACGCCACCCTTAAGGCGATTGACTACCTCCATCGGAACAAGATGTATGTGGTCGGCGGCCTGATCATCGGCAATCCGGGCGACACCCGAGAATCCATCGAGGCCAACCTGGAATTTGCGCGGCGGTATATCGATTGGCCATACATTCAGCATCCCACTCCATATCCTCGAACTCCGATGACGCAGGAATTCCGCGACCGGGGTTTGATAACCAACGAGCACCTTCAGGAATATGACGGCACCACTGCCGTCGTACGCAGCGAACATCTCGCGGCGGAAGAAATCGAGTTCATGAGGTGGAAGGCCGAGCGCTGGATGAAGGTCCGCCATATGCCTTTCGCTTTCGCGCACGATCCCCTGTTTCTGATGCGCAACTGGCCGAAGATGTTGGCCCACACGTTTCGCGGGACGACTATCGGATCGGCCCTCGGACTCGAGGATCAACGCCGTTCCTTCCAGCGTTACCGCGCCATCCGCAAGGCTGAGCGGGCGTACGTTTAGCGTTCAGCCGTTTCAACGCCGCAACACGAAATAAAGGAAAAACCAGAGTATCCTGTACGACTTGCAAAACGTGGCGCTTCTTTTTTAGGCAGCGAAGATGCACTTAAAAAAGCAACATGCAGGGACGACCTCTTACTGAACGGCAGAAACAGCGAATTCTGGAACTCCTCGTTGAAACGGACCTTTCTATGAAAGACATTGCACAAAGCGTCCATTGCTCTCGCAGTGCGGTCATCAGTTTCAATCACAGATACGGAGTAAGAGAATACGACGGGAATCGAACGCGCTGGACAATAATCGTGGAAAAACTCCACGTGTCCTAGAACGTAAGAGCGAGGCTAGATAGTCTGGAATTAGTGACATATCCGAACGCGAGTCCCTTAGGGACGCCTAAGAAGAAAACCCACTAGACAATAGTTCAACCGGTGTGCAGAATGCCCGCTCCGATTCTTCGGCGTAGGATGCGCATGTCCAAGAGAATCCTGGCCATTGCGCTGGCGGCACTGATAGGCGCCGGCGTGGCTACCGTTCAAGCCTTTATCAGTAAGCCGATTCCGCAATTGAACATCTACAAAGTGAAGGATGACCTCTACAACATCGAGGGCGATGGCGGTAATGTTGCCGTGTTCGTCACGAACGAGGGTGTCGTCCTGGTCGACGACAAGTACGATGACGACCACGACGCGATCCTGTCACAAATAGGAACCGTAACGAACCAGCCGGTCAGGTACGTGATCAACACGCATTATCACGGCGACCACAGCAGTGGCAATGCCAGATTCCTGCCCATGGCCGAGGTCATCTCCACGGCGAATGCGCGGACGAACATCCTGGAACACAAACAACCCAACGCGCCGCACGGCGTAGCTCCCGCGCGAATCGTGTTCACCGATGAAACGGCCGTTTTTCTGGGTGGCAAGGAAGTGCGCGCGCGGTACTTCGGCCGCGGACATACCAATGGCGACGCCATCATCTATTTTCCGGCGCAGCGGACGATCCACACGGGCGACCTCATGGCCGGCACCACTCCCCTGGTCGACTACAGGGGCGGCGGCAGCATCGTCGAGTGGACGAAGACTCTCGACGCGGCCATGAAGCTGGACTTCGACACCGTGATTCCCGGCCACGGGCCCGTGACCGACAAGGCCGCCCTGCTCACTTACCGCAACAATGTCGAGAAGCTGCGCAACTGCGTATACGGCCTTATTCGCCAGGGCAAAAGCCAGGAAGACATCCGCAACATCCTGATGGCGGACTACGGCTGGGAAGCCGACGGCGTGAACATGCAGTGGGACCTGCCAGGCTTCATGACCGAACTGAAACCAACTCGCCTGGAATAAGAACGGGATTTTTTCCGTGTGCTTCGGATTTTCCCTGCCGACCTTAGTGTATGCTGCCGACAATCAGGCGGTGCTCCATGGCAGATTGCAAATCCAATTACACCTTTGAGAATTGGGCACACACACTCAAATTCAAACCCGAACGTTTTTGCGAACCCGCAGATGAAGCGGATGTAATCGCCATCGTCAAGGACGCCCTTGCCAAGGGCGAGACCGTGCGCACGCAAGGAGGCGGGCACTCGTGGTCCGACTTCGTCGTAACGGACAAAACTCTGATTCAGCTCGACAAGCTCAACAAGGGCCTGATCGCCGATGTCCTGAAACGCCGCTACACCGTGCAAGCCGGTATTCGCTTGAAAGACCTCATCAATAACCTTGCATTGGATGGGCTCGCCATGAAGAACCTGGGCTCCATCACCGAGCAATCCATCGCCGGAGCGATATCCACGGGCACGCATGGCACGGGACTTCGATTGGGAAATTTGTCTTCATCAATCGTCGGGATGAAGCTCGTCACCGGAACAGGCGACCTGCTTACGATCAAAGAAAGCGATGGGGATCTCCTGAATGCTGCCCGAGTCAGTATCGGAACGCTCGGCATCATCACGGAAGTGACCATTGAAGTTGTTTCACTCTACGACCTCGATCACAACACCTATTTTTGCAAGTTCGATGATGTCATCGACAAGATCGATACGCTCAACCAGGAAAACGAAAGATTCCTGATCTGGTGGCTGGTCGCGCCAATCGGGCCCAAAGACAACTGCCTCGTGATTACCAGTAACCCACCCGGTACACCTCTGGGCCTGCTGGGCCAGGCCGGCACTCCACCCGTCGGGAATGCCGGAAGGAACACGATGCCGATGGATACCAACGACCTCCTCAGCATGATCCTGAAGTTGTTCCAGACGAAACCGCCGAAACCGTTCCTGCCGATTCTAAAGCAGACCGGTCGTTATGACAGGATGATCACCATTCCCTTGCTTCCGGTATTCCACCGCGAGTTCGAATACGCTCTTCCCGTCGAGAACACCAGCGCAGCGCTGCGCGCGCTGAAGCAAATCATCGACGAAGGCGACTGAGCTGGACCCCAAAAACTGGACAAGGACCTAAGGTGGAAAACCGCTGTCTTAAGGAGAAGACATGCGGAAACAGTTCACGGCGGGGTTCAAAGCTAAAGTGGCGCTTGAGGCAATCAAAGGACAACGGACGGCACA
>WNFT01005453.1_pt1 | contig 11141 bp, 9 predicted proteins | sample 5400191 | NCBI WGS metagenome assembly WNFT01 (sample SAMN13153359, study PRJNA577476) | soil metagenome | isolation source: 80 cm saprolite under Madrone tree | place: USA:California | collected 2016-06-14
TTTCGGAGGACAAAATTGAAGGCTTCGTCCGCGAGCCGTTCGAGGAAATCGCGCGACGCTCAGGGGTAGATGTCGATGACGTGATGGCACGGATCGCAACGATGCTGCGCGCGGGAACGATCCGGCGCGTCCGGCAAACTCTGCTGGCGACCAATCTGGCTGATGGCGCGCTCGTGGCGTGGAAAGTTCCTGAAAATAAGATCGATGCCGCTTTCGACTCGATGTTTCAGCGCGATCCTTTTTCCGGACACGTGGTACTGCGCTCAACCGAAACAGCGACCGCTGGATCGGATTACAAATTATGGACAACAGTGAAAGTGCCGCACGGATTTTCGCTGCGGCGCCATTGCGAATTATTAGCGAACAAAGTCGGTGCGGAATGTTTCCGGGTCATGCCAGCGAAAGGAATTTTTACTCTCGGCGTTGGCCATGTTCGCCGAAAAGCGATTGAGCCGGGCAGCAAGGCAGATCAGCCGGCAAAAATGGCTCCGGTGCAGATCGTCGATCTTAGCGAGCGCGAGTGGAATGTCCTGCTGGCCCTGAAGCGGGAATTCGCCGCGGAAGAAATTCAGCCAACCCCTTGGGCAGCCCGCGCGGAAGAAGCGGGTATCTCGCTTGATGAATTTTATCGCGTTGCCGAGCAGCTGAATGCGCGAAAGGTCATTGGGCGTTTTTCAACTTTTCTGGAACACGTCAAACCGTCGGCTGCTGGCGTTCGTGTCACGCGTTTCAATGCGCTGTTTCACTGGGCGGTGCCGCAAGGTCGCGAGATTGAGGCAGGCGGCGAAGTCGGTCGGCATCACATCCTCACCCATTGCTATTGGCGCGAAGCCGGTCCCCAATTTAAGAACGTCAACATCATGGCCGTAGCGCACGGCACGGATAAGCAGCGGCTCCTCGAACACAAAGCGGCGATAGATCGACATCTTCGTGCGAGCGGCATCCCAGTGGCATACACGAACGTTTTCTGGGGCGGACGCAGCGAGATCAAGCCATCGGAAATTTCGCCGCAAGTTTATCGGGAATGGCTGCGCGAGATGAACATGTGACCCGCTCCTCCTGTAGCCGTTGCCCTGTGGGCGACGTAATGCAGGCATTAAATGGAAGCTCCGCGTCGGGCTGCGCATAGCGAAGCGGCTACAGTGCACCGGGAAAGCGCTTTCAACTTACGCGCCGAAAATTTCGCGATAAGTGCGGTCCAGGTTCCGCAAGAGAGCGGTGGCAAATTTCTGACGATCAACTTGTCGATCTAAAGCCATAGCCAGGGAAATTGCCCGGCTTTGCAACTCCTTGGGAAAATCTTCGCGGGATTGATTCACATTAATTCCGACACCGATAATGGCTAGATGTTGCGCTTTGTCTTGCGCGCGCATCTCAACGAGCACGCCGGCGACCTTGCGTCGATCAATGCGGATGTCGTTGGGCAGCTTGATGGTTGGCTCGAGCGAAAATTCCTTTCGAATTGTGTCCGCCACCGCTTCTGCCGCCCACGCCGTGAGTCCCATCGATTCGTTGATATCGATCTTCGGACGCAACAAGATGGAGAAACAAAGCCCTTTCCGGGCGGGCGATTCCCAGCGATTACCTCGCTGACCGCGACCGGCGGTTTGCTGTTCGGCAAAGAGAACGAGTCCCTCTTTGGAATCTTGCGCTATTTCCAAAATCGCATCGTTGGTCGAGCCGGTCCGTTGGAGCACAATGACTTCGCGTCCAATGACCGCGTTACCAGGATCTGCCTGCAACTCATCGGCGATTAGGCCATCCAAAGCTTCAACCGGGGACATGGGTCATTTCTAGGCAGATATCGATTGCGCGCGCTCCATGGGTGAGACTGCCAACTGAGATGTAATCAACCCCAGTGGCCGCTATGCGGTTCACGTTTTTAAGAGTGATGCCCCCGCTTGCTTCAAATTCGATGTTGTCTTTTCTCAGCGTGATAGCCTCGCGAATCTGAGCCGGCGTCATATTATCGAGGAGGATGACGTCGATACCGTCAACTTCAACGAAGGCACGAACTTGTTCCAAATCATCTGCCTCTACTTCGATACGGATCTTTGGCCGCTCCTGACGAAGCTGGCGAATTCGTTCGGCAAAACTGGAAAGTCCCTCAAAAGTAGTCAGATGGTTATCTTTCACGAGCACCATGTCGTATAACCCGAACCGGTGATTCCTTCCGCCGCCGGCGACGACCGCGGCCTTTTCCATTGCTCGCAGGCCCGGGGTTGTTTTCCGCGTGTCCAAAATCTTGGCGGGATGGTCCCCAATCGCGTCGACAAATTGGCGCGTGAGCGTTGCAATGCCGCACAGGCGTTGCAAAAAATTCAATGCGACCCGTTCCGCCTTCAGAATCGAACGCGCCAATCCGCGGACCTCGATAATCACATCGCCGAGGGCAGCTTCGGCGCCGTCTCCTCGAATAATCTGGGTGTCGGTTGACGGGTCGACTTGCCGGAAAACTTCACTAGCCACTCCGCTACCGGCGACAACTGCGTTTTCACGCGCAATGATGCGTCCCGTGGCGTGCAAACTGTCTGGCACAAAGAATTCGGTCGTAATATCGCCCCCGCCAATGTCTTCTTGGAGTGCAGCGCCAATTGGGTCGTAGCGATTCGGCTTCACGGGCTTGGGCTGCTTTTCGTGTTTCATAAAACGCATCGCTCACGCGCGTAGGTTCTCAAATTGGCGTGCGGAACGCTAAATGCAAAGCACGAGCATGTCTGCGGTGGAAACTCACAGTGGACGATCAGAAGGACGAGAAGCCGAGCAGGTTACCGCCACTTCCATAGATCGCCGTATGAAGACATCACACGGGCACAAACTCACAACCGGCAGTTGAGTCACTGGCTTAGGAAGAAAAAAGATTCGGGCAGCGCACGCTAAGGAGAAACAATGAATACAAGAACACGTGCCACCGCCCGAATCGCCTTAACCTGTTAAGGTAGACAGCGCGGCTTGGCCCGCGTTCGATTTTTTTCTCCTTAAATGTAATAAATTCCGACCGCCTGGCCGCCAAGTGCCTTACTCCCTATGGCCATCGGTCTCTGACCGTTGTAAAATCTCCTTCGGGGCTACAACAAGCTGCCCTGCGCTTCAAAGCCGGCACGCACGGCCTCGTCGCGGACTTCTTGGAGAAGCGATTTGAATTCACACTTCTCCAGCGCTGTGAGCAGTTTGGGATAATCAGGCCTAATTCTGAGTTCCTCGATTTTCAAGGGCAGCTTCATGTCGCAGTCGAGTTCGACCATTTTTCGGTTCTGCAAAATCTGATCGCGCGCGTTGATCAGCTTTTCCCGTGTGCGTTGATTTTTCACCTTGTCGATATTGGCCAGCAAAGATTCAAGGTTGCCGTATTCGCGAATCAGCGCCGCCGCCGTCTTGCGGCCCAGGCCGATTCCGGGAATGTTGTCAACCGAATCGCCGGTCAGGGCGAGGACATCGCCGATAAGCTTCGGGGGAACGTCCCATTTCGTGGTCACTTCTGGCTCGCCGAGAAGCGCGAATTGATCTTTCGGTGACGAGAGATCGGCTTTCGCGGTCGTGTAAACCTTCACGCACGGTCCGACCAACTGAAATAAATCCTTGTCGTTTGTGGCGAGCACCACTTCGACGCCATGCTTGCAGGCAGCGCGTGCGTAGCAACCCATCAGATCGTCAGCTTCGGTATTGGCAAGCGCGATATTTCGAAAACCGAGCAGAGGCGTGAGTTTTTGGATGAAGTCGAGCTGCGGGATCATCGGCGTCGGCATCTCCTTGCGCGTTTCCTTGTAGGCTGGCTGCAGTTCCATTCTCTTTTGCGGCACACCTTCGTCCCAAACCACTGCACCCAGTTCCGGCTGCAAATCCTTCAACATCCGGCGGACGGTCTTTGTAAAACCGAAGATCGCGTTAGTCGGTTCACCACGAGAATTAGACAAGTTCTGGATCGCGAAAAACGAGCGATAAACGTAGTAATGACCGTCGATGAGCAGCAGCTTCACACGAGTACCGTAGCCGAAACAGGCAACGTAGCGCAACCGTCCCCAATTGTATTTGGAGGGCCGAAAGCAGGACGCTCACACTACTTTCGCTTGCCGTAATTCACGGTTAAGTGACGGAATGATCGACGAGTGGATTGTGCGCGTGCAGGGCAAGGAGTACGGTCCGGTAGACATTGAGACGCTCCGCGAATGGAAAATGGAGGGTCGCCTGCTTCCGGCAAATGAAGCACGGCGGACCGATGTTCACCTTTGGACGACAGCGGCGGAAATTCCTGGTCTTTTCGAGCCAGCCGATATAGAGGCTGCGTCCGTCGTCGGGCGCTCGACGCAGCGAGCGCCTTTACAATCGAGCCGCAGCCTTAGCGAAATCCTGGTCGATGCGTTTCGGATCTATCGTAAAGGGTTTCTTCAATTCTTAGGACTCACCCTACTCATCGCAGTCCCTTCCCTCTGTGCGCAATTGACCAGTTCCGCGTCAAGCGCGTCACCCAATATGGAGGCGAATCTCCGCATACTCACCGCGGCAGCGTTCAGTTTTTGCATGTTCCTACTCAGCCTTGCCGCGTGGCCGGTTTTTATCGCAGGAATTCAAATTCTCACCACCGAACTGGCTGGCGGTCACTCGGTAAAGATGTTTCCTCTGCTGCAAAACGCGCTCAAATTTTGGGCGCGCGTCGCGATGCTCTGCATCTTTGTTTATGGCGCCTACTTTTTTTGGACCCTTCTGCCGATCGGTATCATTCTGATGGTCATGCTGGCCGGTCCTTCCGTGCTTTTGTTCTTTCTCGCCCTGCTCGTCCTGGCTTTTCAAGTTTGGATCGTTAGCCGGTTGTTCATAAATTTTTTGTTCTGGCAACAATTTGCGGTTCTCGAGAGATCCGATGCTGGAGACACGTTGCGCCAAAGTAAGGAACTCGCGCGTAGCCGGCGCGATCTTCCGTGGTTTCGACGCCCGATGTGGCGAGGCGTTTTTATCGCTTCAATCTGGTTTGCGTTTGTGTTTGCGATCAACATCGGATCTGAGTGGCACTCGATTCAGCATTATTTTCATGAGCTAACCACTTCTCAGGATCCGCAGGCTCTCATTCAGGCGCTGACAGTTGCCCCGAAGTCTCAAGCGTTTAGTCTCGTCGGCTTTAGCCTCGGTCTCGCCCAGACGCTCCTGCGACCATTGCTTGGAATCGCCTTTGTCCTCCTGTACTTCGACAGCAAGATCGCCACCGAAGCGTACGGGGTCACCGAACACGCCCGCGGCGAATGAGGTTGATCGCCCTACCTGCTTTGTTTGTGCGCGGGAGAACGAGGCTTTCAGCGAGCAAATTTGCGCTTGTCCTGTCCGCTTTCCGGTGAAACGCTCGGCGCCGTGCAGCTCTTCACGGCGCTCCGACCAGCAAAGCAAGAAATAGACGCAGTATGACCGCCTTATCGACGGCGCATAGTATAGAGGTAGTATGAACAAAAAGGGGGTTGTGGCATGTACCCTCGTCTTGGTATGCGTGTTGATATCGACTGATACCAGCCAGGTGATGGCTGCTAACATGCGTAGTTTTATCGAGGCTGTTAGGAGAAAGGCGTCCGTCGTCTACGTTGGCTCTGTTAAAGAAGTGCGCTTGCTGACACGAACGAAGTTCGACATCAAGGCACGAGCAGTTGTGAGTGTCTCAGCTGTCGCACGCGGTCCGGCCACTAAGCCTCCTGAGGCTATTGTGGAGTACTCAAGCTATGATGACAAAACACCAATCTTAGCGGGTGGGCCGCAGTATCAGCTGCGGCCAGGCGTTAGGGTTGTGATCTTTGCTGACTCCTTTAAAAGCACAGTACCGCCTGGATATCTTTTGCAGGGTAGCCGCGAGGAGTTACTGCAACGGGTTGAAACACTACGCGACAGCTTGAGCCAGATGTCCCCCGACCAACTTAAATTACACGAGATTAACGAGGAAGATCGTCATATCCAACTCGCATTGTACGAAAAACTGCGCACCTACCTCCGTACACCTGAATAATAGGATACCTTGTCCAAGGGATTGTTCCGGCCAATGTTCTTCTGTTTACTAGTAGGTCTAACTAATCGCTGCAGTCGACGGCGGCTGCTCCGAATGTAAAAAGGCGAAATTAGAAAAGTAGAAAACCATCTTTGCCCTTTGGGCAGCAAGAAATGACGTATTCACGCGACCAGGTTGTTGCATCTGTCGAAGCGACTTTTCCAAAGAGTGGTTGGGCGCGCGTACTCGATTTACTCGATAGTTATGGCGTGGAATCGTACGAGCGAGAACGCGAGCGAGTGCAAGTCGCCATCTTGAAACTCGGTGCCGGAAGCGAGGCAAAGGTGCGCGAGTACGTGGCCGTGGCAAAGCGCGATTATCGCAACGTGCTGTTTTGGGCGGAATATCCGGAGGAATCGAAATTAGACACGCCGGAGAAACGGCAAAGGGTGAGAAAAATGTTCGAAAGATTCGGGATCGAACTGCCGAGAGATCTTTAATCCCACAGATTGCGCGAAATCAAAGCGCCGCTGCCGCGCGCGCCAGTGCATAACCGATCAGTCCGCTCGCAGGCAGAGTGAAAAGCCATGTCCAAATAATCCGCTCAACGACGACCCATCTCATTCCGCTGAAACGTTTGACTGCGCCGACGCCCATGATGGAAGTGGAAATTACATGGGTGGTAGAGAGCGGAATCCCGTAATAGCTCGCGGCTTGAATGATGACCGCGGCCGTGGTTTCGGCGGCGAATCCGTGCACAGGTTGCAATTTCACCATGCGATGGCCGAGGGTGCGAATGATGCGCCAGCCACCGGCGGCGGTGCCCAGCGCCATCGTTAGCGCACAGAGTGCGACAACCCAGGTTGGCAGGATGAAAGTCGGAGTCTTGAGAAAGTTTAGCCAAAGAGGCAAATGCTCGAAGCTGCCCGCCTTTGTGCCGGTAAATAGCGCGAGAGTGATCACGCCCATGGTTTTCTGAGCGTCGTTGCTGCCATGGCTGTGCGCCATCCAGGCTGCGCTAAAAATTTGCAGTTTACCAAAAAGCGATTGGACAAAGTGCGGCGTGAAGCGACGCAGCGTGATAAAAAGCAGCAACATCAGCAGCCCGCCGAAAACAAACCCGGCAACAGGCGACGTGATCATGGGTACAACGACTTTTGGCCACACACCGGCATTCCAGTTTATGACCGACCAATTGCCGCGCGCCGTAGCCAGCGCTGCGCCGCAAAGTCCGCCGATCAGCGAATGGCTCGAGCTCGAGGGCAATCCGAACCACCAGGTGGCGATATTCCAGGCGAAGGCGGCGATGAGCGCGCAGAGCACCGTTGGCATTGTGACAATGTTGGTATCCACCAACCCCTTGCCGATTGTCGATGCGACCGCGCCGCCCAGGAGCGCGCCGGTGAGATTGAAAAACGCCGCCATCGCAATGGCCCGGCGCGGCGTCAGAACTCGCGTCGAAACCACGGTGGCGATCGCATTCGCGGCATCGTGGAAGCCGTTGCTGTATTCGAAAATGACCGCCGCGAGAATGACGGAAATGAAGGTGAGCACGCGATCAGCCGGCTACGAATACTTGAGCGCCACCTCGAGGATGATGTTTCCCGCGTCCCGGCAGCGGTCGATCACTTTCTCAATCAGTTCGAACAGGTCGCGCAAAAAAATCACCTGCTTCGTCTTGTAATCGCCCTGGTAAAGATCGCGCAACAGATCGAGTTCCAATTTGTCCGCGTCGCCTTCGATCGACTGAAGTTTAGCGTTCATTTCGCGCGCGGTCGCCGCGTCGGTGCCTTTGCGCAATTGTTTCACCATGGCCAGGACCGTCTCCGCGGCCTGCTCGAGAAGTTCCACCTGTTTGCGAAAACTGCGGCCCTGCAATTCCTCCGGGCAGATCAAAACGCGCTCACCGATCTTTTCAACTGTCTTCGGTATTTTGTAGAGTGCCGCCGCCAGCGCCTGAATATCTTCCCGTTCCAGAGGAGTGATGAAGGTTTTGCAAAGTTGCTCGGTCAATTCCTGCGTGATTTGTTTGTCTTTACGCCGGCTGCGCACGAATTCCTCCAGACTCTGCGGCGACTCTTTTTGCTCGAGCCGCTCCAGCAGCGCGATCAAATGATGCACGCTCGCGTCTGCCTGCTGCGCGCTGGCCTCCAGCAAATCGTAAAACTTTTGATCGCGTCCGAGAAGTTTTTGGATCGACAACATGACCGTCATTCGTTGTAGCCGGAGGCGGTGACCCCGGCCAGCCCATTTCTCGCCTAAGCCAAGACTGCGATCGGCGATTACGGCAACAGTTAGAGCATGGCACCGCGCATGATTACCAACGCGATGCTGAAATAAATAATAAGTCCGGTAACATCGACGAGAGTGGCAACAAACGGAGCAGACGAAGTTGCCGGATCGGCGCCGAGGCGCCGCAAAATGAATGGCAGCATTGATCCGGAAAGGGATCCCCACAGAACGACTCCGACGAGCGCTACACCGACTGTGAGCGCCACGAGCGGCCAATGCGGCCCATACAATTGTCTATGGAAGTAATGATCCCCGACGATTGACCAGATCGCGACCCGTGCCGTACCGATTGCACCCAGAATCGCCCCTAACGAAAAGCCAGCGCGAATCTCACGGCTCGCGACCCGCCACCAGTCGCGCAAGCGAAGTTCGCCCAGCGCCATTGCCCGAATAATCAATGTTGATGCTTGCGATCCGGAATTGCCGCCGCTGGAGATAATCAAGGGCAAAAATAACGCCAGGACCACCGCCTTGGCGATTTCATCCTGATAATTTGCCATTGCTGTCGCGGTAAGCATTTCGCCCAGGAACAGAACCACAAGCCAGCCGGCCCGCTTTCGCACCATTCGCCACAATGGAATGCGCATGTACGGCTCGTCCAACGCCTCCATGCCGCCGAACTTTTGAATGTCTTCGGTCGCTTCTGCCTCAGCGACATCGAGCATGTCGTCGATCGTGACAATCCCGACGAGAATACCGCTCGAATCGACTACCGGTAATGCAGTGCGATCATATTTCCGGAACACGTTGAGCGCATCCTCCTGGGAATCACTCACGTTCAGCGCGACGAATGTTCGATCGCGGATGTCGCTCACCTTGATTGTGAGCGGCTTGAGCAAGAATTCGCGCATGCGAATGTCGTCGATCAATTTGCCGCGCTCATCGACGACATAGACGACATTGAGCGTCTCGCTATCCTGGCCGTACTCGCGCACGTAATCGAGGACTTGTTGGACCGTCCAATCTTCTGGCACAGCGATGAAATCCGGGGTCATCAGACGGCCCACACTGCCCTCCGGATATCCGAGCAACGATTGTGCGACGTGACGTTCCTCTGGCGTTAGCAGTCGGATTAATTGCCGCGCCGCCGCACTGGGCAATTCTTCCAGCAGCGCGGTGCGGTCGTCCGGCGACATTTCGTTTAGAATGCCCACCACCTGCTCGTGGGCCATGGCACGCAACAATTTCTGCTGCGAATCGATATCGAGATATTCAAAAACATCCGCTGCCAGCGCATGCGGCAGGACGCGAAAGATGATGACCTGTTCATCTCCTGGCATGTCGAGAATCACTTCGGCCACGTCCACCGGGGGCCATTCGGCAAACAACTCGCGCAAGGCGCCAAAATTGCGCGCGTCGATCAGGCTCTTAATTTCGGGGATGAGAATTTTGCCGACCACCTCGCGTTTGTAACACTCGCGCCCCGCAAGCGCAATCGGTGGATCGAGCAGTCCCTTGTCCGCCAGTCGGACGGACTCGTCGTGTGGCGAGCTCGATGTTAAAACAGGCGGCGGAGACGCATTTACTCGGCATCGCCCGACGGAGCGGCCGATCCATCATCCATGCTTGGAATTTCTTCGAAACCGGCCAAAATGAATCCGGTGCCGGCGACGTTATCCAGCTCGATGATTCAGCGCGAAATTGGCGACGATCATATTTGCCTGCTCACATTCGATCGCCCCGAATCCGGCGCGAATATCTTTGACGCCGCGACGCTCAATGAGCTCAACGAACACGTCGATCTTATCGAGAACGATTCGTCGTTGCGCGGCTTGCTTGTCACGTCTGCGAAAAGATCAATTTTCATCGCGGGCGCTGACTTGGAGACGCTGCTCCGCCTGGCGAAGACCGGCGAGTTGCGCGCTTTCATCGAGGAGGGTCAGCGCGTTTTTAATCGTCTGGCCGCGCTAAAAATTCCGACTTGTGCTGCGATTCACGGTGCATGTGCTGGTGGCGGTTACGAGATCACGCTGGCGTGCGATTATCGCGTCGCGTCGGACGATCCGGCCACGCGCATCGGGTTGCCGGAAACTACGCTCGGTTTAGTCCCGGCCTGGGGCGGCTCGACCCGCCTGCCGCGTTTGATCGGCGCGGAACGCGCCGCCGAAGTGATTTTGAAAGGAAAGCTTCATTCCGCGCGAGAGGCGTTGAAACTTGGTCTTATCGATGAAGTTGCCCCCCGCGACAAACTCCTCGAGGTCGCGCGGAAAAAATTACGCGAGGGCAAACGAAGAATTTTGCCGCCGCCGAGGATCGACAAGGAAATTCCTGCACCGCGCAATCACAACCCGGCCCCTGCTCGCGCTCTCGAAGTGATCAAGAAAGGCCTCGCCAGCTCGGTCGATCAATCACTCGCGCTCGAGCTCGATGCGATTGTCGATCTCGGGGAGACGGAATCGACCCAGAACTTGATTCGCAATTTCTTTCTCGCCGAGAAATACAAGAAAGGATCGTCAAAAACTGCGCCGGCAAAAGTCGTACACGCCGCGGTGATTGGCGCCGGCGTAATGGGCTCCGGGATCGCGCAGTGGCTCAGCTCGCATGGGGTTACGGTGATTCTGCGCGATGTCGGTCGCGAACAGCTCGACCGCGGCCTGGCCATGATCGAGCAAACTTACGCGGACGCGGTTAAACGCGGTTTGATGAGTGAAGAAAAAGCGAAAGAAGGTCGCGCCCGCATCGTGGCCTCGGCGGTTCCCATCGAGCTGCGCGATGTGCAAGTGGTCATTGAAGCCGCCTCGGAAAAGATCGACATCAAAAAGGAAATCTTCCGCGAGCTCTCGGACAAAGCCGGTCCGAAAACGATTCTCGCCACAAATACCTCGGCCTTACCGATTGGCGAACTGGCTGGCGTAACGAGTTCCCCCGACCGCGTGATTGGTTTGCACTT
>WNFT01018522.1_pt1 | contig 11141 bp, 16 predicted proteins | sample 5400191 | NCBI WGS metagenome assembly WNFT01 (sample SAMN13153359, study PRJNA577476) | soil metagenome | isolation source: 80 cm saprolite under Madrone tree | place: USA:California | collected 2016-06-14
CGTCGATGTCCGGTCGCGACGTGACGAGTTCTGATGACGCCTCGATGCCGAAGCGCGACGTGACGGGTCACCCTGACATCTCTACGGAGTGCGGCGGTTTCGATAGCCGGTATTGTTAAGGCTGGCAGCAAACCAGCCGGCGGCGTAACCATTGCGTTCGTGCCCTCCTGGACGAGGGCAATTATTCCGAATGCTACCAGTGCGGCTGCGATTGAAGCTTTGCACACTCCGTTCTTCCTCTGTTGCACCTGACACAATAGCCGCAAAGCGCGACGTTCTGACCCTCGACAAAGCCTGTGTGGTTCAGACCTCGACAGACCACGGCACACGATACGCGGCGGCGTCGGATGGCAGGCCTGTGTAGAGGAAGCCAACCACCGGCATCGCCGGCTGCTGCGCGCGCGCCGTGAGCGGCCACGCGACCGCCGCGCCGCCGAGCAGCGTGATGAATTCGCGCCGTTTTAATTGATCGAAGAGCATTCGGTCCCCTGCCAGCCAGGGCCGGATTGCAGGATATCGAACTGGCGGCGATCAGTCAGCGGTGTATCGCATACCCGGCTAAATTTTGATTGACGGCAATTATTGGCGTGAGGAACGCTCACGGTCCGCGCCAGGTTCCACGAAACAAAGGCGTTGAGGCAAGGGCTAGGATTAATCCCTCGTTTAGAGTCTCTTTGCGAGAGTCGTCGCGGCTCGGTCCGGCGGGGACCAACCACTGCATCCCATCTCATCCGAGGGGCTACTGGGCCGAGCCACAATCAGCCACAATCAGAAATCAGAAAATCGTCATAGCGATAGCAGCCACTACACAAACGCAAATCCTGCCAATGTCAGCGCGAGGCCAAGCACCAGCAGCAGCGCGGCGAACTCTGTGAGCTGATTTAGGTGCCCACCAGCGTCATGAGCGTCCCGATCTATTTCTTCACCATAAGTGCCCGCCGCCGAAGCCTCTTAGGGTGAGGGCCGCGACGGCGCCTACGCTGTTTGAAAAGTGAATCAGAAGGCAGGGAGAACGACCGGCACACTGTTGCCCAAAGCCGGTCGCCTCCCGCCTTGCGCCCCGGGAGAAGGGCATCAACCGGGGCGAACGCAACAGCCTGATGCCACGCCCACCGCTTACTCACTTTCGCCATGCGGTGGAGTACTGGAGTCTTGTTCTTTGGCTAATCTTAACCAGGTCCGCGCCATGTCGATTAGGGTGGTCCGCGCGTCTTCGAGGGACACGCTGCGTGCAATGTCCACGCATTCTTGGGCTCGTTGCCGATAGTCTTCTGCCCTCGCATGCAACATGGAACTATTACTCACGTTGGACGCCTTATAGCGTACCAACGTATCAAAAGCGGGCCGGTTCAAAATTTCGGGCCAAGCGCCCGGAAGTTTACGTGACCTTTGGTTCCAATGGGCTGGCTGGTTTCAATGGAGTTGGTTTCCGGCACCTCTTCCTCACGCATGGACACTGCCATCCAGGCACGAGCCATGTCGAGTAGGCGCTCGCGTAGTTCAGGGTCGTTCGTGAGTCCAGCGAGTCGCACGCAGTCGCGCGCGTAACTGACGTATTCATTATCGGTGGCCATGGAGCACCTCCCTTGGGGCGGGAAGTTTCCTGTCGCAAACGAACTCACAATGAGCCATTATGTTCCCGTTGACGGGGCTTGCCGACGCCCCAGTCAGCAAGGTGGATTTAACGCCAAAATTTTGGGAACTGGTTCCCTGCTGGCCCGTTTGTTATGAACCCAGCGGGGGGGGCGATTTCCGTGAGTAGGACAGACGAGTATCGGCGCCGCGCACAACAGTGCCTAGAGATGGCGGGCACGTTTCGCGACCGCGAAGCGCGGGCTATCCTCTCCCATATGGCGCAGGTCTGGCAGCGGTTGGCGGATAACTGTGATGCCAATGAGATAGTTGGCCGGTCAAAAGCAGCCGAACAAGCCCGTCCCATAGCTCAACAACAACAGCAGATCCAACCCAAGAAGAAAGACGAAGAATAAGCTGGGCCATAGTTGGCCCGACCTGTCATAAGCTTCACGGGGCTGCGGGACTGGGCCCGCTGCACCGATGGGGTCGGCTGAACCTTGGCATATCTCCACGAACGAAGAGCTTCTAATACACCGGAGTTTTCCTTCGCTCGCGCCGCCAGATAATGTTATTAGAACTCCCTCCCTTCATACGAGGTTCCGATCTGATTTTGGCTGGCAGCGCGCGCCTGAACAGCCCTGACGGTTTGCGCTGCCGGTGCTTACAGTCATGATTGGCCGGCGGCGATGGCGGTTACCCACGAGTAGAACAAGGACCTGGGATCCGGACCTCAAGTTCATGAAGTCCTTCAAGGAAGGGTTCAAGGACAGAAGGCCCTCCCAAGAGGAAGCCTTTCAATTCCTCGATGCGCTTTTTCGACTCTTTTCGCGGATCGAAAAGTTATGCCCGAGCCCTAAAACCTAAGCCTCCGTCCGGAAATCATCTGCGCGCCGGCGCGACGGCTAGTTCCTTAAACCAAGTCGAAGCTAGACTAGGGGAAAGGGGTAAAACATGAGCTTCGAGCTGTTGGCGATCATTGTTCTTCTGAACACGGCGGCTATCATCGTGCTGTGGCGTAAGGCCGTGAACCGACCAGAAAAGCCGAAGAAGAAGTTCCTCAATCGACTATGGTACAGCGAACCCATCACTCCCAAACATCAGCTCCCACCACCCCTCAAGAAGGACGAATATGGGGTCCTAGAAGGGTTCGCACGGTCCTCGCCACGCGCTGGTTGCTTGTTTCTAAGTGCTGTTCTCTGGAATGACTGCCGATAATCGTCTTTCCCTACAGCAGCCCGGCGGCCGCGCTTGGGAATGCTTGACCCGGCCCAGCGCACGGTCATGCCTCTCTGTGCCAGCTCCTAGCAAATGCCTGCATAGCGGCCTCGCGTGTTGCCTCATAGCCGTGCGTGGGCGTCCGGTTCTCGTGATGCCCGTAAGTCAGCGTCCACATCCAGGGCGTCCCCACACCAGGCGATGTGGTCGCCTTAAAAATGCGCCCGATGACGATTCGGTCAGGACCGATGACGTCGTAATCCTCATCGCCTTGGGCGCCGGCGCGGCCTGCTTGAGCTTTTCGGAGTAAGAGATCAGTCACCGTCCCCAATCCTCCTCGGCTTCCCGCTTCACCGCAGGCGCGTTCGGATTCTTCAATTTGATCCAATTGCGCGAGCGGCCGGAACGATTGCGCGAGTGTTTGCGCTTCGACACGATGCCTTCGAGCGAGTTTTCAAACGTGGTAATGTCTCGTTCCATGAACCACAAGAGTGTTGAGTTTCTCATTCTTGCACGTCCCGGCCGCGATCAATGGACCGTGGTGATTTCTTATCCCCGAAGCACTAGCCCCACAAAGGTCCCTGTTGAGGGACCGCGAGATAAAGCGATTGCGGTTGCTCGTGCGAGGATTGATGGTTGGCTGAAAAGGGCAGCAATGAGATGACCAAAGTCGATGCAAGCTGATAAAGGTATGGGAGCCAAGGAGGTACACATGAGTCGCATCACTGCTGTGTTTGTTGGGATCGCTGCATTGACCATTGTCTCAACGGTCGCCGAAGCTCGGGATGGCTGTGGACGCGGGTTTTATTACAATGGACGACGCTGCGTGCCGCAGGAGGAGCCCGGCTACTACCGGCCAGGGCGTGGCTACTACGAGGATCGCGGACCGGGGATTCGGCTTGACCTCGGCGGCCGTCGGGACGAGGCGCGATACCGACCACCGAATCCGAGCCTTAAGACGTGGAACAACTGCCCGCCGAATTACACAGTTCAGGATGGGCTATGTAAGCCGTACAGAGGACGTTAAGCGGTTCCAAAAACAACTTCACCTTAGAGCCTCGGTTCAGCCGCTGCGGGGTTCTTTTTTCCTATCGTCCCCAATCCTCTTCCGCCTCCCGTTCACCGCTGCGCAGGCCGGGTTCTTATTTTAAGCCAATTGGGCGAGCGGCCGCTGCGATAGGCGGAGTCCTTTCGCTTGCTCACGATGCCTTCAAGTCCAACCTTGCAACCGTGGCGGAAGACGGTCGGCTGTCGCAATGCCAGGAGGCCTTAGCCAGGTTTCATGGGCAGGGTGGCGAGGGGCTGGACACCTCGATTCAGAACGATTCACCAGCCGTCAAAGGGTGGCGCCCAGAAAAAAATATCCAGCAACTTCTTTCGGGTCTCCCTCGACGGGGCCGGAGAACGGAATGCCGAAAGATACGCAAAAGTTCACCCCGTAGCCCCTTGCAATAGACGGCACATCTTGCCCTCAACCGCCGGGCGCGCCTTGCGTGTTCACGTAGAGCGAATAGAGCGAATGGCTCGCCGCCATGAACAGCCGGTTGCGTCTGACGCCGCCGAAGCAGAGGTTGGCGCAGCGCTCGGGCAGCGCAATGAAGCCGATCGGCTTGCCGGTGGGATCGAAAATCTTGACCCCGTCCTGTTGGGCGGTACCCATGCCCCAGCCACACCAGAGATTGCCCTCGACGTCGCAGCGGAAGCCGTCGGGCGTGCCGCCCGGTTCAGCGGTGATGAAGGTGCGGCCATTGGCGAGCTTGTCGTCGTTGACGTCATAGATCTTGATCACGCGTGGGATCACACCCGCTTCGATGATGTAGAGTTTCTTTTCATCGGGCGAAAAGGCAAGCCCGTTCGGTCGATTGACATCGCCCGTCGCCACCGTCGCGCGGCCGGACTTGGGATCGAACCGGTACACGTTCGTGGGCTGCTCCGGCGTCGCGACGTGACCCTCGTAGTTGCCGAGGATGCCGAACGGCGGATCGGTGAACCAGATCGAGTCGTCGGACTTGACGACGATGTCGTTTGGCGAGTTGAGCGGCTTGCCCTCGAACCTGTCGATGAGGGTCGTGATAGTGCCGTCGTATTCGGTGCGCGTCACGCGCCTCGTGTCGTGCTCGCAGGTGACGAGCCGGCCCTGCCGGTCACGGGTATTGCCGTTGGCATTGTTGGAGGGTTGGCGGTAGACGCTCGCGCGGCCGGTCACCTCGTCCCAGCGCATGATACGATTGTTCGGGATATCGCTCCAATAGACGCAGCGTGCATCACCGAAATAGACAGGCCCCTCGGACCAGCGCATGCCGGTAGCCAGCCGTTCGACGCCGGCGAGCAGGAGCCGATACTTGTTGAAGCTCGGATCGAGCACCTGAACCGACGGATCGGGATAGCGCTCGCTCGGCTCCCAGGCTGCGAACGCTTCGGGTGCGACCGCAGCGAACGCCGCGGTGGAACTGATGAATGCGAGGGCATCACGTCGCGTATGCATTGGCCTTCCTCCCTGTGCTCGGCATCGATTGGCTCGCGCCTCGTTGAGTGCTCTTCGAATGGCATCCGACCCCGATAACCGCACAGCAAGATATCGGAATCGCGATGCTCAGTCAGCGGTGCACAGCGAGCAACCGAGGATTTTGCAACCGCCCAGCGGTCGCGAATGAGATATTTCGGTGCGCTGTCCCACGGAAACGCTTCAGTGACTCTCGCGTCAGGGCACTGATAAGAAAAAGACGTTTTGCTTATCAGTCATTCTGGATGCTCAGCCCCGATCTTCTTTGTTGTTAGAAATTATGTTGCTGTTGTACATTGCAGCTGTTCGATCAGTAATGCTCCGCCATGGCAGGCAGGCAGGCCAAAACTCTTTCAGCGGACGACATTAAGGACCTGCTCGTCTACGCCAGCTGCACCCGGCATCCGCTGCGAAATTCAGTGATCGTGCTGCTCTCGGCCAGCGCAAAAGTTCGAGCCGCTTGCCGGCAGCATCGACTTCCTGGACCGACAGTCCAGTGACGTTGCCGCCCGGTTGCGCCAGACTCGTGACCAGGCCGCCGCCGACCGGGTCCTTCGCTACCGCAAAGACGATGGGGATGATCGCTGTCGCCTGTTTTAATGTGGCGACAGAGGGTCCGTTCGTGACAATGACGTCGACTTTGCGCCGGACGAACTCGGCCGCGATTTCGGCGACGCGATCGGAACGTCCCTCCGTCCAGCGATACTCGATCGCGACGGTGCGACCCTCAATCCAGCCGACTTCGCGCAGTCGCGCCACAAAGGCGTCAGTCCATGGACGCCAGCCCGCAGCATCCGCGCCCAGGAACCCGATGGTCGGCCGCTTGGCCGACTCCTGCGCGCGCGCCGCCAGCGGCCACGCTGCCGCGCCGCCAAGGAGCCTGATGAAGTCGCGCCGTTTCATGACTGACATGGGTCTGGCCCCACCCCGTGCAGCCGGGTTCTCCCTAAGCCTAGCACGGCGGGACCCAAAACAAATCTCGACCGGAGACCGAACAATCCTCGGCAGCATATCAAAACGAGGCAATCGCTATTTGCGCGCCCTATTCGTCCAGGCGGCCTGGGTGGTGTTGGTCAAGGTCGGGCTAAAGCATTGGGAGCGCTATGGGCTCAAGTCGTGGATCGAAGCGGCGAAGAAGCGACTGCATCACAACGTCCTTGCCGTCGCGCTCGCCAACAAGCTCGCCCGCATTGCTTGGAGCGTCTTGGCTCACGGCCAAACCTTCGAGGCCAGCAAGATTCAGCCCGCATGATTCAACGCGAATAGTTGAAACACCCTGCCTGCCGAGGTCTGCGAGAGGACTAAAACGAGATGGAGGATCGGTCTTCCCGGCGCATGCGAACACTGGTGACCCACATGGCCCGTTGAGGCCTATCCGCTAATGAGGTCGCACGCGCGCTGATATCCATGATGGCCCGGAGCACGAAAGGCTCCAATCAAAGGCCGGATACATTGATGCAAGACCGCACATCCGCCAACTCGACGAAAGTTCTCTTGCAACGCACGGCCGGACCATACATGTGGGTCAAACGCGTCGCATCGACACGCTCACGATGTGCCCGCCATGTCCGCTTCACATCCGATAACGACCGACTTGGTGCGTCACAACGAACCGGCGCTTCGTGCCAACAGGCGACATCGGCGCGCCTATTCGATCACCTCGTCGGCGCCGGCAGAGAGCCCCATTGGCACGTCGATACCCAGCGCCCGGGCGGTCTTGAGATTGAGCACGAACTCGAACTTGACGGTCTGGATCACGGGCAGCTCGCCTGGCTTATCGCCTCTTAAAATGCGGGCGACGTAGACACCCGCCTGGCGATACGCATCGGTCACGCTGGTGCCATAGCTTGCCAAGCAGAAGACCTCCAAGGCGGGCCATGCCTGACCTAACCCGCAGCTAATCTAGAGGCGGAAGAGTTCTTAACCAGGCAACCATGCTATCGATATCAGTCTGGTCTATTTTGCTGAAATAGATCTGGCGCGCCATCGGTTGCTTGAACGGACGACCATCGCGCGCGACCCCATGGGTCAAGGCGCGCTTAATTTCGGTATCACTCCAGCTGCCGATCCCTTTCGTGGGATGCGATGTGATGTTTGGAACGATTGCCTTCCCCCACGGCCCTGTCATTTCGTAACCGCCCTTACCAAACCAATTCGAAAAATCCTGTTGGCCGTCGGGACGACGCGAGTGACACTCCATGCAGTGAGCGAGGGTGGCAAGGTAAAACCCGCGCTGAAGGGGATTCCGCAAAGTAGTCTCGTCGAGAGGTCTGTCTGCACCCGGAATAACTTCGACCTTAGGCGTAGCCCGATAGACAGGGGGCTGAACCGAATTTTTTACCGGCGGAATCGAGCGCAGATAGATCACGACCGAGTCGAGATCGCGGGCCGTCATGATCTTGTAAAAGGCAAACGGCATCTGTGGCGCGAGCGGCATACCGTAAGGCCGCAGTCCTTCTGTGAGCGATATCTTGATGTCGCTTTCGCTCCACCTTCCAATCCCGGTGCCGGGATCAGGCGTGATGTTCGAGCCCTTAACGGTATAGGCCGGATCGTCCCAAGTTTGGGAGCCGCCGGAGAAGCGTTTCTCCATGACGAAGCCGGTGGGACCTCGTGGGGTATGGCAGCCGTCACATGCCATGACAGCGTTCACCAGATAATCACCGCGCTCTAGGGAAGACTGAGCCGCAGCTGATGTCGCGAGTGCCAAGGTGACTATAAGGACGAACTTCAGCATGAGTCCCTCCCCGTCGTTACATCAGGTCAACAGTAGCCGCTACGTGCTACCGCGTTGGACTTTCCTGTCCTCAGTGCTTGCCTCTTTTCGAGCCTCTTCGACTGCCAATCCAAGAATGTATGCGGTCACCGAGAGACCCGCCGCACGGGCTCGGCGCGATAATCGTTCGACCTCCCGCGCGATGCCCTCTGCCCTCGCAGCATAGTCCTGCCGCCAAAATTCTACTTCACTTACCATGACATCTACTCATGCAATAGGCACTCCACCTACTCGAATTCACACCAAACGAGCTAACCCAGTCAAACGCTTGGTAGTGGGCTACTTTGATTGTGACTTGCCCAGCTCGCATCTAGCTCGTACTTCGCCGCCGCCCATAACGACGAAGCCCATATTATCTTCGATGGAGACGATCGCGGCAGGACCATGAATTTTTAACAGCTCGCAAGCCTCTCCCACGCCTCTAGCACATCAACGACATCACCAATTTCCCAAAGCCGCTTGGTCACATTGGCAGCCCTTGCAGGGGTTGCCCGCAGCGTCTTATGGATACGAATAAGCAAAGGAGCCCACTACCCAACGCTTGGTCGTGTCTCAGTTTGATTGTGGCAGCCCGTTCCGATCTCGATCCAGCGCCTCGGTCACTCTTGCTAAGTCGCGCCATTGCTGCGCTGCCTCGGCAAGCCATTGCTTAGCGTCAGGGTCTCTCGCCTGCGAAGCCATATGGTCGCAATGCGCGGCCCTTTGACGAAATTTCGCCGCCCTGGAACTCACGCGACCTTGCCTTTCCCCCTCGCGTTTCCCATTCAATTAGCGTATCCTTAGCGCAAAGCATAGGGCGCGAAGCGTGGCAGAGACCTCGATCAATATCATTGACGCCCTCCGGGGGCAGGAAGCCCAACTGAGACGGCTGCTTGCTCAGAAGATATTGATCAGCGAGGCTCCGAAGCCTCAGCTCTCTGAGATAGAAGCGCAGGTCACGGAGCTTAAACGCCTGCTCAATGAGCTTGAGAAGGTCATTCAAGGGCATCTAAAAGCGAGGCCATAAATAAATGCCACGAGGCCCTAAAGGCGAGCGCCGCCCCCGCGACGTGATCGGCAACGCCGTGCATGTCATGCGGATCGCGACCGGCCAAATCGAAGAAACGTTTCCTGCCGACGACGGCAAGAACAAAGCTGCGCAAGCACTAGGCCAGATGGGCGGGCGCGCGCGGGCGAAGGGCTTATCAGCCAAGCGCCGAAAGGAAATCGCTAAGAAGGCCGCCCAAACTCGATGGAAGTCTGGTTAGCCGGATCGTTCTAAAGCATCCCGAACGGGGATAGCGATTAGTCCTGATCCGCCTCGCGAGTATTCTTCCCTGCGAGGAGCCTCGCCTTTAGCTGGACTCGTCTGAGCCTGTTCCCGCCGCGAAGCTCGTGAACATGCCGCGCCGCATGCGGCGCCGGTCTCGCAGGCTCAATACAGCCGGATCAGTGTCAAGCCGGCGACGATTATCAACGCCGCGGCGACCCGGCTCGCACGGAGAGGCTCCTTGAGAAAGACGATGGCAATCAGCGCCCCGAAAAGGACGCTGGTTTCGCGCAGCGCCGCCACGATCGCGATCGGAGCCACCGTCATAGCCCAAATCGCGATGCCGTAAGCGCCGAGCTGCAGCGTGCCGCCAGCGAGACCGAGGCCCCAGTGGCGTCCCATCGCGGCGATCACCTCGGGTCCGCGCCGGATGAGCGCGTAGATCGCCATGATCGGACCGATGCCAACGAAAAGCGCGACTGAATAAGCGTTGGCGCTGCCGGCGTGCCGCGCGCCCACGCCGTCCACCACCGAATAGGCGCAAATCGTGACTGCCGTGAACAAGGCGAGGCCGACCGCCTTTTTATCGAGCCGCGCGAGGTCGCGACCGCCGCGCAGGGAGAGCCATATGACCCCAGCCACCAGCAGAACAATGCCGCTCCAGCCGAGCACGCCGAGCCGCTCGCCGATGAACGCGGTGGTCACAAGGGCCGTCATCAACGGCGCCGAGCCGCGCGCGATCGGGTAGACCTGCCCCATGTCGCCGGCGCGATAGCTCTCGATCAGTGCGGCGAAATAGGCGAGGTGGATCAGCACCGACGCGCCGCACCATGGCCACGCAGCGGCGGCCGGCAAGCCGACGACCGGCAGGAAGACGGCCGCAACAATCGCCGCGCCGATCGAAATCAGCACCGTCGTCGCCAGCGGATCGAGCCCGCCCTTGATGGTGGCGTTCCAACCGGCATGGCAGGCGGCGGCGAACAGAACGGCGGCAAAGACGAATGGGTCCATGGCGAGAATAATTCTAGCCGGGATTCCCCGGATGACTCCCGAACTGGCGTGAATATTCGCGCGCTTTTCCGGCCTTGCAGCAAGACTGACGCGAGGTGTGGATGGCTACCAGCAGCTCGGGCAGCCCGAACGATGGTCGAGGGGCTGATCTGGCTATTTTCACTGGCATCTGGACGCATTCCTTCTGTCGATTGCGCTTGAACGCGTGACAATCAAACGCTTCATGCTGGCGCGGGTGGTGGCTGCGGCCGTAGTTCCGCGATCGCCGCGAGCCCAGCGCGAGCCCCCCGCGCGAATGTTGAAAAAAGTTGGGCACGATTTCGACCACCTCGGACATCGTTCCGCCGCCCGGTTTGCACGCGGTTGTGGAGTGCTCGATCAAAGCGCCCGTACTGGCGCTTTGATACACCCGGCTACCGCTCGGAAGTGGCTTGTGGGTGTGGTTCTCGGGGGCGCCACCGCGGTTCCCGCCCCATCGCCGCAGGGCTGAAAAAAGTTGGCTGCGTTTTCGACCACCGGTCGGGCGTTGTGCTAACTTTTCGGCGCGCCGGCTGATCGTTCGATATCGTGAAATCGCCAGCGCGCAAGCCCTGGAGCGCTGGCCAGCAGAGGCCGCTCAGACGAAGGCGCCCGCGCTCGCATCGGAGCGCGGGCGTACGCAACGGGCAGAGGGGGCCGCCGCGGCGTGCTGCCGCTCGCGAGCTCCTCGTTCAGGTCACGGGCTGGTTGCCGGCGCCCCGGTCGCGGTATCAGCGCCGGAGGAGGGGGGCTTGGAAGCGGACCCCTTGGTCCGCATGTCCCACTTCTCCTTC
>WNFT01005454.1_pt1 | contig 11140 bp, 13 predicted proteins | sample 5400191 | NCBI WGS metagenome assembly WNFT01 (sample SAMN13153359, study PRJNA577476) | soil metagenome | isolation source: 80 cm saprolite under Madrone tree | place: USA:California | collected 2016-06-14
TCAGATGCCCGACGCGGCCGCGCGACGGGAAGAGCCAGCGGGAAGGCCGAGAAGCAGGCAGAAAACGCTCGCGGCAGCCGAGGTAGGCGGCAAGCGCCAGCCGGCTGGGCTCGCTCAGCGGCACGATGCGTTCCCTGCCCCCCTTGCCCGATATCAGGAGAAACCGCGGGTCACGCTGCGCCGCTGCGAGCGGCAACGTGACCAGCTCGGAAATGCGCATGCCTGTCGCATAGAGCAGCTCGACGAGGCAAACGAGGCGGATTCCGTCGTCTCCGGTCCAGGTGCGGGCGGCCGCGATCAGCCGGTCGATCTCGTCTTCGGAAAGGATTTTTGGCAGCGGGCGGCCGAGAGCGGGCGTGTCGAGCCCGGCCGTAGGGTCGTCGCCGCGGATGCCGTCAGTCACCAGAAACTTGTAGAACTGGCGCATGGCCGAAATTCGGCGGGCGAGTGTTCTCGGCGCCAGCGCCGTCGCGGCTCCAAGATACGCGTGCAGGGCGGCTGGATCCGCAGCCTCGGGGGCCTCCCCTCGGGCGCTAAGGAATCGAGCGAGGTCGCGCAGATCGTTGCGGTACGCGGCCAACGTCAGCTGGGCGGCGCCCCGCTCGGCGGCGAGCATCTCGAGAAACGCCTCGAGATGCTTCCAGGTCGCGGTGGCTTCGGGCGCGGAATCCGCCCGCCGGCTATTTCGGGAAGCGCGCATCTGGCAGGACCTTTTCGACCGGAGCGGAGGGCGCCGGCGGGTTCCACAGCGCCAGGAAAACACTACCGCCGAGCAGCACCAAGGCGATCACGAGGACGAATGCAATAGTGAGCTTCCCCATGCCCCAACTCGTATACCCGTCGTCGCCGGCCGGATCGCGTCCGAGGCGATTGACGATCGGGCTGCAGGATATGCTAGTACCCTTCCCGGGCGCGGGGAAAAAGAGCGGCAGTGGCCTAGGGGGTGCGGTGCAGATCGGGACAGTGGAGGCGGGGCGGCAAGGAGCGACAGCACGCGGATTTGCGCCGCGCCGAACCGTTGTCCTCGTCGGGCTGATGGGGGCCGGAAAGTCCAAGATCGGCCGACGGCTCGCAGCACGTCTCAGCCTTCCATTCTTCGATTCCGATGACGAGATCGAGGCGGCTGCCGGCGAGACCATCGAGGAGATTTTTGCCAACCGCGGCGAGCGGGTGTTCCGCGACGGCGAGCGCAGGGTCATCGCTCGGCTGCTCGCCGGGCCGGTTCACGTGCTAGCAACGGGTGGGGGCGCCTTTATGGATCCGGCAACCCGCCGAGTAATCGGCCGAAGCGGCGTCTCGCTGTGGCTGCGCGCCGATCTCGACGTCCTGGCATCGCGGGTGTCGCGGCGCAATAATCGGCCGCTGTTGAAGACCGGGGATACGAGGACGATCCTCGCCGAGCTGATCGCCGAGCGTTATCCCGTCTACGCCGAGGCCAATGTGATCATCGAAAGCGGCGAGGGATCACCCGAATTGACGGTGAACCGGGCGATCGCGGCGCTGGCGAGCTGCCCGCTCGCGGCCGTACCGCCGGAAGCGGAGCACCCAGAATGAGTAGCGAGGTCGAGAGGCTGCGGGTCGAGCTCGGCGAGCGAGCCTACGAAATTCTCGTCGGGCCGCGGCTGATCGAGAACGCCGGTCGCGAGATCCTGCCTCTGCTGCGCCGCCGGCAAGCCGTTATCGTTTCCGACGAGACCGTCGCCCGGCATAGTCTCCCCGCGCTGTGTGACAGCCTTGACGACGAAGGGATCGCACATCACGTGGTCCTGTTGCCGCCGGGCGAGGAGACCAAGGATCTCGATCATTTCGCCCGCCTGGCGGAGGAGATCCTGGGGTTCGGCATCGAGCGTGGGACGATGCTCGTAGCGCTCGGCGGTGGCGTCGTCGGCGATATTACCGGTTTTGCCGCGGCGACACTGTTGCGCGGGATCGATTTCGTGCAGATCCCGACGACCTTGCTGGCTCAGGTCGACAGCTCGGTCGGCGGCAAGACCGGGATCAACACGCGGATGGGAAAGAACCTCATCGGCGCCTTCTACCAGCCCCGTCTGGTTCTCGCTGACACCGATACCTTGGCGACCTTGCCGCGTCGCGAGCTGCTCGCCGGCTATGCCGAAATCGTCAAATATGGCCTCATCCGCGACGCCGGGTTCTTCGCCTGGCTGGAGGCCGAAGGCGGCTTGGTCTGCGATCTGGTGCCGGCCCCGTTGCGCCGCGCGGTGATGACGAGCTGCGCGATGAAGGCGGTGATCGTCGCGGCGGACGAGCGTGAGGAAGGCGACCGCGCCCTCTTAAATTTCGGTCATACCTTCGGGCATGCCCTCGAAACGGAGACGGGGTTCAGCGCGCGGCTGTTGCATGGCGAGGCAGTAGGCCTCGGCATGGCTCTGGCCTTCGACTTTGCGGTTCGGCTGGGTCTTGTAGGAGAGGCCGAGTCAGAGCAAGTGCGCCGTCACCTCGGGGGGATGGGACTCCCGACGCAGCTCGCCGCGATCGGGCTCGCCGGCGTACCCGCCGATCGTTTGCTTGCGCATATGGGCAAGGACAAGAAGGTCCGCGACGGCCGGATCACGCTCATTTTGCCACGGCGGATCGGCGAGGCGTTCGTGATGAAGGATGCGCCGCGCGACGCACTCCGGGATTTTCTCGCGGAAGTTGCGTAACGATTCCTGCGCGACAAGCGTAGTGCGTCCTTCGAGACGGCCGCTCCGCGGCCTCCTCAGGATGAGGCGCGTTTCTAAATGCTATCAAAGGTATACCTCATCCTGAGGAGCGCCTGAAGGGCGCGTCTCGAAGGACGCACCGCGGCAACGCAGCCGATTCCTTCACACTCTCAGCGCCTGTCCTCGTCCGGCGCGAGGGTGGTCAGCGACAGCGCATGGACCCGCGCCGCGAGTTCCTCGGCCAGAGTCTGATAGACGAGGCGCTGTCGAGAGACCCGGGTCTCGCCGACGAAAACGGCGGAGACGATGGTAACCGAGAAATGTGTCTCTCCCTCCGGCCGGGCACCTGCATGTCCGGCGTGGCGATGTGATTCGTCTTCGATCTCGATCCGGACCGGAGCGAACCTGGCCATCAGCTTGTCGCGAATGGTTTCGGCAACGCTCATGACGCGGAGGAGATCAGGGTTAGCGACAGCCGGGCCGAGCAGTGCGACGCGGCCGCCCACAGGAAGCCGCCGAGATCATCAACGACGTGGTGAATGTGGTCGCCTCCGGAGCCCGCCGCCGCCCAATCGGCCTGACCGCGGATCCAGGCCGTCGTCATGCCGAGCGCTGCTGCGGGGACGAGGTTCTTCGCGATGTCTTCGAACATTATCGCGGCTGCCGGTGTCACTCGATGGCGTCGCAGCAGCTCGTAATAGCCGGCGAGCGCCGGCTTCGGTTCGTAACCCGCCGCGGCAATGTCGACTATGCCGCAAAACGACCCCGCGATGCCGAGATGCTGGAGCAGGCGCTCGGCGTGGCGCACCGAGCCGTTGGTATGGACGATCTTGCGGCCGGGCAGGGCCGCCAGCGCCGCGACCAGAACCGGATCGGGAGGTACGCAGGACAGGTCGATTTCGTGCACGTAAGCGAGAAAATCGTCGGGATCGATTCGGTCGATCGTCATCAACCCGCGCAATGTCGTGCCGTGCTCGCGGAAATAGGTCTTCTGCAGCAAAAGCGCCGCCGCGGGCGAAAGATCCAGGCGATCAGCGATAAACTGCGTCATCTTAGTGTGGATCTGGTCGAAGAGCCGGCAAGAGGCGGGGTAAAGCGTGTTGTCGAGATCGAAGATCCAAGTCTCGATCTCGCCCAAAACCCGATCACCCACGGCAGGCATCGCCAGTCCTCTAGCCGGCCCGGATCAGCGTTCCCGCACCCGAGCTGTCGGTAAACAGCTCGAGCAGGATCGCGTGCGGCACGCGGCCATCGAGGATCACCGCGGCGTCGACGCCACCATCGACCGCCTGCAGGCAAGTTTCGACCTTTGGGATCATCCCCCCGGTAATGACGCCGTCGGCGATCATCTGGCGCGCCCCGGCGGCAGTCATCTCCGAGATCGGACGCTTGTCGGCGTCGAGCACGCCGGCAACATCCGTCAGCAGCAGAAGCCTCGTCGCTTTGACCGCAGCCGCGACGGCGCCGGCGGCGGTGTCCGCATTGATGTTGTAGGTCTCTCCCCGGGAGCCGACACCGATCGGCGCGATGACCGGGATCATGTCGGATTGCTTGAAGGTGTCGAGCACAGCGGCGGCGATGCGCCGCGGCTCACCGACAAAGCCGAGATCGATCTCGATCTTGGCGCCGGCCTCAACCCGCGTACGCAACATCTTGCTCGCCTCGATCAGCCCGCCATCCTTGCCGCACAGCCCGATCGCACAACCTCCCTCGGCATTGATCGCCGAGACAATCTGCTTGTTGATCGTACCGGCGAGAACCATCTCGACCACTTCCATCGTCGCCGCATCGGTGACCCGCAGTCCGTCGACGATGGTGCTCTGAATGCCAAGCCGCTGCAGCATTTGGGCGATCTGCGGTCCGCCACCATGCACGACGATCGGATTGATGCCGACCTGTTTCAGCAGGACGACATCACGGGCGAACGAATCACCCGCCGCCGAACCACCCATTGCGTGCCCGCCATATTTGACAACGAGGGTATGGCCGGCATAGCGGCGCATGTAGGGCAGCGCCTCCGCCAGAACCGCGGCCTTGACCACGGCATCGGGATTCGGGGTCAGGGAAGTCAAAGAAGGCTCGCAGTTGGGCTCGTCAAAGTTGGCACTTTATGGTGCCGGCGCGGGCCACACCACATCTGTTGGCGCCCTCTAAGCAAGTGCAAGGCTGCCGAGCGTCGCGCGCAACGCGGTGATGCCATACCGTTTCACGGCGCTCGTCAGATGGATTTCCGGGTATGCCGCCGTGTGGGCCGCCAGCTCGGCCGCGGTCCGTTCGGCGATCAGCGCGAGCGCCCCGGCTCCGGTCTTGTCGGTTTTGGTCAAAACGACCTGATACGAAACCCCCCACTCGTCGAGCATCTGCATCAGCGGGTGGTCGATCTCTTTGATGCCGTGCCGAGAGTCGACCAACAAGCAGACCCGGCACAGTGTGGTGCGGGTGCGGAGGTAGCCACGCAGCGAAGCGGTCCAGCGCCTGATCTCGTTTTTCGGCGCTTCGGCATAGCCGTATCCCGGCAGATCGACGAGCATCAGCCGCCGGTCGAGATCGAAGAAGTTGATCTGCCGGGTCCGACCCGGGGTGTTGGAGGTTCGCGCGAGCGTCCGCCGCCCGGTCAGTGCGTTGAGGAGGCTCGACTTGCCGACATTGGACCTTCCGGCGAAGGCGATCTCCGGCAACGAATCGCGGGGCAGCGTGCAGGCTTCGGACGCGCCGGCAACGAAGCGGGCTTCGCGGGCGAAAAGGCGGCGACCGACCTCGGCGAGGTCCGGATCTACCACCCGCGCCGGAAATATCTCCGTCGTCAGGCGGCACCCTGGCGATGCATGATCGTCCATTGCTGGGCAATGCTGAGCAAATTGTTCCACGCCCAATAGATGACCAACCCGGCGGGGAAGGCGGCCAGCATGTAGGTGAAGACGATCGGCAGCAACATGAACATACGCGCCTGGACCGGATCGACCGGCTGTGGGTTCAGCTTTTGCTGCAAGAACATCGTCAGGCCCATAATCAGCGGCCATATGCCGATCGCCAGCACCTGCGCCAGATCGAAGTCGAAGATCGGTATCACCAAGTGCCACGCGGGCAGCAGACCGAACAGATTGGCGACGGAGGTCGGATCAGGCGCCGAAAGATCATGGATCCAGCCGTAGAACGGCGCATGCCGCATCTCGATCGTGACGAACAGCACCTTGTAGAGCGAGAAGAAGACCGGGATCTGGATCACGATCGGCAGGCAGCCGGCGAGCGGGTTCGCCCCGACGCGCTTGTAGAGCGCCATCATCTCCTGCTGCTGGCGGGCCTTGTCGTCGGGAAAGCGCTCGCGCAACTTCTGTATCTCGGGCTGCAAGAGCTTCATCTTGCTCATCGCGTTGTAGGATTTGTTGGCGAGCGGGAAGAAGAGCAGCTTGACGCAAAAGGTAAACAGCAGAATAGCCAGGCCAAAATTGCCCAACAGCTTGTCGAAAAACTGCAACGTCAGGAAAATCGGTTTGGTCAGAAAGTAGAACCAGCCGAAATCGATGGCATGGTCAAAGAGCGGGATCCCGGAAGCCTCGTAGGCGTCGAGAAGGCTTACCTCCTTTGCGCCGGCAAAAAAGCGCGCCGAAGACTGGGCGGTGCTGCCGGGCGAAATTGTCTCCTCCGGACCAAGAAAATCCGTTTGATAGCGATCCACCCCGGCATCGACCGTGTGGGTAAGGCGCGCTTTGCTCGTTACACCTTGCTGCGGAATGAGAGAGGTAAGCCAATACTTATCGGTAAAGCCGAGCCACCCACTCGATCCGTATTCGAGCGGCTTACCGGGGGTTAGCGAGGAATACTTGACCTCCTGCAAGGAATTGTCGACGTAGCCTATTAGGCCCTCGAATAGAATGTAATAGCCCGCCACTTGCGGTGTCCCGGTGCGGCTGATCAGCCCGTACGCCGACAGCTTGACCGACGTGTCGCCGGAGTTGTGGACGGAATCTCGCACTGTAAACATGTAATCCCGATCGACACTGACAGTACGCGTGAAGAGAAGCCCTTGACCATTGTCCCAGGTCAGGGTGATCGGGGTCGTCGGCGTCAACAGAGCATCGGATGCCGACCAGCGGGTTTTCGGCCCCGGCAGCTTTATCTCCGGAGTAGTTGCGACCCAGCCAAATTCAGCGATATAGGGGTTTTCGGTGCCGGGCGGCGAAAGCAGGACGACCTCCGGGCTCTTGGGGTCGACCGTTTCGTGGTAATTGGCGAGGGTCAAATCATCAAGCCGGGCTCCCAATAGGTCGATCGAACCATGCAGCCGCGGCGTGCTGATCTTGACGCGCTGTTGCTCGGCCAGTGCCGCCTCCCGCGTCTGCACGGGTTTAGCTGGCGCCACTCCAGGAGCCGTAGAGGAGATCCCCGGGGCGGGAGGCGCCGATCCTGTCGCGGGCGATGGGGATGTCGCCACCGGCGTTCCCGAAGATGATCCGGGAGGCTGGGGCGGGCGCATGTGCTCGAAGGCAAACTGAAAGACAATCAGTATCCCGACTGAGAGCACGATCGCGAGTAGGAGGTTACGCTGTTCCATTTAGGCCTCAAGGACCGGCGCCGGGCCGCAGCCGATCGGAGCCACGGGGTTCGGGCACCGGATCATAGCCGCTGCCGCCCCATGGGTGGCAGCGGGCGAGCCGTCGCGCCGCGAGGCCAACACCGACAATGGCACCGTGCCGCCCTATCGCTTCGACCGCATAATCCGAGCAGCTCGGCAGATACCGGCAGGAAGGCGGGAGGAGCGGCGAGAGAAGAAGTTGATAAACCCGGATCAGCCCTTGCAATACCAAAACCGTCAGCCTCTGAAGGCCTTGGCGATCCATCTCACTCTGCCTCCGCCGCACCCGACTGGTTCTTTCTCTGGCCCGGGTCGATTCGGTGCAGTGCCGCATTCAGATCAGTGATAAGAGCTCCATAAGGCCGGTCGACCGTGGTCGCGCGCGCAATCAAGACATAATCCGTCTCAGGCCTTCCCTCACGCGACAGGATCGCGGCCGCAACACTCCGCAACCGCCTTTTCGCGCGGTTGCGAATGACGGCGTTGCCGATTTTCCGGCTTGCGGTGAACCCCACGCGTACGATCTCGCCGCAATTCGATCCCTCCGGCCGCCGCGCGGCCTGCAGGACGAGGCCCGGTGCAACCGCTCGGCGGTGGGCGGCAGCGACACGCAGGAAATCGGCGCGGCCCTTCAGGGTTACAAGTCTGCCGCCCATCGAAATCGGGGCGACTGGGAGGTGAGAACAGCTAAGATAGTGGGCTCAGGCGGACAGACGCTTACGGCCCTTTGCCCGCCGCGCCGCCAGCACCCTGCGCCCGGCTGCAGTCGCCATGCGTGCCCGGAAGCCGTGGCGGCGCTTGCGAACGAGATTGCTCGGCTGGTAAGTGCGCTTCACGGTACCGGCTCCGAATAAAGACGTCTCGGTCTCGGGGAGCCGGCTATATAGGGGAGCCGTTTTGGCAAGTCAACGGTAGTTCGGAACCGTGCCGGGAAGGCAACGTTCTTGATGGCCGTGCTCGAGCGGCGCCGTGCCGTTGGCAATCGTGGAAATCGTGGAGGAGAGAAGGGGCATATGTTGGATGACGCGGCGGTCGCGGCGGCCGACCGTAACGCCCGAGTATGGGCAGCTGCCGGCCCAGGTCCGATTGTCCCCGGCAGCGAGGCACACAAAACCGCCTTTTGCCGCATGCTGCTCGACACCCACAATCCCTACAAGCCGTCGATCATTGATTGGCCGGCGCTCGACCCCGACGCGCGCGGCCGTCTGGTCAGCCTGCCGATCTGGGATATTGCGGTGCAAACCGAGGGCAAGGCGCGCCTGCGCGTCCTGAGCTACGGACAAACAATCACCGATCCGCTGCTGCAGCGGGCGATCGAGCTCGACGGCTTTGAGGAAGGACGGCACAAGGAGGTGCTGTCCAATCTCGTCCAGACCTACGGGATCCGCTTGGCGCCGGAACCCGAATATCTCCGACCGCGCGATCAGGAGTGGGCCTTCATGGTCACCGGCTACAGCGAGTGCATCGACAGCTTCTTTGCGTTCGGCCTGTTCGCGCTGGCGAAAAGTTCGGCATTTTTCCCGCCCGCCCTCGTTGATACGTTCGAGCCGGTCATGCAGGAGGAAGGCCGCCACATTCTCTTCTTTGTCAATTGGGTGGCCTGGCACCGGCGTAACCTGGCGCTATGGCGGCGCCCGATCTTTTGGGCCAAGATCGTAGCGGTCTGGGCGTTTCTGGTTTGGGAGCGCATCGGCATCGCGCGGGGGTTCGATGGTGCCGGCAATGGGGAGGGAGGAACGGTGGCTCAGGACAACAACTTTACCCTGACGGGCAGCCAGGCTGTCGGCGGCGCCGATCTTTCCATCAGGGGGCTGATCGAGGTTTGCTTGGCGGAGAACGATCGCCGCCTTGCGGGCTATGATCCGCGGTTGTTGCGGCCGACGGTGGTGCCCTTCCTCGCGCGCTTCGTCCGCCGCTTTATACCGCGGTCGGGTTCGGGCATGGCGCCGTCATGAAAATCGGCTCCGACGAGCACAAGCGCCGGTTCTGTGACGCGTTTATTGCGAGCCATTGCCGGTTCGACCCTGAGGGCTTGGCATGGCCCGATCTCGATGCCGCCGCGCTGGAGCGCCTGCGCGGCATCCCGTTCTGGCAGGAGGTGCTGTACACCGAGCGCCGCGCGGGCGCGATCGTCGCGGCCTATGCTGCGACGATTGCCGATCCCTTGGTGCGCGAGGCGGTCATGCTCCAGGGGTTCGAAGAAGCCCGTCATGCCGAGCTGCTGCGGTTGATGATTCGGCGTTACGGCGTCACCGCCGAGGAGCGCCAGCCCGATATGCCGAGCGGCGATCCGCTGCGCGCGTTTGCCGATTTCGGCTACGGCGAGTGCCTTGATGCGTTTCTCGGCTTCGGCGTGTTCAAGATCGCGCGCCGGGCCGGCTTTCTGCCCGAGGCGATGTTCGAGATCTTCGAAAAGCTGATCCATGAGGAGACGCGGCACATCGTCTTCTTCATCAACTGGATGGCATGGCACCAGGTCGCCCGCGGACGGGGTGCCCCATGGCTGCGCGGCGCGACGGCGGCGCATTATTATGCCTGGGCGATAGGCCGCCTGCTCGGCACCGTCCGGCGCGGGCGCGATGCAAATGACGGCAAAGATTTCTCGGCGACGCAAGCCGGGGTGTTTCTCGACGGCTTCACGTTCCGGGGCTTTGTCGAGGAGTGCCGCGCCGAGCATGCGCGGCGCATGAAGGACTTCGATCCCGAGCTGCTTCAACCCCATTTTCTGCCGAGGCTCGCCGGCATTGCGCTCGTCCGGCTGTGGACCCCCGCAGGCGCCGCGCGAGAAAAAGGCGCGTGAGGATCGTTTCGGCCGTCGCCGCCATCGCTGGACTGGCGTTGATCGGCGTATTGGTCGTCTATTTCGGCGCCGACGCGGTGATCCGTTCATTGTTCGCCGTCGGTTGGGCGGGGTTCGGAACGATTTGCCTGATCCACGTCGTACTGATCGCCGTGATGGGGGTCGCTTGGTGGGTGCTGTTGCCCGGGACGAGCCTATGGATCTCGATCTGGGGGCGTCTCGTCCGCGATGCCGGCTCCGAGGTACTGCCGATTTCGCAGGTCGGCGGCTACCTGCTCGGTGCCCGGGCGATCGTGTTCGCCGGCGTCCCCGGCAGCGCCGCGGCAGCGAGCACGATCGTCGACGTCACCCTCGAATTTCTCGCCCAAATCGCATTCACCGCACTCTCGCTTGTTTGGCTGTTCCGGCTGAGACCCGATGCGTGGATCGAGGTTCCTGTCGCGATCGGGCTCGCCGCCGCAATCATCCTCGCAGCGGGCTTGCTGTTCGCTCAGCGCTACGGGTTCGATCTATTCGACCGCCTCGCGGGTACGATCGGCCGGGATTGGGCGGACAGGACCGCCGCCGGTGCGGCGGCACTGCACGCGGCAATCGCCGCCATTTACGAGGGCCGAGCCGGAGTTTGCACGAGTTTCGGCCTTCACCTCGTCTGCTGGGTCGCCGCAACGACCGAGGCCTGGCTCGCGCTACAATTCGCCGGTGCACCTCTCCACGTGGGCACGGTGCTGGTGATCGAAGGCCTAGTCTACGCCGTCCGCAGCGTCGCCTTTGCGGTCCCGAATGCGATCGGCATTCAGGAAGGGGCCTACATCCTCCTCGGCGAGAGTTTTGGGCTGACCCCTGAGATGGCTCTTGCTCTTTCGCTGCTGAAGCGAGCGCGAGACCTCGTGATCGGACTGCCGGTGTTCGCCGCTTGGCAACTCCTGGAAGGCGGTCGTCTGTGGCGCCGCGTCCCGGCTTCCGAGTAGATTGATCTTTCCGACGAACGAAACCCCGGTCTTTGGGGACCGGGGTTTCAGCCACGCCAGCCTACTGCGATGACGAGGCAACGCGCATCGACCATATCGGGATGCGGAACTATACTGCATCGTTTCGGGTACAATT
>WNFT01015427.1_pt1 | contig 11140 bp, 7 predicted proteins | sample 5400191 | NCBI WGS metagenome assembly WNFT01 (sample SAMN13153359, study PRJNA577476) | soil metagenome | isolation source: 80 cm saprolite under Madrone tree | place: USA:California | collected 2016-06-14
CCGGAATGGTCTTGGGTGTTTGTCGGTCCATTTCAAGTTTCGGTTGAGAAACTCCTGGATGAGCCGAATATCCATCTGCTGGGACCAAAGCCTCATAACCAACTGGTAAGTTTTATCCGCGCGTTCGATGTCTGCATCGTGCCGTATGTAAAAAGCATTTACACGAACACAGTCGTTCCGGTGAAGATTAACGAGTACCTTGCGGTCGGGAAGCCGGTGGTCGCAACGAATCTCCCGACGATCTGTGAGTTCAATCGTCGACACAGTGTTCTCATTACCGCTGAAAACCAGTTGGAGCCATTCCTGAAAGGCATCGATCAAGCGTTGAGTTGGCCAACCGACGACTCGTCCATAGCGCGCCGTCGCGAAGTGGCTGCTTTGTGCGACTGGAATTTACAACTGATCGCGATGAGCGATCTGATCGAGCAGAAACTTCGCCACGAACGCTGATAGCCCGCATCATTCATGAAAGCGATAAGCGAGCAGTCCGCGGAGCGGACGACCGATAGTAGCCCAGCACTTTAGTGCTGGGATCATCGGCAGAAAGCAGGCCGAGCCCGTGAAACGGGCGACAGAAATCCACTCGCGCCGATCCCGCAATTAACCGAACACTCTGTCGCCCGCTTTGCGGGCTGCGATTGATATGTTGACGCGATCCCAGCGATGAATCGCCGGGCTATTTTCGTCCGTCCGCTTCGCGGACTTATGATGAAAGCTTCATTCACGAATAATGTTGGCTAGGCAAAGCCGCTCGCGAGCGTTTTCACTCGCTAATCGCCTTGCGAATCTCCGCCAAATCAGGATCGTTGGGCTGCGGACCCAGTTCCAAATAGCGTGACCATGCAGCTTTCATTTTAGCTAAATTGGCAGGATCGTAGACCGAAAGTTTGCGGTACGCTTGCCCGAGTTGCTTGAAGAGCGGCGCTGGTGGGTTAGCAATGCGTGCAATGAGGTCCTCTAAACCCGCAGCTCCTGCCTCCAACATTTCCCGGTCGTTCCCATGCGCGCCTCCGTAGGCGATAAGAAAGCTGGAGCGATTCAAGCGCGCTGCCCAATAGTCCTTTATCAGTAAGTTCTCCCACGATTCCTTCGGATAGGTGCTCAGCGTCTTCAGGTCATAATCAGGAAGCGCTTGTTCGCTTTCTTCAACGTAGATGTGAGCGTTGAAACCGTCTCGATTGGAAACGATCATACTCAGCGTCCCGAATGGCCAGAACTTGTAGTCCTTTTCCCAACTCCTATCGGTTTCGAATAAAGAGGAATCCAGATTAATAAACATCCTGAATCGGTTAGCGTTTGCATCGAAGAGTTGTTTCGTATCGTAGCCGGCAGTCCCCGGCGCTCCATAGAATGAGCCGGGAATCGTGACCTCCGGATAATTAGCGTTCACCAATCGCTTCATCCAAGACTTCTTCAAGTACTCCTGATCAATTACGCGAACATCGGTTCGATAGCCTTCGCACTGCTGCAGATAACCAAGCACATTGATCATCAGGTCGCCCTTGGTCCAGAGCAGGGAACCGGGCGGAAGCGTTACCAGCAATGCGCGTCCATAATCTCTGATTACGAAGTTATGCCTCTGGTTCTCGGTCGCGAAATTGGTAAAGGCGTGCGCTGAGATCACTAACACCGCGACCGACGCCATTTCCACATTCCGCCAACGCGATTCGGGAATGAAAGCAGCCAGCGCGCCGAAGCCAAGCCCTGCCCAGACACAGACCACAAGTGTGGCCGGTTGCCAGAACCGCATGTGGATTCCGAGAAAGAGAGGATCGTCCAGCGGAAGATTCGCCAGCGCATGGAAGACGATCACGTACAAGCAAAATGCGGCGACCGTTGTCGTAGTCAAACTCGCCGTTTTCTTGTCACGCAGAGCGAAGTAGAGACCGACCAAGGCCAGGACTAGTCCTATGTAATAGACTTGACCCGGCAACGCTAAAAAAAACTGGCGCATACCCAGCAGGAAATTTCCACGAGTGTCCAACTTGTGCGCACCTAGCTGGAGCGTTCCATACTCACGCCTCAGCAGATGGACCACAAAGCCCTTCAACGTGGACGTGTGCCCCCAGGAAAATGGTGCCGTGTGAAGATCGGCCAGTGGAAGATAGACATAAGGAAGAAGCCCAACGAGAAAACAACCGGCTATTACCAGGAGCGGTTTGAGCGACCAGAGCTGTGCGCGCCCGGTGATAAAAATCCACACCATTATGGGCGCACCGAAGAAGAGGCTGGTGTGGTGATTGGACATTCCCAAGCCAAAGGCGAGGGCCGTGAGATAAGCAAATTTTGTTTCGCGGCCCGCCTGGTAACGGACTGCCAGATAGATCATTAGCGCGACGATCAGATTATTTAGCGCAAAGACCTCGGCGACCACCGCGTATCGCCAGACCAAAGGTGAAAATGCAAAGAGGCCCGCCGCCAACAGACCCGCCCAATGATTCCTGGTCCAACGTCTGACCGCCACAAGCATTATCACCGCCGCGGCTGTGTCGCACACGGCTGACAGCAAATTTACCCGCCAGGCAATCGTGCCGAACGGAATTAATGTGAAGAGTTTGGCGAGCATCGTGAAAAGCGGATAACCAGGCGGATGCGCCACGCCTGATTTGTAGGCGACGGTAATTAGTTCGCCCGTGTCTCCACCGACAATACTCGGCGCCAAAGTGCGGAAGTAGACCATAAAAATTCCCAGCGCGGCGATCACGGGTAAACCCCATCGGAGCAGTCTGGACTCTTGATCGTGCGCCGATTCTGTCTGTGAGAAGGATGGAAGTTTAGCCGGGCGATTCCGGTTTTTCTTGGACATTTGCGCTTAACTATAGCGAAAAATGTTCAGGCGGCGCGAGTGATTGGCGGGCGTCGTCTTCGCATAAGCTGTCAATCGCTATGATAGATGCTAGGTTGGATCGCTTTGCACAAAGAGGAAGGTTGTTCTCATTCACACCCGGCTTCAGCCGGGTGATCGGGAATCAAGAGAATAGGAAACCGTTTAAACGGTTTCCAGTCTTAGCCTTGGCACGCAGTTCACCTGGCTAAAGCCAGGTGTGAATGAGATTGAAGGGCCGAAAGAATTTCAATAACCTGCGGGTTGCGAACGACTTCTTGTGCAAAGCCACCGTCGGATCGTTTCCGGCGCCAAGCTGCGCTCAGTTGTTGATCGCATTTCGAATCTCCAGCAGATCAGGGTCATCGGGCGAGGGACCGAGTTCGAGGTACCGTGACCATGCAGCTTTCATTTTAACGCGATAGGCGGGATCGTAGACGGCAAGTTTGCTATAAGCCAAACCTAACCTCTTAAAGACCCATGGTTCGCGGAGATGAGCACGCTCGACCGAATCCGCCAGGCCCGCGGCGCCAGCCTCAAGCAGGTAGCGATCATTTTCGTGAGCGATTCCGTATTCGATTAGATAGTCCGCTCTATTGAGGCGAGCCTCCCAGTAATATTTCAGAATTTCGTTTTCCCACGAGCCATTTGGATATCCCGCCAGCATCGCCACATTTAATTGAGGCAGTGCGCTCTCGCTCTCGCGAAGGTAAACGTAAGGATCGATGGCCGCATGTTTTGAAACGATCCAGCTTGTCATTCCAAAAGGCCACATGCTGTAGTCCTGATCCCAACTCCAATCGATATTCGCCCCCGCTTCCCAACGGTTAGCGAACATTCTGAAGTGCTCGACGTTCGCGTCAAAAAGCTGTTTGGCGTCATAGCCGCCGACTCTCGACCGGCCATAAACTGTCCCGGGAATAGTTACCTCCGGATAGTTGAAATTCATCAGACGTTTCGCCCACGGAATTCTGAGCGTCTCTCGATCGATCACTCTGACGTCGCCTCGATAGCTTTCGCACTGTTGTAGGTAGCGCGTTGTAAAGGTCACCAGATCTTCTCTCGACCAAAATATCGAATTTGGCGGCAGGGGCCTAAGTAACTCACGTGCGAAGTCCTGGGCAGAGGTGTTGAGGTGTTGATCCGCGGCGCGAAAGTTAACGGCGGCCTCAGTCAAAACCAGCGCGAAGACGATGCCGCCAATCGGTACCGCGCGCCATTTCCAACGCGGCACCCAAGCCGCCAGCGATCCAAAGCCGAGTCCTGCCCAAATACAGATCATGAGATTAGCCTGCTGCCAAAATCTGGTTTGGACCTGAAGATAAAGCGGCTCGCTAACAGGCAGATTGGAGAGCGCGTGGAAAGCGATCAAGTAGAAGCAAAACGATACGACCGTCGCCATCGTGAGGCTTGTGTTTACTTTGCGATACAGATGGTGGGAGAGCCCGACAAGTGCAAGCACGATTCCAACATAAAAGACATTTTCCGGCGCGGCGGAAAAGTATGCGTCAAGTCCACGAAAGAAATTTCCCGTTGCGTTTAATCGGTGCGCTCCGAGTTGAAGCGTTCCGTACTCGCGTCTCAACACATGCGTTAAGAAGCCGTTAAGCGTCGCAGTATTTCCCCAAGAAACAGCCGCCATGCGTGTGTCCGCCAACGGCAGGTAGAGATAGGGCAATAATCCCATCAGAAAACAACCCGCAATCACCAGAAGCTCTCGGAACGACCAAAGCTGGCGGCGTCCCGTGATGAGGATCCAAACCAAAACTGGCAGACCGACGAAGAGCGACGTGTGATGATTGGACATTCCCAAACCAAAAAAGAACGCGGTCAGGTAAGCGAACTTTCGTTCGTGACCATCCGAGTAACGCCCCGCTGAATAAATCATCAATGCGACCAGTAGATTGTTGAGCGCAAAGACCTCGCCAACCACGGCGTAACGCCAGACCAATGGAGAAAATGAAAACAGGCCGGCTGCCAATAGACCCGCCCGCTCATTTCTTGTCCAGCGCCGAACCGTGAGCAAAATAATCACCGCAGCAGCGCTATCGCAGACGGCTGACAACAGATTTACGCGCCAGGCAATTGTCCCGAACGGAATGAAGGTGAAGAGTTTGGCAAGCATCGTGAAGAGCGGATAACCGGGCGGGTGGGCCACGCCCATTTTGTAAGCGACGGTGATCAGTTCACCCGTGTCTCCACCGACTACGCTCGGCGCCAGGGTTCGAAGATAAATCAAAAAAACACCAAAGCCGGTGATCACTGGCAGGGCCCATCCAAGCAAGTAAGGCTCTTGCTCGCCGGCGCGGCTTCCGGTTCTCTTGCCGGCGCTAGAACAGGCTGACCACGCTCTTCATTGGACATAAGACGTGAATTGTACGCACCAGGCGATCTGAGCCAAAGCGGCTGAGATAAGTCACTTGTGTTTCAGACGCCTCACTCGTAATCTCTTGCTCTTTGATTTTCGAAAATCGAAGCTGTGGGATCGGGCCTCAAGCTTAAGCACCAACGAGAATGTCGAAACTGAGTACGAGCCTTCGCGGAAATGCATTTTTCCTAATTGTTTCGGCGACAGTTCTCATTGCTTACTACATTCTCTTCGGATCTTACTTTCCAAATGCAAACGGTGGTTTGGGCCATGATTACCTGCAGCAACTGCCAAATTTGCTCGCGGGGTCCTACTGGTTTCAGAACAACGGTCTATTTTCAATTCCGTGGTTCAATCCTGCTCAGTGTGGCGGCGTTCCGTTTCGGCAAAAGCCGCTGATGTGTGCAATGTGGTGTTTTTGTTGCTGTTATGCTCGGCACTTATTCATCCGGTTGTCACCTTCGCGATTGGTAAGCTGGCAAATCGATCAAGTAGGATGACTAATCAGCGAAAAGAAGATGGGTAAGAAAGGTGCTCGGGTAAGTGAGTAAGGTGAAGCGCCGCTAAATAGAACAAGTTCCTCGCCTTCGATGAACCAAAGGACGAACAAAGAACGCACGCTGGTCATCGTGCCTACGTACAACGAGCGCGAAAATGTGCCGACACTGATCCAGCAGATTTTTTCTATTGTGCCGGAAGTAGATGTGCTCCTGATTGACGACAACTCGCCGGATGCTACAGCTAACTGCGCGGCGGAGTTATTTGGGAACGATTCCCGCTTTTCAATCATGCGCCGGGTTGGCCCACGCGGGCTGGGACGAAGTTATGCTGAAGGCTATCGTCACGCGCTCAATCGCGGCTACACGCTGATGATTCAAATGGATGCTGATTTTTCTCACGACCCGAGGTCCTTACCGGATCTAATCAAAGCGAGCGACACTGCCGAAGTTGTGCTCGGCTCACGGTACTGCCAGGGAGGACGGGTCCGCAATTGGCCGCGTCGTCGCCTTTTCCTTAGTCGCTTCGCGAATTACTACGTTGCTCTGATTACCGGCCTGAAAGTGCAGGATGCGACCAGCGGATTCCGCTGCTTCAGCCGGAGCGCGCTCAAAACTATCCTCGATAAGCCTGTGCTCTCGGAAGGATATGCATTCCAGGTTGAGACTCTTTACCGCGCATACAAAGCTAAACTGTCGATTGTCGAAGTGCCGATAACCTTCGTTGACCGTCAACGAGGAAAATCGAAAATCTCCCGAAGGGTCATCTTCGAGTCGATGCTGATGCCGTGGCGGTTACGGTTTGATCGCAGCTAGCCGGTTCACTCTATTGTGAGATCGCTTCGTACAAAGACCAAAAGTTCGATGCCCGGACGCAGCATATAGGTCCCACTGGGGCTTACATTCGAGTTGATCAACCGGTAACCCACGCCCGACATGGTTACAATATCGGCTACTTGAGTTGGAGACGCGATAATAATCGGCTCGGTGAACGGAGTAACTTTCCCGTAGTACGTTACATTTGAGTAATTGCGAAGATACCAGGGAAGCGGCCAGTAATCAGGTGAAGCAAATGCGATCGCTGTCTGCTCGCCTGAGCCGGCGCGCTTTGCAATCCGATCGATTTGCTCGAGAAGCGGAAATATATCTCGCTGCGTATGAACGTAAACGTACGCGTACGCCGGGTCGTCGTAATGAACAAAGTTAAGACTCAACATTTGATAGCCCGATATCGCGAGCGCTCCGGTCCCGATCACCAGAACGACTACACCAAGCTTCCTGCCACAACCACGAAATATAAGTGGACCAGGGATGCACGTGCACGTGCTCGCCGGTTTGCGTCCAGAATTGAAGTGACTTTAGCGCATCGTAGACGCCGTTCGGATAATTGGTAAAAAATGATGAGTAGAAGACGATTTCGATAATCAGGAAAAGTGAAACCGCCGCGACCACAGAGATGATTAACGATGATGGACCCCCAAATCTCTCGGTCGCGAACCGCAGGTTTTCGACCATCGTCCTCGGCTTTTCTGCTAACGACGGTTCTTTGCTGGTACGTTTGCGACGGTCGCTCAGTTTGACAAACAAAGCTGTTGACACGAGCGCTATTAGCAGCACGACCGCCGAGAGTATCGCGGTTTCCTTTGTCGCAAATAATAGCGCCGCCGAAGCGGCGGAGAGTAACAGGTAAGCAGGCCGCCCAGTTTCGTAATACCGCGACGCCGCAACGACGAGGCCCACCATGAAAAAGACGGGTTAGTACCAGCCAGATTGTGGCGACGCCGAACGCGGCCGTCGTGAGTCGAATGGTGAAGTCAGTGAGCCCATGAGCTTCCGCGAACGATTTGCCGAACAGGAGTCTTGAAATCCATGGTACTACCGCGGCGAAATAATAGAGCGTTGGTCCATGATAGTTCTGCGGGTCATATTGATAGAATCCGTCATTGACGAGTCTTAGAAGAAACTTGCCGTTGACCCCTTCGTCATGATGAAGCGGTACCAGCGGAAGATCATATAGACGAAGCGCCGCACCGACGACCAGCACCGCGGCAGCGCTAATGCGCCATCGCAGATGCTTCGCTACCGGCTTGTCGGAAGGTTCGTCAGATATTTGCAGCAAGCTGAAAAGGATGTAGAGTCCGAGACGATAAGAACCGCCCGGAGTTCCATCATTGCTTGAGAGCCGCGTCAATCAATTCGCGCAAGTGTTCCAGCTCTTCCGGCGCGATTAGACGCCCATTTAGAAAGAAAGTCGGCGTTCCCGAGACCCCGAGAGATTGTCCGCGTTGCTGATCGGCCGCGATCCGCTGCTGCACCTCTGCTGAATCCATATCGCTCCGCAGCCGTTTCGGATCAAGCCCCATGATAGTGGCTTGTCGCGCGAATACTGACCTGACGTCCCTCCAGTTACTCCACATCTCCTGAGTGTCATATATGAAGTCGTGCATCGGCCAGAAAGCACCCTGCAACCCGGCGGACTCTGCGGCGCGAGCTGCTTCGAGGGCGTTGGCATGGAGCTGCGTCATCGGAAATTCTCGGAAAACTATAGCAACGCGCGCGCCGTAGTCTTCTCCGGCCTTCTTTAAGATTGGATGGACCTTTCCACAAGGAGGGCACTGGAAGTCTCCGAACTCCTCTATCGTGACGCGAGGGTTATTCGAGCCGATTACCTGTGGTGGTTGCGCGCCGGGCGCCCCTGTCTTGGTATTCAAAACGATACCGGGCTTTCGTGATCGGTAGAACCAAACGCCGCCGATCAGAGCGAAGACCAGGACAGCGCCGATAATGATAAACACAGTGCTTAGGGATTTAAGTTCTTGGTGAGCTGATCCGCATACTGCGGGCTCAGCTTCTTCAGACTTTCGTATTGCTCCATCGCGCCTTTGCGATCGCCGTTTTCAAATTTCGCCATTGCCAGGAGATAGCGAGCCTCGGGATTATTGGGATCGATGCTGACTGCCTTTTCAAACTCATCGCTCGCGTCTTTGAATCTGTGCTGTCGACCATAGGCCATCCCCAAAACATAATGGGCGGCGCCGTTTTTCGGATTCAAAGCGAGCGCCTGTTTGTATCGCTCGATCGCTTCTTCGTACTTGTTCTGATTTAGGTAGGCGTTACCGAGGTTGTAATAAACCGAGTCGTTCTTTGGCTCGATTTTCGTCATCAACTCGAATTCCTGCGCCGCTTCCTTGTAACGTTTAAGTTTGTCGTAGGTATTGCCTAGGGTGTAGTGAGCGTCGGCATCAAAAGGGTGGCGGTCGATGGCCTTTTGCAGCGGTTCGATGGCTTTTTCATACTGACCACCCTGGTAGTAGGTTTGGCCGAGGTTAAAATAGGCATCGGCAATGTCCGGCGCGCTCGGATGCTCTTTGACGTACTTTTCGAGAGTTCCCGCGACCTTTTCAACTACTTCAGGAGCCAGGGGTTGTAGCGCGGAACTATTGCGCGGCACAACGTCCATTGGGACGTTGGACTGAATCGTCGTGTCCTTGAGCACGGCAACCGGCTTGGTGATCTCCGCTTCCTGAGGCTCAGGCTTTTTTGCAAAATGCTTTATCGTAAGCAGAAGACCTACCAGAACCAGCGGGAAAAGTAAAAGCAGCCATTGACGTTTCATGTAAGCAAGCTCCTCAGAGTAAAATTCGGGCAATATTAATATGACCGCAATCTTAAGACAAGTCGGAAAGCCAAATCATGATACAATTCAGCGCCCACTCGAGTTAACAGATTACCAGTTAGGGAGCGTGATGCGGCCAAGGGACAAGTCCCGGACAGGCCGAAACAAGATGAGCACGTTTTTGCCAAAAACTCACGAAAAAATCCCCAAAAAACTGTTGACTCGGTTTCAAGCTTATGTTAAGTTGCCGGTACTTTACGCTTTACCTAGCTTGAAATGGACTGCTAGCGTACCCCGTTGATTGCGAAAACTTTCGGATTTGCGATTGACAGGGGTGGCGGAGAGTGATAGCTTCTCCGCGCTTGTAGTTCGGTATTTTTCGTCAAGGAAACGCAGCTTGCCGTAGCTTTAACGCCAGGATAGGTCGAAGGGCTCCAGTTCGCTGGTTTCAATTGTCTATGAACGAAACAACTTTCCCGCTCAAGAGGAGGAATTCCAAGATGCGATCTTCGATTCGATATGGTCTTGTAGCCGTGGGTGCACTGGCGTTGATGATTGGTACATTCATCGCGCTGCGCCCGCGACTCGAACAGAAGGTGCAAGCTCAGACCTTCAACACCAATCAGGTGGCGGCTTGTGACGTGACAAGTGCTCCGTCCAAGACGAACGACTGTTTGGTGATTAGCGCTTTTAGAGAAAACGGACCCGGCAGCACCGCCCAGTCGGGACAGCAGGATGAGTTTGTCGAGGTCTTTAACGCTAGCGCAGTCAACGTTACAGTCTCGACCTTGTCTGACGATCCGAACGGAACAGGAAACGGTATCGGCGTTTTCGTTTCTTCCGGCATGGGCTTCAATCCGCAGTTTGGGCAGGCCCAGAATGCGTCTTCGCTTGCTTGCCAAATCAAGGGCGCCACGATAATCAAGGCGAGAACGTGGTTCCTGTGCGGCGGCCAGAAATATTCGCTGAGCAATCTCGGCGGTAACGGTGGAAGATTCCACTCGATACCGGATGCGATTATCGGAACGGCAAATGCCTCCCTGGCGACCACGGACATTCCTGACGACGCTGGAATTGCGCTGCTGAATATCGGCAGTAATATTGTCACCCAGTGTACGATCGGAGGGTCTTTCTGTCCGACGGGCTTCCAGTTTTCGGCCCTTGGCACTACTGGAGCTGCGGTTGTTTTCGACAAGGTTGGGTTCAATCCGTACGGCTTGGGCTCGCCGGTAAACACCGGGCCCGGAGTTTTCCCTGGTAACTTATATCCGACGCTTGCGGCACAGTATTGCGAAGGCACCTGTCTCCAGCCGGTCGGCGATGCCAGCACGGTTCCGCAGGGACCGAACACTCCGTGTCCAAACCCAGGAACGGGTAATCCACAAAATCCGCCGAATCCATTGTACGGCAGCGGGGCGCCGACGATTCCCGTGGGCACCCAGGATCCAAACACGAACTTCCCGGTTTCGACCGGCCCCTTTATTCAGACATCCGACAGCGGCAGACCGCTTAGTCAGATTCTGAAGTGCTATGGCGAATCGGGTCAATACAAGATCGAGCGTCGCCGCTCTGCCAGCACGGACACAAACACTGCTGGTCAGATCTATCGCGACTCGTGGCGTAGTGGTCCCCTTACGACGGAGTATCCGTTCAACCAAACCGTACCTCAGCCACCAGTCGGGGCGTGTGCGGGTGTTGTTACCAGCGGGTTCTGTGGCAACTCAGAGGATTTCATCCTCGATGCGCCCAATCCGGCTTCGTCTAACGTTGGCGGGACGGTGACGGGCGTGCTGGGTATCTCGTCCGTTCTGGGCACCGCGGGTATTCACAACTGC
>WNFT01027248.1_pt1 | contig 11140 bp, 8 predicted proteins | sample 5400191 | NCBI WGS metagenome assembly WNFT01 (sample SAMN13153359, study PRJNA577476) | soil metagenome | isolation source: 80 cm saprolite under Madrone tree | place: USA:California | collected 2016-06-14
CCGCCCGACCCGAGTTGCAAGCGTCTCTTTTTTGACGCAACTCCATTTATCCAGCCGGTATTGGACTCGCCTGTATTTTCTAACGCGAATTACACCAGCAGCGCCGCGCCCACGCAATTTGCAGATGCCGTAGCGCGCGCGGAGTATTTCAAGAGTGCCAAGCCGGACTGGCATACGTTGCTGGCGCCTAGCGTCAAGACTGCAAGAACGATGACGCTGATCAGGGGGACGTACCAGTTCGCTCTCAATGGGGACGGCAGCTGCTGCTTTATAGTTCTGGTTAACGTCTTCACGTTCGAAAACGAGCTGTTCCCTTCAACCTTCACGTTCCCGCCGGACAGCAGCACGCCCGTGGGAGCCGCGGAAGCTGCTGGAGACATTACGACGAAGGACATCTCGACGTTTTTCTTTCCACCGGCTTTCTTGTTCATTCCTACGAAGAACGGGAATATCTGCTGCATCGGCGGATTTCACTCGTTTGATTTTGAGTCCGGGGATGCCCGTAACGGAAACGCGGCGAGGTTTTTTGTCTTGAACTACTCGACTTGGTTCCCACCATCTTTCTTCCTAGATCCAACTATCCTTGACGTGACCGGCCTGAGCCATGAAGTTTCCGAAACGTATAACGATCCGTTTGTGGCGTTTGATGGCGTGCACGATGTTACGCCCTGGTGGTTGTCTCCCAATGGCAATTGCCAGGATGACCTGGAGGATGGCGACGTCATCGAGGGGCTGCCCAACCAGGTGTTCCCCATCAAGATGCCGAACGGGTTCACGTATCATCCACAGAACGAGGCGCTATTGCAGTGGTTTGAATTTGAGTCTCCTTCGAGCGCGATAAACGGGGCCTACAGCTATCCGGACCTGACTACGTTGACGGCATTGTCTCCGCCACAGAAGGCGGGTTGCGCGCCGTAGGGCGACAGGTCAGTTTGTAACGCAAACGGATCGATGGAAGGGGCAGATCATTCCTGCCCCTTTTGTCTTGTCGAGCTGGATAGCTGGCACCCTGAAGGACGGAAATGCGCAGCCTAAAAAGGCCGCGCCACTTGGTTGCTTAGTCGCGGAGGATACGGGCCGGGTCGGTGCGGGTGGCGCGCCAGGCAGGGAGGAGACAGGCGGCGAGGGCGGCGATGGTCATGACGACAAATGCCGAGGCGAACGCGAGCGGGTCGCGTGGATTTACTTTGTATAAGAGGTTGCCGAGCAGGCGCGTGGAGGCCAGTGCTACCGCTGCGCCGAGGACTACCCCGGCGGCGGTCAGGGCGAGGCCGTGGGACATCACGAGACGCAGGAGATTGGATGCGCCGGCGCCGAGGGCCATGCGGAGTCCGAGCTCGCGCGAACTTTGGGAGACGGTGTAGGACATTACGGCATAGAGGCCGATGGTGGCCGCCGAGTAAGGTTACCGCAACGCGCTGAGGCGACGTGGAGCGATCCATCTGTTCCTGCAGGGAGATCACTTCGTAGGGCGCTAGATTGGCGTCGAGGGCGTGGACTTCGCGGGCGAGTTCCGCGGCTATGGTCTCCGCAGGCATGCGGGTGCGAATATTCAAGTTGGTTCCCACTGAGAAGTCCTGACGGAAAGGGACGTAGAAAAACGGCTTCGGATTTTCGCGAACGCTTTGGTACCTGGAAACTTTCGCCACACCGACTACTTGACGCCACTGACCCTTGACCTGAAGACGCTTGCCGATGGGATCGTCGCCGCGCCAATACTGAGCGGCCATGACGTCATTCACTATGGCGACGGGAGGAGCGGTTTCGTTATCGGCGCGGGTGAATTCGCGGCCGGAAAGCAGCGGGATCCCCATGGTCGAGAAATAAGCGGGGCCGACTTGGTTGTATTGGACCGTGGGCTGCTCGTCGGGCGGGGGTTGATAGCCATCGACGGCGATGGCCGAGGAAGAAAAACTGCCGTAGCTCAACGGCGTGCTTCGCGCGAGGGCCGCGGACTCGACGCCGGGGAGGGCCTGGACGCGCTCGAGCAGCGCATCGTCAAAAGTTTTGGCGCGCTGGGGATCGTATCCGGCGCCTCGCAAGTCGACCGCGGTAAAGAGCACGCCTTGCGTGGAGAAACCTGGGTTGAGGTTGCGAATTCGCTGCAGGCTCTGCATGAGGAGACCGGTTCCGACGAGCAAGAGAAAGCTAAGCGACACTTGGAGAACGACCAGACCGGAGCGAAGCCACGACTTTCCGTGGCCGCCGCCGACAACGCCGGCCATTTCGGATTTCAGCGCGCCCGCGAGGTCGATTTTGCTGGTTTGAATCGCGGGAACCAGACCGAGCAGTAGAGTCGAGATGAGACAAACGCCGGCGCTAAGCGCGAGCACGCGCCAATCGATTTCGCCGGGTAGAGTCATGGCAACGCCGGCGCGCGCGGGGAAAAGCAGAACGAGCGCGTGACGGCACCAGTGCGCGACCAGGAGTCCGCCGGTCGCGGCGAGAGCCGAGAGGATGAGGCCCTCGGTGATCAGTTGCTGCAGGAGCCGGCTACGGTCGGCGCCGACTGCGACGCGAACGGTCATTTCATGGCGGCGCGCGAAAGACCTGACGAGGAGCAGATTACCGACGTTAGCGCAGGCAATCAGGAGAACAAAAACCACCACTGCGAGCATGATGCCGAGGGTTGGAAGGAGAGTGCCGGCGTTGTTGAATGGCGTTTGCCACAGGGGCCAGAGCTTGATGCCGCGACCGCGGTTCGTTGCGGGGAAATCGGTTTCCAAGCGCTTTGCGACGGCGGAAACTTCTTGCTGGGCCTGCTCCAAGGTTACGCCAGGCTTGAGTCGTACGTAGGCTTCAATCCAACGGCTGCCGCGATCTTCGAGTTTGTATCCGCCGCCTTCAAAGGTTTCTTCCATCGAGGCGGGAACCCAGAACTGCATGCCCCAGCCTACGAAGGTGCCCAGAAACCCCTCTGGAGCGACACCGACGATGGTGTGCTCGATGCCGTTCAGGCGCTGCGTCTTGCCGATGATGGTGGGATCGCCTTTGAAGCGGCTCTGCCATAGCTGGTAACTGATCACGGTCACAGGATGGGCGTTGCTTCCCACGTCTTCCCCAGGCTCGAAGCCGCGCCCCAGAATCGGATGGACGCCGATGGCGTCAAAATAATTGGCGGATACAATGCTGCCGATGGTGCGCTCGGCGCGATCGCCGAGGCTGAGAGTGGTGCCCATGATTTTGGTGACGATGAAGGAGTCGATCAGCGTGCAGTTCTTCTGCAAATCAAGGAGGTCGGGCCAAGAGATATCAGTGTGCCCCGCCTCGCCGCGAGCGGTTCCGGTGATGGCGAGAAGCCTTTCCTGGTAAGCAACCAGCGGGTAGGGGCGGAAGAGGATTCCTTCGATCCAACTGAAGACAGCGGCATTCGCGCCGATTCCTAAAGTGAGGCACAGAATCGCCAAGATGGAAAAGCCCGGACTGCGGCGGAGCATGCGGAAGCCGATGCGGAGGTCTTGCAATAGGCTGTCGAGGCGCAACGGAAGCCAAACGCCGCGGGCATCTTCGCGGGCGAGTGTTGATGCGCCCATGCGACGGTTGGCGGCGTGAGGGTCGCCAGACTCTTGCTCGAGCATTTGGCGGTGAAAATCCATTTCCTCGCCGAGCTCGTCGGCTTGGCGGCGCTGGCGGAAGAAATAAAGGATGCGGCGAATCAGGCGCATGAGATCACCTTTTGGATGGCGACGATCATGCGGCCGAACTCTTTGTTTTCGGCAGCAAGTTGTTTGCGGCCGGCGGCGGTGAGCTTGTAGTAGCGGGCGCGGCGATTGTTTTCCGATGCGCCCCATTCGGCGGTGACCCAGCAGTTGAGGAGGAGACGCTGCAGGGCGGGGTAGAGCGAGCTTTCGCCGACGTCGAGAACATCTTCCGAAATTTTCCTGAGATGTTGCGCGATGCCGTAGCCGTGACGTGCGCCGCGGGTGAGGGAGCCGAGAATGAGCATGTCGAGAGTGCCGGGCAGGAGGTCGTTTCCCATCGTTTATCGATGGAAGCATACGGCGTGACGGGTGTCAAGAGTTTTCCCATCGGAGGGCGATGGGAGGCAGGTCAAAGCGCAAATGTGCGGGCGGAAGTGTAAATGGATTCCACGAGGGCGAGGCTGCGGTGGCCTTCGCGGCCGTTGCAGATGGGCTGCGTGTTGTTGGCGATTGCATGGAGGAAGTCTTCGAGGATGGCTTGATGGCCGCTGATGTCGGTTACGGCGGCGGAGGAGGCGCTTTGGTTGGAGTCGCCGGTGCTCATATTGGCGAAGTCGGGCGGAGGATTGCGCAGGTCGGCGGCGATGATGCGGTCGTGCTCGAGGATTACGGTGCCTTCGGTGCCGGTGATTTCGAGGCGGCGCGGGTAGCCGGGATAGGCGGCGGTGGTGGCGAGGAGCGTGCCGACGGCGCCGCTGGCGAATTCGAGGGTGGCGACGGCGGTGTCTTCGGCTTCGATTTTGTGCAGGACGGTGGCGGTGCGGGCCTGCACGCGAACTACATCGCCGAGGAGCCAGAGTAGGAGATCGACGGTGTGGATGGCTTGGTTGATGAGCGCGCCACCGCCGTCGAGGGCGAAGGTGCCGCGCCACTTGGAACTGGAGTAGTAGTCGGGAGGGCGATACCACTTGACGCGCGCGTCGACGAGGAGCGGCTTGCCGAGGAGGCCGGAGTCGAGCCAGTGCTTGAGACGCTTGATGTTGGGCTTGAGGCGATCCTGGAAGATTACGGCGAGCTTTACGTTGGCTTTGTCGGCGGCGGCGATGAGGGCGTCGGCGTTTTTTGTGGTGATGTCGATGGGCTTTTCGGTGAGGACGTGGAGGCCGTGCTGGGCGGCGGCGATACCTTGCTCGGCGTGAAGGCCGGAGGGAGAGCCGAGGATGACTAGATCGAGCGGGTTGTGCGCGAGGAAGGCAGCGAAGTCGGCGAAGGGCTTGGCGTGGTGTTCGGTGGCGAGGCGCGCGACGCTTTGTGGATTGGTGCCGTAGATGGCGGAGACTTGTACGCCGGGGATGGCGCGGGCGGCGCGGGCGTGGGTTTGGCTGATGTTGCCGGAGCCGATTAGGCCGATGTGGTTGGTCATGGGTTGACGCTTTTCGGATGCAATGATACGGGATTTCTTGGGTGGAAAGAGAAGAGGAAGGCTTCACACAGAGTTCGCAGAGGAAGAGCACAGAGGGCACCGAGAAACCGAGGCTTGGAGTAAAGGCGGCTTGGGGACATGTTCATGCCGTGAAAAGCGGCGGCGAGACCGCTGCACTCCAAATGGGTTAGAGTAGGGGCGATTGGGCGTTCGTTCTTGCGCGGGACGGAAACGGTGATGAAAGCTTTGTTGTTGTCGAAATATCGGTCGCTTGAAATTGCGGACGTGCCAACGCCGGCGGCGGGGGCTGGCGAGGTGCTGATTCGCGTGGGGGCTTGCGGGATTTGCGGCAGCGATGTGCATGGGTATGACGGGTCGTCGGGGCGGCGGATTCCGCCGATCGTGATGGGCCATGAAGCAGCGGGCCGGATTGCGGCGGTGGGGGCGGGAGTTACGGGATTGGCGGAGGGCGATCGCGTTACGTTTGATTCGACGATTTATTGCGGGGCTTGCGCTTTTTGCAAGCGCGGCGAGGTGAATCTTTGCGATCACCGGCAAGTGCTGGGAGTTTCTTGCGGGGATTACAGCCGGGCGGGAGCCTTCGCGGAATTTGTGGCGGTGCCGGCGCGCGTGGTTTACAAGCTACCGGAGACTATTTCGTTTGCGGAAGCGGCGATGCTGGAGGCGGCGGCGGTGGCGATTCACGCGGTGTCGCTGGCGGAGATTTCGGCGCAGATCACGGCGCTGGTGGTGGGAGCGGGAACGATTGGCGTTTTGATTTTGCAGGCGCTGCGCGCGGCGGGATGCAAACGCGTGTTTGTTTCGGACGTGGATGCATCACGATTAAAGCTGGCGAAGGAATTGGGCGCGGCGGATGTCTTGCTCGCGTGCACGGATGTTGTGGCACAGATCCTGCAGCGGACCGGCGGAGTTGGTGTAGATGTGGCGCTGGAGGCAGTCGGGCGGAACGAGACGGTGAACGCGGCGATTGCGAGCGTGCGCAAAGGCGGGACCGTGGTGCTGGTGGGAAACATTTCGCCGGATGTGACTCTGCCGCTCCAGAAAGTGGTGACGCGGCAGATTCGGCTGCAGGGATCGTGCGCTTCGGCGGGGGAATATCCGCAGGCGATTGCGCTGATAGCGAGCGGAGGAATTCGGGTGAAGCCGCTGATTAGCGCGATTGCGCCGCTGGCGGAGGGGCCGCAATGGTTTGAGCGGTTATATGCGCGGGAGCCGAACTTGCTGAAGGTGGTGCTTACGCCGGGGCCGGTTTCGTGAGCGATTCGGAGAGCCGAGGACTGTTCGATCTTTCCGGGCGGGTGGCGATTGTTACCGGCACGAGCCGTGGGTTAGGGCAGAACATGGCGCGGGCGCTGGCGAAGGCCGGCGCAGATTTGGTGCTGACGAGCCGGACGCGCGAGAGCTTGCGAGCGTTCGAAGCGGAGGTCACAGGGCTGGGTCGGCGCGCGGTTTCACTGGAACTCGATGTGAGGAATCAAATTTAATACTGGATACGAATTTGCGCGGAAGCTTTTTTGCAGCGCAAGCAGTGGCGCGGCGGATGATTGCGCGCGGATACGGGCGGATCATCAATATAGGTTCGGTGACCAGCGTGGCCGGGTATGCGGGGCTGGGTCCTTATGGGGCGAGCCGCGGAGGGATTCGGCAGTTGACGATGAGTTTGGCAGACGATTGGGGCAAGCACGGCGTGACGGTGAATTGTTTGGCGCCGGGCTGGTTTCGCACGGAACAGAATAAGGTCCTCTACGAAAATAAAGAATGGGTGGAGTATCTCTGCGACCGGATTCCGGTGAAGCGGCCGGGGCGGCCGGAGGATTTGGACGCGGCGGTGGTTTTTCTGGCTGCGGAAGCGAGCCGGTACGTGACCGGGCAGACGCTGCTGGTGGACGGCGGAATTTCCACGGGAGCGACGCGGGCGCTGGTGCAGCAGGCGCAAACAAGTTCGAGTTCGACGCAAGCAGAAAAGGGTTCGCGCGGCAAAGCGCGGCGTGGGAGGTGAGGTTTGCGAGGGTTTTTGGCGAAGGGGATGGTTGCGGCGTTGTTGAGTTTGTCGCTGGGATTATTCGCAAGCGCGGCGGCGGCTCCGGGGGCACAAAAAGCGCTGCAGATTTATTTTATCGATGTGGAGGGCGGGCAGGCGACGCTGTTTGTCACGCCGGAGGGGAAGTCGCTGCTGATCGACACGGGATGGCCGGGAAATAACGGGCGCGATGCAAACCGTATCGCCACCGCTGCGAAGGATGCCGGCGTCAAGAAAATTGATTTTGTGCTGATTACGCATTATCACGATGACCACGTTGGCGGGGCGTCGCAGCTGGCGGCGAAGATTCCGATAGGGACGTTTATTGACCATGGCGAGAATCGCGAGACGACTAGCGAGGGAAGCAAGCGAGGTTTCGCCGCGTATCAGCAGTTGCTGGCGACGGGAAAGTACAAGCACATCACCGCGAAACCAGGAGAAGTGCTTCCGATTAGTGGGATGCAGGTGCGGGTGGTGACAGCGGACGGCGAGTTGATTGAGAGGCCACTGCCAGGTGGCGGCGGGAAGGAGAATGCGAGCTGCGCGAATGCAGCGAAGCCGCCGGTGGACGTGACGGAGAATCCGCGCTCGCTGGGGACGCTGATCACGTTCGGGAAGCTGCGGATTTTGGATTTGGGGGATTTGACGTCGGACAAAGAGATGGACTTGATGTGCCCGATGAACAAGATTGGCGCGGTGGATATTTATATCGTGTCGCACCACGGATTCTTGCAGAGCGGCAGTGCGGTGCTGGTGCACGCGATCACGCCGCGCGTGGCGATCATGGACAACGGGCCGAAGAAGGGCGGATCGCCCGTGGCGTGGGACGTAATTGAGAAGTCGCCGGGGCTGGAGGATCTTTGGCAGCTGCATTATGCGGAGGAGGGCGGGGACGCGCACAACGTGGCGGCGCCTTTCCTGGCCAACTTGCAGGGGCCGGACACGGGGAACTATTTGAAGGTTACGGCGGCGGCGGACGGAAGTTTTGCGGTGCTCAATTCGCGCACGCGAGAGACGAAGAAATACGAAGCGAAGAAGAATTAGCCACAGAGGCACAGAAATCGTTACGCGTCCGCTTGCGATGCGTCTTGGTTCGAGGTTTGTTGAAGTTGACGTTCGCGGAGCTTGAAGCGCTGGAGTTTTCCTGTGGCGGTCTTGGGAAGTCCCTGCAAGAACTCAATCCAGCGCGGGCGCTTGTAGCCGCCGATGCGTTCGGCGACAAAATCTTGCAGTTCGCGGGCTAGAGTTTTGTTGGACGCGAATTCCCGTTTCAAGACGACGTAGGCGGCGGGCTTCGCGAGACCGGCTTCGTCGTCGCGGGCGATGACGGCGGCTTCGAGCACGGCGGGGTGCGCGAGCAAGGCGCTTTCAACTTCCGCGGGGCTTAGCCAGAGCCCGTGGACTTTGAAGAGATCGTCGGAGCGGCCGGCATACCAGAAAAATCCATCTTCATCCTGACGATATTTGTCGCCGGTGCGGAACCACTGGTCGACGAAGGTGTTCCTTGTTTTTTCGGGTTGGTTCCAGTAGCCCGCGCAGAGAGAATCGCACTTGACCCAGAGGTCGCCAATTTCATTGGAAGCTGCGGGGCGACCGGATTCGTCGGTGATTTTCGCTTCGAAGCCGGGAAGGATTTTGCCGCTGGAGCCGGGTTTTACTTCGCCGGGACGATTGGAGATGACCATGTGAAGGCTTTCGGTGGAACCGAGGGCGTCGAGGATTTCGACGTGGAAGCGCTGGCGAAAGCGTTCGAAGAGAGGCGCGGGGAGGGCTTCGCCGGCGGAAATGGCGTGACGGATGCTGGAGAGATCGAAGTCGGGGCCGCTGGAGCGTTGGTGATTGAGCAGAGCGGCATAGTTTGTGGGCACGGAGAAGAAGAGAGTGGGGCGATAGCGCTCGATATCGGCGTAGATGCTAGCGGGCGCCGGGCGCGCAGGGGAGAGAATCGTGGTGGCGCCTACGGAAAGAGGGAAGTAGCCGGCGTTGCCTAGACCGTAGGCGAAGAAGAGACGTGCGACGCTGTAGCAACGGTCGCGTTCGCTGATTTTGAGGATGGCGTGGGCGTAGTGGTGCGAGCTGACCACCATGTCGTGATGGAGGTGCACGCAGCCCTTGGAATCACCGGTCGAGCCGGAAGAGTAGAGCCAGAATGCAGGGTCGTCCTTAGTGGTGGGCGCTGCGGTGAGGTCGGTAGAGGCAGCGTCCATTAGATCGCACAGGCGAGGATACTGGTTCGCGGGATTTGCGTCGCCGACGACGATGATTTCGCGGAGGTGGCGAAGATTTTCGCGCGGGATGGCTTGCAGTTGCGGTAGAAGAGTTTCGCTGACGATGGCCACGCGGGCGCGGGAATCGTTGAGAATGTATTCGTAATCGTGCGGTTTGGCTTGGGTGTTGACGGGAACGGCGACGGCACCGATCTTGATGGCGCCAAAGAAGGAGTAGAGAAATTCGGGAGAGTCGAGAAGCAAGAGGAGCACGCGCTCTTCCGGATGGACGCCGAGATTGCGAAGAGCATTGCCGGCGCGGTTGGTGCGCTCGAAGAGTTGTTGGTAGGTGACGCGCTCGTCGCCGCATTCGATGGCGACGTTTTGCGCGCGGCCTTCGAGAAGGTTGCGGTCTACGAAGTAGGTGGCGGCGTTGAAGAGTTGGGGTAAATCGATCACGTGGCGGCTCTGGTCATCGCGGGGTAGCAGCGAAAAAGTGGAATTGAAACGTCCTTGCCAGGATGACGGGTTGATAGTATACGCAGTACCGCGATTCGGTGCGGAAATTCAAATTCTGCTGCGGCCTTGTGTAGCGCGCGAAGCTCCGGACGCAACCTGTGAAGGAGGGAGTTGATGTCTCAGCGCTCGAGGCGTCGTTTCCTGCGTGAAGTGGCCGCGGTAGGCGCGGCGGTTTCGGCCGGGCAACTTTTCGGCGGTCTAGTGAGGGCGCAAACGGCGGCTGCGCAGGCGAGCGGGCCGGCGAGACTGTACATCGATACGCGGCGGATGCGCGCGACGTTGGATCGCAACGTATTCGGCTCGTTTCTGGAGCATCTTGGGCGAGCGATTTATGAGGGGATCTACGATCCGGGGTCGGCGCAGTCCGATTCCAATGGCTTTCGCAAAGATGTACTGGAGGAAATTCGCAGGCTCAACGTTCCCATCGTTCGATATCCGGGCGGGAATTTTGTTTCTGGCTACAACTGGCTGGATGGCGTGGGGCCGAAGCAGGAGCGGCCGCGGGTGCTGGATAAGGCGTGGAATTCGCTGAACAGCAATCAGTTTGGCACGAACGAATTTCTGACGTGGTGCAACGCGGCGGGCACGCAGCCGCTGCTGGCGGTCAATCTCGGCACCGGAACGCCGGAGGAAGCCGCGGCGCTGGTGGAATATTGCAATGTGGAGAAGGGAACGCGCTGGAGCGATTTGCGAAGGAAGCACGGCGTAGCGGAGCCGCATCGCGTGCAACATTGGTGCCTGGGAAACGAGATGGACGGGCCGTGGCAGATTGGGCATATGCCGGCGATGGAGTACGGATTGAAGGCGGCCGACGCCGGACGCCAGATGCGGTACGTAGACCGCGGGGTGACGCTGGTGGCGTGCGGCTCGAGCGGTCCGGGGATGAGCACGTACCTGGAATGGGATCGCATGGTGCTGGAGCAGTGCTACCCGTACGTGGATGCGATCTCGTTGCATCGCTACTTCAGCAATGATGGCGCAGAAACTGGAGGCGACAGCACGAAGTTTCTGGCATTGAACTTGAGCATGGAGAAGCAGATTGCGGAGGTGGCGTCGGTCTGCGATTTTGTTCGCGGGCGATTGAAGTCGCCGAAAAAACTTTGGCTTTCCTTTGACGAATGGAATGTGTGGTATCGCCAGCGCAGCGGGGCAGCGGTGGATGGGAATCGGCAGGAAGCGCCGCATCTGCTTGAGGAAGTCTACAACCTGGAGGACGCGCTGCTGGTGGGCGGATGCATCAATTCGCTGTTGCGTTCAGCGGACCGCGTGCGCATCGGCTGCCTGGCGCAGCTGGTGAACGTGATTGCGC
>WNFT01005455.1_pt1 | contig 11137 bp, 12 predicted proteins | sample 5400191 | NCBI WGS metagenome assembly WNFT01 (sample SAMN13153359, study PRJNA577476) | soil metagenome | isolation source: 80 cm saprolite under Madrone tree | place: USA:California | collected 2016-06-14
TGGACCGGCGTACCGGCCTCCACGCTGCTCGAGGAAGCGGGCGTCGATCCGCGCGGCAAGTGGGTGCTGTTCGAAGGCGCCGACGCAGCGGCGCATGCGCGCTCGATCCCGATGGAGAAAGTGCTCGACGACGCCATCATCGTGTACGCGATGAACGGCGAGCGCCTGCGTCCCGAGAACGGCTACCCGGTGCGGGTAGTGATCCCCGGCTGGGAAGGCAACGTCAGCGTGAAATGGCTGCGGCGCATCAAGGTCGGCGACCAGCCGTGGCACCTGCGCAGCGAGACCGCGCGCTATACCGATCCGATGCCGGAAGGCAAGTGGCGGCAGTTCAGCATGCTGATGGAATGCAAGTCCGTCATCACCTCGCCTTCGGGCGGGCAGCAGCTCAAGGGTCCCGGCTTCTACGAGATCACCGGGCTGGCGTGGTCCGGCGCGGGCAAGATCCGCGCGGCGGACGTGTCGGTCGACGGCGGCAAAAACTGGCGCGAGGCGATGCTCGAAGAGCCAATCATGGACAAATGCCTTACACGGTTCAAGATCGGCTGGGACTGGAATGGCGCTCCCGCGGTACTGATGAGCCGCGCGCTCGACAGCACGGGCTACGTGCAGCCAGCGGTGCAGGAAATCCAGAAGGCGCGCGCGATCGCCGGCTTCGTGCAGCACCATAACGGGATTCAGCCCTGGTCGGTCAACGCCAAAGGCGAGGTGCGCAATGCGATCGGCCAGGCGTAAGCTGATTTTTGTCTTGATCACAAGTGCCCTGTGGGGTTGCGCGAACATGGGCGGCGGTATAGGCGTGAAGTCATCGACCGGCATTCCGCTGGGCAGCACGGGACCGCATGCCGTGCAACCTCTGCCTGACAAGCCGCGCTTCGGCCAGCCGACGAGCGAGGCCGACCTCGCCGCCTGGAACATCGACATCCGCACGCCCGACGGGCGGGGTCTGCCCGCCGGACAGGGGAGCGTCGCCGAAGGCAGGAAGGTCTACGAAGCCAAATGTGTCGCCTGCCATGGCGCGGACGCCAAGGGCGGCCCGATGTACGGCACGATGGTCGGCGGCATCGGTTCGTTCACCACCAATGCGCGCGTGCTCACGCCGGGAAGCATGTATCCGTACGCGCCGATCCTGTTCGACTACATCCGCCGCGCGATGCCGATGGACCGGCCGCAGACGCTCAGCGCGGACGAGGTCTACGCGGTATCGGCCTACCTGCTCAATCTGAATGGCCTGGTGAGCGCCGACGCGGTCATGGACGCCAACCGCCTCGCGCAGGTGCAGATGCCGAACCGCAACGGCTTCCTGCTCGATGACCGGCCCGACACGAAGTCGCCGCGGTGCATGACCAATTGCAGGTGACCGGATTGCGCTGAAGGAGCTTTGCCATGGGCAGGACCGCCGCCGAGTGGAACGCGCCGCCGAAATTCCCGGCGACGCACTACGTCGATTCACGCCTCTATACCGACGAGGCGATCTTCAAGGAGGAGAAGGAGAAGCTGTTCACGCCCTCGTGGATCATTGCCTGCCACGAGTCGGAGCTGCCCGAGGCCTTCGACTACCGCCTGTTCACGCATCCGGCCGGCGTTCCGCTGATCGTTGTGCGCGGTGACGACGCCAGGGTGCGCACGTTCTACAACATCTGTCCGCACCGCGGCAACACGATCCTGTACGACCCGTCGGGCAACGCGAAGCGCATGACCTGCATCTTCCACCAGTGGTCATTCGACACGCGCGGGAACTGCGTCGACATCTCTCGCGCCGAACAGGGCTACCAGGATCGCTTCCGCAAGGAAGACGCCTCGCTGCGCGAAGTGAAGTGCGAGCTCGCGTACGGCGGTTTCGTGTGGGTGAACCTCGCCGACGATTGCGCGCCGCTGCGCGAGTCCATCGGCGGCGCGCTGGACATCCTCGCGCCCTACCTGCAGGAGCCGATGGAAGTGTTCCACTTCCACAAAGCCCATGTGCGCACCAATTTCAAGCTGTGGCACGACACCAACAGCGAGTTCTACCACGACTTCCTGCACTACTTTAACCGCATCACCGGGATGCTGCAGCCCGGCTACTTCGAGCGCAGGTACACCGGCTTCCCGAACGGGCACGCCACCGTGGGCTCGATGCAGATCCAGTACGACAAGTACGAGGGCTCCAAGGAGCGCGCGGTCGGCTGGCCGGGAATGGCGCGCGGCGGGTGGTACATGGTCGACCTATTCCCCGGCTTGACCTACAACCTGCGTACCTCGGTGCTGCGCATCGACACCGCGATCCCGCTGGGCCCGAACGAGGTGCTGATCGAGTTCCGCGGACTCGGCCTGAAGCGCGACACAGCCGAGGAGCGCGCGCAACGCGTGTTCGACCACAACACGATCTGGGGACCGTTCGGCCGCAACCTGCACGAGGATCTGCTTGGCGTCCACGGCCAGGGACGCGCGATGCGCCAGGGCACGGACAGCCGCTGGGTGCTGCAGGGACGCGAGGAGAACAGCACCATCCACGACGAGGTCGGCATGCGGCACTACTACGCCGAGTGGTCGCGGCGCATGGGCCGGCCCGCCTACCACCCCTACTAAGTGATCCAGTCCGAACAGCGCCAGGCGATCGAGGAGCTCGTCTACCGCTCCTGCCTCGCTCTGGACACCAGGAACTTCAAGGCGTTCCTCGACCTGTGCGACGAGGCTTTTCGCTACACGATCACGACGCACAGCGCGGAGATCAAGCGCGACATGGTCTGGCTCGACCACGACAAGAAAGGCATGGAGATGCTGTTTACCAACCTTCCGAAGCACAACAGCGACCACTCGCCCCTCACGCGCCACGCGACGGTGTACACCGTAGATCTGGATTCTTCAGAAAATGCATCTGTAGTTTCAGCGCTGCAGGTCTTCCGCACCCAGTTGGACGGCGGCGCGACCGAGCTGTTCGCGGTCGGGCGGTTTCATGACACCGTCAAGCTCGACGGCGCGCAACCGAAGCTCGTGCGGCGGGTCGTGAAGCTCGACACGCGGCTGCTCGGCTACGGCTACCACATCCCGTTCTAGCGCATGCGGGTCCAGGTCAATGCGCGCAACCGGGGCTTCGAGTTCGACGCGCGGAGCCGCGAATCGGTGCTCTACGCCGGCTTGCGCGCCGGGATCGACCTGCCGTACGAATGCGCCACCGGAACCTGCGGTACCTGCAAGGCCAAGCTGATCTCGGGACGGCTGCGCGACGGCTGGCGCGACGCTCCGGGACGCAAGTACGTCAAGCCCGAGCAGCAGGAGTTCCTGATGTGCCAGTGCGCCGCCGAAGGCGATGTGATGCTGGAGGTATCGAAATTCGTCTACGCGATGGAGCCGGGAGCTTGTACTCCCGAGGCCTGCACGGGGATCCTGCGCGCACCGCGCAGGCTGGCGCACGACGTGATGGCGTTCGGCGTCGAGCTGGAGCAGCCGCGCGACTTCGACGCCGGGCAATTCGTGCTGCTCGCGCCGGCGGGCCAGCCGGGCTACCGCGCGTACTCGATGTGCAATTTCGAGCGCGGCGGGCGGCAGCTCGATTTCGTCGTCAAGCGCAAGCCCGACGGCGGCTTCTCGCAGTGGCTGTTCGGCGCCGACCGCGGAGGCGAACGCCTCGAGACCTTCGGTCCGCTCGGCAAGGCGACGTTCGATCCGGCGCTCGCCAAGAACCTGCTGTGCATCGCCGGCGGCTCGGGCATCGCCGGAATGATGTCGATCCTGTCGCGCGCGGCGCGAGAGCGCTACTTCGATCGCTACCGCGGCTGGGTTTTCTTCGGCGTACGGAGCATGCGCGACGCTTTTTTCCTGCGGGAATTGAGTGCGCTCAGGATGCAAGGACTGGAAATCACGGTCGCCTTGTCCGACGAGGACGTGCCGGCGTCCGCCAGGAGCGAATGGCCGCAACTCGGCTTTGCGCGCGGCCTGGTGCACGAGGTCGCGAAGCGCATGATGGCCGGCAAGTACCAGGAGGTGCGCGCCTATGTCGCCGGCCCGCCGCCCGCGGTGGACGCGGCGATCCGCGTGCTGCTGCTCGAGGCGAAGCTCAGCACCGACAACATCCGCTACGACAAATTCAGCTAGCCGCCATGGGAAAGCGCCTCGTCTGCCGAGTGGCCGAGATCCCCGAGAACGGGCTCGAGGAGTGCGAGCTCGAGGGCGGCCTCAAGCTGGTGGTCGCCAACTCCGGCGGCGAGTTCTTCGGCTTCCAGGCGGTCTGCCCCCATCAGGACGTGCCGCTGTGCGAAGGCCTGTTCGACGGCTCGGTGCTCACCTGCCACATGCATCTCTGGCAATGGGATGTGCGCACCGGCGCTCCGCTCGGCATCGCCGAGGCCCCTTTGCAGCGCTATCCGGTCACGGTCGAAGGCGACTCGCTCTATCTCGGCGGCGACGCCACCAGCGCGCTCGACGTCGGCGAGCTCTTCAACGGCATCGCCCCGGAAACCATAAAGTCGCTCGTGGCGCTCGCGCAGCGCGAGACTTACCAGCCCGGCGCGATGCTTTATCGGCCAGGCGATCCCGCGGAGGATTTCTTCGTGCTCGACTCCGGGCGCGTGGAGTTCCTCGTCGGCCGGCGCGAGCACATCGCGCCGGGAGGCTTCATACTCCGGAAGGGCGAGGTGTTCGGCTGGGCTGCGCTCCTCGACGGCTATCCTGCGCGCATCGCGAGCGCGCGCTGCCTGGAGGAGTCGGCGCTGCTGCGCATCAACGGCAAGGCGGCGCTGCGCGTGCTCGAGGCCGATCCCGCGGCGGGATTTATCGTCATGCGCCGGCTTGCGGCGCTGATTGCGCGTTATCTCGCATCTTCCGGAGTGAAATGATGCTTGCGAAAATTCGAGCCGCACTGGCGGCATTCCTGATCGGTTGCCTTCAGCACGCGGCCGCCACGGCGGCCGAGCCCGTCAAGCTGGTGGTCGGCTATCAACCCTACGACACGATTTCCTATTCCGCGGTCGTCATCCGCGCCCTGGAATTGTGGAAGAAGCATCTTCCGCCGGGCAGCGAAGTCGAGTTCCAGAGCGCCCTGCAGGGATCGATCATCGTCAACCAGATGCTCGCCAACAAGCAGCAAATCGGTTACCTCGGAGACATGCCGGCGGTCGTCGCAACCACCAAGCGCAGCGTGGCCCCGGTCAACCTCGTGGCCAATACCGGCCTGTCACCGGGGCAGCGCTGCAACGTCATCATGGTGCGCGCCGATGCGCCGAAGTTCAACTCGCCGCAGGAAGCCGTCCAGTGGCTCGACGGCAAAACGCTCGCCACACCGCAGGGCAGTTGCGCGCATCGCTTCCTCGGCCTGGTCATCGGGATCACCAAAATCAAGCCGGCCACGATACTCAATCAGTCGATCGAGGTCATTGCGACCAACTTGCGCGCCGGCAAGATCGACGGCGCGGTGCTGTGGGAGCCCTCGGTCTCGCGAATCGGAGACATCGTGGGCGAGGGTGTCGCCCGCATCGTCGCCACCGGGTATACGTTCGGCATTCCGGACGCCGGGGCGATCGCCATGCGCGAAGATTTCATCAAGCAGCGGCCCGACATCGTGGAAGCGTGGCTCAGGACGGAGCTCGAGGCGCAGCAGTATGTGCTCGATCCGAAGAACTGGACCAGAGTCGCGGAGTTCGTGAAGGGCCAGACCGCGGGCATCACGGTGCCCATGGCGTGGTTCTCGATCTACGGGGCGATCCCGCCGTCCGAGGGCGGCAGCGCGATACGCGACGAAAAGCCCTTTGTATTCGATGATCGGGTGCGCAAGCTGCTCATGGAGACTTACGTTTACTTGCGCGAGGCCAAGGTGATCGATGTCGACAAGCCCGCGCCCGGGGCGCTCGACGACTCGATCGCGCGGAAAGTGGCGCAGGCGGCGAAGGTAGCGCTGCCGCTGGGCATCATCAAGGCGCAGGATGTTTCCAAGATGCCGAAATAGCAGCACAACCGAGAGGAGGGACTCGTGAACAGAAGGCATTTCGCAGCAGCGGCGATCGCGGCACTGTCCGGAACGTGCATGGTTGCGCCGGCGATTGCGACCGACATCGATTACGGCAAGCAGGGCGCACCGGTGAAGCTGGTGGTGGGCTACCAGCCGTACTACACCCAGTCCTGGTCCGGCGTGGTGATGCGCGGCAAGAAATTCTACGAGAAGTATTTGCCGAGGGGCTCGGATGTCGAGTTCCAGATCGGCCTGCAGGGCGCCATCATTGTCAACAACATGCTCGCCGGCAAGCAGAACATCGGCTACATGGGCGACATGCCGTCGATCGTCTCGACCACCAAGACCGAGGTGGCCGACGTGCGCCTGGTGGCGAATCTCGGCCTCGCCTTCGATCAATGCAACATCTTTCTCGCGCGCAACGACGCGCCCAAGTTCCAGGACGCGACGCAGGCCCTGCGATGGCTCGACGGGAAAATCGTCGCCGTGCCCAAGGGCTCGTGCACCGACCGCTACGCCCAGGCCACCTTCAAGAAGCTCGGCGTCAATCCCAAGGAGTACCTGAACCAGAACATCGAGGTGATCACCTCCAACTTCCGCGCCGGCAAGCTCGACGCCGCGGTGATCTGGGAGCCGACCGCCTCGCGCCTGGTGCAGGAGGGCCTGGCGCGGCGCATCGCCTCGGGCGCGAGCGTGGACGAGAACGACGGCGGCTTCCTCGCCATGCGCGCCGACCTGATCAAGCAGCGGCCCGACGTCGTCAAGGCCTGGCTGCAGGCCGAGCTCGACGCGCAGCTGTTCCTCGCCGACCCGAAGAACAGCGCCGAGGTGGTGAAGATGGCCAAGGAGCAGACCACCGGCTTTGGCGAGCGCGTGCTGTGGTACTCGCTGTACGGCAGCTATGACCCCAACGCCGGCGGCCAGGCGGTGCGCAACACCCTGCACTACGGGTTCACGCCCCAGACGCGCGAGCTGATCAGTCGCGCGGCGGCGTTCCTGTACTCGATCAAGAGCATCAACGTCGAGAAGCTGCGCCCCGAGGCGATCGAGGCCCAGTGGACCGAGGACATCCTCAAGGAGCGCGGCCTCAAGGCGCCGATCGGGGAAGTGAAGGCGCTGCCGGACTCGCAGGCCCCGAAGAGCTGATGGCGGCGCTTCCGGGGGTGCCGCCGCAGGCCGAGGAGATGTCGCGCCTCGGCCTGACCCTGTTTCGGATGGCGCAGTGGCTGAAAAGCCCGCGGCCCTACCTGATGCTGGTCGGCTTCGCCCTGTTCCTCGGCTTCTGGTATCTCGCGGTCGAGCTGTGGAAGCTGCCGCGCTTCCGCGAGATGCCCGGCCTCACCACGGTGGTGAAGGAATGGCTCTCGCCGTCGCCGACCTACGGTCTGTCGATCTACACCGCGGAGTACTACCAGCACATCCTGGTGTCGGTGTGGCGAGTCACCAAGGCGTTCTTCCTCGCCACGGCGCTCGGCGTGCCCTTCGGCCTGATGCTGGGCTGGTCGCGCAAGTTCAAGGACTACGTGTTCCCGGTGTTCGAGATGCTGCGGCCGATCCCGATCCTCGCCTGGGTGCCGCTCGCGATCGTGATGTTCATCGCCACCGAGTCGGCGGTGGTGTATCTCGCGTTTCTCGCCTCGTTCTTCGCCACCGCGCTCAACACCATGCTCGGGGTGCAGTCGATCGACGAATCCTACGTGCGCGCCGCGAGCTGCCTGGGGGCGAGCCGCTGGCAGGTGTTCCGGCACGTGGTGGTGCCCGGCGGGCTGCCGTTCATCTTCACCGGCCTGCAGATCTCGATCGGCGTGTCGTGGTTCTCGCTGGTCGCCGCGGAAATGGTGTCCGGCCAGTACGGCCTCGGCTACGTGATCAACACCTCCTACATGATGGTGCGCTATCCGACCATCATCATCGGCATGGCAACGCTCGGCCTTGTCGGCTACGCCACCAGCGCGCTGGTGCGCATCGCCGGCGACTATCTGATGGAATGGCGCGTGCGCGAGCTTGCCCTGGCCGAGCGATGACGCGGGGACATATCGTCATCGATGACGTGGTGAAGGTGTACGACCCGCAGGGCGCGGCCGTGATGGCGGTCGACCACTGCTCGCTCGAGATCGAGCCGGGCGAGATCTGCATGATCGTGGGGCCTTCCGGCTGCGGCAAGACCACGCTGCTCAACGCGATCGCCGGCTTTCACGAGATCACCTCGGGCCGCATCGTGATGGACGGCGAGGTGCTGTGTTCCACCGCCAAGCCGCTGTCGACGCCGGGCCCGGACCGCATCGTGGTGTTCCAGAACGGGGCGCTGTTTCCCTGGAAGAGCAACCTGGAAAACGTGATCTTCGGCCCGCTGATGCAAGGCAAGCTCGGCCGCAGGCAGGCGATCGAAAAGGCGCGCGCGATGCTGGCCGACGCGGGGCTTTCCGGCGTCGAGCACAGCTACCCCGGCGAGGTGTCTTCGGGCATGCGGCGGCGCGTCGAGATCGTGCGCGCGCTCATGAACGACCCGAAGGCGCTGCTGCTGGACGAGCCTTACCGCGCGCTCGACTCGCTCACCAAGAGCGTGATGCACGAGGCGCTGCTCGAGATCTACTACAAGAACAAGGTCACGATCTTCTTCATCACGCATGATCTCGAGGAAGCGATCTTCCTCGGTCACCGCGTGGCCATCATGACCACCCGCCCGTGCAAGCCGAAAAAGATCCTCAACGTCGACATTCCCCACCCGCGCGACTACAGCGTGCTCACTTCGAAGCGCTTCCGCGAGCTGATCGAGGAGACCAACGACGCCGTGCACGAGGAGGCGCTCAAGGCCTTCCAGGCGGGCGAAAAGGAGGGCTGAAGGAGTGAAAAAGCTGTTTGCGAACCCCGTGTTCTGGCGTGGCCTGGCCTCGGTCGTGATGTTCCTCATCCTGTGGGAGATCGGCTCGCGCTCCAAGCAATGGATGGCGCCAGAATTCTTCGCGCCCCTCAGGGAGCTCCTCGGCACCCTGGGCTTCAAGAAGGACTACCTGCCCTGGATCGGCGCCGTGCCCGCGCCCTCGGCGGTGCTCGAGGCCTGGGTCGCGGTGCTCGGCCAGGGAGGCTACTGGCAGAGCTGGACCATGAGCTTTTTCCGCGTCATGGGCGGCTTCTTCACCGCGATGCTCATCGGCATCCCGTTCGGACTGCTGCTCGCCGTCAGCCGCGTCGCCCGCGGCGTCGGCTTTCCCGTATTCGAGGTCCTGCGGCCGATCCCGCCGCTCGCCTGGGTGCCGGCGTCGATCATCTTCTGGCCGACGCAGGAGCTCGCCATCGTCTTCATCACCTTCCTCGGCGCCTTCTACACGATCGTCATCAACGTGCTGGGCGGCGCGCGCTCGATCGACGTGCGCTATTTCCAGGCGGCCCAGTCGATGGGCTCCTCCCGCTGGGACATCTTCCGGCGGGTGATCCTGCCGGGCACGCTGCCGTCGATCGTCGTCGGCTCGTCGGTGGGCATGGGGATCACCTGGGAGGTGGTGGTGGCCGCCGAGATGATCTCCGGTGGCGGCAGCCAGCAGGCCGGCAGCGGCGGCGGGCTCGGCTTCTTCATCTGGAACTCTTACGTCGGCGGCTCCTACGAGCAGATCGTGGTCGGCATGATTTCGATCGGCATCGCCGGTTTCGTCTCGAGCGAGCTGCTGCGCTGGCTCGGTCGCTACGCTACGCCATGGCTGAAAGCAAGATAGCGCCGGCAATCGTCCCGGGCGAGATCGCCGTCCGGGACGTGAGCAAGTCCTATGGCGCCGCGCGGTTCCGCAAGGAAGTCGTGCGCGACTGCTCGTTCATCATCGAGCGCGCGAAGCTCACCGTCATGGTCGGTCCGTCGGGCTGCGGCAAGAGCACGCTGATCCGCCTGCTCGCCGGTTTCGAGGCGCCGACCGAAGGCGGTGTCACGCTCGACGGGGCGCCGGTCGGCGGCCCCGACCGCGACCGCCTGGTGCTGTTCCAGGAAACCGCGCTGTTTCCGTGGATGACCACTTGGGACAACATCCTCTACGGACCGCGCGCGCGCGGCGAGCTGACGCGCGAGACCCTCGCTTTCGGCGAGTTTCTCCTCGCCAAGGTCGGCCTGCGCGAGTTCCGCGACAAGTACCCCGGGCAGCTCTCGGGAGGCATGCAGCGCCGCGCCGAGCTGGCGCGCGCCATGATCAACAATCCCAAGCTGATGATCCTCGACGAGCCGTTCCGCGGCCTCGACGCGATGACCAAGGAGCTGATGTGGGAGTACTACTCGCGGCTCTACGAGGAGAACCGGCGCACCAACTTCTTCGTCACCACCGACATCGACGAGGCGGTGTTTCTCGCCGACCGCATGCTGGTCATGTCGAACATCCCGACGCAGGTGCGCGCGCTGATCGAGGTCGACCTGCCCCGCCCGCGGCGGCTGATCGACCTGGTCGAGAGCGACCGCGCCAACGACATCAAGAAGCAGGCGCTGTCGATCCTGCACGCCGAGGCGATGCGCTCGTTCTCGCGCGGCTCCAAGGCCGCGGCCGACTTTGTCGCCGCCTACCTCAAGCGCGCCAGCGGCGCCTGATGGAGCTCCTGCTCAGCCGCCCGGTCGTGGTCGGGCTCGCCGTGCTCGGCGCTCTACTTTCCGCTGGATCGTCCGTTCTTCAGCTTCGCGGTTACGCGGGCGAGAAGGCAGCGCGCGCCATCAATTGGGCAGGCTATGTCTTGATGGCGGCAAGCATGCTGCTGCTCGTGCTCGCCGGCCTGCGCGGCGTTCAGGCCTAGAACTCCACCGTCTGCCCCTCGGTCATGACGATGACCTTGACCGGGCTGCCCTTCATCGCCTCCAGGAACTCGGCCGGCGTGCCCTTGACGAGCGGGTTCGCGCCGTAGTGCATCGGGATCACGGCCTTCGATTTCACCCAGGTGCGCGCCGCGAACGCCGCGTCGGCCGGATCCATCGTGAAGTTGCCGCCGATCGGCATCAGCACCAGGTCGGGCTTGTAGTGCTCGGAGATGAACTGCATGTCGGGAAAGAGCCCGGTGTCACCCATGTGCCAGATCTTGAATCCGTTCTCCATCTGGATGATGTAGCCCATGGCTTCGCCCGCCGGGTGCGCCTCGTTCTTCCCGGTGCCCGGGTTGTTCCAGACGAGGAGCGACGAGTGCTCGGCCTTGACCGCGGTGACCTTGATGCCGGGAAGCGGCGTCACGCTGCCCGACTTGTTGAAGCGATGC
>WNFT01023616.1_pt1 | contig 11137 bp, 8 predicted proteins | sample 5400191 | NCBI WGS metagenome assembly WNFT01 (sample SAMN13153359, study PRJNA577476) | soil metagenome | isolation source: 80 cm saprolite under Madrone tree | place: USA:California | collected 2016-06-14
CGCGGTGGAGTTGTTATGCGTTGGAACCGGCGCCGGGATTTGCCGGGGCGGTTGTAGCGGCTGGCGAAAACTGGAGCTTAAAGTATTGGGAGTGGTCAGCGGGAGTTGGGGAGAGAATTGCGGCTCCGACGTTGCTCATGTGAACGCGAAAACTTGGGACGGATTTAGCTACGAAAGTTACGGGGCGACGTGGGGATCGGCAATGTGCGAAGCGGACCAGGAGGAGCGCAGGAGCATTGCAGCGGGCATGCCAGTCCGCCAAAGGCGCATGGGCTCCCCGTGGATTGCGACACTCAGACCCTTGATCTGGCGCAAATATGAGGCAGCCGCGAGGCCCGTAAGGGCCCGCACCAATAGTGGCGGCGTCGAAAAGCATTTGTACGAATACTCAGGCGGCTGGGCTTGGCTGAGAACTGGCTATAGTTGGAAGGTCGCAAGGCTGGAATTCGGACTCGACACTGTAAACGACGCGGCCGCCTTCCAAGCTGGCATAGGCAATGCGGGCGCGGTCCTGCTGCGGTCCTTCTATGCGCCAGTCCCTTCCCTCCTGGACAAGGCGCATCTCATTTCTGCTTCGCCACCAATCGTTAAGCTCGCGGGGGAGAGGAATCCACAGCTTCGATTGACCGCGAAGCTGGGCGAGGCGGGCCAGCAGGGCGGAGTAAACATCACGGGCGCGTTTTTCGAGCAAATAGTCGGGATGGACGATGAAACTGATCAAGCCGTTTTGTTCGAGTACAAGCTCGATTTCCTGCTCCCAAAGCTCCATAGAGTATAGGCCGAGGATATTGAACAAAGTGTAGTCCTGGGTAGCCACCACGGGGATCTCCAGGATTTTGCCGATAAAGTAGGGCTTCGTAGTACAGCAGCCGCCGCGCTGTGGGTCGAGGTGGCCGACATTGGGCACGGACATGTCGTACGCGCAATCGAAGAATTCGTACCAATCGAGATTTCGATACAGAACGCCGGAACGATAACCGGCGGAGCGGAATTTCCTGCCGTAGTCGTTGATGCGAGCGACGCGGCGAAGGAATTCCTCGCGATCGCGGAAGAGATCCCCGTCATGGTTGAAATCGTGAACGTTGATCTCGAAGCCGCGCTCGCGGAGGGTACGCAGAAACTGATTGGAGACTTCGTAGCGGACTTCGGGAACAATCTGAAAGGAGGACTTGATGCTGAAGGTGTCATCCAGGTCCATGAGCGTGCTGCAAAAGTCGCGGCCGACCGCCGTTTCGACATCGTGGGTCATTGTGGCGCAACTTTTATAATCGTCGGGCCAAAACCAGATAAAAGGGACGCGTCGGCCAGAATTGGCGCGTATGACGCAGGCCATCATGCGATCGAACAGGCGGTCAACGGTTTGATCGACCGGCCAGCTGGGAAAGAGTGCGCGATCCCATCCGCGGAGAGCTAAGCGCTGCAGGTGTTTGCGTACGGAGGTCGGCAGGAAAGGACGCATGGCGTAATAGGTCTTGCGGCTGACGGATTTCGTAACGGACCTGCGGACGACGGGCATGGCACCGTCATAACGCTCGAGGCGCAAATTCTGCACAACTTCGTCAAGATCAAACGGCAGAATACAGGCGTTATCTTCGACGCCCACGACGGACAAAACGTCATCGAGGGGACCAGAAGAGTTACGGCGAGTTTGGCCGGCGGAGACTCTGCCATAGCACGTTAAATCAGGGCCAACGCGGAAAAAGCCCGGTTGGGGAAGGAGTTGTCCCTTAAGGTGGAAGTCTGCGTAATTCGTCGGACAACGGAAATATTCGAGGAATTGTTTGTTCATTGATTTAGGGCTGAAGTCATCCTATGTGGCGGTAAAGGAGCCTTCCGGTCGCGGCGAGAAGCGGGTCAGGCATCAGGGAAAAGACGCCTTTGGCGACGCGTGAGCGCCAGCCGGAATTCAGATGGAACGTCTGCCGAGCGGGAAGACGGTAATAGTCAAGGGGCATACTTACGGCCCCCCAATTTTCCTTGAAGCTGACCAGACCGGCATTGTCCGGCTCTGATCGGCCTAAGTCGTATTTCAGGATATCGTTCTGTTTGGCGTCCTGAATCGCTTTCCAAAAGAGAAGCGAGTTCCCGCCCAGGTTATTGAAGCGGGAATCGGAGCATCCATATTTGTAAACGAGGACGTCCTTGTATTGAAGGGTGATAATGCTCGCAACGGGCTGGCCATCCTTTGAAGCGACGCGGACGAGAGCGCGATCACCGAGGCACGCGACGGAATTGCGAAACCAAACTAAGGGCTGCGGCGGCAGGCCGTGACGGCGGCGGGTGAGCAGCAATAGATCGTAAAATTTCCTAAGAAGCGCATCGGAGCGACCTTCTTCATAGCTAAGATTTTCACGCTCAGCTCGATGAATTTTCCTTTGCACGCAGCTCTTGTGAAAGTTCTGGAAGAGCGTAGTCAGACTGGGACGAAGGTCCAATACCTGTAGGGAGAAGGATTCACTCTTCGCGAGATCGCAGCTTCGCCCGGCATCATTGGCAAAAAGCGGGCGCAGCTCGATGTATTTCCATTGTTTGCTGTGACGCGAACCTTTGAGCCAATCCATTACCTCGCTCAAGTGCTCCGAATCGGCGAGAGGCTCGCAGTGATCCGAAAAGGGGAGAGAGACGAGACGGTTGCCGCTAACCCAACTGCGAATGCGGCAGAAGGCGATGCCGTTCGAGAGCTCTTTCCCGGGTGGCGTGGTGGTATAAACGACAGGTTCGTAGCCGTAGGTACGGCGCAGAGCTTCAAGCCAGTACGTAGTGTGGAATACCGAACCATGCGGATGACGATCCACAAACCTCTGCCAACGCAGGTCTTGCAACGGATTGAATTTGTAGACGCTCACAAGGGTTCAAACTTCAAGCTGCGGTGCCGGCGGCGGGCATAGCAAGCGGCTCTGTTCGGCGCGCCACCACGTCGCCGTAATATCTCTCTGCCTTGAAGATACGGGTGCGAAGCTGCTCGGCATCCATCCATTGCTGGGAGGACAATTTTGTATCGCACGTGTAATTGAACTCGTAGCCCGTGGCGAGCACCGGGGCCTCAAGGCAGCGCTCCGCTACTTGCGGGACCTCCCGGTTGAACTCAAAACTCAGAGCCCGAGGTTGAAAAGACATGCCGCGAAGGACATGGTCGTCAAAGCCCTCGACATCAATTTTGACGAAAGAGGGGACGCCGTAGCGATGCGCCAACTGATCGAGTGTGAGGACGTCGACCTCGATGGGTTCCTGCCAATGAGCGTCATGATGCTGCAATGGAGAGGATTTGGCTGCATCGTACCACTCCGTCGCCACCGTGGAGAGGCTGGGGTACTCGACACAAATGTGCAACTTCAGCTTGCCGGGTTTGTCTCCGACAGCGCAGTTTTCAACGCGTATGTTACGCGAGCGAGCCAGTTGCTGCAGGGTCTGGCAACAGCTAGGGTTTGGCTCGATAGCGACGACAGTCGCACCGAGGCTGGTGAAACACTCAGCATATTTACCGAAATGGGCCCCTACATCAAACACCAGATCACCGCGCCGGACGAAGGGCGCGTAAAAGGCGCGCATCTGCATGCGATCGACGAGCTTCGCTCGGTCGAAAATGTACTGGTATGCCATGCGAACGGGAAAGAAAAGCGGGGTGCCATAAAGACGTTCACGCACGGATGATTTGATCTTTCGTTTTCCTTCTTGCATCAATGCTCCTCCAGGGGAGTGGACTACGGAGAGCTAAGCTCGGTTTGGGCGTCCCAGCGCGGGGAAGGTTGCGCGTCCCGGAGCCGCCCGACGGGCGTAGCCCGCGACCGGCCGGGTGGCGGGAAGACGCACTGCCTTCGGGGCTGGAACTTTTTCCGGCAAGTAAGCGGCCGTGGCAGTAACAATCATGCCCAGCAGCGCGAACCAAGAAAAACGGGTTTGATCGAAATAGCTGACCCCGAAGAAGGCAACCACATGGGAAAACAAGGCGCCTCCAAGGAGCCAGAAATACCATTCCTTGTTGCGGTCACCTTCGACCGCCTTCCTTGCAGTTCCAATTCTCGAGAAGCAGATGCAGATCAAGGCCAAAAAGCAGATGAAACTTGCCAGGCCGCCTAATTGGCCCTCGTAGACGTACTGATTGCAGAGGTCCCACATATTAAAACCCCATCTGGCGTTCTCGGTGGTGCCCATGAGCCACCAGTCGCGGAAATGCATGATGAAGTCATTGATGAGCATGGCGCGGTGATAACCGGAGGAGCCTCCGACGATATCAATGTGTTGAATGGCGAACCAAACGGGAGCCTACATGACCAGTTGTAAGGCCACGAGCCCGGCTACAATTCCCCAACGGACCGTGCGCATCGCTCCGCGAAGGGGCCAGGCACAAATCGCGATCAGGGCGGCGCCGTAAGCTAGTACGGGGGTGCTCGAAGAGGAGGTTAGAACTATCACAGTGGCGGCGATCATTCCGGCCACACCAAGGAGCCTCGATTTGCCACTCTTCCAGAGCAGGAAGAACAAAGGGAAGAGCGTGGCGCCGAAGGTTCCCGCCAAAAGCTCATGCTCGAAAGGACCTTGGGAGCGCACAGAGCCGCCGCGAACCTCAGGAAGAGCACGGACACCGCCTAAGAGGCCAAAAAGGTCTAGCCGGTGTATCTTTTCAAAAACCATGCATCCAGCGATGATGATGGATATGGCGGCGAATGCGCGAATGGTGCGGAAAATGTCTTCGTCGTCGCGGATCAGGTATCTGACCACAAAGAAGCCGCCCACGGCGTCCAGCAAGAAACCTGCCTGATAAACCAAGGCACCCGTATTGAACGAGAAGACCAGGACACCCGCGAGAACACGGAAGAAAGCCCAGAATAGAAACACAACGTCCAAGCGACCGAGACGGTTGCCGAAAGCGCCTTCGGGAGAGGCGAACATCGAGCCAAGCATGCGGACAGCGACGGCAAGAACAATAATGCGAAAGACGAAGAAGTGGAGACCACCGATGAGGATTTCCTGCCCAAGAGGAATCAGAAAAGTGGCCGATAGAACCGGGAAAATGACGTATTTGCGCGGAAGGAGGAAAATCAATGCGATCGCGACGAGCATCGCAATTAACACAATGGGATGAAGGATGGTTTCGGAAGCACCGCCGCCAAAACGAAGATTTTCAGGTTGCATTAGCAGGCCTCCTCTTGAATGCAGACGGTCACGCGGGACTTACCTCGATAGGCGAACTCAACGGCTGACCGAGCGGCTTACGCTGCGCCCTTCGACTTATGAATTCTTCCAGCAGATCCGCACTGCGTTCCCAGTTGAATTGTTTGATGAAGTCGTTGGCCGAATGAGCCAAACGAATTCTGAGATCGTCGTTGCCGAGGAGCAGGCAGATGTTACGGGCCAGAGCCTCCGGATTCCTGGGTGGTGAAAGTAAAGCGGTGACGCCATGCTCGGCAAAGTCGCGAATACCTCCGCTGTCTGTGGCCGCGACAGCACACCCGCAAGCGGCTCCTTCCGCCGGCGGCAGAGCGAAACCTTCCGCCACACTGGAGCTCACGACAATGCTTGAGCCGTTGTAAAACTCCTCCACAATACGGTGCTGCGGGGGATCGTATTCATAGGTCATCCACCGCGGAACCCAGGAAGGGCGGCGACTATTGCCGAACAGGACTACCCGAAGGTCAGGAAATTCCCTTTTCGCGATCTGAAGGGCGGCGATGCCGTCTTTGGAACCCTTGAACTCCACCAAGGAGCCATCGGGACACCACGACCTTGCGCAGGGGCATGCGCCACGTGTCGTCGACTAAGTCCTTCGGCCCCATCCACGTTTCGTGATGCTGAATGAGATAGCTCTTTTCCCCCTTCGCCAAGGGGCACTCCATGACAGGACGAGCGGTATTCCAGGCCGTGGCGAAAAGGACGTCTCCGTCGGGAATATGACGCTCATGTGAAGACGGAACGAACAGGAGCTTGACCCTTTGGTCGATCGGGTGCCAATCAATGGAGGGCGTCGATACCAACTCCAGTAGGCCGAGGCGCATCCTACGCGCGCGCGCGCGAAGAGTAGAAGCGACGGGCGGACAAAAGCTCAGTTGGCGCGGATGAACGACAGCGACCTCGTGGCCGCGCGAAACGAGTCGATTGGCGTATTCATATACAACCCTGAAGCCCCCAGAGGGACCCCACATATAGCCCGGCATCAAGAAGGTGATTCTCATTTCATGGTCCAGATGAAAATTTCAGAGGCGATGAAACTCGCGGTCAGGAGTCCTTACAGGGCGGCGTCGTTGCCCGTTATCTGCATGGCCGGGGTGGCACGCCGACCTCTCAGAATTGCAAAAGCTCTTTGACGCAGGCCGTAAATTGTGGTCCTGTCTTCCGCGTCCACAGCAAGGATCCAGAACACAAATGCATAACAGACGAAACAGAGGACGATCAGTGGCACAGCAAGGAGGAGTTTCATATGTATGGATGCCACCCCAAGAACGAGCGCCAAGAGACCTCCGCTCACCAAAATGGCGCGGAAGAGGGGTCCGGAAATACAGTCGCGCAGAGAAAATGCTTTTAGTTTGGAAGCGAAGATATAAAGAACGGCGCAGTCAAAAGCGGCCAGTAGTAGTTTGGCCAGAGCCGCTCCATTAATACCCTGATGCTTTATCAGCCACCATGCAGCGGCCGAATAGACCGGAATCGCTGCCAGATCCAGTATGGCCTTGAGATCCGGCCTGCCAAGAGCTTGGACCGACGTGAAAGGAACAAAGGCAAATGCGTTAAGGAAGAAAACCAACGTGGTAAGTTGCAGCACCAACGTGCTTTCCAGCGCGAACTGGGGCCCCAGCCAAAGATGCATGATGTCCTTCGCAAAAAAGATGAATACCGCAGCGGGGGGCGTCAGGACTAGAAAGAGATACTTGAGCGTTCGAGACGTTACGTCGGAAACCTCAGAACTCTTTCTGCTGCCGTGATAACTGAAATAAGGAAACAGCGAAGGCACGACGCTCATGGGGAAGATCAAGAGCTTAGAGACGAGTTCATAGGGCGCGGAGTAGAAGGTAAGCATACTGACGGACAGCAACGATGCGATCATGAAACGCTCGAGGTACCCGAAAACGGGGCCGGTGATATTGGTAACCATGACCCAGCCGCCAAACGTGGCCAATGGTCCGAGCGAAGCCCGGGAAACGCGGAAATGGCTGCCAAGACCCGGAATGGTGCGAAAGCAAAGGAAGAGATATGCGAGTGTCGAAATCAGCCGGATGGCAACCAGCAAAGATACGATGGCAGCGACGTGCCAACCAAAGGGAATCGCGAGAGCCGCGGCCAGATAGAAAAGCACGCTGGAAGGGACTTTGACGTAATTCACCAAATCAAAGCGCTGCGTGGCTTCGAGGACACCGCGGAGGGCATTATTGCCGAGCATAACAGGCATGGAGGCACAGAGCACAAAGAGCGCGATACGGGCTTCCCCAGCCAATTCGGCGGGCATTTTGAAAAGATGGGTGACAGAAATGGGAACAAACAAGGCGGCGACAACGCCGCCAACAATTCCTAGGCCGACGAGGAGCGACAGCGAAGTCCAAATCAACGCGGGAACTTTGTGGAGGTTTTCAGGATCGAGATTTTCCGCAACAAATTTCACAGTGGCACGGCTTAGTCCCAAGTCGAAAATATTGAAATAGCCGAGCAGCATGGTGGCGATGGACAGAATTCCGTATTGGGCGGTGCCGAGGCCCCTAACAATGTACGGAATGGTGAGAACACCGACGGCCATGGGCAAAACCTGGCCGGCAAGGTTGAAAATGCTGTTTTTTGCGATTAAACGTCTACCGCGTTGCTTGTGATCGTCCATTTTTGGTGGTATTCGATGCGGCGGTGTTACGTTGCAAAGCGGAGAGTCAGACAACAGACCAGTTACATCGACAAAGATGGGAGTGGAACAGCGATCCACTCCCATCTCCAAGGTTCGCTTCTCAAGTTGCTGTCAAGCAGTTTGCCGCGCTACTGGATCGTGACGGTGAGGCCGGCCGGCGACGACGGCAAGGCCGTCGACCCAAATTTGTATGCACCCGCGTCCCAATTGCCGCTAAGCGGACGTAACGCTCCCACCTTGTCTTTGGAGAGCGGGGCCAAGCTACCGGCGCTGATGTTGAGCAAATTTGCGGCCGCGTTGATCGCCACGGAACCCGATAATAACTGCCCCAAGCTGCTCGCGTTAATCTTCGACGCTGTCACAAATTTTGATGTGGAATCGCAGTGACATGCGGCTTGAAATGACGCCAAGTCCTGATAGGTGTGTCCTTGATATCCAAACGAGTTGTACGAGCCTGCATCCGTGAACAAGTCCTCGTAAACGTTATTGTTGACTCCCGCGGAAGATAGAGAACCGCCCGACATTATCGCAATATCGGTGTTACCGCCGAGGAGGACGTTATTGATGGCCGTAAAGTTGTTCTGTCCAGTGGCAAATATTGCCGCACCGTGATCATGCCCGCCGGAGCGGATGAAATTGTTATAAGCGGAGTTTCCGGTGGGAACGCCGCCTGGCAAGGTACCAGAGTTAGGAACTCCTTGAAACCAGATCGCCTGGAGGGTGCGATTTGCGGGCACCAGGAAAACGTTATTGTAGACAGCGACATTCATCACGGAATCCTGAAGGTAGATGTGCGCAGTGATGTTGACGCCGGAATCGCCATCGAAGATATTGTTATAAATAACGCCATTAGTTACGACACCGCCATTTTGTCCCCAAAGGTGCAAACCGTCGTGATGATAGGCGTCAGTAGGAGAATCCCAGTTCACATAGCCATGAAAGTGATTGTCGTGTATCGAAAAACCTGAGGTGGTGCCTTGAGGACCGTCCGCAAGGCCGTGATCGACGTTGTAGACGTTCGAGTAAGATATAGTGAAATTGTTTCCAGACCCGGCGAACGCCCATCCGGCGTCGTGACAGGTCACGTGAGTGATCGTAAAATTATTTGAATTGAGAAAATAAACGCAGTTTACGGCTGTCTGTGTAATTGCGAGATCCGTCGCTAAAGTGCGAACGTACATGTCGACGATGCTCACGTTTTGTACTACGCACCCCGTACAATTTGGGGCGTAAATCGCCCTGGTATTCTGGGCATACGCTCGACCGGTGCCATTTGCGGTGTTCCGGATACTGCCGTTGATTCCACCATCGATGGTGATGTAACTCTTCCCGTCCTCATTAATGACTCCGAAAGGGGACCAATAGGGCGCTGTGAGGATGGCGTTGGTTTCGAATTTTATGGTGATGGGAGTCGTGCTAGTGCCGTTCCCGAGGACCGTTAGAAGCTGCTGACCCGATGTGCCGCAGAGATGCACTGTGGTGCCCGGACCTATTTGAGCGACTCCCGCTCCCCAGTTAGCAGCATTGTTAAACCAAGCGTAGGGCATGGCTGTAGAGCAACCCGTTCCGCTTCCGGTGCCAACCTGATTCGCTGCGATGTAGAAGTCTTTTGCTCCAGCGGGTAGTGCGAAAAACAAGAGTACAAGGACTAAACTGAGCCTGCGCATCGTCTTTTTTGCCCCCTCGACGGAAGGCTCTCTTCAGAGGACGAGGATAGGTCGCCTAACCCGTAAGCAAGGGCGGCCTGGAACATGAGAACGAGAGATTCCGACCATTCGTTCTTTGAAACGCAACTTCCTGTACTTGAGAGGTTACAGGCAAGGAAAATCTGCTTCTACTGTCCATAGGAACAATTTGAGGACAGGTGGGTCGTTCAGTACGCAAGGTGGACATCTTTCCTGACGTCGGTATCAAAGGCGTTAAATGGTTGTCGGTAACTCTACGGCTGCGACTGCGCAGGAATAGCGCGAGACGATGCCGGAGCGACCGGGGAGACGCCGGAACCCGGAACTGGCGGGCAGGGCAGCCGATCCCCACCGGTTCGCAAGGGTGCGAATTGAACAACCTGCGGCTCCTTGCCAATGCCGACGTATTGAAATCCCTTCGCCACGACCTGATCTGCGGAGTACATATTACGGCCGTCAATCAGCAAAGGGTGAGCAACAGTCTTCGCAAGGATGTCCCAATCGACATGTCGGAACTCGTCCCATTCCGTGAGCACCAGGATGGCGTCGGCTTGTTGGGCAGCCTCGTACTGGCTCAGGCAGTAGGTTATTTCCGGGAGCTCATCCTTTGCCTTTTGCATCGCTTGCGGATCGTAGGCGCGGATGCTGGCGCCCTCGGCGAGGAGACGCCTGACGATATTTAGCGCCGGCGCGAAGCGCACGTCGTCGGTATCTGGTTTGAACGCTAAACCCCAAACAGCAATGCTTTTGCCGCGTAGCACCCAGAGCTCCTTTTTGACCTTCGCCACGAATTGCTCCGCACGGCGCAAATTGATTTTTTCCACTTCCTTCAAAAGAGAAAAGTCGCATCCAAGCTTTTCTCCGATGCGAACGAAAGCCTGCAAATCTTTGGGGAAGCAAAAGCCACCGAAGCCGATTCCCGGATTGAGGAAACTTTGACCGATACGTTTGTCGCTGCCGATGCCCTCGGCCACCTTGACGATGTCGGCGCCTGCGGCTTCACAAGCATCCGCCACCAAATTGATGAATGAGATCTTCATGGCCAAAAATGAGTTGGAGGCGTGCTTTACAAGTTCGGCGCTGTTTGTGTCGGTCACAATAAGCGGGATATCGCGAGCCGGCGGACACTGCGAATGAACCGGACAGGCAGAGGGTGACGTGAGGACCGGACGGTAGATTTCTTTCATCATCGCTATGGCACGGGAAGATTCGGCTCCTATGACGATACGGTCAGGATGAAAGAAGTCGCCGACGGCGGAGCCTTCACGAAGGAATTCGGGATTGGAAACGACGTCGAACTCAAGAGCATTGACATTATAAATCGAAAGATGCTTCCAGAGGCGCTTTGCGGTTTGTACCGGCACGGTGCTTTTTTCAATCACCAGTCGATAACCGCGCGCAGTGGAGGCTATAGTGCGCGCGACGGATTCAATGGCGCTGAGGTCAGCTTCACCGTTCTCTAAAGGAGGCGTGCCCACGCAGATAAAAATCGCGCTTCCCTTCTCTATAGCTTCTGTGGGCGAGGTGAACTGCAGGCGACCGGCAGTGGTGTTACGTTTAACCAGAGAGTCCAGATGGGGCTCGAAAAAAGGCAGGCGACCAGCGGTGAGCTTTTTTAGCTTGTCCAGGT
>WNFT01005459.1_pt1 | contig 11134 bp, 8 predicted proteins | sample 5400191 | NCBI WGS metagenome assembly WNFT01 (sample SAMN13153359, study PRJNA577476) | soil metagenome | isolation source: 80 cm saprolite under Madrone tree | place: USA:California | collected 2016-06-14
TGCATCTCGCCTTATCCCGCCGGCGACGGCAGCATCGCGATCTTCGGCAGCATGCCCGCGAACAGCCGCCGCGTCAGATGACTCTCCGCCAGCATCAACCAATAGTAGCGTGCATGTTGGATGAGCCGTCCGCCGGTCTTGACCAACCGCTGCTGCAAGCTGGTCAGCGACCAGGTGGCGACCCGCGTCGGCAGCGCCAGCCGCCGCCACAAGTTCCCCAAGTTATAGGCGATGACGCTCAACCACAGTCGCACCTCGTTGGCCCGAAAGCGGTGGCAGGAAAGTCGCGTCATTGAGACCGCTTGCTTACTTTCTTTGATCCACTGTTCGGCCGTACCACGTTTGTTGTAGAAGCGCACCACCGCCCGGCTTGAGGTCGCAAGATTGGTCACGATGAAGCCCACGCGGGGGAACAATTCGCCGCAATGGAACTCGACCTTCGCCACCACCCGCCGGGCCATCGTCCAACTCGCTGCCTGATAGAGAAAACTTTTGAATCGAAACACCGGCTTCTGGCTTGGCCGTCCCACTGGCCGCGTCAACAACTCCCTAATGTTCCGATGCAGGTTGTCGTTGGCGGGAAGGCGGATCGCGTACTTCACGTCCCGTTCTTCCAGCGCCTCGTAGAGCTCCGGCTTGCCAAACGCTGCGTCGCCGCGGAAGACCACCTCCTTGCCCAGCGTCTGCTGGCGCTCAATCGGGCAGCAGCAGTTCCTCCCAGCCGTCGGCGCTGTGGACATTACCGGGGCGCAACTTGGCGGCCAGGCAGTCGCCCTCGCGGTTGAACAGCAGCAACGGATGATAGCAGGTGGACTCGAAGTGGCCGTTGTAGGCACTCTGCTCCTGCCGGCCATGGACCCGGACTTCGGTGCTGTCCATATCGAGCACTACCCGTCGCGGTGAAGCGATGGCCTCTGCCTTCGCGACCAACTCTCGGTTGAGCGCGGCCAGCCCGGCAAGGTTTTCCTCCTCTGTCAGCACTTCGGTCTCGAACGACTGCAAACGCGAGGTTAATGCTGCCCCACGCTCCCAAATCTTCCGCGAGCCGATCAGGCGGAAGGTCGGATCCTGGGAGAGCCGCGCGGCGTCGTTAGCATCTTCGTAACCCGCCAACCGGCTATAGATCGACTGCCGCAGCAGATCGGCCAAAGGCAATTGGATATTCTTGCCCCGGCGGGAATCGCTCAAGTGGTGGTCAACGAGTTTGCCCAAGCCGAGACGTTCGTCCAGCTCGCGCACCAGAACTAATCCACCGTCCGAGGTCACCCGTGAACCTTGGAAATCAACCTTCAGCGAGCTATTGAACGACAATTGAAACGGCCGATCTTGTGTCTCACCCACTGCCGCTCCACGTCCGCACCGCCCCGATCACATCAAAACCCACGTCCCTCAGCGCGTTTGTCATATTTTACCAAATTGCTAGTTCACTGAGAAAATGGAAATCCGGGTTAAAGCTGGCGTGCACCCCAACTATCTTCGGCGCACGGCCCGTCCGAGGTCGACCGCTCGTACGAACCCGCCATCTGTATCCTTATGAACGCCTTTCCCTTTGGGCATTGTCGCGCTGGCGGCGAGGTAATCGCTGGGCCGGCAGGTGAAGACAACGATCTGAAAGACGCGGGCTTTCTCCGCAAGCAGTGCTCGGAACCAATCCATCCGCGTATTGTCGCTTTGAACGAGTTGATCGTCGAGAACGACAGTCGTGCACAGGTACTCCGCCAGCGCCAATCGGTACAACGTCGAGAGTTGCTCGCGAGTACCCACGGATATGCGTTCCGTTGATCGCACCGCACCGGCGACCACGACACCTTCGGTGCCGAGTTGCGCGGTGAGCCGGACGGTGTCGTAGCGGCGTTGCGTCAACGCCTCGAACCGGTCGGCGATGGCGGGCGCGAGCGTCTGGCCGAGGTTGCTCGCCTGCGCCGCATCGGCCTGCTTCATCTGGTCAAGCAGCAGCAGCCATGCCTCATAATCCGCCTCGATCTCCCGCTCCTGCCGCTCCGCCAATTCGAACGCTTCGATCGCATCGCGCAGTCGCTCGCGCGCAACGGCGCCGCCCACTTGCTCGAGCGCGCCGTGCGTCCGCTCGATCTCTCGCTGGATCGCTCCGAGGTCGGATTCCGCCGACATCTTGGCGTTCTGCGCCTCCGTGACTTCGGCCTCGGTCACGAGCCGCTCTGGGACCGGCACGGCGGCCTGCCGATCCGTTGCGCTCCGAAGCCTGTTCTGGGCTGTGACGAGACCCTGCGCGTCTCGCAATCTTCGTAGTTCCTCGAGCCGACCGACCTGTAACGCGTGCGCGGTGATCGCATTCGTTCGCGCCGTATCTGCAGCGTCGCGTCGGGCTTGTGCTTGTTCCGCGGCTGCGCGAGCTTCGTGAATAGCTGCTTCTACGCGTTCATTCTGCGCTGCGATCGTGCTCTCCAACGACGCGAGCTCGGCCGCGACCTTTTGTTGTTCGTTCAATGCGCCCGCAAGCGTAGCTTGAGCAGCGGACAAGGTCGCAGCCACTCCTTCCGGAAAAGCGGCCAAAGCGGCATCCCGCGCGACCACCGCGCCGTTCAGCGCCGATTCCGAATTCTTAGTACGTTCTTCCGTGAGAGTATGGGTGGTACCGGCCTGATGCGCCGTCGCGCGCGCTTGCTCAATATCTCTAGACGCCTGCTGTCGGCGTTCTCGTAACGCATGCGATGCGTCAGCGCCGAGTGTGGCAATATCGGGAAGGAGTGTTTCAAGAGGGACGTGCCCGAGCGCGGCGCGACACGCCTTTTTGCGCTGGAGCGCTTCGCGCAGCTTTTGCGGCGAGTCGATCAGCGAATCGATCTGCGCGTGCAGCAACTCCAACTCTGCGTTCTTCGCCTTGACTCTCGCATCCAGCGCTTGAGCCTCCGTGATCTTCGCGCTCAGGCCGTCGAGGTCCGCGACGTTGGCAGCCGCGAGGTGTGGCTCGACTTCGCGGCTCCAACGGGTCTCCAGCGCTTCGGCCTTCCGTTGTGCGTCGCGTCGCCCGCCCCGGATACGCACGGTTGCGATATCGCCGATATCGATGTCCACCTCGGTATCGGCTTCCACCTCCAATGTGTCACCGGGTAGCGATGGGTCCGCAGCCATCCCGTCCTGGTTCACCCGAATGTCGATGGGGCGGTTCGGTGTCACCGTTACCACGAGACCAACGTTCAGCGCGCCGCGGGCTCCAGCGAGATCGTTGCCAAGTCGACGCATCGCCCCGAGCGCATCGGCAGCCGGGATGGCGATCGCGGCGCGGCGTTCTTCCAGTGCTTCGCGTTCGCTCGCTTCCAGTTCGAGGCGCGCTTGGAGGTCCGCGTGCTTGTCCACATCGGCCTGCGCGACGGAGGCCCGATCGTCGGCATTGCGGGCATCGAGCGCCCGTTCGAGTTGATCTATCCTGCGAAGTTGCTCGTCGGCAGAACGCTCCGTGTCGGCTGCGTCCGCCAGTGCTGCGCGTGCGTTCTCAGCTTCTGCCTGTTGAGCGCGATGCTCACGATCGGCGGTCGCCACGGCGTCGACGAGTTTTTGCGCGCTCGTCGCGCCTTCGATCCGTTGTTGCGCCTCCCTCGACGCCTGGTCTGCCGCGATCTTTCGCAACTCGAGACGCTGGCGAGCGACCGTGTCGGTCATTGCGGCGTCTGATCCGGCAGGCCTGGCAGCTTTCTCTGCGGATTCGAGGGCGGCGGCCGCTTCTTCTTGCTGCACCTGTGCGACCTTCAGCGCCTCCTCTGCTGCCTCCAGCTTTTGAGTGAGGTCTCCCATGCTTCGCTCCGCCGCGTCCACGTCGGCGCCGATCTTTTGGATGCGTAGCACCTCTTCGCGCGCGAGACGGACCAGTTCCTCTTCGTTGTGTAGCTCGGCGGCCTGTGCTGCGAGCCGTTCCAGTGTCGCGAGATTGGCAATGGCGGCGGCCACCGCCTCTTCGCGATCGCCGCGCTTCACCGATAGGTCGCGCAAGTGCTGCTCAACATCTTCCGAATCGTCGACCAACCGCTGAAATCCCTCCCTTTCCACCCTCGCCTGGTTCACGCGCACCGCGGCGACCTGGAACACACTTCCCTTTGCGGTCTTTTTCGAGCCCTTGTCCGTGTACGCTTCGTCGCGTCTTGCTTGGGTGGCTCGGAGCATCGCGGTAAACAGTGGATCCTGTGCCACCGCCTGCAGCGCAGCCGCGATCAGTTCCCTTCCGGTGCCGCTCGGATCACCTTGCAAGCTGCCCTCAAGGACGGCGGTCACGTCCGATTGCGTGGAAAGCAGTACGGTCGCGAGGAAGCTCGTCGGAAGGCCTTTGCCGCCACCCGCGCCGCCCGGCTCGGGGATGCCCCATCGCAGGAGATCACGGAGCCTCCCGTCGACTTTTCGCGCGCGCTCGACGTCGTCGAAGTCCACGCCGTTTTTCGACTCCTGCAGCAACGCGGCGCCGCCTTTTCTGAATTCCTTTTTGACTCGCCAGATACGCTGGGGCTCCGTCTCGAAGGTGATTTCGATCACCGGATCGCGGCCACCGGTCCAAGGCACATATTCGTCGATGTAGGTCGAGGTGTGAGGAAGCAGCAATGCCAATCGGATAGCCTGTGCCAGCGTCGACTTGCCGAGGTCGTTTGGGCCGTGCAGCACGTTGAGGCCCGGACCGAACTCGATATCCGCGTCCGCGATCGCCGCAAAGTCAGCGACATGAAGTCGATGGAGCCTCAACGCGCGCGACCTGCGGGGACCTCCTGGCTCTGCAGGAGCTTGTATAAGTGCGCGAGCGCGCGGGTCGCTCGCGACTTCTCGGCCTCATCACTCGCGTCCTCGATCATGTGGTCGAGGCGCGCGATGGTGTCCTTGAGCACCGGTGGCAAATCGTCGGGGAAGATTCCTCCGGAACCGGGTTGCAAATTCAGGTTCGTTCGATCCACCAGCAGGACGCCAGCGCGGCCGTGGGTGGCCTCGGTGCCTTGAAGGTCACGCAAGATCCGCTCGACTTCGCTCTCTTCGGCAACGGACACCGTCATGTCCAGATGCAGCCTGACCACGTGGCGATCGAGGTCTTGCGTGGTCATAAATGTGCGCAGCTCGTTGAGGTCGCGGCATCGCCGGTCGATCCAGCGCCAGAACGCAACCGGCTCACGATAAACGCGAGCCCGCGTCCCGTGTCGGAAGAGCGCGACCACCGCCACGCAGCCCGCGCCGGGCTCGTCGAAGTTTGTGGGCTCAGGCGCACCGGGATAAACGGTCGGGACGGACGAACTCTCGGTGACGTCACGGAACGAATGCGTGTCACCGATCGCGAGATAGTCGAGCCCACGATGCACGCCCGCATCGCGACAAATCGGGAAGTTGGTCTGATAGCCGTCGATGTCGAACGTGCTGCCATGCACGCATCCGATGCGTATTCGTGCGTCACCTGGTTCGCGCGCAGGAAGCGCCATCGCGAGGTCGTTCTCTCCTGCCTTGGATCGGCAGGGGCTCGCATAGAGGACGACGTCAGGCGCAAGTTCATAGGTGAAATCATCGCGATCGACAACATGCACCCACGGCGAAAGTTGCGCCCGAAACGGGTGACCCGGCGCCCACACCGACTCGGATGTAAGCGGATCGTGATTGCCCGGAACCAGAAAAACCGGGACTTGAGGAGTGCTTCGATCGCGTAACGTCGTGGCGAGTCCCTCCCAGAAGTCCGGGGCGGGAGTAGGGTCATCGAACAGGTCGCCGGCGCATAGCACGGCGTTCACCATATTGCGCCGCGCGAGGTCGAGGATTGTCGCGATCACGTCCATCCGCGCCCGCGACAACTTCTTCTGCGCCTCCTCGGGGAAAGATGGAAACCGCCGCCCGAGATGCCAATCCGCAGTATGCAAGAGCTTCAGCACTACGTTTTCCGATTCACCGGAGCGATCCGGAACGCTACCTGAAACAGCCGGGTCGCGGTTGGAGCCCGATACCGAAGCTCGTGATATTCGTTTCGCCATTTTCGGTAGACCTCGTCCTCCCTGGAATCCAACGCCGCCATACGGCGTTCGAGCAGATCGTCTTTGGTCGCCAGGCGAGTGATCTCCTCCTCGACCCGGTCTCGCGCGGTGGAACCGACGACCGCGTCACGCCGAGCCGTCGCGGAACGCAACTTGTCGGCGATACTCGCCCGTTCGCGGCGGCACACCAGGATTTTGTCGTCGACGAATCGTTCGAGCTGACCAATGGCCCGCTCGAAGTGCTTTTGCTCACGCTTCTCCGTCTCGCGTTGGTCGATGAAGGTGGCCTCGTCGATCGCGTCGTTCAGATCCTGCGGGTCAACACTGACGCCGACGGCCTGACTATCGGTCGCCTTTAAGCGCGCGATCTGGGCGGCTACGAGGGGATCGATCGGCGCACCCGCGGCTACGCCACCGAAGATCAGCCGTTGTACCGGCTCGAATCCGGCGTAGTCGACCATCGCCACCGCGAGGACGCCAACCTTTCCGGCCATCACAGCGAGGTCCGGAGTAGCGTCGCGCGGGAGCAACAACTCGACCGATCCGCCCGGCCAGGCGCGGGCGTCGACGATCGCCGCACGAACCAGCGGATGCGCGAGGTTCAATGGCTCGGCGTCGGTCAAGCCTCTGGCGTCACCGGTTGCGAACCGCAGGCCGTCTCCGATCTCTGGGGCCAATTCACTGCCCGGCGCGATTTCGAAGACCACCCGGCCTGCCTTGTCGAAACGCTTATGAGCAATGGCGCGTGAAGCGAGGTAGCCTTCCACGAGGTCGGCGAGATCCCGGTCCAACTGCACGAGTCCCTCCGGGAGATCCTCCCCCAGCCGTTTGAAAACCTTCCGCACCTCTTCATCAAATCGCGACTCGATGATCTGCGATGTGCGTTGGTATTCCTTTTCGTAAGCGTCCCTTCGGCCCTGGATCTTATCCCGCAGAGCAGCAATCTCGCGCGTCACCTCGTCCAGCGTCCGCGACCGGCTATAGATGTTGCGGAGATCCGTCTCGAACTCGAGCGAGAGCGCAGACACGACGATTTCGGGCGCGTCAGTGCGCGGTTCATGCAAGACGACATCGGAGGCATCAAGCACTTTTCCAAACAGGTCGAGTTTCTGGCTCAAGATTTCAAAAGTCAGACGGTGCGCTTCATTGTCCTTGGCGATGAAGTTAACGACGGTGACATCGCGCTGCTGGCTGTAGCGGTGGCAGCGCCCGATACGCTGCTCGATGCGCTGCGGGTTCCACGGCAGATCGTAATTGATGACAGTCTCGCAGAACTGAAGGTTGAGCCCCTTCGCACCAGCCTCGGTGCACACCAGCACCTTCGAGCGCGTGCGGAACTCGTGAACGAGTGCGAGCCGCACGGCGACCTCGCGGGTCGGTCGAGAACCCGGTGAAAATTTGCTCCCTTCTTCGTCTAACCAGCGGGCGTGCGCTTGCTGCGCGCGGGCGTGATCATTAGCGCCGCGAAACAGGGTGATTGCCTCGTCACCGAGGCCAATACCGAGGAGCAGCTTTCGCAGGTACTCCTGGGTGGTAATGGACTCGGTGAACACCACGGCCTTGCCACTGCCGCGACCGTCTCGACCCAGGTCAAGCACGACGCGGATGGCATCCTGGAACGAGCGCGCTTTGGCATCGTGCGGAAGGGAGCGTGCTCGAGCGACAAAGTCATCCACACGAGCCAACTCGGTGGCGACCGCCCCACGATTGACCGGGACGGGCGCCTCCTCGCTGGATTCGTCCACATCCTGATCCTCTTCCAGGTCTTCGAGTACCTCGACGGCTTCGCCGGTAACCGGTTGACCGGTACCGAGTCGGCGGAGCCGCGCGGCAACGTTCTCGAGGCTCGCAGCCAGGGCTGGAATCGATGACGCCATACGGCGATGGAATCCGATTAGGAGCAAGCGGCGTTGTCGGCCGGCGAAAGCATACAAGGAGGGCTGCAGGAGGTACTCCGTCACGTCATCGTAGAGCGACCGTTCGTCGTCGCTCATCGCGTACTCGTAGAGGCGGCATCGGCGTTGCGTGAACGGCCGATCGAGAAACTCCTGCGCCTGACGGCGCAACGTCCGTTGGAGTACCGTCGCCAATCGCCGTTGCAGTTCGTGCTCCTGGCCGGGGATCAGCGTTCGGTCGTCTTCGCTACAGAACACCTGGCGGAACGTCGTAATGTCCCCGAGCAGAGTGCCCGTTGGTTCCACATACTGCACGAGGCCCCATAACTCAGCGAGGGAGTTTTGCATCGGAGTCGCCGTCAGCAGCAGGACTGGCGCGGTACGCAGGAAGCTACGGACCCGATGCGCCATAAGCGCCTCGTCAGAGGTCTCGTCATAGAGTCCGTCGCGCCCGTAGCGCTTGTGCAGGCCCGCAAAGATCTCGTGGGCCTCGTCGATAACCACCAGGTCAAACGGTGAAACGGCGCCGAGAAGCCCGGCACCACGTTCGCTTCCCGCGAACTCGCGGCCGACCAGGTACACTCCAGGTCCGAAAAAGTTGGTCTGGTCCTCGCGGGCTTGAATGCCGAATAGATTGAGGAGTTCGTCCTGCCACTGTCCGATTAGCGACTTGGGAACGATCAATAAGACGCGCTCTGCACCTTCGGCCAGGCTTTGCGCGAGCACCAGTCCCGCCTCGATCGTCTTTCCCAGTCCCACCTCATCAGCGAGGATGCAACCGCCCTCGCGGAGGCGTCGGAGCGCGAAAATCACCGCGTCGATCTGGTGCGGATTGGGGTCGATTCGCGCCTGCCGTTGCGACGAGGCGTAGCGTTCCCGGTCATCCGGGCGGCGGACACGGATGAGATCCTCGGCGAGAATGCGCCGGTTGAAAGCATGGAGGATCCTGCTATTTCGTCCTGCCGGCACGGTCTCACTCCTTGAAGGCATACGCCACCAGATCACGGGCGTCGACCAAGGGCTCGTGTGACTTGAACACGTTCTTCGCAGCCGACGCTCGCCAGTAATCCCCCGTCTCTGTCTCCAGCCGCCCCAGCATCGATCAAACCTTGACCATAATGTTCGACCGACCAAATATCGTAGTGGGCGACTTATCTAAGTATGACCTCTGCTGTGCAGAGCCAGAAGCCACCATCTGAAAACTATTGCGGCGGTCCTGTCCGTAACTGATCACGAGGTTCACCGTGAATGCCCGGTTCGGCTACCGACCGCAACCATGCTTCCAAACCTGCGATCTTTTCGGGAGATGAATTCTTGGTGGATTGACCGACGTAGTAATGTGCCAGGTCGACTATCTCATCCTGGGCGTTGATACCAACACTACCCCAATACCAGAATCGCCTAAAGATCAGAACATTCTTACCTTTCCGGTCACGAGATCGATTTCGCTCATCAGCATGATAGTCGTCGCGTAAGGGCACCAGAATATCCGGCTTCCCCCACTTAGATTCCACCAGTCTGTAGATGGCATCCCGCCGACCAGGGAATCGCTTCTCGTAGTCGCCCATTGAAACGCTCTCCGCAATCTGCCCCGCCCAAGCCACATGCACTCGGCCGCCATTTATGCGCCTGGGTACAAATCCGACGACCCATTCCCCAACGCCGGCACTTCTCCGAATCATGGGCTTGCAAAGGCATAGAGAGAGAATCCCTTGTTCGGCGCAAGGAGCCATTCCATTGTCGGTAGCGAGGACATAACGCCAGATGCGGCTCATCTCAGGGTCTCTTCCAATAGTGCCGTCAGCCATGCAATCGCATCTCCCTCATTCTGAGGCGCCGCCACGAACTCCTGCCCACGCGCCGCGCTTTGCACGGTCCCGTCCTCACCCCAACGATGGTGCGGATGGTAAGTCATGCCCGAGCCGCCTCGCCGTGGATTTAGCCAATCCGGCGCACGCCACGTGGAAGTCTTCGCGCCGGCGTCCGAAAGGCGATACCCGATCTTAAGCGCACCGGAACCGGGCAGGGGCAGCACGCGAAAGCCGAGGGTAAGTTCCTCGGAAGCTACATACAGAACATTCTGAGTACTCCACCCAGCCCCAGTGTGAGGGTGATCGCTCAACCAGGGCCGCTCGGCTATGGCGTGTGAGCCATCCACCCCCAGTTCAATGATCTCGCCGACTTGTAGCCAGCCCCAAACTCTATGCTCTGGCTTTCCCACGAACTTCCATCGACCGTCGTGCTCCACCGGCCGAAACAGGCCCCAAAAGACGAACAGGTCTCCGCGCTGTACTCCTTGGTTCGCGAGATGCCCCTGTGCGGCAGCAACTTGTCCTAAGGCGCCACGCCATCCTGGTCGGCGTCGCAAGCTATCTGGGTTGATGTCCGGGTCGAGATGGCACCAATCTTCCGCAGCCAGTCTGCCCCGTGTCAGATCGCCTACTAGGCTTCCGTAAGGCCCGTTCAAATCGCGGAACCGAGTCGGCGTAGGCATTTTTGATGGGATCGGCATGGACAAGGGCCGTCCATCAATAATCGGACTGGGACAGCCGCCTGCCGTGCCGTCGAAGCCTTTCCGGCTGAAGACTATTTTCAATTCGGTCCTCCATCGCCTCGTCGCTAAACTATTCGAGGAGCTAAGGCAATTGCAGCTCCCATTTTGCCACTAAGGTGCGGTTGACCAATCCTTGGTGATGATCGACCTCGTAAATTCGGTCTTATAACCCTCGTGCGAGTCTGAGTCAGAATTCAAAATGAGAATTCCGCCTTAAAGGATTTGTCGGTACGTTTTGAGTTCTTTCTCTGTCGCCCGGGATCGCGATTTTCGGTCGCCCGCCCACCGCAGCAAAGGGCGGCGCTTTCCTGCGCTGGGCGACGCTTGCCGCGTCGATGTCGCTGCCGCCAAACCAGGGGACAATCGGTTCAATCTGAGCGCCAGTAATTCGCCTTGGGTATCCATGTGAACGTATCAGCGGACTGAGTAGTCGATCGTTCCAGAACGGGAACAAGATCATCAGCGGGGGGCTCAAGTTCTATATGCGACTAGGTTCTGAGCGGCCTGCACGGTCGTTACACTCCTCCGGCAATGTCTATCACTTAGATTCGTATGCGCTCGACCTCATCGAGCGAAATTTGGTCGTCGGTACGATCGTACAGCTTCGTGGTGCGCGGCGACTCGTGCGCAGCGATCTGCTGCGCATGCTCGAGCGTGCCGCCGTTTTGCATGTAGGTCGTGATACCTGTCGCGCGAAATGTGTGACAGCAGGTGGAGTAGGG
>WNFT01005460.1_pt1 | contig 11134 bp, 6 predicted proteins | sample 5400191 | NCBI WGS metagenome assembly WNFT01 (sample SAMN13153359, study PRJNA577476) | soil metagenome | isolation source: 80 cm saprolite under Madrone tree | place: USA:California | collected 2016-06-14
GAAGAGCCCGGAAATGTCGGTCATGATGTCGATGAAGGCGCGCGGATCCTCGGGGTCGGTCGGCAGACCGGCCTTAGGTTCCACGACGAGGCGCACCGCGGCGATCGTCGGAAGGCCGCAATTGGCGCCGGTCGCGGTGAACATCGCGGTGTCATTGACGCCGGGGATCCGCGCGGTGAAGACGTTGGGCTCGAAGTTGTTGGTGTCCAGGAGATAGTACTGGAAGAGCTGACTCGGGCTGTCCGCTTCGCTGTAGAACTGGACCGGCAGTGTGCTGTGCGGGCGGCAAGCCAGCCGTGTGAGCGTGTTCTTCAGAGGCGCTGGCAGGAAGGCAACGTCGCCACGGGTCATGACTGCGGTTCCATCGGCGGCAAAGTTCGGATTGCCGTGGCAAGCAGCGGGATGTTGTGGCGGGTTCCCCGGCAACGGAGCCGCGTCGGCGGCGCACTCGGGCGGGAGCGACTGGGAAGCGGCGCTCGTTGCCGGGGAATTGGTTTCGGGACGGGCTTGCGCCGCCATCGATGCCATCATCGCGACGGTCCCGATACCGACCAGGATGCCGCCGATCCATAGTTTCGAGCTTGCCGTCGATCCCTTCATCTTCGTTCTCCTCCGGACGCACCGCGAGCGCACACCCGCTCCGATGACGTCGCCTCGCCAGCAACCGACGTGCCACGGACGGCTGACTCGCGCAGACCGGAAACATCGGTGAAGAGCGGCCCAGGTGGGCCGCTCCGGCGGCCCATCCGGGCCGCTTCGTGCGGCAGGCTCATTGCGCGAAGTCGTCCCATGGTGCACTCCTTGGCCAGATGGCGCGCATCCTCGTAGCGGACGACGAACCGAAACTGGGCAGGCCGCTGGCGCAGACGCTGGAAAGCGAAGGCCATTCCGTCGTGCGAGTCGGAGGCGGACGGGAGGCCGTCGCGCAGTTGGCTGCCGGCGCCGTTGATCTGGTGGTCACCGACCTGCGCATGCCCGATGTCGACGGACTCGCCGTGCTTCGCGCGGCGCGCGCCCGGACTCCGCCCGTAGACGTCGTGATGATGACCGCCTTCGGCACGACCGAGAACGCGGTCGAGGCCATGAAGGCCGGCGCCGCGGATTACCTCCTCAAACCGTTTGCAATGGACGAGCTCTGTTTGCGCGTCCGGCGGCTCCTGGAGAAGAGCTCCACCGAAGCGAAAGCGCGCCGCCTTCAGGATTGGCTCACGCCGCGACTGGTCGCGCAGAGCCCGCGCATGCTCGAGGCCCTGGAAGCCGCCAGGCGGGTGGCTGCCTCGGATGCGACGGTCCTCTTGCTCGGAGAGAGCGGGACTGGCAAAAGCCACCTGGCGCGCTTCATCCACTACACCAGCGGCCGCGCCTCGGCGCCCTTGGTCGAGGTGCACTGCGCGGCGTTGCCCGAGACGCTGCTCGAGACGGAGTTGTTCGGACACGAGAAGGGCGCCTTCACGGGCGCGTACGAGCGCAAGAGCGGCCTGCTGGCGGCGGCCGAAGGAGGCACTCTTTTCCTCGATGAGATCGGTGAGATCACGGCCGCGGTCCAGGTGAAGTTGCTCCGCTTCCTGGAATCGCGCGAGTTGTCACCCCTGGGCTCCTCGGCGACGCGAAAGATCGACGTCCGGCTGATCGCCGCCACCAACCGCGATCTGCGAGCCGCGGTGCGCGATGGGAAATTCCGCGAGGACTTCTACTACCGGCTCAACGTCTTCGTCATCGACGTACCGCCATTGCGCGACCGCCGCGAGGATCTGATCCCGCTCGCGGAGGCGCTGCTGCAGAAACGCGGTGTGCCACCCGCGAAATTGGGCAAGAGCGCCCGCGAGGAGCTCTTGCTCAGATCGTTTCCCGGGAACGTCCGCGAATTGGAGAATGCTCTGCAAAGGGCCGTCATCCTCGCGGGCGAGGAAGAGATCGCGAGCGGCCATGTCGCACTGGTAGAGGGTACGGCGACAAGGACGCGCGCTGGTGACGTCCTGGGCCCCGGCTTCAGCCTCGACGACTTCGAGCGCGATCTGCTCCATGCGGCTCTCGAGCGAGCGGGCGGCAACAAGGCGGCGGCGGCGCGGCTGCTCGGCATCACCCGGCGGCGGCTCCGCTCGCGGCTGCACAGCCTGGCACAAAAGGAGCCGGGCGAAACCGACGAGACCGGTTGACCGACGCCCGGCTCCTCACCTCGGGGCAAGCGGAAGCTCGACGATGAACGTGGTACCGGCGCCGATCTTCGACTCCACGCGGATGTCGCCGCCTATCCTGCGAAGGATGTCGCGACTGATGGCGAGTCCCAGCCCGGTACCGACGCCCTGGGGTTTGGTGGTGAAGAAGGGCTCGAAGATACGCGGCAGCACCTCGGAAGGGATCCCTCCGCCGGTATCGGAGATGCGCGCTACGGCGCGGTCACTTGCCACCTCGGTGACGACGTGCACGCGGTTCTGCCTGACATTGCCTGGGGCGATGGCGTGGGCCGCGTTCACCAGCAAGTTGAGGAACACCTGCGACAAGTCCGTGGCCTGGCCCAGGACTTGAGGAATTTCACCCAGCTCAGCCATCACCGTGGCGCGGTACTTGAGCTCGTGCTGAGCCATCCGCAGGGCCATTCGCACTGCATCGTTGACGTTGAAGGTCTCGGTCGCCTCATCCCGGCTTCGAGCGAAGATGCGCAGGTCGCGCACGATCGTGCTCGCGCTCCGGGCCCCCTCGAGCGCGTCGCTCAAGCCCGTGCGCAGCGCGCTCGTCGCGGACCCCTCTGGCAGCGCGCGGACCACCCTTCCCATGCTCTCGAGATTGGCCTGGATGTACGCCAGTGGCGTGTTCAGCTCGTGCAGGATACCCGCGGCGAGCACGCCCACTGTCGAGAGCTTTTCGGCTTGCACCAGCTCGCGCTCCATCCGCTTGCGCTCGCTCAGGTCGCGGCAGATGAGCTGTACGAATCGGCCGGCGCCGTGGACGATCATGCTCGCCGAGATGCTGACTGGCAGCCGGGTCCCGCCGTGGCAGCAGAGATCGATGTCGGATAGCGTGCCCTCCCCCGCCGACGCCACCCGGACGAGGAACTCCCGGGCTCTGGCGCGGTGATCAGTGGGATGGAGATCGAGGAACGGGTGGCCGGCGACGTCTGCGGTGCCGGTGACTTCCGCCGCCTTGCGGTTCGCATGCAGGATTTCGAGGGTGACGGGATCGACGGCGAAGATCGCGTCGTTCGCAGAATCGATCGACCGGCGGTAGCGCTCCTCCGACTCTCGCAATCCGCTGACCGTCGCTCGCAGGTCATTGCGCATGCGATGAAAAGCCAACGACAGCGCCCCCAACTCGCCGGGCGCATCCGCGCGAACCGGCCGCTCGAAGTCTCCCTGCGCGACGGCGCCGGCCGCGCTGGTCAGCACCTCGAGAGGTTTCACCAGCCTGCCCAGCACCACGAGGGAGAAACCGATCGCCGTCGCGCCGAGCAGGAGGCCGATGAGCACGAGCCGCCACTCGAGGGCACGGAGGGGAGCGAATGCTTCGCGATCATCTTCCGCCAGGAGCACCGACCATGGCACGTCGCGCAGGGGTGCACGCGCGACGAGCCAGCGGGTCGAGTCGGCGGTCAGCGTGGCAGTGCCACCCGCAGAGGGCAGCGACCCGCGAGCCGGGAAGATCGCTTGCGCGCGCGGGCTCCCCAGGAGCAACCCGCCCTTCTCGTCGACGAGTGCGGCCACGGTCTGCGAGCCGAAGCGCGGCTCCGCGAGAAACCCGGTCAGCTTCGAAGCGCCGAGCGCGATCTCTCCGAGCACCGCTCCTACGGGTTCGCCACCGAGATCGACGATCGGCTGTACCAGCACGGCAGCAGGAGCAGGCCGCCAAGGCAAGGGTTGGTTGGAGATCCGCGTCGTTCGCCGCGCCATCGCCTCGCGCAGCGGTGGGTAATCGACATGCAAGCGCGCTGCGACCCGCTCCGGATCGTATGGCTCGCTCCACAAAAGCGCGCCATCGCGATCGACGACCGCCACGAGCCCGGAGAAGACTTCCGAGCGAAAGAAGAGATAGTGGAGCGTCTCGCGCTGTGGGATCGCGGCCCCGCGCGGAAATGACTTCGCCGCGGGCGCGGCCAGCCAGAGAGCAAGCCCCGGCTGCTCGGCAACCGCCGTGAGCCGCTCGCGACCGAGGGCGAACAGGACGTCGAAGCGCTGGGCCAGGCTGCGAGCGTCCTCGAGTCGTTCGCTCGCCACCTGTCCGGTGGTCTCCCTCAGGGCCGAGACCGCAGCGTAGGCATAGGCCAACTCGACCGCGACGACGAAGCCGAGGAGCAAAGCAGTGCCTTCGGTGCGGAGGCTGCGAAACCAGCGGGTCCTCATGGGATACGCTCGCCGACGTCCCAATCGAGGTCGATCCTGCCATCCGCCGGAACCTCGACTTCCTTCTTCAGCTCGGGCTCGCGCGGCCTCCACAAGACCAGGTGATGCCGGCCGGCCGGGAGCTTCAGGGCGAATTGCCCCTGCCCATCGACCGCAACGAAGTGCGGATTCCGGAGCACGAGGATCCATGCAACCATTTCGACATGGACATTGCAAAGGATGACGCGGGGGCCAGGCTCGCGAAACACGTGCGTACGGATGCCTTCACCGAAGGTCCCGAGATCGAACGGATCCGGAGCCGAGGGCGAGAATACGTTGTGAGCAGTCGAGTCCTCGTTCGCGAACTCGACCGTCGTGCCTTGCAGGACGGGCAACACCTGAGGAACGAATTGCAGGTGACGCTGTTTCAGTGTGGCGCGCAAATGAGGGGAAGCGGCCGCATCCGGCAGGTCCGAGGCGTAGACGACCGCGGGCGTGAATCGGTCGCCCAAGACACGGCCGCTCACCTCTCCCTGGGCACGGACGGCACCGGCGCAGCCGAGGAGCACCGCGGCGCTAGAAAGCCAGGAACAGCGTGCCGACCGTCTCGGTGCTCTGCGCACGGGGCATCTCCACGATCAAATCTGCGCTCAGCGCCACGTTCTGCTGCAGGGCAGCGCGGAGCGTGGCGACCACCCTGCGCTCGGCGCCACCGCCACCTCGGAGGAAGGCAGCCTCGTAGCGTCCGAGGAACATCAGCCAGGGCCAGGGCCGCACGCTTCCTCCCGCGAGGTACGACCAGGACGACGTCTCGGGAGCGCTGCTCGAGCCGGAGTCGCCGCCGAGCCAGCCACAGCCGAAGGCTTCGATCCGGCCGAGGAGCAGATCGGCGTCAATCCCCGAGCGCCAGGCGCGGGGGCGCGCGTCGGGACCGCCCAATGTAGCCCGGTACGCGAAGGCGCCGATGCGCAGCGATCGTTCTTCGAGCGGGGCTATCGCGGGAGCGAGTCGACCGGGCTCCCCGCTTCGATCTCCCGCAGCCGCGACACCGCCGAACTTGTAGGACGCCCGAGCGTAAGCGTCGGCGGCCATTCCACCGCTGGCATTGCGGGCCGCGACCCCCACCGCGTACTGCAGGCCTCGGAGCGGTCCCGGGTCCGAGCCAGCGCCGAATACTTCGAGCGCGGAGCGCGATGCGCTGAGCGCCAGACCTGCGGGCCCGGCCGACTCGAACGGCAGATATCCTTCGTAGGCGAGGTTGTGGGTGTAGCGCGACAACGGCACCACGGCCGGCTCGAGATATCCGGCGCGCACGTTGAGCCACGTCCCAGCGAGATCATCTACCGATCCCCAGAGCCGCTCGATGCCGGCGCTGCTCTGGCCCCCGTAATCGGCGAAAGTGCCCGCCGCAAACCATGAGACACGCCGGCCGAGGTTTCCCCCTGACAGCAGCGTGGCAAGGACCTGTGTCTGCTCGGTGTTGACCCGGCCGCGATCGATCTCGAGCGAGGTCCGGATGAATGCGGCGAGCGGCGGCAGATCGGACACGGTGCCGGGCGGAATCGCTTGCGGGAAGAGCTCTTCCCATTCAGGAGCCCCGAGTTGGACGTCCTTCTCCTGCCGGCTGCGTTCGCCCGAAGGCATGCGGAACCCGTTGGCTCGGAAAGCGAGGCCGTAGGAGTTCAATTGTGGCGGCAGCACGTGGCAGGTCGTGCAAGCGGTCCGATAACGTCGCGCGAATGCGGGAATCGCGCTCGCCGAGGGCGCCACGAGCGCCATGATGAGCAGGCAGCCGATCTTCAATCTTTGGCCGATGCTGCCCACAGGTTGATGCCGCTTTCCGTTGCGTGCCGGTCGATCTCGCTGAGCTCGTCGGCGGAAAAATCCAGATTGTCGAGCGTGCCGACGTTTTGCTCGAGCTGAGCCACGCTGCTCGCCCCGATGAGCGTCGAGGTGATCCGGGGATCGCGCAGGGTCCAGGCGAGTGCCATCTGTGCCAGCGTCTGACCGCGCCGGGTGGCGATCTGTTGCAAGGCGCGCACCTTGGAGAGAACTTGTTCGGACATCAGATCGGCCGAAAACGATCCGTGCCGGCTGGCTCGCGAGCCGGCCGGCACGCCCGCGAGGTATCTGTCCGTGAGCAAGCCTTGCGCGAGCGGGGAGAAAACGATGCAGCCGATCCCCTCGTCGCCCAACACGTCGAGGAGGGCGGGCTCGATCCAGCGGTTCAGCATCGAATACGAAGGCTGGTGGATGAGGAGCGGCGTTCCCAGGTCGCGGAGGATGGCCGCCGCCTCCTTGGTTCGCCGGGCCGAGTAGGAGGAGATGCCCACGTAGAGCGCCTTGCCCTGCCGCACGGCGGCGTCGAGAGCGCCCATGGTCTCTTCGAGCGGGGTCTCGGGATCGAATCGGTGCGAATAGAAGATGTCGACGTACTCGAGGCCCATCCGCTTCAAGCTCTGGTCGAGACTCGCCAGCAGGTACTTTCGCGAGCTCCAGATGCCGTAAGGCCCCGGCCACATGTCGTAGCCGGCCTTCGTCGAGATCACCAGCTGGTCGCGGCGCCCGGCCAGGTCCGAGCTGAGGATGCGGCCGAAGTTCTCCTCGGCCGAGCCGTACGGCGGCCCGTAGTTGTTTGCCAGGTCGAAGTGAGTAATCCCGAGATCGAAGGCCCGGCGGATGATCGCCCGCTGCGTGTCCATCGGGCGGTCGCCACCGAAATTCTGCCAGAGCCCGAGCGAGATCACCGGCAATTTGAGGCCGCTGCGGCCGCTGCGGCGGAACGGCATGCGGGCGTAACGTTCTCCGTCCTGCATCATGATCATCATTGCGCTCCTCCTTTTGCGGCCCATGGAATGCCCTTGCTCCGGCATCCGCGCAAGGCTCTGGCCGACGCGCTTCGCCTCGAGCTTATGGGATGACGCGCGCGAAATAGACTTCGAGGTTGATCGGCAGCGCGCCGTAGGTCTTGCCGGGCCCGGTCCAGGTCATACCGACCGAGCCGGGTAACGAGACGATGCCGTCGTAGTCGCCGATGAACGGACGGAAGCCGGAGCCTGAGGGCACTCCGTACTGCGACGGATCCCAGCTCGACTTCGTTACCCGCTGCACCGCCCAGCTATTCCCATCGTCGGAGCTGCCGAAGTAGCTGACGTCGAACAGGGTGTTGTTGCTCCAGCTGCGGTCGTTCGACATCAGATCGATCCGGCCGCTTCCGGGCTCGATGCTCATTTCGACGTTGATCCGATCGCCGGCGCCAGGCGACACGATCTGGGGCGTCGTCCACCGGGAGAAGACGTTGTCCAGCTGTGCCGAGGTGACCAGGATCTGTGCGCGGCCGCCGATGATATCCGTGTACGCGACCACGAGCCGGTTGTGCACCGGGTTGACGGCGGGCACTGGATACGAACCGGGGCCACGGAACTGTCCGCCCGAAATGTTGAAGCAGTACGGCGGATAGACGCAGACCGGGTTCTGGAAGGTGCCAAACTGAAAGGGCGCCGTCCACGACGCGCCGCGATCGTTGGACGCGCTCACATACATGGCGGTCCCCTTCCCGCCCTGGATGGAGTTGTCGAAGGTGAGAAACGCCGTGCCCAACTGCGGGTCGATGGCGATGCGCGCGTCCTGATCGTTGCGCACGGTGCCGCTGGTGACCCTCTGCGGCGTCGCGAACGACCTGCCTCCGTCGGTGGAGACGGCGACGTAGATGGGCGAGTGCGTCCCCCGGCCGTTGAACTGCGCCCAGGTGACGTAGATCGTGCCGTCGGGAGCGATGGTCATCGACTCGTGATCGGGGAATTGGCCGGTCGACCCTTTGGCCTGCCCGTTTCCGGTGAAGGCGGTGACCAGCGTCAGAGGGGCGGCAGGTCCGCCGGCCAGCCAGGTGCGGCCGCCGTCGGTGGAGCGGCTGAGCAGGAGCTCGACGCCGTAGGGCGGCGTTCCCTGGTACCCGAAGCAGGCGAAATACGCCGTGCCGTCGGGGCCGAATGCCACCGCCGGATCACCCCCGAAGTCGTAGAAGCCGGTGCCCGGCACGCTCGGGTCGTCGGTGTATTTGGTGATCCCCGGAATGAACCCGTTGGGAAACGTCGTCGTCCAGGTCTTGCCCCCGTCGAAGCTCGCGTTCACGCCGCAGCCGTCATTGTAGTTCCAGTCGTTGTTGCCGGTGATGAGGTTGTCGGGGTTGGTCGGGTTCACCGCCAGCGGCGTCTCGTTCTGCGCCGTCTGATCGTTGCTCACGTTCACGACCCGCGGGCTGCTGAGCGCGGCCTCGGACACGGACAAGGCAGTCGAATGTTCGGCGCTGCAGGCGGCGAGGAAGAGAGCGACGCAGAGCGAGATGGCGAGACGCATGTTGGCCCTCCGGGGCCGCGGAGGTTACCCTCATTCTCCGGTGCGCCACAATTGCGCCGCTGGGCAGATCATCACTTCGTCAAAGAATGCCCTTCGCGGTCGTGCACGGGCGGCAAGTGGCGCGAGATCCGCGCTACGTTCCAGGTCGTCACTTCCGCCGTCCACTGCGAGTCCACCGCGCTGAATTGCGGGTTGAAATCGCGCAGATCGAGGGCGAGATTGGTCACGTAGCGAGGCCCAGTTGCCTGACCGGACCTCGAGCCGGCGTCCGGCCCGCCCGGATCCGCGATGGCCGATCCCGCAAGCGCCCACTTCAGGGGGTGCGACAATCGCAAACCCGCGAGAAGGCGCGAACCGCCGGTACTGCGCAGTGGCACGGTGCTTGATTCACGCATCGTCGGAGGAACGCGGATGCACAACCTCTGGCAGGACGTGCGGTACGGGCTGAGAACGTTCCGGGCGCGGCCAGGTTTCACAGCGGTGGTGATGATCACCCTGGCGCTCGGCATTGGCGCGAACACCGCGATCTTCAGCGCGTTCAACGCAATCCTCTTGCGCCCGCTCCCGGTAGCGGACCTCGACCGCCTCGTCTTCGGCTTGGCCCTGCGCGAAGGCTTCGATCCGTTTGGGACGTCCTTTCTCGATTACGCCCTCTACCGCGACGAGGCCCGGTCGCTCGCCTCCTCCGGGCTGGCGACACAGCGGCAGTTCCATCTGCTGCACCAGGGTGAACCCGAGCGGGTGGTCGCGGCAGCCGTCACCGCCTCCTATCTGACGACGCTCGGCGTGAAGCCCGTTGCGGGCCGCCTCTTCACGGCGGATGAGGACCGTCCGGGCGGCCCAGCCGTCGCGCTGCTCGGTCATGCTCTCTGGCAGCGGCTGTTCGCGAGCGACCCGGCGTCGATCAGCCGTGCGATCGAGCTCGACGGTGCCCCCTACTCCATCGTCGGCGTGCTCCCGCCCGCGTTCGACGCGCCGTTCTCGGCGCAACTGTGGATCCCGATGCAGGTGAGCATCGAGGCGCTCCCTTTCGATCAGCGCGCTGCTACCGCGCACGAGTTCGTCGCTCGCCTGAAACCAGGAGTGCGGCTGGACCAGGCGGACGCCGAGCTGAAGCGGCTCGCGCGCCGGCTGGAGCAGGAGCATCCGCAGGTCCGCCGGGGCTGGTCCTTCGGCCTCATCCCGCTGCGGAGGCAATACCTCGCCGATCTGGACGGAAGAGCGGAACGGCTCCTGGTCGTGCTCGGCGTCGCGGTCGGGTTCCTGCTGCTGATCTGCTGCGCCAACGTCGCCAGCCTGCTGCTCGCCCGAGGAGTGTCGCGCGAGACCGAGATCGCCATCCGGCGGTCGCTTGGCGCAGGACGCGGACGCATCCTCCAGCAGCTTCTGACGGAGAGCCTGCTTCTCGCCTTCGCCGGCGGCGGCGCCGGAGTGCTGCTGGCGTTCTGGGTGCTGCCGGGGCTCGGCGCGCTCACCCCCATCCAGGCGACCGCGCTCGGGCCGTGGTTGACGGACTTCCGGATCGACGGGCGCGTTCTCCTGTTCTCGCTCGCCATCACGGTGTTGACCGGCAGCCTTTTCGGACTCGCTCCCGCGCTGAAGGCGGCCGGCTCGACTGGACTCATGTCCACGATCAAGCAAGCCGAGCATCACGCTGGAGCGGGAAAGGAGCGGAGGCGCGCGCTTTCGGCGCTGGTGGTAGGCGAGGTGGCGCTGGCTGCCACCCTTCTCGTCGGGGGCGGGCTGGTGGCGCAGTCGTTCCACCGATTGCAGAGCATCGACCTGGGCTTTCGTCCCGACGGCCTGCTGACGATGGAGCTCCCGCTTTCCCCTGCGAAGTATCGCGCGCTCTCCCAGCAGGTGGATTTCATCGATCAAGTCTTGCAGCGCGTGAGGACCTTGCCGGGCGTGCTGGCCGCGGGCATCACCACCAACGTCCCGATGCAGCGCGGGACGACGTTGGACTCCGTGTTCGAGGTCGAGGGCCGCGCACCGCCCCGGCCGTCCGCAGTGCCGATCACCGCGCACCGCGTGGTCAGTCCCGGATACGCCGAAGCGTTGGGAGTGACGCTCCTCGAGGGGAGGTTGCTCGACGCCAACGATCACCACCGCGCACTCCCAGTCGCGGTCGTGAGCGCGGAGCTCGTGCGGCAATCATGGCCGGGCGAAGACCCGATCGGCAAGCGGCTGCGGCGCGTCCGCGCGGGCCAGCGTGGTCCGTGGATGACCGTAGTCGGGGTCGTCAAGGACGTGAAGGAGGATCGCTTCAACTTCCGCATCGCGCGGCCGGTCTGGTACGTGCCCTACTCGCAGCAGCCGTTTCCTCCTCCGGCCTTGCCGCTGAATCTGGTGGTCCGCACGAATGGCAACTGGGGCGACGTGGCCGCTTCCGTCCGCGTGGCGGTGCGGGCGGTGGACAGCTCCCAGCCGATCGCGAACGTGATGCCGTTGCGAGAGCAATTGAC
>WNFT01011890.1_pt1 | contig 11134 bp, 12 predicted proteins | sample 5400191 | NCBI WGS metagenome assembly WNFT01 (sample SAMN13153359, study PRJNA577476) | soil metagenome | isolation source: 80 cm saprolite under Madrone tree | place: USA:California | collected 2016-06-14
TCATGGCTGGCTCTACATCCTGCTGCCGATCATCGTGCTGGGCGTCGCCAACGGTACGGTGAGCGAAGTGACGCGCCATCTGCGCGAGGAGCTCGGCCGGGTCATGGCGGAGGACTATATCCGCACCGCCCGCGCCAAGGGCGCGCCGGTGTGGCGGCACGCGTTCAAGGAAGGGTTTCTTCTCCCGATGACCGAGATGATCGCCGCCAAGATGCCGTTCGTCCTCGGCGGCGCCATCATCGTGGAGCAGGTGTTCAACTGGCCGGGCCTCGGCCGGATGGCGTGGCAAGCCGCCCAGGACCGCGATTTTCCGGTGATCATGGGAATCACGATCGTGGCCGCCGCCTTCGTCCGGCTGGCGAGCCTGCTGCGCGGCGTGATCTACGCCGGCGTCAATCCGCGGACGGCCACCGAGTAGCGGGGCGGCGTGCGACGCTACCGCCAGGCTGCGGGCGAGGTCGGAGAGCGCCGGGAACGGTCGCGCTGGCGAGCGGCGACGATGGCCGACCTGGCCGCGGTGGGCTATGGCCTGCTGGTCGTGGCCCTCGTCGTGATCTCCTACACCCTCGGTGCCGTCGGGTGGCTGCCCGACGACCCTGCGCGCATGGACATGGCGCGCCTCAACGCGCCGCCCGGACCAGGCCACGCGCTCGGCACGGACTTCCTCGGCCGCGACATGCTCTCGCGGCTCATCGTCGGCATCCAGGCGTACTTTCTCCCCGGTTTGCTGGCGGTCGCGACCTCGCTCGCGCTCGGGGCGACCCTCGGGGTGGTCGCCGGTTACCGCGACGGCCGCGCCGAAGCGCTCGTCACCTACCTGAGCAACCTGGTCGATTCGTTTCCGCGCCTGGTCCTGATCCTGCTCGTCATCGCCGCGTTCAGGGCGGACATCTACTACGTGATGCTCGTCGTGGGGATCACCGGCGCGCCCGCGATCGCCTCCCTCATCGCGGGCAAGATTCAATTTCTAAGGACGAAGAGCTTCATCGAGGCGGCCCACGTCCTCGGCCTGTCCACGTGCGTCATCGTCGTCAAGCACATCCTCTGGTACAACTGCGCGCCGCTCCTGATCATCCAGGCCACGCTCGGCATGGGCGAGGCGATCCTCGTCGAGACGAGCCTGAGCTACCTCGGCTTCGGGGTCCAGGAGCCCACGCCCTCGTGGGGCAACATGGTGCAGGCGGGGGCGAACTACTTCTTCCACGGAAAGTTCTGGCCGTCGACGGCGCCGGCGCTGGCGATCCTCGGCACCATCCTCGGTTTCCACCTGCTGGGCGACGGTCTCAACAACATCCTCGAGAGCAAGAGCGCCCCGTGACGCGCTCGCCAGTCCTCGAAATCTCCGACCTCCGGACCTACTTCTATTCCCGCGCCAAGCAGGCGTTCATCCGCTCGGTGGACGGCGTCAGCCTCTCCATCGCGCGCGGCGAGACCCTCGGCGTGGTGGGCGAGAGCGGCAGCGGTAAGAGCGTGACCGCGCTGTCGGTCCTGGGCCTCATCGGCGGAAGCCCGGGCGTGATCACGGGCGCCGTCGAGTTCGCCGGCGGCGACGGCGCGCTCGCGGGCGGCAACGGTCGGCGCAACCTGCTCCAGGACCTCGCCCGCCACGTCACCGTGACCGAGCGCGACGGCCGGATCGTCGCCGTGGCCAAGGATGAGCCCGGCTGGCAAGCACAGGTGGAACGATCGATGACGGGCGTGCGCGGCAAAGGGATCGCCATGATCTTCCAGAATCCGAAATCGTCGCTCAACCCGTTCCTCACGGTCGGGCAGCAGATCAGCGAGGCCATCCGCCTGCACACGCCGGTGAAGGACTCGAGAGAGGCGAAGGAGCGCGCGATCGCGTGGCTCGAGCGCGTGCACATGGATTCGCCGCGCCTGCGCTTCGATCAGTACCCGGATGGCCTCTCCGGCGGCATGTGTCAGCGGGCGATGATTGCGATGGCGCTCGCCTCCGAGCCCTCGCTGCTGATCGCCGACGAGCCGACCACGGGCCTCGACGCGACGATCCAATCGCGCATCGTGGCGCTCCTCGCCGAGCTGAAGTCCGGGCTCGGCGTGACGACGCTGCTCATCACCCACGACATCCGCGTCGTCTCGCGGCTGGCCGACACGGTGGCCGTGATGTACGGCGGGACCGTGATGGAGCATGGTCCGGCGCGCGACGTCCTGGCGCCGAGCGTCGAGCCCAAGCACCCCTACACCGCGGCGCTCCTGGCCTCGTTGCCCAGCGCCCAGAAGAACGGCGGACCGCACGCCATCGACGGTCGCCTTGCCGTCATCCGGGGTGAGGTGGTGGATACGATGGACGTCCCCCGCGGCTGCCGGTTCTATGCCCGCTGCGACCGCGTCACCGACACGATCCGTGCTCGCTGCATGAGCCAGGAGCCGGCTCTGGCCGCGGTCACCGCGGGCCACCGGATCCGCTGCTACCTCTATGGCGACGAGCCGCGCGACGGGGCGCGCGCTGGCTAGGCGGCTCCTCGAGGTCTCCGACCTCCGCAAGCATTATCACGCGCGCGCGGGCCTGCTCGCCTCCCTGCACGGCCAGACGCGCTCCGTCCCGGCCGTGGACGGGGTGAGCTTCGCGCTCACCGAGCACGAGACCCTCGGGCTCGTGGGGGAGTCGGGCTGCGGAAAGACGACCATCGGACGCATCATCCTCGGGGTCACCAGGGCGACGTCGGGCCGCGTCGTGTTCGACGGCCACGACATCACCGCGCTGCCGATGCGGGCGCTGCGACCGCTGCGCAAGCAGATGCAGATGATCTTCCAGGACCTCGACGCCGCCCTCAATCCACGGATGCGTGTCCGGGACATCCTTCGAGAGGCCATCACGCTGCACGAGCGGCTCGACCACCCCGAGGTGACGCGGCGGACCGCCGAGCTGCTGGACCAGGTGAATCTGCAGTCGGGCAAGCTCGCCAGCTTCCCGCACGAGCTCTCGGGCGGAGAGAAGCGCCGGGTAGGGATTGCGCGGGTCCTCGCGGTCGGCGCGCGGTTCATCGTGGCCGACGAGCCCACCAGCGCCCTCGACGTCTCCATCCAGGCTCAAATCGTCAACCTGCTGCGGGACCTCCAGCTGCGGCTCGGACTCTCCTATCTCTTCATTTCGCACGACCTCGAGGTGGTGGAGCTGGTGAGTCACCGGGTTGCCGTGATGTACCTGGGGAAGATCGTGGAGATCGGGCCGGCCGACCGCGTCGCGCGGGCGGCGCGCCATCCCTACACCTCGATCCTGTGGTCGTCGCTGGTCGAGAAGCGCAGCCAGGAAGTCTCTCGCACCCGCGGCAACGGCGCCGCCGCTTGGGGCGTGTTCGACTTCGAGCGGCCCGGGCAGGGCTGTCGGTTCGCGCCCCGATGTCCGGTCTACGAGGCGACGGGCCGCCCCGCGGTGTGCACCGACCCCGCCAGCGAACCGCCCCTGCGCGACCTCGGCGACGGCCACAGCGTCGCCTGCCACTTCCCGCTCCCGCGCTGACGCCGGGGTTTCGCCCGACAGCGCCGGCCTTCTGCCCGGGCTTCGCTCCGCGTGCCCGAGACTCCAGATGCGTGGGAATCTCGTCCTGGCCGCCCTTTTCGATTTTGGCAAACCTATTGCCGGTGCATACCCGCCAAGAACGGCGTCGCGGAGGCCCTTCCGGCACGGAGGACATCATGAAGCGCGCCCTGTTCGTCATGGTGGTCGCGGAGCGTCGGGCTCATCCTCCCCGAAGGAGAGACCACTTCAAGAGGATCTGAGCAAGATTCGGCATCGAATGCTTGAGGTTCGTCTGAAAGTCGACCACGGCCGCGTGGTTCGCGCCATCGGTGATTGCTCGCACCTCCAAGAAGTGGAGCCCACTAAAACGTGCCGCTCGTGCCGCACCTGCGCCTTCCCAGGCGACGCACAGCGCCCCAGTCGCCTCCTGCAGTTCAGCCGCGCGCGCCGGGTCGATGATGTCCTCATCGCCACTGGCAATTGCCCCGAAAAGTACCCTGAACTGCGAACCGATTTGGCTGGCAGCAAGGCGGAATTCGTCTACAAGCTGCACATCAGCGTCATAGCGCGGCAGGGGCCGTCGGACGAAGCGAAGCTTGTAGTCATGCTCGACGGTCGACACGCCGACCACGACGTCGCCGAGCGCTAGCTCCACACCGAGACTGCCCGCCGCTCCTGTGCAGATCACCGCCTGAACCGTCGCCCGCTGTTCGATCAGGTGCTGAGTCTGTACCGCGTGCTGTGTCTTGCCGTGTCCACCCACCGCGAAGAGCATGCGAAGCTCGTCGAAGAGATGGCACTCGAGCCTCCCCAGAAGTAAACTCCGTGGTCGATAGCCGGCGGCAGCGAACGTCGCGAGTATCGGCTCGAGCTCATTGGCTTGCGGCACTGTTATCAACGTCTCTGCGACGTTCATTGAATCTGGAGCTCGTCAGCCCACCGTGAGCACGCCGCGCTATCTCGCGTCGCCGGGCAGCGTATCCCAGGGTCAATTCCGCGCAGTGCTGGATAAATCGGAATCAAGGAGACTCTCTACGCGAGCGCCGTCACAACGTTTGTTTCATCGGGAATCGCCAGCCCATCACCATCCAGGTAAGCTCGCAACGCGAGGCTGACCTGATCGGCCAGGGCAGCACGTGCTTCGGAGCCGACGGCCGCAACCGCTCTCGCCACGGGCGTAGGCGGCAAGATGCGAGAGCACAAAACCCTCAACTGCGGGCAGCCGTATGTTCATAACGCACGGGTGAATAGCCACCTCGCGGAACCCTGCTTCGACGCCAAGACGGTAGAGCTCTTCAGCATCGGGTACCCCGACTCTGGAAGCGGAAAAGGTAGCTGCCGCCTCAGCGCCGACATGCTGTCTGAGCGCATCGACTACAGTGCCGTGATATGGACCCATGATTCTCCAGACGCTGAGCAGCACGCGGCCACTCGGAACGAGTACTCGCCGCATTTCGCGGAGCGCTCCAGGTCGGTCAGGAAAGAACTGAAGACCTTGCTGACACACGATGACATCAAACGAGGCGCTCGGGAAGTTCATGGCCACGGCGCTGCCTTCCATCCATGTGATGGGCGGGCCAGAAGGAGCCGGCAGGGAGCGGGCGACGGCCAACATTCCCGGGTTGAGATCCAAGCGCGTGACTCGCCCAGTCAGCCCAACGGCCGGCGCAGCAAGGCGCGCGACCACTCCCGTACCGCAGGCCAAGTCGAGCACGCGCTCCCCGAGTTGTATGTGTGGGCCAGCGCGACAAGACCCGGCGCCCAGGGACCTAAGATGTATTGAGCCGGATATCGCTCATACAGCTCGGCGGCGCTGCCGCTTAGCTGCCATTGCTCCCGCGGAGGCATAGATTCACTCCTGTCCGTGCATCGCCTCGGCAAATCTCATTCGAATCGTCGAGCGCAATGCGAACCGTGAACACCGCAGGTGCGGTATTTCGCGAGAAGCTCTTGAACCAATTGTTCTATTCTGCGCCGTCGGACCCTCATATACGACTTCGCTTGTGATGTTTGCTCGTCGGCTTCGGGTTCGATTCAGCGATTGAGATTGCGAGCAGTCTCGCGGCACTCTGGCGGCTTCGCTGGGATCCTGAGGAGGCGCGTCGCGAGTCGGCCGAACGTCACACGCTACGGATCATCGGCGGCTGCTTTCTGCTACTGGCGGCTTATGTCTCCTATGATGCCGTCCGCGCGCTGCTCGAACGGCGTGCGCCCGAACATTCGACGGTCGGAATCGTGATCGCCGCGCTCTCGTTGATCGTGATGCCGTTGCTCGTCCATTTCAAACGCCGGATCGCAAGCCGTCTGGGCAGCGGCGCGCTCGAGGCCGAGGCTCATCAGACGCGAATCTGCGCGTACTTATCCGCGATTCTCCTCATAGGTCTCGGCCTCAACGCATGGCTTGGCTGGTGGTGGGCCGACCCTTTCGCGGGGCTCCTGATGGTCCCGCTTATCGGTTGGGAAGGTTGGGAAGCCGTTCGCGGGCATACCTGTTGCGACTGATGGCGTTCCTTCATGTGGGGACCTGATGAAGTCGGCCGGATCGCAGCACAGTGAGACTTGAAGACGGGCCGCTTCGGGCTTAGCATGCGACTCTCGTCGGCCGCGTGCCGTTCACCGTCGAAAGGAGTGGGTCGCCATGAAATTCGCGTCGACTCTCGTGGCTACGTTCCTCCTCTTTGCATCCGCATCGGTCGCTCTCGCCCAGACCGATTGCACCAAGCTGGTTCCGCCGTCGCCCTGGGGTCCGAACGACCAGACTGGGGCCACGAATCGGGTGACGCCAGCCGTGACGAAAGCCGCGGCTGCTGAGATCCAGGAGGGCAAGGTCGTACCGATGTCCTACCCGCTCGTGGACGGCGTGCCGCTGTTCGGCACGCGCTTTACGAAGACAATCCTCACGGCCACCTCGCTCGCGCCCGGCGCCTCGTTCGGCGAGAACGAGCTGACCTACATGGAGGACACGTGGCTGAGCCAGAGCCACGTGGGCACGCACCTCGACGGCCTCGGGCACATCGGCCGCAAGGACTGCTATTTCAACCAGATCGCGATGGGCAAGTTCATCAACCAGAACGCAATGACGAAGCTCGGTCTTGAGCACCTGAAGTCCTTCGCGACGCGCGGCGTCATCATCGACGCCGTGAAGGTCTTCCAGCAGAGCGGGAAGTTCAAGACCAACTCCGCCTGCAAGAAGCCGTGCCTTGAGAAGGGGACGGTCATCAGCGCAGCGGACTTGCAGGCTGGCCTCAAGATGTACAACGTCACCCTGCGTGAAGGGGATATCGTCGTCATCCATACCGGCTGGGGTGACCTCTTCGAACAGTTCCCGGCCCAGAACGCCGCCTACAACTCCGGCGAGCCCGGCATCGGCAAGGACGCGGCGAAGTGGCTGATTGGCCAGAAGGTCGTGGCCGTCGGCGCGGATACGTGGGCAGTCGAGGTCATTCCCGGCGAGGATCCCAAGGAAGCATTCATCGTCCACAACCTCCTCATCACCGACAGCGGCATCCACATCATCGAGAACGTGCGCACCGACCTCATGGCAGCCGAGGCCGCGCGGACGAATCGCGCCACGTTCTTCTTCAACATGACGGTGCCGCGCGCGGTCGGCATGACCGGCAACTTCGTCGGGATCGACGGCATCCGGTAGACAGGCCTCGTTGTGTCATCACCGCTGTGGCCGGCGCCCGCTCGCGGGCGCCGGCCGAACGCCGTCCTCGTCGTCCTTCTCGCCGCGGCGGTCCTCGCCGCCCTGCACGCTGGCGCCGAGGACCGCCGCTACACGATCGCGTTCGCGAATCTGACCGAGGAGCCGGGCGTGACCCTCGAGGCCACCGGCTTCATGGGCCGCGAGGTTCGAGACAGCTTCGTTCTCGCCGCCCGTCGCCTGCCGGTCGACCTGGTGTTCTACGACAACCGCCGCGACGTCCGGACCGCGCTCGACAACGCCGCCGACGCGGCCCGTCGCCAGGTCGATCTCTTCGTCGAGTATTTCCACGAGCCCACCGCGAACGATGGCGTCGCGCGGACGTTGCGCGAAGCGCGCATTCCGGTCCTGGCCGTCAACTATGCGGTCGGCGATGCGCCGCTTTACACCGCCGACAACGCGGCGGCGGGCCGCATCGGCGGCGAGGCCCTCGCTGACTTCGCCGCCCGTTCGTGGCAGGGCCGCACCGTCTTCGGCCTGATCGTGGGAGCGGTCAACTCGCGGCAGGATCGGCTGCCCGAGCGCGTGCAGGGTGTGATCGAAGGGCTCCGGGGCCGGCAGCGGTCGATCCGGATCGTCAATCTCGATACCCAGGGCAACCACGCCACGGTGGCGACGCTCGTCGGCAGGGCCATCGTCTCCTTCGGATGCGACCGGTCGATCCACGGCGGCGCGAGCGACCGCAAGGAGATCGATCCCAGCAACCGCGGAAGCATCGTCCTCGGCTCTGTCGCCTTCTATCTCGACCGTTACGGTTACGATGTGCTGCCGCTCGCGCTTCGCATGCTCCGTGGCGAGGCGGTCGCGGCGCGGACGACCACCACCCACAAGCTGATCACGGCGGCCAACGTCTTCAGGGAATATCCGCCCTACGATCTGCAGTGATCTCAACGAGGAGGCGGCGCGACGAAGAACAGTCCTTCGATACCGACCGCCGCGCCGGGCGTCGTCGCGAACGTGAGGCCGCCGGCAGGGCTCAGCGCCACGACGGGATAAAGGCCGAACGAAGCCAGCCGGCGATTCGGGCCGAGGACGTCGCCGAGCGCCACCACGCGCGCCGTGCCGCGCGCGGATGCGACGAAGAGCGCAACCTGCACAGCGCTGCCGTCCACGGCGGCCGCGAAGGCCACGCTGCCGTCGGCAGCGAGGGCCGGCCACAGCGAGAAGTGCGCGAATGTGCCGCCGCCGGGCGCGGTTTCGCCGAGCGCTGTCACCTTCCGCAGGCGATCGTCGTCGACCACGAAGATACCCTGCTCCGCCTCGGCGCTCTTGAGCACCGCGGTAAACGCTACGGCGCCGGCGTCGTTCTGCGTGACGCGCTCGGAGAACTTCACGAAAATCCCCCCGATTGGTGTCTCGCTCCCGGCGCCGGTCACCATCCGGATCGCGGGGCCCTCGGCCACGAAGATCCCGCCCGGCACGGCGCGGCCTTCGACCACGGCGGCGAACGCGACACGACGTCGGTTGTTGATCACGGGGGGACCGAAGCCGGCGAACGTTCCGCCGGCCGGTGCCGGATCGCCTTGAGCGACGACCTTCGTCAGCCGGCCGCCGACGACGGCATAGACGGCCTCGACGACGTCGCGGCCGCGCCGCACCGAAGCGAGAAATGCGACGTCGTCGCGATCGTTGAGGGCAGGGGCATCGACCGCCGCGATCGTTCCAGACGGCAGGCCGGGCGCGCCGCCACCCGTGACAACGACCGGCCGCAGACCGCGTGCGTTCCAAAGGAAGATCCCTTCGACGGTGCGCCCGCCGACGACCGCCGCCGCGAAGGCCACGTCGCCGCGCTCGTTCAGGGCGGGAATCGGGTGACGACCGAAGCCGGAAAAGACGCCGCCGCCCGGGACGGGATCACCTTCGGCCACAACGCGCACCGCGCGGCCTTGCGATGCGAGGAAGAACGCCTCGCTGGCCGTTGAGCGCAGCATGGTGGCGAAGAAGGCGACTTGCCCTTTCGTATTCGCCGGCGCGACGATCGGCAGCGATTCGACGCCGAAGTGCTCGAAAGAGCCGCCGCCGGGGGCGGGATCGCCGGCGAGCGCCACGGCGCGAACGGTTGATTGGGCCCTGACGCCGGAGATGGCGGCCGGGATCCCTGCCAGGAAGGCCACGACTGCAACGGCCGTCGGCGCACGCATGGCGTGAGATTATCGCCGCCGGAGCCGGCATGACAATGAGACGGTTCGCCATGGGACTAACGCTGCTCGGTGGCCTCCTGCTCGGCGGTGGTGGCCCGGCCGCGCAAGAGCCGCGCTTCGCGCTCGTCGGGGCTTGCTACTGCGAGGCGGCGAGGGAACTGCGCTGTTCGGGAGAGCTCACGGAACCCGACTGCCGTCGGCGCTGCGAGCACGATCTTTGTGATCGCTGGTTTTGGCTCGAGCGCCGGCCGTGCTGGAATTGGGGCTACGGCGGCTGAGATGAAGCAACCAACTCTCGGCGTCATCGTCGCGGCGTTGTTGCTGCTTGTTGCGCGCCCCGGAGCCGGCGGCTCGCCATCCGGACTGCGCGTGGTGGCCACACTGCCTGATCTTTTCGTGATCACGAAAGCGCTGGTCGGCAACGCCGCCGGCGTCGACGTGGTGGCACGGTTCGGTCAGAACCCGCACGACATGGAGGTCCGGCCTAGCCACATGCTGCTGCTACGACGGGCTGATGTCCTCGTTCGCAATGGGCTCGAGGAGGACGCGTGGATCGACGTGATCGCACTCGGCAGCAACAACCCGAAGATGGTTCGCGGCGCGCTAAGCGTCATCGAGGCGTCGCCGGGGATTGCTTTGCTGAAGGTGCCCTTCACGCTGGACCCGGGCAACATGCCGATAGTCACGGGCAACATCGCGCGCGGACTGGCTCGCATCGCACCCGAGCAGACGGCGGCCATCGAGACCAACCGCGCGGCCTTCCTGGCCCGCGTCGACGCGGCGACGACGCGCTGGAATGAGACACTGGCGCCATTCCGGGGCGCCGGCGTCGTGAGCTACCACGACAGCTGGCCGTACTTCTACCGCGCATTCGGTCTCGTCGAGGCGGGCATTATCGAAGACCGGCCTGGCATCGCCCCGTCGCCCCAACATGTCGCGGCGCTCATTCGCAAAATGTCCGCCGAGCGCGTCAAGGTGATCCTGCACGAGTCGTGGTACCCCCGTGAACTCAGCGACTTGGTTGCGCAGCGAACCGGCGCCACTGTGCTTGTGGTGCCTCAGACACCGGGCGCCGTGAAGGGGACCGACGACTACATCGCGCACCTTGACTATCTCATCGCGGCAGTGGCGGGCGCCCTGCGGTAGCGGGTTTCGCCGCGCCCACTTCTCGCATCAAGGCGACCCTTGTAGCAGCGCAGGCAGGGTGGGACTCGAACGCGCATTTCAAGCCTCGTCGTAGCGACGTCGACACGCTGGGGTAGGGTCGCCGTAGGAATGCCTCGCGCCATCAAAGTCGACGTCCCAACGTTCCGCTGTTGTATCCTACGTCGACGACGATGGGCGACCCTGAACGGCACGTTGCCTTCGAGGATCGCTTTTCGGGCTCGCCGGAGGCCGAGGCGTGAGGCAGCGCGCGCTCGTCGCGCTGTTGCTTGCGCTCGCCCTGGCGGGCCTGACACCGCTCGCCAGGCTGAGCCCGCCCGACCCGACGTGGTTCGCCGGGTTCTGGGACGACGGCGATTACGACGACATCGTCCTGCTGATCTGCGGGACGGCCGCCGCGCTCCCCGAGCCGCCCGCGCCACCCCGCGCCACGCGCGAGGTCGTCGCGACCATCGACCCCAGCGAGCCGGCCAAGCCCCCGCTCGCCGCCGTCGCCTCCGCCCTCTCGCGCGCGCCGCCGCGCGTCTGACACCGCCGTCCTGATCCGCCGCCGGCGCCGCCGGCGGCTCCCCGGACTCGAGCCCGGGCCGCCCGTGCGTCGCGCGCGACGGCCCGAGGAAGGCGACTGTCATGATCGCGCGC
>WNFT01025172.1_pt1 | contig 11134 bp, 9 predicted proteins | sample 5400191 | NCBI WGS metagenome assembly WNFT01 (sample SAMN13153359, study PRJNA577476) | soil metagenome | isolation source: 80 cm saprolite under Madrone tree | place: USA:California | collected 2016-06-14
GACAGGCAAAACGGTGTCGAACTGGCTCATGCCGAAGACTTCGTTGAGGCCGCACGCAAAGGAGTGCAGCACCAGCGCGCGGTGGGAATAGATGACACCTTTAGAGCGACCGGTCGTGCCGGAAGTAAAGCACATGGCGCCGCCATCGTTTTCATCGATCTGCGGATAGCGGAAATCATCGCCGGCTTCGGCGAGCAACTCTTCGTAATTCAGGTAGCCTTCGGGGACAGTGTTGCAACCGTAGGGCACAACGATGACGTGTTCATGGGAAACAGTTTCACAGTATTTTTCAAAGAGCGGCAGAAGAACATCGTCAATCAAAAGGAAGCGATCGTCGGCTTGCCTGACGATGGCGGCAATTTCGTGGGGATGGAGGCGAAGGTTCAGGGTATGCAGAATACCGCCGGCGCAAGGTACGCCGAAAAAGGCTTCCAGGTGGCCGGAATGATTCCACATCAGGGAGGCCACGCGGTCACCCGGCCGCAAGCCGAGTTTAGTCAACGCCGCAGCGAGGCGGCGCGCGCGCCGGTAAAAGTCGCCGTAGCACGTGCGCGTGATGGACTTGTCCGGTTTGCGGGAGACGATCTCGATGCGCGAAAAAATCTTGCCGGAGCGCTCCAAAATCGTGGGCAGCGTCAACGGAAAATCCATCATCGTGCCACGCATAGGGCTAAATTTCCGGGAGGATGCAACAGACCGCTGAGGCCACGGTCTCGCGCCTGCGGCAGCCCGGCTCACTGGACTGCCGGTAAGGATAACTGTTTCTTCAGCGCGCTCCGCGACTCGCAATTTAGGTTCCGGACAGAAGGAGTAAGAGGTGAAGAAGCTCTATATCGGTAATCTTCCGTTTTCCGCGACGGAGGATCAGCTCAATGAGTGGTTTTCACAGATCGGTGTAACTCCCTCGGGCGTCAATCTGATTCGCGACCGTTTTACGGGACAGTCGCGCGGGTTCGCCTTCGTTGAAGTGACCAATGACGAAGACGCGGATCGCGCGGTGAACTCCCTGAACGGTCAGAATTTCGGCGGGCGAAACCTCGTGGTGAATGAAGCACGTCCCCAGGCAGAGCGCGGAAGCGGCGGTGGAGGCGGGCGCGGTGGTTACGGAGGCGGACGGGGCGGCCATGGCGGAGGCGGCGGTGGGCGTGGCGGCGGCCATGGTGGCAGTGGCGGGCGCGGCGGAGATCGCGGCGACCGTGGCAATCGCTGGTAGGCAGGCTGTTCGAATTTGAAAGTGGAGCGCCTTGGCCTGGGTCAGGGCGCTTCAGTCCTCTCTGGAAAATCCGCAGCGGTAGTTTTGTGTCAACCATCTGCCGTTAGGGCTCTCACGTTCGGAGACTTGGCTCGTCCAATCCAATTAGAGGCCAGTGACTGAGATATTGCCCGGCGCGGGTAGGTGTGGGCAAGACGTAGGTCGCGCTGGTCAACACGAAACAATTTGTCCCGTAACGTGTTTGAAACAACAGGCAAGGAAAATAAGATGCCGACCGGTTTATGGAGTATGAATAGGCCGGAGAACAGTGGTGCTGTTCCCTGGAAGAGAAGACGCGGCAGGAGATTGGTGAACCTTATCGGCCGCGCCTGCATCAAAAGGGTTGAGGCAAGCGTATTAGTAGATGGGATGGTTCCGAGCGGATCGGGGCCGAGCAACAAATGACGACTTGGCACAAACGCGATTGGGAACAGTTTTACGAGCTGGCGCGGCGCCCCTGGCGGCGTCACCGCCCGCCTCGGCCGGTGTATCCGACGGGAATTAATCGTGTATTGCCTGCGCAGGGTTTCAGTTTGTCGGAGCTGGACGACGCAGGCGTGGATCTCGACCTTGCGGAGCGGCTCGGTCTGCCTGTGGACGCCGGACGCATCGGCGCTTATGGCCCGAACGTTACCGTGCTACGTGATTTCATCCGCTCTTCCCGCCAGCCGCTCTGATGGCGTGGCTGCTTCCGTAGATCAAAGAAGGCAACTCTATTGATGAGAGCTCGCCGTATGAAGGGCCGCGTTCATGACTGCTCGGTCGAGTCGATCCAGTTCATCCTGTAGCTGATCGAGTTTTGCCTGCTCAATTCTGGACTGCTGTTCGAGCTCCGTTTCTTTCATATGCACTTCTTGTTCCTCGACCGCCAACGCTTCCGTCTGTGCCTTGAGCTCGAAGATCGCGTCCTCGAATTGCTGCCGTTGGGCGGCATTCTCGGCTCGATTCTTCAGGGTTTCATACTGCTTGATCTGAATTTCTTGATATTTCGTTCTAGCCCGCAACTGCTCGGCTGACGATTTCGCTTCATCCAGCCGCTGGGAAGCACGGGCAACGGCGGCCTCTTGTACGTGTAACCGGTAGATGAGAATCTGCGCCCTTCTTGCGGCGATGGCGGACGTTTGGAGGTCCTGACGCAGTTGACGAATCTCTGCCAGCATTGCCTGGAGCGTCGGCGACTCTGCTGGCGTGGCCTGACCAAGCGCGGGCGAAGAGAATACCAAAAGGCTAAAAGCGAGTACGAACGAGCGAGTCATCGGGCACCCCCTGAACTCGTCTAATTGGACGCCCAACGCTCTACAGAAGTTCCCGGTCGCAAGAGAAGAACAGCCACGCGGGATCCGTTGAGTTTGATTCTACTGCATGGTTTTGTTTGCCCGTGCCGCTACGAGCTAAAGTGTCCAGTTTGATTGAGGCGGGAGAACCGCGTAAAATAAGGGTTTCGCGCCCAAGCCAATGGCCACACCGTTCCATATCATCTCGAATTCACCGGCGATGCCGGTGCCTGCGCCGAACTCGCATCCGCGGCCGGATTGGCTGCGAGTCAAATTTTTTGGTGGCGAGCGCTTTCAGGATCTGAAGCGCACGATGCGCACGCTCGATTTGCACACGGTTTGCGAAAGCGCGCGCTGCCCCAACATGGGCGAGTGCTGGGAACATGGCACTGCTACTTTCATGATTCTGGGAGATATCTGCACGCGCGCTTGCGGGTTCTGCGCGGTGCCCTCGGGTAAGCCTGTGGGTCCGCCGGATGAGGACGAGCCGCTTCGCGTGGCGGAGGCCGTGGAGAGGTTGGGGTTGCGCTACGCGGTGGTGACTTCCGTGAATCGTGACGACCAGCCCGACGGCGGTGCGCATATCTTTGCCCGCACTATCAAGGAGATTCGCCGGCGCGTGCCGGGCTGCAAAGTCGAAGTGCTGATTCCTGATTTTCGCGGAGACTGGAACGCGCTGGACGTCGTTCTTGCGGTGCGACCGGACATTCTCAATCACAATACGGAAACCGTGCCGCGGCTATACCGGCAGGTCCGCAAGGGTGCGGTGTACGAGCGGTCGCTCGAACTGCTGCGCCGTTCCAAGGAAGCGCATCCGGAAGTGCCAACGAAGACGGGCTTGATGCTGGGGCTTGGAGAAGAAAAGGACGAAGTCCTCGCCACGATGGAGGACCTCGCAACCCAGGGCACGGATATCCTCACACTTGGACAGTATTTGCAGCCTACTCGCGAGCATCTGCCCATCGTTCGCTACGTTCATCCCAATGAATTTACAGAATACAAGGTGCAGGGCGAAGCCCTGGGCTTCAAACACGTCGAAGCCGGCCCGCTGGTGCGTTCTTCTTACCACGCTTTCGACATGGCCGAATCCGCGACAAGTTAGCCGAACCACCATGAAATACGCAGCAGTGGTTGCGCTCCTTCTAGTTCTCGGTTTTTCTTCTTTTGCTCAAGTTGCGAAAGATGCCAAGCTACCTCGTTTCGAAGACTTTCCCGAGACCGAAAGATGGGCCGGCTCACCCCCTAAGGTAATGCTCGACAGACCAGTTGTCAGGATGTTTCGCGGTCAATTCCGCTACGCTGCTCTGCAACCGCCCAACTTTGCGGGGCATTATCGCATCGCGATCTGGGGATGCGGCACTCAGTGTCTTGAGGGGGGAATGATCGACCTTGCGACCGGAAAAGTCATCGAACTCCCAACTTCGTTGCGCGGCAAAGGTGGGGAATACTGGATGCTTTGCTTCTCGGCATTCCAGCCGTCTGGCATCGAGAGTCGCCCTAACAGCCGTTTGCTAGAGATTCGCGGTGCGAATATTACAGGTAAGGACGGCGGAGCTTATCTGCGCACTTCGTATTTCGTGTTCGAAAACGATTCGTTCAGGAAGATTGGTGAGGTCAAAGGCAAGGAGCGAGTCTTTTAGGGGCTTATTCTCTCTGGCCCGAGAATTCGAACGCGAAGCCTATTTTGGCACGGCAGTGGACCAATCCGTGAAAGGGACAGCGCGGCCGCCGCGGACGACCGTCGGAAGAACGTGGTCGAACCCCTTGTGTTCTTTCGACGAATAGTTCAGCTTGAGCTGCGGTCCGAGGCCGAGGTCATGCTCATGGATGGATTCGATGCCTCGAATCAGCCCTTCGCGCGTCAAGTCCTTCCCTGCGCGTTTAAGCCCTTCCACCAAGACCATCGCGTCGACGAAGCCTTCCAGACTTACGAAGTTGGGCTGCGCGGAGGGGAAGTATTTCGTCAACTCGCGGCGATAGAGGGCGACGGTCTTATAATCGGTTAGGTAGTAGGGCGGCACGACTTGCGTAATCACGATGCCGTCGGAGTCGGCACCGGCCTCGGCGATTAAGTCGTCCGTGCCGACAAACGAGACTGTGAGGAAGAGCGGCTTCCAACCCTTGGCGTGCGCCTGCTTGAGGATAGGCGCAACCGTATTCGCGGGCCCTACAAGCACGACAGCATCCGGCTTAGCCGCTCTCACGGTGTCGATCGCCCCACCCACCTGCGCCGTCTGCCGTTGGTACGATGCGACCGCGATTGGCTCGGCACCGTGGGTCTTTAGAGCGGTCTTTACACCGTCGAGCACCGCTGCGCCAAAGGCATCCTCGGGATAGATTACGCCGATTTTCTTGTAACCAAGCGTTCCCCACATGCCATCAATCTGTTCGCGGGTTTCATCAAAATAGGAGGCGCGAACGTTCACGATCCAGTGGCGCAGCGGAACATACAACGTCTGCGCGCCGGTAAATAATCCAACCAGAGGAATCTTGTTGCTCTCCGCCATCGGGATGTACTTCACGGCCGTAGGAGTGCCCACGAAAAACGCGAGCGCAAAAACGTTCTGCTCCATCAGGCGGTTGAAGCACGCTTCGGTCTTCGCTGGGTCGTAACTGTCGTCGTAGGTGATGAGTTTCAGTTTCCGTCCGTCGACGCCGCCAGCATCGTTGATCATGGCGAAATAAGCCTTGGCGCCCGTGACGGTTTCTGTCCCCAGGAAATGCGAGGGTCCTTCGAGGGCCGAACACGATCCGATGACGATTTCGCGGTCGGTTACTCCGATCGCGTTTTGCGCTTGCAGCGGCGAAGAAACCGCGAAAAGACCCCCAATGAGCACACCAAGCCCCAAGACGAACTTCGGCGTATCTTTTTTCATCTTTCTCTCCGTTTTGAAACACGTTCCCCTGGGACGGACTTTCTAGCTTCTTGTTTAGTCCTGCGCTGAAGGGATGTCAACGCGTTTGGTGTGCTGGGAAGCGTAGCGGTAAGCGTTGAACCGTACGGTCGAGAGCTGAATGAGACCAGTGGAGAGTGATGCGACCAAGAAACTACTGCTTCATGCGCGGTCCAAATACCACAAGCCCTATGCCGGCTACTAACAGCGTTATCGAGACCGCAGGCGGGATCTCCAAAGATTTCTCTTCGTTTACGGTTGCTTTGATGGGACCGATTTTGGCCACCTCTTCTTGTTGGTGGTAGTTGAAAACAGGGTGGACGAGTCCAATCACACCCAGGACCTTTCATAATTCAGAACCTATCACAACCGGTGCAACCAGGGCGAGAAATGCATACAGAGACACTCCTGCGCCGGGTTGGCACTTGGAGTATGCAGATTGACTACAGAAACTTAAGAGCGGCTGGCGGCGGCAGCGGTCGCTGCTGCGGCTTTCTTGGCGGCTTTGGCGGCCGTGGAGGCCTTGCGGCGACGCTTGGTCTTCGGCGGAGTAGCAGGTGCTTCGCCGATTAGTTCGGCGGTCATGATGCTGGTGACGAACAGTTTGGCGCCATGATCGTCAAAATCCACAGCGGTGCGTTCCTGGTCGGAAGCAGTCACAATACCCAGGCCGTACATTTCGTGCTTGATGGTCTGACCTTCCTGCATTACTTGCACAACGTCCTCCTTGACCGCTCTCGCTAATAACCTTGATTCGAATCTCGTGGAAAAATAGCCCCCGAACCTGTCGGAAGCTTTTCTAGCAAAGGCTAGACGCCCGTAACGTTCTCAGCCTGAAGACCCTTGGGGCCCTTCTTCACTTCAAACTCCACAGCCTGACCTTCGTTGAGGGTCTTGTAACCGTCCATCGTGATCGCGGAGAAGTGCACAAAAACATCTTCCCCCGTCTGGCGCTGGATGAATCCAAAGCCCTTTGAAGCATTAAACCACTTAACTGTTCCTTGTTCCTTCACTTGCCAGCCTCACACGCGCAACCCCGGCCGGGCCGAAGTTGACGATATTGGAATTGCGTTGCGGCTCCGATTCGTTCCTGGCGACCTAAGAGGTGGTCCTTGCAGAGCCTCGAACATGCCACAAAGTATTCCAAGAGCAACAATCGCGATAATTATAGTACCACAAAAAGGCCCATCTGTCCACGGCTACGAAGCGGGGGATAAGAACGCCCTAATTCACGTAAATGTATGAAAATAAAATTGTTATACAGTTTTCAAGGTCCTGCAGTGGGTAGCGGTGGGCGATAGCACCTTACTCTAGGGATTCGGGCTGAAGGTTCAAATCTCCTTCACCAGAAGCCTTCTTTTGCCAATACTTACCGACCCAAGCCTCCCAGCTCTTTCCGGCAGCGGTGTCCCTGCCGGTGAAAGCTAGCGCCGCTATATCGGAGTAGGCAATCTTCACTTTTTGATGAGAGTCTTTGGGTAGAATTCTCACAAAGCTGGTTGAAAGGGACGGCCCGGTCGTCCGGTCGAACAAGTAACCTTCGATTTTTGAATTATCTTTGAGAGTCACCGTCACATCGCCGCGATAGTCGAAGGCTTTTTCCAAAGCGATGCGCAACTCTTCTTCGGTGGCCAGTTTGGGCACCCAACCTTGTACGCTTTCATGGACGGTGCCAGGCGCGACTTCCAGAGTATCGGGATTGAGCGGAGATCCTTCCAAAGCACTGGCGCCCGTAAACTGAGCGACGTGGCTGGGCCGGTCGGCGTGGCGCGGACCTGTCATGCACGCGTTTCTTCAAGTTGGTTCTTGTCCGATTGGATCTGAACAAGAGGGTTGTAGGAATGCACGGGTTGCGTCGGTTCGTTCAGCATTGCGAGCGCATCCGAGTCGTTATATTTGGTGGAGAGCTCAGCCTTTACTGTCGCCCAAAGTCCACGCAGGCCGCTGAATGTATGGTCCACCGCCGAAGCTTCGTATCCACTGTGCACCATGCAGTTCGCGCACTTGGGATTGCCGGACTCCGTGCCGTAGTTCTGCCACTCGGTGGCGTCCAGCAGTTCCTGAAACGTATCTACGTAACCGTCCTGCAGTAGATAGCAGGGTTTTTGCCAGCCGAAAACGTTGTACGTCGGCATTCCCCATGGCGTGCAGGCATAGGTTCGCTTGCCCATCAGAAACTCGAGGAACAGCTTGGATTGGTTAAACTGCCAGCTCTTCTTGCGGTTCGATAGAATGGCGCGGAACAAGCGCCGCGTGCGAGCCCGGCCGAGGAAGTGTTTCTGGTCGGGCGCTTTATCGTACGAATAGCCGGGGGAAAGCATCATGCCTTCGACGCCCAGTTCCATCATTTCGTCGAAAAACGCGCGGACGCTTTTGGGATCAGCGCCATCGAACAATGTCGTATTTGTGGTGACGCGGAAGCCCTGCTTCACGGCTTCGCGAATGCCATCGATGGCCAGCTCATAGCCGCCCTCGCGGCAAACGGAAAAATCATGGTGTTCTTTCTGCCCGTCCACGTGCACCGAGAACGTCAGATATTTGCTGGGCTTGAAAAGATGTAGTTTTTCCTTCAGGAGCAGCGCATTGGTACAGAGATAGATGTACTTTTTCCGCGCGACCAAGCCTTCGACGATCTTGTCGATCTCCGGGTGCATCAACGGCTCACCACCGGGAATCGAAACCATCGGCGTGCCGCACTCGTCCACGGCCTTGAAGCACTCTTCCGGGGTCAAATCTGTTTTTAGGATATGCGCGGGATATTGGATTTTGCCGCAGCCCGCGCAGGCCAGATTGCAGCGGAACAGCGGCTCCAGCATCAGCACAAACGGGTAGCGCTTACGTCCCTTCAGCTTTTGCTTGAGGACGTAGGTTGCCACCGTCCACATCTGTGAAATCGGTACCGGCATCTTGCCTGCTTATCTCCAGAAATGGATAGGGGTATTCCGAGGCCCCCACGATCTCCTCGTACAGCAGAGACCACAAGTTAACATTGTAACCGAGACCCGCGAATTCCGCTCAGCGGCTTTTACTCAGATGCAAGGGCTTGTTCCTTTGTGGCACGGTAAGTGCCCTATGGCATGGGATGCACCCTCCTGCGCAATCGGATTGCGTGCCCGCCATGGAAGCCCGCGCCACCGCTTCGGGCGTAGAATCGACCCATATCCGAGGCAAAGAAACTACAGCACTTATGCCCCGAAAGAATCTTCTGAGTTTATTCGCAGAATTTGCCCGCTTTGGCGGCGAAGTGGCCGTCGTCCAAAGGCACGGCTACCGTCGGGAAAAACTGACGTATGTAGAGCTTTACGCGCGTGTTCTCTCTTGGAGTTATGCGCTAGCCGAGCACGGGGTTGCTCCAGGTGATCGCGTTCTTCTCTGGGGACCCAATTCTGCCGAGTGGGTTGCCTGTTACTGGGGAATCCTCTTGCGTGGCGCTGTCGTTGTGCCGATGGACGCCGCTGCGTCGCCGGATTTCGTTGAGCGCGCGGTCAAGGATGCTGGCGTGAAACTCATCTTGCGCGATCGTCAACAGATGGAGTTGCCCAGCGCACCACCGTCGATGATCATCAACGATCTTAAGGACGTTGTGGCAAGCCCTCAGCCAGCCCCAGATGCGGGTGTGGACCCGGGAGATGAATCTACACGCAGCACCATTGCGGAAATTCTTTACACCTCGGGGACGACCGCCGAGCCGCGCGGCGTTGTTCTGACCCACGGAAATTTTCTGGCGAACCTGGAGCCGCTGGAACGCGGCATCGAAGAGTATCGGAAATACGAGCGTTGGTTTCATCCGCTGCGCTTTGTCACGCTGGTGCCGCTCAGCCATGTCTTCGGACAATTCATGGCGCTATTTGTTCCGCCGCTTCTTGGTGCCGCGGTGGTGTTCGAACCGTCGAGCAATCCGGGCGAAATCATGCGCACCATCAAGCAAGAACGCGCCACGGCGCTTATCGCCGTGCCACGCATGCTGGATCTTCTTCATGCGGGCATTGAGAGGGAAATCGAAGGCCAGGGGAAATCACGGTGGCTGAAGCGCACCCTCGAAAATGCAAGAGGCAGGAAATTTCTCAAGCGCGCCTGGATGTTTCGCAGAATCCACCGGCGTTTTGGCTGGAAGTTTTGGGCCTTCATCTCCGGCGGCGCCGCGCTCTCAAATGAAACCGAGGACTTTTTCAAACGCATGGGCTATGCCGTTGTTCAAGGTTACGGGATGACGGAAACAGCCTCTTTGATCAGCCTGAATCATCCCTTTCGCGCCACGGAAGGATCTGTCGGCAGAATCTTGCCGGGCCGCGAATTCAAGCTCGCCGAAGACGGCGAAATCCTCGTCCGCGGCGAAAATGTTTCCAGCGGTTATTGGGAGCAAGGAGCCGTTCGGTCCGCCGAACAGGAAGGCTGGCTGCGCACAGGCGATCTTGGCGAACTCGATGCCCAAGGCAATCTGCGTTTCCGCGGCCGCAAGAAAAATGTGATCGTCACGCCCGCTGGTCTCAACGTATATCCCGAGGACCTGGAAGCTACTCTCCGCACGCAATCCGGGGTGCGCGATTGCGTGGTCATTCCCATCGAAAGCGGCGGCAACTCCGAGCCCTGCGCAATACTCCTTTTGAATAACACGGATCGTTCCGCCGCTCGCGCTGCTATCGATAGCGCAAACGCCTCGCTTGCCGAATACCAGCGCATTCGAACATGGTTCATCTGGCCGGAGTTTGATTTTCCCCGCACGCCTACGGGTAAGCCGCGGCTCCCGGTCATTTCTGCCTGGGCTACGCAAATCCTCGACGGACGGCAAGCCGTTGATCCGGAAGATTTACGGGCGGATTTTAGTCCGGCCTCCTCGTCCCGCCGCACGCTCGACCAACTCCTGGAACGGTCTAGCATGTCGAGCGGCGAAGGCTCGCAAGCCGGAAATCACCTGGAACAGCAACTGAACCTTTCCTCCCTGGACCGCGTGGAGCTGTTAAGCGCCCTCGAGGAAAAGTTTCACGTGGAACTAAACGAAACCGCTTTCGCCAATGCCAAGACCGTTGCCGACGTCGAGCGTGTCTTGCAACAGCCGGCCGCGCGCCGCACAGAGTACCTTTATCCGCGCTGGACGCAGCGCGAGCCCATTCGCTGGCTGCGGCTCGCGGTCTATTACGCCCTCGTCTGGCCCGCCACGCAGATCCTTGGCCACCCGCGCATCGTGGGCCGGGAGAATCTTCGCGGGGCACGCGGACCAGTGCTCATCGTCTCAAACCACATCACGCGGCGCGCCGACATCGGCTTGATCCTCGCCGCCGTGCCGCTGCGGCACCGGCACCGCCTGGCCGCAGCCATGGGCGGCGAATCGCTGCAAAATATGCGCCGCCCACCGCAAGACTGGTTCTTCGCCAAGCGCTGGGCTTATCAACTCGGCTACGGGCTCGCTACCCTGCTCTTCAACGTTTTCCCGCTCCCGCAGCTTTCCGGCTTCCGCGAGAGCTTCCGCTTCGCCGGCGAATCCGTCGACCGCGGCTACAGCGTGCTCGTTTTTCCCGAAGGTGAAGTGAATAACTCCGAACACGGCCACATGGCTCCTTTTCAAAGCGGCATCGGCCTCCTCGCAGAAAATCTGCATATCCCGGTCATTCCTATTCGCCTGGACGGTGTCTGGCAGATGAAGCGCGAACATCGCCGCCTCGCCCACATCGGCGAAATCACCGTCCGCATCGGCGCACCGGTAACTTTTGCTCACG
>WNFT01005462.1_pt1 | contig 11133 bp, 10 predicted proteins | sample 5400191 | NCBI WGS metagenome assembly WNFT01 (sample SAMN13153359, study PRJNA577476) | soil metagenome | isolation source: 80 cm saprolite under Madrone tree | place: USA:California | collected 2016-06-14
AGCAGCGCCGCGCCGCCGGCAATCCTAGCCAAGGGACTGCTCCGGCGCAAGCCGTCGGTGGCGAGCGCCACGCGGTGATTGACCTGGCGCTGGCTCGAGCGAAGGCCCAAGCGCAGGCGGCCCTGGAGATCGTCGAGACGGCGGTGGAGATCGCGGAGCGCCCTCGCGGGATCGGTCAGCACGCGGCGGCGGCCGAGATACTCGACGCGCTCCCGGTATCCGGCGATCTCGGAGGTGACCGCCTGCTTCAGCCGCGCGTAGAGGCCCACGAGCGCCTCTATGACAGTGAGCTTCTCCCGCACCACCAGCTCGGCCGCTCCGGATGGCGTCGGCGCGCGTAGGTCCGCCACGAAGTCGGCGATGGTGAAGTCCGTCTCGTGCCCGACCGCGGAAATCACCGGCACGCAGCAGGCCACGATGGCGCGCGCGACGCCCTCGTCGTTGAAGGCCCAGAGGTCCTCGATGGAGCCGCCGCCCCGGCCGACGATGATGACGTCGAGCTCCGCCACCGCCTGGAGGTTCAGCAGAGCCTGGATGATCTCGCCGGGCGCCCCGTCGCCCTGCACCCGCACCGGCGCGATGAGGATATGCAAGTCGCCGAAGCGGCGGCCGATGATGTTGAGGATGTCGCGGATGGCCGCGCCGGTTGGCGACGTGACGACGCCGATCACGCGAGGGAAGGCCGGGAGCGGCCGCTTGCGCCCCTCGTCGAAGAGGCCTTCAGCCTCGAGCTTCCGCTTGAGCTGCTCGAACGCGAGCTGGAGCGCGCCGAGGCCCTTGGGCTCCATCATCTCGACGACCAGCTGGTACTGACCCCGCGCGGCGTAGACGTCGAGGCCGCCGAAGACCAGCACCTGCATGCCGTCCTCGAGGTCGAAGCGCACCCGCCGGCCGCGGCCGCGGAAGAGGACGGCCGAGAGCTGCGCGCCCTCGTCCTTGAGCGTGAAGTACGAGTGGCCGGAGCCGGGCGTACGCAGGTTCGAGATCTCCCCCTCCACCCACACGGCCGGGAACGCCTCCTCGAGCACCGTCTTGAGCCCCAACGTCAGCTCCGAAACCGTATAAACCTGCCGCTCGCTCATCGCCCCCTCACCCTACCCTCTCCCCCTCCGGGAGCGAGGGTTCTCGACACCCTCTCCCCCTTGGGGAGAGGGCAGGGTGAGGGGGAAGGTCCCTTGACGCCAAGCGCCTCGACGACGCGCTGAAGTACGCCCTCCATATTCGTCAAGGCCTCGTTGTCCCAGAATCGGATCACGCGATACCCCTGCCCGGCGAGAAATGCCGTCCGCTCGGCGTCGGATCGCTTCTGCAGCCCGTGCTGTCCGCCGTCGAGCTCGACGACAAGCTTGGCTTCCGTGCAGCAGAAGTCCGCGATGAACGGGCCGATCGGATGCTGGCGCCGGAATCTCGCACCGCAGAGTCGGCGATCACGCAACCGCGACCAGAGCTTTCTCTCCACGTCCGTCTGGGATCTGCGCAGACGACGCGCGTAGTGACTTGGTCGCTCGCAGACCTGCCCCCTCACCCTGCCCTCTCCCCCGATGGGGGAGAGGGTGGCGAGAACCCTCTCCGCTCTGGGGAAGATGGTGGTGAACGATTCCCTCTCCCCTGTGGGGAGAGGGTAGGGTGAGGGGCCTGTCATGCGGCACCGAGCTGGCGGGTGGTGGCGAGGAGGGTGTTCTTCATGAGCATGGCGACGGTCATGAGGCCGACGCCGCCCGGCACGGGGGTGATGGCGCGCGCCCGCTTCGAGACTGATTCGAAATCCACGTCACCCGCGAGCTTGCCCGTGTCGAGGCGGTTGACGCCGACGTCGATGACGACGGCGCCCTCCTTGACCATGTCGCCCGTGATGAAACGCGGCCTGCCGGCGGCCACGCAGAGAATCTCCGCCTGGCGGCAGTGCTCGGCGAGGTCGCGCGTGCGCGTATGGCACATGGTCACCGTGGCGTTGCGCGCGAGCAGCAGCTGGGCCAGCGGCTTGCCGACAAGGCGCGAACGTCCGACCATGACGGCTTCCGCCCCTTCGATCGCGATCCCGTAGTGGTCGAGGATCTCGAGGCAGCCGCCCGGCGTGCACGGCACCATCGAGGGCTTGCCCGCGAGCAGATTGCCGAGACTCACCGGGTGCAGGCCGTCGGCGTCCTTGGCGGGGGCAATGGCATTGACGGCTTCGTTCTCGTCCAGCCCCTTGGGCAGCGGCAGCTGGAGGAGGATGCCGTGGACCGACGGATCGGCGTTGATCTTCCGGATCGTCTCCACCAGCTCCGCCTGGGAGCAGCCGGCGGGAAAGAGGAAATCGCGCGAGGCGATGCCGACGTCGTCGGCCGCGCGCTTCTTGTTGCGGACGTAGATCTGGGAAGCGGGATCCTCGCCGACGAGGACGACGGCGAGCGTGGGCTGCACCCCGGTCCTCGCCGTGAGAGCGGCCACACCGGCCTTCACCTCGGCCAGGACCTTCGCCGCGACGGGCCTGCCCTCGAGGATCTGCACCGGTCCTAGTCGGGGAGAGGGACGCGCAGCCGCTCGATGGAAAGCCCCCGGCCGGTGTCGGGATCGATCCGGATCACGACACCGTGGAGGGCGACAGGGCCCTTGGCGGGCTCGAAGCGGTTCGGCATCTGCGAGAGGAAGCGCTGGAGCGCGATGTCCTTGTCGACCCCGATGACGGAGTCGGTCGGCCCCGTCATGCCGAGGTCGGTGATGTAGGCCGTGCCTTTCGGCAGCACGCGCTCGTCCGCGGTCTGGACGTGCCGGTGCGTGCCGACCACCGCGCTGACCCGCCCGTCGAGGTGCCAGCCCATGGCCTGCGACTCGCTGGTCGCCTCCGCGTGCATGTCCACGATGATGATCGGCGTGTCCTTGCGGAGCTCGGGCACCAGCTCGTCGGCCTTCTGGAACGGGCAGTCGATCGGCAGCATGAACACCCGCCCCATGAGGTTCAGCACCGCGACCTTGTGCGGGCCGGCCTTGACGGTGACGTGGCCGACGCCCGGCGTGCCCACGGGAAAGTTCGCCGGGCGCAGGAGCAGGTTCTCCTTGCCGATGTACTCGATGATCTCTTTCTTGTCCCAGATGTGGTTGCCGGAGGTCATCACGTCCACGCCGTGCTCGAGGAAAGTCCGCGCGATGAGCGGCGTCACGCCGAAGCCGGACGCGGCGTTCTCCACGTTGACGATGGCCAGGTCGGCCTCGTGCTGCTTGCGCAGTCCCGGGAGGAGCGCGTGGACGGCCTTGCGCCCCGGCTCGCCGAAGACGTCGCCGATGCAGAGGACGGTGATCGGCTTCGTCATTTATCTCGTCCTGGGGGGGAGCGGCGCCGCTCCTCCCCCAGACCCCCCCACCACATTGAGCATCCGCGTCGGCGCCAGGAACATCCTCGTCGGGTCCTTCACTTCGCCACTTCCACCGCGCGCGTCTCGCGGATGACGATGACCTTGATGTGGCCGGGGTACTGCATCTCGGCCTCGATGCGCTTGGAGATGTCCTTGGCGAGCTGGTGGGCGTCGAGATCGGAGATCTGCTCGGACTTGGTCATGATCCGCAGCTCGCGTCCGGCCTGGATCGCGTAGCACATCTCCACGCCCTTGTAGGACATGGCGATCTCTTCGAGCTTGGCCAGCCGCTTGATGTAGCTCTCGAGCACGTCTCGGCGCGCGCCGGGCCGGGCCGCCGAAATGCCGTCGGCCGCCTCGGTCAGCACCGCCTCGATGGTCTCGGGCTCGACGTTCTCGTGGCCGCACAGCGCGGCGTTGATGATCTGCGGCGACTCGCCCCACTTGGTCAGCACCTGCAGGCTGAGCTCAGGGTGGCTGCCCTCTTGCTCGTGGGTGAGCGCCTTGCCGATGTCGTGGAGGAGGCCCATGCGCTTGGCCAGCTTGACGTCGGCCTTGATCTCGGCCGCCATCATCCCCGCGAGCCAGGCGACCTCCTTCGAGTGCTGCAGGCAGTTCTGCCCGTAGGAGGTCCGGTACTTCATGCGCCCCACGAGCTTGACGAGCTCGGGGTGCAGGCCATGGACGCCCACTTCGAAGCAGGCCTTCTCGCCCTCTTCCTTGAGGTGGTCGTCCATGTCCTTCTTGACCTTCTCGACGACCTCCTCGATACGGGCCGGGTGAATGCGCCCATCGGCGATCAGCTTCTGGAGCGCCAGCCTCGCGATCTCGCGGCGGTAGGGGTCGTAGGCGGAGATCAGCACGGCCTCCGGCGTGTCGTCGACGATCAGGTCCACGCCGGTATGGAGCTCGAGCGCGCGGATGTTCCGCCCCTCGCGGCCGATGATGCGCCCCTTCATGTCGTCCGAGGGCAGGTTCACGATGGACACCGCGGTCTCGACCGTGTAGTCGGGCGCCAGCCGCTGGATCGTCGTGGCCAGGACCTCCCTCGCCTTGACCTGGGCGGTCTCCCTCGCTTCCTCCTCGAGCCGCATGCCGAGGAGCTGGGCCTCGCGACGAGACTCGACCTCGACCTGGGCCATGAGCTGCCGCTTGGCCTCGTCCGCGGTGAGACCGGCGATGCCCTCGAGCTTCCTCCGCTGGTCATCGAGGGCAGAATTCAGCTGCACTTCTTTCACAAGGAAGCCCTTCTCCCGCTCACCGAGCGCGCGGTCTCGAGACTGGACCTCGGTCTCGCGCCGGTCGAGCTGGCCGAGCTGTCGGGCCAGCTGCTCTTCCTGCTGGAGCACGCGCCGCTCGACCTCCTGGATCTCTTTCTGGCGCGCGCGCGTCTCCTGCTCGAGCTCGCTGCGAGCCTTGAGCGCCATCTCCTTGGCCTCGAGCTCCACGGCACGGATGCGGGCCTCGCCCTCGCGGAGCTTGCCCTCGGCGTCCACCCGCATGCGGTCCACGGCGCGCTGGCCGTCGTCGAGGATGCGCCTGGCGCGGCTTTCGGTGTCGCCGAGCGTGCGGGTGATGGCGAGCTTGTGCCCCATGTAACCGATGAAGAGAGCCAGGAGGGCAACGCATGGAACCAAGACGATCAGGACGAGCTTGACGTCCATCGCTATCTCCAAACCGGGGCCGGCCCCGGGTCGATAAGGACGGTCTGGACCTTCAAAAGAGCAAAAAACTCTCGAAAGTATAGGCCCTTCGGGGAGGGAAAGTCAACGCAGGAGGCGCCCCGCCTCTGCCGTGTGCCGACGGTGTTTCGAACCTGGCAAGCCAGGTGGGCGCCAAAATCGAGGGCTTCAGGCTTCCCCTCACCAGGAGGGGCGTGCGCACCACCCTCTTGAGCGGCGTCCTCATGTGTATCGAGGTTGAAACTCCCCCCCGACATCACAAACAGCGCAGGGCATCTCTGTGTACCCCCGCTCCCCACGCCAAGTCAAGCGATTGCTGGCCGCCGATAAGGGCCATCTGCGACCCAGACGTAGTTACATGTTGGGGCGCCCTTGGCCGCAGGTTCAACGTACAGGAAGTACGCCTCACCTGCGGCCGTCGGGCGCCGCCTCGCATCTGGACCCTTCTCGCCGGCCAGCGATTTAGCGGTGGCCCTTTCCCGGCACGAGGGCGTCCAGGAGGTCCACCATCGCACCGATGCGCTTCGGCAGGTCGCCCTCGTATTTGGACAGATCCTCGCGAGCCTGGAACAGCTCGTCCGCGATGTAGAGCCCGGCCAGCGCCAGCGCCTTGATGGGGTCCTGGCCACGCATCTGTCCTTCCACGCTCTTGACGCGCTTCTCGACGTAGGCGGCGAGGTCGCGGACGTACTTGGGATCGGCCTCGCTCTTGATCGTGTACTTCTGCCCGAGGATCTCGACTTCGACCCGCTGTGCGTCGCTCATAGGTCGAGCTTCTCCATTTCCCTGAGCATTGCGTTGACCTGCCCCAGCATCTCCTTGCGTTCCTGGCGAAGGCGCCCGAGCTCGGCGCGGTCGCCATCGCCCGCCCCCAGCCTGGATGCCAGCGTGTCGCGCTCCTTGCGAAGCGTCGCGATCACCTCCGCCGCGCGCCTCACGGCCTTCTCGAGCTCCTCCAGTCGCTCCACGAGCGGCTCGGTCATGAAATCCCCCTGATCTCCGCCGCGAAGCGGCGGCCGACCTCGGCGACGATCTTCGCGTGGAGCTCGTTGACTTCCTTGTCCGTGAGCGTGCGGTCGGACGCCTGGAAGATCAAGCTCCAGGCGAGGCTCCGCTTGCCCGAGCCGACCTGGCCGCCCTCGTAGACGTCGAAGAGCGTGATCCGCGAGAGGAGCGGTATCTTCATCGCGCGGATCGCGGCCTCGATCTGCCCGGCAGTGACCTCCGTCGGCACGACGACGGCGAGGTCCCGCTGGACGGCCGGGAAGCGCGGCAGCGGCTGGTAGCGCAGCTCGGCAGGCGGCAGCGCCAGGAGCGCGGTGAGCGAGACTTCGGCGAGGAAGATCGGCGCGGGCAGACCGAAGGCCTCGCGCACGTGGAGCGCCACCTCGCCGAACCAGCCGACCGGGCTCCCGGCGGCGGTGAGCGCGGCGGCGCGACCCTGCTCGAGATAGCGCGGGCCTTCGCCGGGCGCGTACAGCCTCACGCCAGCCTCGCCCACCGCCGCTGCCTCCACCGCCAGCTCCGCGGCACCTTTGGCGTCGTAGACGTCGACGCGCTCGCGCGTTGCGTGCCAGGCGCGCACCGCGCGCTGTCCCGTCATCACCACCCCCAGCCAGAGCTCCTCGTGGGCCGGACGATCGAGGTCCTCGTCACGGTGAGGCGCGAAGGTCTGGCCGATCTCGAAGGCGCGCACGTCGGGGATCTGACGGCTGCCGTTGAGCGCGACCACCTCGAGGAGCCCGGGGGCGAGAGACGGGCGCAGGACGGAACGCTCGACGGAGATCGGGTTCTGGAGCGCGATCAGGGAGTCGGGCGCATCCCATCCCATGACCTCGAGCCGCGCGGGATCCACGAAGGAATAGGTGATGGCCTGGCTCAGCCCGGCCGCGGTCAGCGCGCTCGTCACGGCGCGCGAGAGCGCCAGATCGGGGGGACGCACCACGGGCTGGAGCTGGCTGCCCCTCGACAGCGTCGACGGGATCTTGTCGTAGCCCCAGACACGAATGACCTCCTCGACCAGGTCGTCCTCCTGGGCGATGTCGCGTCGGAAGCTCGGCACCACGACCTGGAGCGCGAGCCCCGAGTCGTCCACGGCGAAGCCCAAGCCCTGGAGGATCTTCACGACCTCCTCGTGGGGCGGGCAGACGCCGATGAGCCGCTCGATGCGAGAGCGGCGCAGCGCGATGCGCGGGCGAGGCTTCGGCCCCGGGTATACGTCGACGACGCCCTTGGCGACCGTGCCGCCGCCGAGATCGGCCATGAGCTGGGCGGCGCGGTCGAGGGCCTCGCGCAGCCCCTCGATGTCGGCCCCGCGCTCGAAGCGGTAGGCGGCGTCCGTGTGCAGACCGAGCGCGCGCGCCGTCCGGCGGATGGAGCCGGGGTCGAAGTACGCGCTCTCGAGGAGCACCGACGTCGTGGCCGGCGTCACCTCGGTGTTGCCGCCGCCCATGACGCCCCCGATGGCGACGGCGCGCTCGGGGTCGCAGATCATCAGCATATCGGCCTCGAGCGCGCGGTCCTGCCCGTCGAGGGTCCGGAGCCGCTCACCCGGCTTGGCCCTCCGGACCACGATCGCGTGCTGGGCGATGGTGTCGTAGTCGAAGGCGTGGAGCGGCTGGCCCATCTCCCACAATACGTAATTGGTCACGTCGACAAGGTTGTTGATGGGACGCAGGCCCACCGCGCGGAGACGCTGCGCGAGCCACGGCGGCGAGGGCTTGACCCTGAGGCCGGTGATCACGCGCGCGGCGTAGCGCGGGCAGAGGTCGGGGTCGAGGATCTCGACCGTGGCGAGCGTTGCTGCCTCAGGCTCCCCTTCCCGCACCGCGATCTGCGGGAAGCGGAAGGGCGCGCCCGTGAGGGCCGCGACTTCCCTCGCGACGCCCACCACGCTGAGCGCGTCGGGACGGTTGGGGGTGATGTCGATCTCGAGGATGGTGTCGTCGAGGCCCAGGTACTGTATGAGCGGGGCGCCGAGCGGCGCGTCGGCAGGCAGCTCGAGGATGCCCGAACCGTCCTGGCCGATCCCGAGCTCCTGCTCCGAGCAGAGCATGCCCTCGGAGAGGGTGCCGCGGATCTTCGCGGCCTTGATGACGCGGCCGCCGGGCAGCGTCGCTCCCGGAGGCGCGAACGCGGTGCGGAGCCCGGGAGCGGCATTGGGCGCTCCGCAGATCACCGCGAACGTCTTGTCGGGCAGCGCGACCCGGCAGAGGCGGTTGTGGTGGCCGGCGGGCGTGACGCCCAGATCTTTTTCGATGGTCTCGATCTCGCCGACCACCACACCCGAGAGCCCCTCGACGAGCGGGGAGATGGAGGGGACCTCGATGCCGGCGTTGATCAGGCGGTCCGCGATCGCGGCGGGCGGGAGGACCGTCTCGACGAACTCGAGCAGCCAGCGGTGCGAGATTTTCACGGCGCGAACTGGCCCAGAAAGCGCAGGTCGTTCTCGAAGAAGAGCCGGATGTCGTCGATCCCGTACTTGAGCATGGCGACGCGCTCGACGCCCATCCCGAAGGCCCAGCCCGTCACCTGCTCGGTGTCATAGCCGACATTTCGCAGCACGTTGGGGTGGACCATGCCCGAGCCCAGGATCTCGAGCCAGCCCGACTGCCCGCAGACCCGGCAGCCCGCGCCCGCGCAGGCGAAGCAGCGGACGTCCACCTCCGCCGAGGGCTCCGTGAACGGGAAGAAAGACGGGCGGAAGCGGATGGAGGTGCCCGAACCGAACATCTCGCGGGCAAAGAGCTCGAGCGTGCCCTTGAGATCGCCCATGGAGATATTGGTGTCCACCGCCAGGCCTTCCACCTGGTGGAACATCGGCGAGTGCGTGTTGTCCGAATCGCGGCGGTACGTCTTGCCCGGGCAGATGATGCGCACCGGAGGAGGCTGGGCCTTCATGGCGCGGATCTGCACCGGCGAGGTGTGGGTGCGGAGCAGCGTGTCCGCCGACAGGTGGAAGGTGTCCTGCATGTCGCGCGCCGGGTGGTCGTCCGGGAAGTTGAGCGCCGCGAAATTGTAGTAGTCGCTCTCGACCTCGGGCCCCTCGGCGACGGAGAAGCCGAGGCCCTCGAAGACCCCGATGATCTCGTCCTGGACGCGGATGAGCGGATGGACGGCGCCGGGCATGGTCACCCGCCCCGGCAGCGTCAGATCGATACGGCGCGAGGCGAGGGACTGGCGGTGCTCCTCGGGCTTGAGCGCCTCGAGCCTGGCGGCGAGCGCCTCCTCGATCCGTTCCTTGGCGCGGTTGGCCTCCTGGCCGACCCGCGGACGGTCGGCCGCCGGGATCTTGCCGAGCCCGCGCAGGAGCGCCGTCAGCTCGCCCGAGCGCCCGAGCACGCGCACGCGCAGCTGCTCGAGGGCGGACGTGGATCGGGCCCCGGCAATGTCCGCCAGGGCCCGGTCGAGGATTTCCTGGACCCGCGGGTCCCCTGCCACCGCCGTCAGCCCCGCTGGGCGGCGACGATCGACGCGAGCTTCGCGAAGGCGGGCGGATCCGACACGGCGAGCTCGGCCAGGATCTTGCGGTCGAGCGTGATGCCGGCCTTCTTGAGCCCGGCCATGAACACCGAGTAGGAGAGGCCGAGCTGCCGGCACGCGGCATTGACACGGATGATCCAGAGCGCGCGCGCGCGGCGCTTCTTCTGCTTGCGGCCCTTGTAGGCAAAGACCCCGGCGCGCAGCACCGTCTCGGCGGCCGTGCGGTAGAGCTTGCGGCGCCCGCCGAAATAGCCCTTGGCCTGCTTGAGCACCTTCTTCCTGCGCTGGCGGGTCTTGGACCCGCCCTTTGCCCGTGGCATGTGCTGTCTCCCTTTCTAGAGGTACGGGACGAGCCGCTTGAGCCTCGGCGTGTCCGCTTCAGAGATCAATCTCGGCCCGCGCAGCTTGCGCCGCCGCTTGGGGCTCTTGGCTTCCAAGAGGTGCCGCTTCCATCCGCTCCGCGCCATGAGCTTGCCGGTGCCCGTCACCTTGAGTCGCTTGGCAGCGGCCCGCTTCGTCCTCATCTTCGGCATGTAGGTGGATCCTTTCTTCCTCATTTCCCTCTCCCCTCCGGGGAGAGGGCAGGGTGAGGGGCCCCTCGGGTGAGGGGCGGTGATATCGTCCCCTAGTGTGGCTTCGGCGACAGGATCATGGAGAGCATGCGCCCTTCCATCCGCGGGTGGCTCTCGATGATCGCCATGTCGGCCATGATCTCCGTCATCTTGTTCAGCATTTTCCATCCGAGCTCCGTGTGGGCCATTTCGCGTCCCTTGAAGCGAACGGTCACCTTGGCCTTGTTGCCCTCTTCCAGGAAGCGCCGCACGTGCTTGGCTTTGAAGTCGAAGTCGTGCGTGTCCGTCTTGGGACCGAGCTTGACCTCTTTGACCTGGATCGTCGTCTGCTTCTTGCGCGCGTCTTTCTGACGGCGCGCCTGCATGTACTTGTACTTCCCGAAGTCCATGATCCGGCATACCGGGGGCACCGCCTCCGCCGCCACTTCGACCAGATCCATCTCCCCCTGCCGCGCCAGCTCCAGCGCCTGCGCGATCGGCAAGACGCCCAACTGCTCGCCCTCCGCGCTGACCACGCGGACCTCCCGAACGCGAATGCCCTCGTTGATGCGGATCTCCTTGGACTGTATGGGCGTGGCTCCTAGCTGCGGGCGACGCTCAACCTGAGCGGCCCACGGTGAGGGTGGCGGAACGGCTGCCGATCTCTGCGGCCAAGCCTGCGAGGAACTCGGCCACGGGCAGGACGACGGACTTTTCGCTCCCGTGCGGGCGCACGCTCGCCGTCTCCTGCTGGGCCTCGCGCTCGCCGACCACGAGCATGTAGGGCACCTTCTGCACCTGCGCTTCGCGGATGCGGTAGCCGAGCTTCTCGTTGCGGTCGTCGAGCTGGGCCCGGATTCCGGCCTCGCGGAGGCGCGCGTGCACGGCCTTGCCGTACTCGGCGAACTTCTCGCTCACGGGCAAGATGCGCGCCTGCACGGGCGCGAGCCACGTGGGGAAGGCCCCGGCGAAGTGCTCGGTCAGGATGGCGATGAAGCGCTCGTAGGAGCCGAAGATCGCCCGGTGGATTACCACCGGCCGCTTGGGCTGACCGTCGCTGTCGATGTACTCGCACTGCATGCG
>WNFT01007153.1_pt1 | contig 11132 bp, 9 predicted proteins | sample 5400191 | NCBI WGS metagenome assembly WNFT01 (sample SAMN13153359, study PRJNA577476) | soil metagenome | isolation source: 80 cm saprolite under Madrone tree | place: USA:California | collected 2016-06-14
CCGTTAATCGAGCTGAAGGTGATTTGCTTGGCTCTCGATAAATTGTCCGCCGGCGCGATCCAAATATTGCTCTCCAGCTTTAGTTGAGTCGCCAGCAACGAATTCCCATCGGCTGAGATACTCAACGCTGTCCCATACGTGTCCGTGTCGTGTGAGATTCTGTTTGTGTTCCCGCCGGGATAGTCAACGTGCCAGAGATGTCTGACGGTTTCGTTCTTGCTTGTGGCGACCAGTATCAAGCCTCGTCCGTCGCGCCGCCAAACCACATTTGAAATCAGGGTAAGGCCGAGCGAGGTTAATTGTTTGATACTGCCATCAGCAACGTGCACCACGAAAATTTCACGGCTGTCCGTAACCACATCGCTGACGGCGGCGATTGCAATCAGCTTTCCGTCCGGTGACCACGAGAAACGCGATCCGAAGCGAGTATCGAGCGGGCGCGTCGCCAGTTCGCGCTGGTCCGAGCCATCGAGGTTAGCGATGGCCAAAGCGGTTGTTTCTTTGTTTGCGCGGACCAAGGCAATCTGTTTTCCGTCGGGCGAAGGAGCAAAGAAACCGCGAACATCAAGCGGTAGTTTTTCTGTCACGCCGCCGAGCACCGCAATTTTGAAAAACCCGTTTTGGGAGTCTTCCTCGGCGTCACTGACGGTAAAATAAATTGTCTTGCCGTCGGGCGAAAACGCCATTCCCCGATAGACGCCAACCGCCGGACGAAGTTGGATATCGTTAGTGCCATCCGTTTGTCCAAGCCACAGGCTCTGTCTGTATTCGCCGCGTTCGTTCAAAGAATAACCGTAAAACTTTCCGTCCGGTGAAATCGCCGACCAACCGACGTTGCCCTTGGTGGTTAGTTGCTTGATGGGAGCGCCGGCGAACGGAAGGATGGGATTGGTTTTCAGTCTCAAGTAAACCGCGATTGCCAATCCCGCCGCGATTAGCGCCGCAAAGATCAATCCTGCAAACAGCAGTCGATGCGATCTCTTCACCGTTGCCGGAGGACGCGCGAGCTGTGGCGTAACTGCGGTTAACTCAGTCGATCCATCTCCACCCGGAAGCGTTTTGGTTTCGATAATGGCGCCAACTGATTTATCTCTGTCCTCGAACTCGTCGATGACGATTTGCGAGACCGTGTGCTGTTCGACAATTAGACCTTCGGCGGCGTGCGACTGGCCGACAAACCGATAGCCGCGGCCCGGTATCGTGACGATGAATCGATGCTCGTGCGCCTTCTCGCCCAGTGCCTTGCGCAGGAGCGACATCGTCACCGTCGACAATCTGTCCGGCCCAGACGCGCTCCATCAATTCTTCTTTGGTTATCTCTCGCCCGCCGCTCTGAACCAATGCCAATAACAGTTCGAAGACTTTTGACTTCAATTGGACGGGTTGGCCACCGCGCAGCAAGAGACGTTTGCGCGCGTCAAGCTGAAAGCCGTCAAAGTCGTAAATCATTCGCTCTGGTTCGAGCATTGAGGCCATTTCTCAGAATTTGGAAGAATTTGCCACCGAATTAAAGATTATTTGCCGGCGCGCAGCGCATCATCCGCACCATCCCCCCAGAAAAATATGTTTCGGAGTCGGGTCTCCACCAGTCAATTTCTAGGGAGCTTGATTCTAGCAAGGGCGCGGATAGGAAGAAAGGATCGCGCGAATGAGGTTCAGGAAGAAAACAATTGTCCGGGTCGAAACCAGCAGCCTGTCGGTCATCCGCCCGGCGGGAAGTTCAATCGACCTCTGGTGCGCGGAATGCGCCACCGTCGTTCCGATGATCACGCCGGAACACGCGGCCCAGCTTTGTCGCACAGTGCCGCGCGCGATCTATCGCCAGGTGGAAAACGGCGAGTTGCATTTCACGGACGTCGATTCAGGCGGTTTGCTGGTTTGCGTCGAGTCTTTAGGACTGACAAGAGAGGTTTTCTAGATCGCGGTGTGACTTTGTCAACGAAAGGACGATTTATGACGATGGAAAATCGAAAAGGGCTGAGAAAGTTTTGGCAGCGATATGCATTGCTGCTCTGGTTAGCGGGACTTGCCTGCATCGTTTCTTCAATGGGTCTCGCTTGGACTACTGAGGGTGGTGTGGCTCCACAACAGGATACGCAAGTTGGCACAACGTCTGACGATTGCAATCCGGCGCGAATGGTGAGATTCCATGGCAAGGACGGCGACGTCTTCATCAAACCCGGCGATTCAAAGCGCGTAGAGATGCCTTCGTTGATGAATGAGTTTCATTGGTTCTGTGGAGACTCGAGAGAGCGCGTCGCGAACGATAACTATTTCAACGTGGTCATAATTTCGCGTGCGCATAGCAGTGGCAACATCACCTGGAAGTTCTACAAAGCTGCGCCCCAGCCTGCGTCTGGGAGCGGAAACAACAAACCTGAGCTTGTTAAGGTTGGCGACACAAAAGACGCATGCGATGGTGAACGCGACGTACTCTTTGCGACCAAGCACGATGCTCACTTCAAGGTTAGTGTTAATGAATCAAAGCTCGTTGAGTTGGCAGGTCCGATGACTACCCTCAGCTGGACCTGTGTGGAACCTAACGACGAGTCTTCGAGCAATCCTGTGACCTTTAACTGGGTGCAACTTGATCGTGCCGGGAATGGCGCGATGAGTTGGGTCTTCTATCGCGAGAAAAATGAAGCGACTCCCGTGGCTCCGGACGTTCCTCCGACACCGCCGTACGTTCACAATGCGACGGGCGATCTCAGAGTCGTGCTTTCGTTGCCGGGCTCGCACAAGGAATTTCCTTTTGATAAAGCCTTTCTCAAAACCAAATTCGACAACATCTGGAACAACAGGCTGGACATGATTCACGATGAGATTACAAAGGTAATCAATGATCGGGGCCAAAAAGCAGCCGCCAAGTTCGGCGCTTCATTTCAGTTGGATTCGCAGACCATATCGGACACGGATCGCAACGAACTTCGCACGGCCACGAACGACGGCACGCTTTGGGTGAAGTACGTCGCGCATCATAACGTGGTCAATTGCCGGTTTCTGAAGGGGCCGTTAGAGCCGAAATTCGTTATCAGGTTCGACATCCAATTAGAGATGGCGCTACCGCAAGTCGCGCTGGACCAGGCGCCTCAAGCACCAAAGGCGCCGTTGCGGCTCGCTCACACTGAGGTTGAAGGCGACAATTTCTTCGGCGATGCGGCGCAAGAAATATTCAGATCGAAATTGCAGAATGTGAAGACTCAGGCAAACGCCTTCTCGCAGGACTTCACGAAAGATATTAACGATGCGCTAAAGAAGGATTGGCCGACGGGGCCGCCGATTCCGAAGAACCTGTTTAAGTCCGAGCTTTCAGTCTCCCGGGCAGGAACCGTAAGGTTCTGTTTGCGAGCGCCAGGGGCTCCTGAATGCGATTTTGGTCCCGCAGAGGCTGCGCATTTACCTAAGGTCATGGACGGAACAGGTGGCGGTTGCGGCGAAGGGCTCTTGTGGATTCGAGACGCAGAGACCCAGAAGTTCACCAGCATTGCCAAAGGGAAAGACGCTCTGATCGAAGTAGAGAGCCGTCGCTTCGACTGGTACTGCGGCGGTAGTCAGGGACCGGAATCACAGGAATGGGAGAGTGGCCCAGTCGGAACGTATTTCGCTCGCGTTTCCAGGAATTCAACCGGCGGCGGAATCAATTTTAAGTTTCTCGCCTGGCGCTGAGTAAGAGAGAGGGGCATCACTCTGTAGCGCCCTCTTTCGGCTTAGAAGGGAAGAAGGAGGAGGTAAGTATGAACAGAAGAAAAACTGCGACGTTGGTAATCAGCTTGTTGTTAATTGCAATTCTTGTAGGCGTCAGTGCGGGCTGGAGTTCGCGCGATGCGCGCGCTCAAGCCGCGGCATCACCAGATAGTCTCCCAAGCTTCTCGGTTGAGTTTACCGATTGCGTCGAGAGCATCGGCGTGACTCTTGTCTCAACCGAACGCGCACGCGCGCTCGTCCCGCCCGAATTCCACCTGGTCGGAGAATTCGCACCGGTCACGCCGCTGGTCGTGCGCACCGCGCGCTGCGGCATTGCCGTCGCCGGCCAAAAGCCCACGGTCGGCTCAATCGCCCAGATTGGTCTCGTCATTGTTCCGCCCGACTTCACCGGCGATATCAACAACTACACGCTCTGGTACTACACCACCGACGTCGAACTCGCTAATCATCTTGTCCGGCTCGGCGTCGGCGCGCAACACGTTCAGAACATCGCTTACGGCTACGTGCCGGGACTGGCGAACAGCCCTGTCCCGTTCTCCGTTGATGTGCCCCGTCCTGGCGACCCGACCTTCTCGCTTGGCGGGACGGTGACGAGATCGGAGGTCCCATCCGGCTCGTTCGTCGCCAACTGGTGGCAGCAAGGGCGGCGTGGCAGCGTGACGATGAACACGGACGTGCCCGCGATCTTCGTCGGCAGCGCAAACCTCACGCTCACGACGGACTCGAACAATGAGTTGGGCCAACTCATCGGCGGCGGCTCGACGGGATTTCCGGTGCTTCAACAATTCAACGCTTTCAGCACAGCGCACATGGAAGTCAGCGTAGTTTCGCCTTGAAAGCTGTTCAGCCAAGAAGAAGGAAGTCACGCAACGCAAAAACACTCGAGGTTGAGAAACGTGGTTTGAGTCATTTCGTAGTTAGGCAATGGAAAAGGCGAGAAATTAACGGAGGTTCTGACATGAAAAGAAAAGCAATCTACTTTTGTTTGGGATTGGGCATCGCGCTGGTTGCGGCGCTAACAACGTCGCGAACCAGCAGTGCCTCGTCGAGTGGGACGCTCAAGAACACATCCCACGCTGCTCAGTGGTCGGGCACCGTAACGGGCGCGGCTGCGCCATCGGGCGAAGTTCCGGAGTGTGCTCAGACGCCGTGTGACCGCTTTGATCTGATCGTTGATCTGCCCGGAGTCGTGCGCCTCATAAACGTGAAAGATCAGTTGCCGAAGGCTCGATCGAATCACCATAGACTGTAGTCAGAACGCCTGCGGTAGGGGGCGGTTGATGAAGAGCCAAATGATATTGCTGACCGCCTGCTCCCGCAGGCAGTTCTGATCTGAAATCCATGGAAAGGCTGCAGTTTTTCCTTAAGATTCTGTCAAGAAGGCGGACCCAGCGCCTTTTTGTCTTGCCTTTGCCGCATCAGCCACACTATCATGACTGCCGCTGTTCTAACGGAACCTGGATAGCAGGTGTTAAGAGTACCGACTTCAGTCGGGTTTTCGGCTAATGAGAAAAGACCCGACTAAAGCTGTTACTTTAAGACCGTAAATTTCTTGTAGCTTTGAAGAGTTCCGGCGCGTCTTAACTCGAAGAAGCGGTCACCGAGGAGAAGCTCTTATTGTTTAGCGATCAATTCCGTCGCGGCGAGTCAGATAAGACCAAGCTGAGCGGAGCCACTGGTTCCAAGCTGGTTTCCACGTTATCTGACGTCGCCTGGAAAGCTTTTCAATCCGTCAACCAACGGCTGCCCGAGGGCGAAGCAATTCGGCCGAAGTGGGCGCCCGGCCCGCTCTTGAAATCCTACGAACGTTCGGCGCCGCCGCTGGGCTTTCCCAGAGAGACAGATTCGCTTTGTCCGCGCTGCGTCAGAGAAGTGCGCACGGCGGTGATTGACGGCATCACCTCTCTCGAATCGTTGATGAATGAACATCCGGGAGAAATCAAAGCTCAAATTGTGGAAGAGAACGGCCAGGTCGTGATGCGCAAGACCTGTCCAAAGCATGGCGAGTTTGTCGATGTGATGGCCACGGATCCGGCGTTTCTCGAGCGAATTGAATCGCTGTTTTTTGGCCGTGACTTTAAAGCGGCTGACGATTCGCACGTGCATAAGCACGGGACCTCGAATATCAAGTTCGGTCGCGGCGCGGTGCTCACTGTCGATCTCACCAACCGCTGCAACATGATGTGCAACCCGTGCTTCATGGATGCGAACCAGGTTGGCTATGTGCACGAACCCACGTTCGAAGACACGAAAGCGATTTTGGATCGTGCGGTGTCGTTCAAGCCGCGGCGACAAGTGATCATTCTTTTCTCTGGCGGCGAACCGACGCTATCGCCTTACTATCTCGACGCCGTCGCTTATGCGAAGAAGATCGGCTTCTATCGCATTCTTGCGGCGACCAATGGGATTCGCTTTGCCGAAGACATAGAGTTTTGCAAAGCAGCGAAAGCCGCTGGTCAGCACGGCGTTTATTTGCAATTTGACGGTGTCGGTGAAGAGAAGAACAAACATCGCGGCGTCGGCAACTTGTTCGAGGTGAAAGTTCGAGCGATTGAAAATCTCGCGAGCGTCGGCATCAAGGTCACACTGGTCGTTACCATCGTTAACACCATCAACAACGACGCCATCGGCCAGATCGTTGAGTTCGCCGCCAAAAACATCGACAAGGTGCAGACAATCGCATTCCAACCAGTTTCATTCACTGGCCGTGATGAAGACGTACCCGACGCCATCCGCATCAAGCAGCGTTACACGCTCTCAGGCATGACCCATGACCTGAAAACTCAGCTTGACGGACGTATGCAGCCATTGCGCGATTGGTTTCCGCTCTCGTCGTATTCAGCGTTCACCAGCGTGATGGATATGTTGCAAGGCGCCGACGCACCGTGGGGTTGGTCATCGTGCAATTGCCATCCGAACTGCGGCATCTTCACGCTCGCGGTCGTCAATCGCAAGACCGGCGATTTCAGATCGTTGTTCGAGTTCTTTAACTACGAACAGTTCATGAAAGACGTCGCGGTGATCACCGATACGGCGCGCGGTAAGAAACTTTCGTACGCACAGCTCGGCATGGCAATCATGCGCAATTACAACGCGGCGAAGGCGCCCGAAGGTTTTCCGATTTCGCAGATCGTCAATTTGTTCAAGCCATCTTCAACCAACTCGAATTCCGACCGTAATGATCGTATGACGAGCGCCGGTCAGGACACTACGAGTGACAACTGGAGAGTACTCTGCGTTGAAGGCATGTGGTTCCAGGATCTCTTCAACTACGACTTCCGTCGCACAGAGATGTGCGTGATTCCCTACGGCACTCAGGAAGGCGAAATTTCATTTTGCGCTTACAACACCGGCGTCGGCTGGCGGCAGATCATCGAGAACATGCACAAGACTGCAAATCTCAAAGAATGGTACGAAGAGAACGAACGCCACGCCGTTTACGCGGCCGGCCACAACGTTCCTAACATCCCAAAGAAGCATTCCCTGAGTTTGCCAATCGTGAATTCTATTTTGGCGAAAGATCGCACAGAGGAACGAATTCTCGCCTCGCCGTACTTGGTCGAAGAAGGTGAAAGTCTTTCGATCTGACTCTCAGATGGATTAAATCTAGTTGACTGGTTCCTTCGATTGTCTCTCTGGCGAGACATGTTGCCAGCACACAATGAGACCGGAGAGGCTCATGCGCGACATATTGGCTATTGCCTTACTCCTCTTGCTACCTACCACTGGAACCTTAGCTCCTTTGCAATCTAAGTTTTCCTCGGGAGTTCGGACGGTGACACAGCAGGCGACACCGACCAGTGACGAGTACCTCACTTGGACGGCAGAACAAGCCGTCAATATTGGCAAGGACGGGCGAGTTAGCGGACGAGTTGGCGGAGCGTTCGACCTTCGAGTGATTCACACCGAGCATTCTTACAATTACAAATTGCGGGCAACGTTGATGACTCCCGAAGTGATTCGCGCTACAGCGCGACTTGAACAACTGAGGTTGCACTTAACGAACGAGCAAACCCGATTGTTGGTCAAGGAAGCCGAGCAGGTAAATGGTCTTGTTGCGTTGGTTGAAATAGATGCGCGCGAGGGCTCTGGCGTTATCCCACTCGACTGGCGTTCGTCTTTGCAGCCGGCAGGCTCGAAGAGCGACTCGCCAGATTCCATCAGCGGAACAAGTACACCTTCGCTACGCAATGTAAAGGCATTCAGTGGGGTTGCGCGTCGGGACTATGCCTATGACATTTTCTGGGTGATCTTCCCTGTTACGAATCCAGAAGGAAAACCAATCTGGGAGCACGCACCCGATCGCATCGATTTGGTCGTTGGTATTTACAACAAGGAAGGCTGTGTCACATGGCCGGTAAGTAATTCATTGCGTCAGCGTCTCAACTCTCTATCTAGTCGGTAGTCGACCCAAAAAGGAGATTCGCCATGTTCAGTCGTCTGATCTTTGCATGCTTTTTCTTCGCAGTAGCTTGCATGCACACAAACGCTCAATCCACCGATTCAAAACAGAGTACAGCGGCAGAGGGCGTGAGCAGTGTTGAGTTTGAGTATAAGCTATTGGCAACGAATCGTACTTCAACGATGGAAAAGGAGATAAACGAAGCGGCGGTGGCTGGTTACCACTTTGCGGAAGTTATCAGCGGAGCAACTTTCTTTGGAGGCAATGAGGCGCTCGTGGTAATGGCTCGCTTAAAAGACGGCGATCACAAACAACGGTACGAGTACAAACTCCTCGCAACATCGAAGACCTCAACGATGCAGAAGGAACTGCAAGAGGCCGGAGATGCCGGATTTGAGCATCGTGGCCAGTCTGTCTTCAAGAAGACTTTTGGCACTGAGGTAATGGTAATTTTGGAGCGTGATCGGGAAGCGACGCCGAAACTTTGGGAGTACAAACTACTGGCAACCAAGAAAACCTCAACGATGCAGAAAGAAGTCTCGGAAGCAGCGGCCGCAGGCTATCAGTTTGTAGGTTTTTCCAGCGGCGAGACCGCGTTCGGGGGCAACGAAGTGGTTACGATAATGCGCCGTCCGCGAAAGTAAGCTTGGAGCGTTTCCACCACCACCTCGCACAAGTTGTCTCTCCCACGGCGCTCGAAGGAGGTCACTGGACTCAAGGTTGAAGAAGAGACCGAGGAAAAGAGCAAAGAGAAGAAATAATCACGTCGTCAACCGTCAACGAGGCCTGCCAATTCGCGGCACTTCAATTGCACCTCTTGCGTGAACCATCGCTTCCGCAAGAGGTGCATTTTCATGAAAACCGCGCTTTCGCTTTCAATAGTTTATTTGCTGGCGCTGACGACGGGTGCGGCACAGTCGCCGGCCACGCCAAGTGGCGCAGGAAATTCCGTCCAACTGTCGCAACCTGAAAGCTCGACTTCAGCGAAGTTGCGGGCTCGTGAGCTCACGATTCCTGCCGGCACTCCGGTTGAAATTGAAGCCGCGTATTCGGTCAGCTCTCGCGACATGCGGCCGGGCGATTTCTTGAGCTTTCGCGTGCTCATCCCGATCAGAATCGACGGCGTGACGCTCATCGATCCCTATTCGCTGGTGACTGCTCGAGTCGTGCAAGCGAAGCGCGGCGGGCATTGGGGAAAGTCAGGCAAGCTGACCTGGATGATGCAGGATGTGGTGGCAGCTGATCTCACGCGCGTAACCTTAACGGCCCAGCAGAATTTACCGTCCGGGCAAAACGGGATCAGGGGCACGAGCCACGGCGGCGAGGTGGCCGCGAAGACAATTGTGTTCGGCGCGTTGCTCTTTCCGATTTCGCCGCTCGCCTTGATGAGCGGTTTCAAACGCGGCGAAGATGCAATCCTGCCACAGGGCAAGCGCTTTATTGTCTATGTCGCTAACGATACTAGGGTGAAAGTTCCTACCGAGCGCAATTTGGCCCCATAAATGCGGGATTTCTAAATCAACACGTGGCAGCGAATCAGGAAGTTAACCGCAGAGGCCGCGGAGTTCCGCGCAGAGGTCGCAAAGACAGAAAGCTCTCTCTCTTTTCTGCGTTCCTCTGCGAAAACCTCCGCTCTCTCTGCGGTTAAGTGCTTCATCCGTTTTGCCGCAGGCTATAAACGCGTGGAATAAAAAATCGGCGCGACCTTTTCACGATTCGCGCCGACGGAGCAACACTGAAATAGTTTGCGGATTAACGCATCGGAGTGGGTGGCCGCGCTCCTTCAGGCACGATCCAAAGTTCGAACAACCAACCTTCACGCGCCGGACCCATCGTAATCGTAAACCGGCTGGCGTCGATGCCGCGTGAATTGATCAAGTAATCCGAGATGCGTTTCGCGCGAGCTTGCGCCTGGTTCGGTCCGGCTTTCTGCGCCGGATAGACGATAACGTACCCTTGCGATCCCGGCTCGCTCTGTAATTGAATCGCGTAGTTGTCGAGTCGCGCCTTCTCGTCATTGCGCGCGATGTCATAAAACTCGTCAAACTTGCGCGGTTTGTTTTGAATTGGAATAGAAACCGCGCAACTCGCCGGACACGGCATTCCATATCCGCTCACGTCCAGGCTGGCGCGAATCGTTTGGCCGGCCATGCCCGTAGTATCGACGGTGATGCTCGGCGTACCCTGGCCGTTTGTAATGCGGCCCGCGGAAACAGTCCAGTTGTAACTTGGCCTAATGTCAGATGATCCGCCACTAATCGTCGCGCTGAAAGTCACCGAAGCATTTTCCGTTGCGACCTCAGGACACGAGACACTAATCGTCGGGCAAGCGGGCGGTGGTGGCGGAGGCGGTGGCGGCGGTGGACAATCGGTAACGACCACTGATACTGACGAAAACGCCACGCAGTCAAGCGCGCGTCCATTGTCGACTTCGACGACCGCTTGATAGGCGCCAGGTTGAACACCGGTGAGATCCCAAGTCGGGTTTGCTCCCTCGCCTCTGAGCCTGCCGCCATTCGTGGTCCATCTATAACGCAATGGTCCACCATCAGCGGAACGCGCCGTAGCAGTCAGGCGAATCCGTGACGTTTCATCAGCGCAGATTTTGACCACGGTTGGATCGGCTACCAGAGACAACGTCGGCGGATTCGAGATGCGCTCAGGGCGCCGCTTCTTCTTGGGCTTGGCGCTCACAGATGCAAATGCCAGTACGCCCATGATGACAAAGGTGAGACTGAACCAGAGACTCTTTCGCAGCATTATGATTAACCCTTTCTTAATTGAGCGCGGCCCGGGGCAAACGGGCCACGCCGATGCATTTCGGGAAGTTTAGACTTCCGGCGCCCCGAAATCCAAGCGACAGCAAGGGAGTGAAAGAGTCAATGGCTGAAGGTTTCCACTGCCAGAGTCCGCAGCCGCCTGCGGTAGCGGGCGGTTAACCTCTGATACCCATACTTCTCCGTGAATAAGATCAACCGCCGGCTAAAGCCGGTCGTAGCGGATGTTTATTGACCGAAGCGTCGTC
>WNFT01005464.1_pt1 | contig 11130 bp, 8 predicted proteins | sample 5400191 | NCBI WGS metagenome assembly WNFT01 (sample SAMN13153359, study PRJNA577476) | soil metagenome | isolation source: 80 cm saprolite under Madrone tree | place: USA:California | collected 2016-06-14
ATTCCCGATGGGCTGGAGCTCGTGGAACATTTTTCGGGGAAGACCGCCGTCACCAGGGACGGCAAGCTCCCGCTCCCCGAGCTTCCCCAAGGGGCAACTCTTTGGGTGGCCGAGGTCTCGGGCGACCGAGCGTAGCGAAACCTCCTAGTAGTACCTTTCTTCGTCTGCTTTCTGCGCTTCCTCGGGCGTCATCCATCGCATGCTCCAGGCGGCGCCGGGCTTTGCCGGCGCGACGTCGTTCGCGACGTAGCCCGGGCACGCTCCGTATGTTTTTCCGGTCGATGGGCACGGATTGCGTCGCTGAAAGGCGTCGCGCCGCTCTGCCGCGAGCTCCTGCATCGATGAGCCTGAGGAATGATTTCGAGCGCCTGAGGGGCAGGAACCCACGCCGCCTTGCCCACCTCTCCCAGCGGCACCGGGCGACATGCCGCCGCGCCCAGGGTGGCCGCCCCCGCGAGCAAGAGTAGCGAGAGGAGTCAAGAGGAGTGCCACAGCCAGCTTTGCTGCCACGAGCCGCATCTCGGACCACCTCGCGAGGACGATCCTATCCCGATGACGATCCCGGCGCTCCACGATCCTGCCGGGCCCTCGTGATACCGTTTCTTTCAAGACGGGGAGAGACCGTGGCGCTGTCCCTGCTGGTCGAATTGAAGCGCAGGCGCGTCTTTCGCGCGCTGCTGGGATACGGCATCGCCGCCTTCGCCGTGCTCCAGATTGTCGAGCCCGTCATGCACGGTCTGCATTGGCCCGACGCGGTGCTCTCCTACGTCGTGGTTTCACTCGCGGCAGGTTTCCCCATCGTCGTCACCCTGGCGTGGATCTTCGACGTCCAGGGTGGCCGCCTGGAAAGGACCGAGGGCGGGCGCCCGGGCATGCGGCGCTTGCTGCTGCTCGCCGGCATCGGCGTGCTGGCCGCGGCTCCCGGCTTGATCTGGTACTTCGGCTTCCGCGGCAGGAGCCAGACCCCGCCGGCATCGCCGTCGATCGTGGTGTTGCCCTTCGCGAACCTGAGCGGCGACAAGGAGAACGAGTACTTCTCCGACGGCATGACCGAGGAGATCATCAACGCGCTCGCCAACGTCGAGGGCGTTCGCGTCGTCGCCCGCACCTCCGCATTCTTCTTCAAGGGCAAGAACCTCGACGTCCGCAAGATCGGCGCGGAGCTGAACGTCGCCACCGTCCTGGAAGGGAGCGTGCGCCGAGAGGGCAATCAGCTCCGGGTCTTCGCGCAGCTGATCAGCGTGGCGGACGGGTACCACTTGTGGTCGAAGAGCTACGATCGCGAGCTCAAGGGCGTCTTTTCGGTCGAGGACGAGCTGGCGCGCGCGATCGTGCTGGCGCTCAAGCCGAGGCTCGTGCAGGACCGTGCGCTGGTCGAGCCGGCCACCGTGAGCACCGAGGCCCATGACCTGTACCTGAAGGGCCGCTACTTGTGGAACCAGCGCACGGTGGAAGGATTGACCAAGGCAAAGGCATTCTTCGAGCGGGCCATCGCGCTCGACTCCGGGTATGCGTTGGCGCACTCCGGTCTGGCCGACTGCTACAGCCTGTTCATGGACTACAGCGGGGCCCGCGCAACCGAGGTACTACCGAAAGCGAAGGCGCACGCGCTCAAGGCCGTGGAGCTCGACGACGGCCTCGCCGAGGGCCACGCTTCGCTCGGCGCCATCAGCGAGCACGAGTACGACTGGAACACCGCGGAGCGGGAGCTCAAGCGCGCGATCGAGCTCAGGCCCGGATACGCGACGGCGCACCAATGGTACGCGGAGGTTCTCTCGACCCAGGGACGACTCCCGGAGGCGCGAGCCGAGGCCGAGCGCGCGCGCCAGCTCGATCCGACCTCGCCCATCGTCAGTCACATCCTCGCCATCACGTTCTTCAACAGCCGCGATTACGACCGGACCGTCGAGCAGGAGATGAAGACGCTCGAGTTGGATCCCACCTTTTTCCCTGCCAGGGCCTTTCTCATCCTCGGTCACCTCCACGCCGGGAGACTCGAGGAGGCGCTGGCGGCCGTGGACCAGGCGCCCGCCGGCCCAGGCAACCAGCTTCTGCGCGCGCAAGTGCTGGCGGCGAAGGGCGATCGAATGGCAGCGCAGCAATTGGTCACGCAGGCGGAAGCGCGCCTCGCTGCCGATCGCTTCCCTCGAGGCCCGTTGGCGGCGGCACGTCTCGCCGTCGGCGACAAGGAGGGGGCCTTCGCCTGGCTGGAAAAGGCCGCCGAGGAGCAGGATCCCATTCTTGCTCTCACAGTGAAGTCGAACCCGACCTGGGATCCGATCCGCTCCGATCCGCGGTTCCAGAAGGTGCTCCGGCGGATGAACCTCGAATAGAAACTGGCGAGCCCCGCCCCAGCGCGTACCATCGGCGAAACAGGACGGATTGCCGGTGGAGATCCTTTTTCTTCTAGTCGGGCTGGTCTTCGTCGCCTTCGGCGTCGCCGTGGTGCTCTCCGAGGCAAGCGCCCGGCATGGCGCCTGGGCCCAGCAGGGCGAGGTGATCGGCTTTTCGAGCGGCAAGGGTGGCGGTTCCGGCGCGCCTTCGTACCACCCCGTCGTCGAGTACGTCGGACCGGACGGGCGCAAACGCTACCTCGAGAGTCTGGTCGGCTCTTCCTCGCCTTTCGGCGCGGTCGGGGATGCAGTCACCGTCCTGGTCCAGCCGGAGGATCCGGAGAAGGCCGTCCTCAAGTCTTCCTTGACCTATGGGGTCGGAGCTGCGCTCGGGCTGATGGGGCTCGCTTCGTGCATCGCGTTTTTCGCGGTCTTTCGAGCCACTCCCTTTTCCCTCGTGAGCGCGGCGGGCGTGGTGACCTGGGCCGCGTACCAGCTCCGCCGCTCGACGGGCGCAAAGCCGATCACCTCGGCGATCTGGCGGAAATTCAAGGACGAGGCCTTTCGCCCCAAGGTCTTCACCGATGCCACGAAGGCAGAGATTTCGTGGGCCGATCCGGAGGCGGTGCGGGCCGCGATGGCCAAACAGCAGAAAGTGAACCGGTTCGTCCTCCCCATCCTTCTTCTTGCAGGCGTGGGGCTCCTCTTCCTCGGAGCCCACCTCCACCAGAAAACCGCGGAGTTCCTGGCGAGGGCCGTTCGCGCTCCCGGCAGCGTGGTTCAACTGGCGACGAACCACTCGAGCGACGGCGCCGACACCTACGCGCCGGTGGTCGAGTTCGAGCACCAAGGGAGGAAATACACGTTCAAGGACTCGATCAGCTCGAATCCTCCCTCCTACCGTAGAGGCGATGCCGTCGGCGTTCTCTACGACCCTGATCGTCCGCGCGATGCCCGGATCGACCGTGGCCGCTGGAACAAGGCCGTGCCTATCCTCATCGGGGGCTTCGGCGCGCTGCTTTGCTTGCTCGCGGTCTGGGGCCCAGGCCGATGGCGGCAACCTCGTCAGTTGACTTCGCCTTAGCGCGACATTACCCATTCGATTGTCTGGCTTGGACCCGCTTTGCAGGCCGAGACTGGAGGATTCGATGCGCAGGACGATCATCGCGACGTTCGCGGAGATGGAGGAGGCCGAGGCGCGCGCACACCAGCCGGCTGTCGTGCTGGTGGACGAGCAGAACCGGATCAAGGATGCGGGCGCGGCGGAGATCGCCGGCCCGCAGCGCCGCATGACGGTCTGACGCCGTACAGGCCGTGGACGCGTCTATTTGTGCTCGTCCTCGATCATCTGCTCGGGGTCGTGCCACCACTTGTCGCCCGACGGATGCCGCGGCGCCGAGATGGCCCGCTGGATGGACCTGGGGGTTGCAGGACCCGTGGGCGCTACGAACGGCGCCATCAGCTCCGCGACGGTATAGAAGCGGCCGTTCTTCATCACTGCCTTCACGTCCGCGGCCTTCTTGATGTCCTGCAGCGGGTCGTCCGACAGGAAGGTCAGATCGGCGAGCTTGCCCGGCTCGACGGTGCCGAGGTCCTTCCCGACGCTGAACGTCTCCGCCGGCAGCCTGGTCGCGCTCTGCAGCGCGCGCCAGGGCGGAAGGTGTCCCAGCTGCACTTGTGCGCGCAGGTTGAGGTGCAGCGCGGTCGCCACGTTGTCGAGCGGCGAGTCGGTTCCCGCTAGCATGGTCCCGCTGTTCTGCTGGATGAAGGCGAACGTCTCTTCCTCTTTCTGCAGGGCGTCGCGTCCGTTCAGGGGGTTCGCGGTCGCTGCTGCCGCCTTCGCGACCAGGAGGGCCTGGTCCCACGGCGTATTCAGCGTCTGCAGGCGAGGATCGGCGACCATGGCCGGATCGTCGGAGTAGAGCGTGGGACTGAACGTGGTGGAGATGTCGAACATCCCTGACAGCCGGAAGAGATCGCGCATGTCCGGGTAGCTGATGCCGCCCGACGAGCGGGTGTATGCGAATCCGAGGCGCGTGGTGGCGGAGACGTGGGTCTGGCCGTCCATCCCGAAGGCCAGGCCGGGCAGCATGTAGTGCGAAGCGACCCAGACGCCCATGTCGTGGTGCGCGACCTGCATCGAGCGGAGCTGCCAGTCGTGCTGCAGGCGCACATAGGTCTTCACCATGTCGTAGCCGAGCGCCTTGCCGCGCGACAGCTCGCGCTCGAGCTGCGCTGCGCTCGTGGTCGGACGCATGAAATTGTAGAAGACGCGCTCGCCGTCGATCGCCTCGCCGGTGGCGAAGTACCGCGGCCCGACGCGGTCACCCGAGGCGAACGATTCCCGGGTCTCCACTGCCCTGTACGCCGGGTCCCCCACCGAGTTGAGCGTAGTCACGCCGTACGCCATCCAGAGGCGGCCCAGGCGGTCGCCGTAGAACTTGCCCGAGATGTACTCGTGGGTATGCGACTCCCAAAGGCCGGGGATGACCGTCTGCGTCGACGCGTCGATGAACCGGGTCTCGTCGTCGCCCTCATCCTCCTCGCGCTGGCGCCGGTCCCTGTGCGGGCGGATGGACTCGATGCGGTTGCCCTCGATCACGATGTCGACGTCGGTGCGCTCGTCCGGCCCGCGGCCGTCCCACAAGCGCCCGGCGTGGACGACGGTGCGGCCGGAAGGCTGATCCGGCCTCCAGGCGAGGTCGAGCTCGACCTCGCGGGCGCGGCCGCCGCTGCGGGGGATGAGGCGCAGCTTGCCGTTGGAGAGATAGAGGAGCTGCTGCGAGTCGCCGCTCCAGGTGGGCGCATCGGTCACCTCGGTGTTGATGCGCACCGCGGCGCCGCTGGGCATGCCGCTGGCGCGGTCGACCGGACGGATCCAGAGATTGCTCTCCATCACCAGCGCCATCGCGGTGCCGTCGGGCGAATAGGCCGGTCCGTCCTCGCCGCGCGTGCTCAACGACATGTACTGGCCCTCGCCCGTGGCGCTCCCGGTGGGGTTGTAGGTGAGCGAGCCGGTGGCCACGTCGGCGGTGAGGATCTGGCTGGTCCCTTCGCGGAAGCGCCGCGTGTACGGTTTGAGCGCGCCGATGGCGATGGTGTTCCCGAAATACGACCAGCTCGGCTTGCTGGGCGCAAAGAGGTTCAAGGTGGCGGAGCCGGGCGGAGGCGCGCCTACCGCGTGCACGGTGCGCGTGTTGAAGTCGTAGTAGAAGGTGGCGCCATTCTGGTCCTGGAAGGCGAGCTTCGATCCGTCGTGGGACCAGGCAGCCGACACCTGCGCGCCGCCGAAGTCGGTGACCGGCAGCTCGTCGCCGCCGCGCGTGGCCGTATCGTAGACGTAGACCTTCATGATGCCGTTCTTGTCGGACGAGTAGGCGATCTTGCCGCCGTCCGGAGACCAGGCCGGATCGCACTTGTAATAGCTGTCCGCGGTGATCGCCCGCGGCTTCTTGCCGATCTCCATCACCCAGATCTGGTTCAGCGCCTCGAAGGCGATCCGCCTGGCGTCGGGCGACAGCGCGGGACCCACGACGCCCACCACCTGGCGCTTGGCTCGGGAATCGAAGTCGAACTTCTTGCGCGCGTACGTGTCGCGCGCGATCGGGAACGTGGCCTCGAACGAGACGTCGCTCGTGCCGCCGCCGACGGTGCTGATCTGGACCTTGCCGTCCGCCGTGTAGAGGAGCCGCGCGGAGGGAGTCTCGGAGAGCCAGACCGGATAGAAGGGGAAGACGTCGTCGCTCGTCCCCACCCGGGTGGTCGCGCCCGTCAGCAGATCTTTCACCCAGAGCTGGCTCTGAGCGACGGGGCCCGCCGGCGTGGCGTTGGTGCCGAATTGCACGTAGGCAATCTTGCTCCCCGAGGGTGAGTAGGCGGGCGAGTTGAGCCGCTGCCCGGCCGGCGCGGTGACCAGCGTCGTGCGCAAGCCTTTGGAGTCGACCGCCTGGACGGAGGTGCCGTTCGCGCCGGGTCCGCTGACGAACGCGACCGTGTCGCCGTCGGGCGACCAGGTGGGTTCGAACTGGTCGAAGGACGTGCTGGAAGCGCGCGTCGTCGACTGGCCGCTGGCGAGGTCGAGCACCTGGATGGTGTAGTTGCTGCCGAAGATCGCGCCGTCGGACGAGTAGGCGATCCTGGTGCCGTCGGGCGAGACGCGCGGGTCGCGATCGTCGGCGTGCCCGGAAGTCAGCTGCCGGAGGTTGCGGCCGTTCGGATCCATCGTCCAGATGTGGAACGTGCCTCCCGCATAAGCCTCGAAGGCGATGAAGCCGCCGGCGGGCGCGTAATCGGGGCGGGCTGGCTCGAGCAGCGGCTGGGTCAGTGGAGTGGCGCTGCCTCCCGCCATTGGAATCGACCAGAGCACTCCCTGCAGGTCGAAGACGATGGACGAGCCGTCCGGCGAGACGGTGGCGGCGAGATTGGTGCCGCGGTTGACCTTGATCAGCCGTGGCGCCGCCGCCGGAGCGGCCCGCGTCCCGCCCACGAGGAGCGCGATGCCGAGGACCAGTACGGGAATGCCCTGCCGGCGCCCGCTGCGAGAGGTGTCCATGAGGTGTTTCCTTTCGAATGGAAGGGAAATTCGCCGGCGCACTCCGACCGGGGCGGGCACTCCTAGACGAGGGCGTGTGGGTGAATCAAGACGCGGCGCGTCCCACTGCTGGCGCGCACACTCTGACCCAGGTCGGATCATCGGGCCGTTCCATGCGGACGATGCCCTACAACCGCGCCGCGGGGCGCATCTCGACGCACGCGATGGCGGGGACAAAAAACGAGATCGACGGGAGCTTCCGTGAGATGGTCTGGCTGTCGCGCCGTCGGCCCCTTCCCGAGCGCTTCTGACGAGAAACGGAGACCCGTACATGCGGATCTTTTCCTTGGCAGCAATCGCGATCGTTGCCTGCGCACACCAGAGTGCAAACCCGCCGGAACCAGCCGCCGCCGCGACTGCCGAGCTCGCTGCAGTCGCCACCACTGACCCGGCGACTTCCGCGAAGACCGAGCCGGCTGCTCCCGCGAAGGCCGAGCCCGCTGCTCCGACCACCCCTGTCCCTGCCGCTCCCGCGATGGCCGAGCCCGTTGTTCCCGCCGTGATGGCGAGCGCTATCGAGCGCAGAGCGGTGCAGAGCGGGAATGCCCCCAAGGCGGTCGGAGCCTACAGCCATGCGATCCAGGCGCCGGCGGGCCGCGTGCTCTTCATCTCCGGTCAGATCGCGGTCGATCCGGTGAAGGACCGGCTCATCAAGGGCGACGCCGCCAAGCAGACGGTGCGCGCGATGGAGAATTTCAAGGCGATCCTGGAGGCCGGCGGGGCCAATTTCGATGACGTGGTGAAGGTGAACATCTTCCTCACCGACCTGGCCGACTCCGCCAAGGTGAACGAGACCTACGGCCGCTACTTCCAGAATGCGCCGCCGGCCCGAGCGACGGTGCAGGTCGCCGCGCTGTCCCGCGGAGCGCTGGTCGCGATCGAGGGTGTGGCCGTCAAGCGGGGCGACGCTTCGAGCGGTTCCGGCCCTGTGGCCGTGCAGACCGCGCAGGCTCCGAGGGCCATCGGGCCCTACGTCCAGGCGACCGACGTCAGCGGAGGGTCCTTCGTCTTCGTGTCGGGGCAGATCCCGATCGACCCTGCCACCGGCCAGATGGTGCAGGGCGACATCGTGGCGCAGACCGAGCGCGTGATGGAGAACCTGAAAGCGGTCCTCGCCGCCTCCAACGCCAGCTTCGACGACGTGGTGAAGACGAACATCTACCTCGCCGACCTCAATGATGGCACCAAGGTGAACGAGACCTACGGGCGATACTTCCAGAGGACGCCGCCGGCGCGCGCGACCGTCCAGATGGCCGCGCTGCCGCAGGGAGCGCGCATCCAGATCGAGTGCGTGGCGGCACCCGGCAGCCGCACCCGCTCTGGGGTGGTGCAGAGCGCTCAGGCACCCAAGGCCATGGACTCCTCCAGCCAAGGGATCGGCGTCAGCCCCGGATCCTTCCTGTTCGTGTCGGGACAGCTCCCGATCGACCCGGCGACCGGCAAGCCCGTGCAGGGTGACATCGGCGCGCAGACCGAGCGCGTGATGGAAAATCTCAAGGCGGTCCTGGAGGCCGGCGGCGCGAGCTTCGAGAAGGTGGTGAAGACCACGATCTTCGTCGCCGACATGGCCGACTTCGCCAAGGTCAACGAAGCGTACGGACGGTACTTCCGCAAGGCGCCACCGGCCCGCGCGACGGTCCAGGTCGGTGCGCTCCCGAGAGGGGCGCGCGTCGAGATCGACTGCATCGCAGCGCTCTGATCCCACGGTTGCTCCGGGCGGTCCCCGAGGGTTGACGCCCCCGGGTCCGCCCAGTAGTGTCCGGACGCTTCGCATCCGGCGCCGTACTCTTTCGGCGGTCCCGGAGGTCAACTCCAGCCGCAGTCCAAGAGCGATGCCCCACATCGACTTCGCAGTCGGCATCGGCGGAGCCGCCGGCCAAGGCGTGGCGACGCCGGGCAACATCCTGGCCAAGCTGTTCGCCCGGCGCGGCCTGCACATCAACGCCTACAACGCGTACCAGTCCATCATCCGCGGCGGTCATACCTTCCTCACCATCCGGACGAGCGAGGAACCGGTGCGCTGCATGGGCGACGGGCTGGACATGCTCATCCCGCTGAACCAGGACACGATGGACCGGCACCTCGAGCGCATGGGCTCCGGCTCCGCGGTCCTCTATGAGGGCGAGCGCGTCAAGCCGGGTCGCTCGGCGGAAGGAGTCCAGCTCTGCCCGCTGCCCCTGAACGAGCTGGCCAAGAACGTTCTCTACTACAACACCGCCGCGGTGGCCGCGGTCCTTCGCCTGGTCAGCGTCGAGCTGAAGCCGTTCGAGGACATGCTCGCGCAGCAGTTCAAGCGGAAGGGCGATGCCGTGGTGGCGGAGAACGTCACTGCGGCGCGGGCCGGCTACGACTACGCGGGAGCGCACTTCAAGCCGTACCCGTTCTCGCTCCCCGACACTGGCAGGCGCCTCGCGGTGGCCACCGGCAACGAGAGCCTCGCCATGGGCGGCGTTGCCGCCGGCGTGAAGTTCTACTGCGCGTACCCGATGAGCCCCTCGACCGGCGTGCTGATGTGGATGGCGCGGCATGCGCGCCAGCTTGGAATCATGGTCCGACAGGTCGAGGACGAGCTGGGCGTCATCAACATGGCCATCGGAGCCGCGCACACCGGCTGCCGAGCGATGTGCGCCACATCCGGTGGCGGATTCGCGCTCATGACCGAAGCCCTCGGCGCGGCGGCGATGATGGAGATCCCGGTGGTCTGCATCAACGTGCAGCGCGCCGGACCCGCCACGGGCGTACCGACCAAGACCGAGCAGGGCGACCTCTGGCAAGTGCTGGGAGCGGGGCAGGGCGACTACCCCCGCATCATTGCCGCCCCGACCAGCATCCGCGACTGCTTCCACGTCATCCCGGAGATCTTCAACCTGGCCGACAGGTTCCAGTGCCCCGGCATCGTGCTCGCCGATCTGCTCGAGTCCGAAGGGTTCTCCACCTTCGAGCCCCTGGAGCTCGACTTCAACCCGCTGCGCGACCGCGGCGACGTCATCGGCCTGGCCGGCGAGACGCCGGACATCAACGGCGGATACAAGCGTTACAAGATGACCGAGAGCGGCATCTCGCCGCGCGCAGTGCCGGGGACGCCGGGGCACGCCCACGTGGTCGCCACCGACGAGCACGACGAGGACGGCGTGCTCATCAGCGACGAGTTCACCGATCCGCACAAGCGGCAGGCGATCATGGAGCGGCGCGGGCGCAAGATGGACGCCGTCCTGCCGCTCCTCGATCCGCCGCGCTTCACCGGGCCCGACGACGCCGAAGTCACGCTGCTGGGATGGGGTTCCACCGAAGGCGTGATCGACGAAGCGGTCGAGCAGCTCGCGGCGCAGGGCATCGTCGCCAACCATCTGCAGATCCGCTGGCTGGTGCCTTTGCAATCGGAGGCGATCGCGCACGCGCTGTCGGGCGCGCGCACCCTGATCGTGGTGGAGAACAACTACAGCGGCCAGTTCGCCCGGTATCTACGGTCGGAGACCGGCATCGCGGCGGACGCGCACATCCGCAAGTACGACGGCGAGCCTTTCCTGCCCCACCACGTGGCGAATGGCGTGAAGAAGATCCTCGCCGGCGCGACCAAGAAGTACGTGCCGGTGCACGAGATCCGCGTCTGAGGAGGACACCATGGCCGAGATGCAGATGGACTCCGGCACCCAGCTCCTGACCAGGCCGCGCCGCCCTGCGCTCAGCGCCAAGGACTTCAAGGGCAAGGCGGATCCCGACTGGTGCCCGGGCTGCGGCGATTTCGGCGTCCTGAACGCGCTCAAGACCGCGGTCGCCGAACTGGGCCTCCTGCCGCACGAGGTCCTCACCGTCAGCGGAATCGGCTGCTCATCCAACCTGCCCGGCTACATCAATACGTACGGCATGCACACGCTGCATGGGCGCGCGCTGGCGGTCGCGACCGGGGCCCAGCTCGGCAACCATCGCCTCAAGGTGGTGGTAACCGGTGGCGATGGCGATGGCTTCGGCATCGGCGGCAACCACTTCGTCCACGTCATGCGTCGCAACGTCGACCTGACGTACATCGTGATGGACAACCAGATCTACGGGCTCACCACCGGACAGGTCTCGCCCACCAGCCGCAAGGGCATGAAGACGAAGAGCACGCCTCACGGCAGCGTGGAAAACCCAGTCAACCCCATCCCCATGGCCATTGTGTGCGGCGCCACCTACGTCGCGCGCGGCTTTTCCGGGCAGCAGAAGCAT
>WNFT01005465.1_pt1 | contig 11130 bp, 11 predicted proteins | sample 5400191 | NCBI WGS metagenome assembly WNFT01 (sample SAMN13153359, study PRJNA577476) | soil metagenome | isolation source: 80 cm saprolite under Madrone tree | place: USA:California | collected 2016-06-14
CTCACTTCACGCTGCCCGCCGTGAGTCCGCCGACCAGATGGCGCTCGATCAAGGCGAAGAGCACGACCACGGGCACGATCGCGATGACCGAAGCGGCGAAGAGATAGTTCCAGTGCTGGACGTACGCCGTCACGTACGAGGTGATGCCGACCGTCAACGGCTTTCGCACGGGGTCGGTCATGAGCGTGAGCGCCACGATGTACTCGTTCCACGCGGCGATGAAGGCGAAGATCACGGCGGTGACGATCGCCGGCAGGGACAGCGGCAGGACGACCCGGACCAGGGTCCGTAGTCGGCCACAACCGTCGACCGCGGCGGCCTCCTCGATCTCACGGGGGATGGCCGCGAAGAATGCGCGCAGGATCCAGACGGCGAACGCGAGGTTGAACGCCGCGTTGGTCAGGATGAGCGCCGTGTACGTGTCGACCAGGCCCAGCTCGACGAACTGGCGATAGAGTCCGACCACCAGCGCGGTCGGCGAGAACATCTGTGTGATGAGGACGATCAGGAGGAACGCCGAGCGGCCGGGAAACCGGTGTCGCGCCGTGTAGTAGGCCGCCGGCGTCGCGGCCAGCACGACGATGGTCGTGGACGTCAGGGCGACGACCAGCGAGGCGCGCAGCCAGGTCTGAAAGCTCGGATCGCCGAGCACCTCGAGAAAGTTGCCGGGCCGCCACTCCACCGGCGTGAGCCGCGGCGGCGTGGTCCGCAGCTCACCCTCCGGCTTCAGCGCCGTGCAGACCATCACCGCGTACGGCGCCAGCACGACGACCGCGAGGGCGAGCCCCGCGCAGCAGAGCGCGGCCCGGCGGACGACGCGTCGGCGCCCGCGCGGCGCGCTCACGCCTCGGCCTCCCGCCAGGAGATTATCCGCACGTAGAGAACAACGGCGATCAGGATCACCAGCACGTTCACCACGCCCAGCGCGGCGGCCAGCCCGACGTCGCGCAGCGAGCTCTTGAACGCGATCTTGTACATGTACGTGATCATCGTGTCGTGGGCGAAGCCCGGGTTGCGATCGTTCAGAGTCCACACGATCGGGAACGAGTTGAAGACGTAGATCACGTTCAGGACGACCGCCACCAGCAGGGCCGGACGTAGCAGGGGCAACGTCATCGATCGATACGTGCGCCAGGGCGAGGCGCCGTCGACCCGCGCCGCCTCGTACACCTCGCCCGGGATGCTCGACAGTCCCGCCAGCACCACGTAGGTCGTGAACGGCAGCGAGACGAAGATCCCGACCGCGATCATCGCGGCCATCACGGTCGCGTCGTTGCCGAGCCAGTCCACGGGCGCCGCGACCAGACGCAGCGAGATCAGGACGTGATTCAGGATCCCGAAGTAGTAGTCGTAGAGCCAGACGAAGAGCTTCGAGGTCATGATGAGCGAAGCCGCCCACGGGACGATCAGCGCCCAGCGCACGAGGCGCCGGCCCGGGAAGTCTTCGTTCAGGAGCTGGGCAAGACCGAGCGAGGCGACAACCGTCAGGACGACGATCGCCGCCACCCAGATCACCGTGTTGGCGACGACCATGGCCAGCGCCTCCTGCTCGAGGAGCCGCGCGTAGTTGGCCGCGCCCACCGAGCCTTGATAGAGGCCGGTGATGGAGTAGCGGCTCAGCGAGGCGCGCACGAGCGCGACAGCCGGATAGACGACGACGGCGGCGATGAGGGCCAGGCTGGGACCGAGCCAGAGGAGCGCCTGCCAGCGGCCCACGGCGTGGCGGCGCGCGCGGCCACGCTGCAGGGTCAGCAGCTCAGGCCGGGCGGCACCACACGGGACCGCGCGCGGCCTCTCAGCGAGCGCTCGCCGCGGCCACGGCGTTCTTCTGGAGCTGATCGAGCACCTGCTTGGGGTTGCCGCCGGGCTGGACCGCCAGAGCGATGTTCTGCTGGACGTCGAGCTTCACCCGATCCCACGCCGGGTCGGTCGTCGGCGCAAGCTTGGCGTTGGGCAGCGCGTCCAGGTAGGGCTTCAGCTTCGCGTTCGAGCTCATCTGCGAGAGACCGGACCTGGTCACGGGCAAGAAGCCCTCGGCCGTGATCCACCGCGTGATGTTCTCGGGCTGGTAGTAGAGATCCAGGAACTGCTTCACGGCGTCCTGGTTACCGCTCTTCTTGAACGCCAGCAGGTAATCCTCGACGCCGAGGGTCACCGCCTGGCCGGCGGCGGTCGGCATCTCGGCAACGCCATAGCGCACCTTCTTCTCGGCGTCGAGCTGGGCCGCGAGCGGGCTGAAGCCCATCACCATGCCCACCTTGCCGTCCTTGAAGAGCTGGAACGCGCCGTCGGTGCGATTGGTCTTGCCCGGATTGATCTGCGTGACCCGATGCCGATTGGCGAGATCGGCCAGGAACCGGAGCGTCTGCACGTTCTTGTCGCTGTTGATGGCCCACCCGTCACCGGACTTCCAGTCGCCGCCGTTGTTCCACATCCAGATCGCCCACTCCGCCTGCGCTTCCTCGGGCCCGAGCGGCAGGGCGTACCCGATGACGCCGCCGCCGAGCGCGTGGATCTTGCGGGCGGTTTGTACGAACTCGTCCCAGGTCTTCGGCGGCCCGGCCACGCCGGCGCGGGCGAAGAGGTCCGTGTTGTAGAAGAACGCGCGCGCGCTCGAGAGAATCGGGAACCCGTAGAGCTTGCCCTGGTACTCGCCTCCGAGGGCGAAGGCCCCGATGAAGTCGTCCCGGGTCTTCGGCGACAGCACATCATCGGCCGAATACAGGAGCTGGTCCTTGGCGTAGCTGGAGAAGGAATTTAGGTTCAGCACGTCCGGCGGCTGATTGTTCTGGATCATCGTGCTGACCTGCTGATCGATCGAGTTCCAGTCGACGATCCTGAGATCGACCTTCACTCCGGCCTGCTTGGTGTATTGCTCGGCCAGGGCTTGCCAGAAGGGCTTCGTGTGGTCCTTGCTGTACTCGGCGATCACCACGGTGATCGACTTCCCGCCGCCGGCGCCGCCGGGTCGTTCGGTGCCGCGATCGCACGCGCCGAGCAGGACCCCGGCGGCGGCGCCGAGCACCGCCAGAGCCGTGAAAGCTCGGGTCAGAGACCGCGTCCCTCCCGCGTGGTCAGGCCTGGCCACGGCCTCATCTTAGCCGGGAGGTCGGGAATGTCGGCTATTTCGCGTCGGTGGCTCCGGGACCGCCGGGCTCTGCTGGTCGTGGCCGTTCTTGCCGGTCAGACCGTACTCGGTGACCTTGTTCAGGATCGTCTTGTAGCTGACCCTCAGGATCCGAGACGCCTCGAGCCGATTGCCCCGCACGCGTTCGAGGACCTCAGCGAGCGCGGTCCGCTCGGCCTCTCGCGCCGCGCGGCGGGCGATGTCGCGCAGGCCCTCGCCGATGGGGGCGAGCGGCGCTGGCGCTCCGCACCGGCGCCGGCCGTCCGCGACGAGGGCCGCGAACTCCTGCTCGCCGGCGGCGAGCACCACCATGCGGCGAATGACGTTCTCCAGCTCTCTCACGTTGCCCCACCACGGGTGCTCGCCGAGAAGCGCCAGGGTCTCGGCGGAGAACTGCTTCTGCCGTCCGTACTGAGCATTGAAGCGATCGAGAAACCAGGCGACCAGTCCCGGGATCTCTTCGCGCCGCTCCCGGAGCGGCGGGATTCGCAGCTCGACCGCGTTGAGCCGGTAGTACAGGTCCTCGCGAAACTCCAGGCGCGTGAGCGCCTTCTCGAGATCGCGATTCGTGGCGGCGATGACGCGCGCATCGAGCTCGACCTGCGCGTGACCGCCGACGCGCGAGAACCGAAAATCCTGGAGGACGTGCAGGAGCTTGGCCTGGAGCTCGTGGGACATGTCGCCGATCTCGTCCAGGTAGAGCGTGCCCCGGCTCGCGTGCTCGAAATGTCCGAGCTTCCGCCTGATGGCGCCGGTAAACGCTCCCTTCTCGTGGCCGAACAGCTCGGACTCGAGCAGGTCGGACGGGATCGCCCCGCAATTGATCCGGACGAACGGACCGTGGCGGTGGGCGGACCGGGCATGAATGGCCCGCGCGACGAGATCCTTCCCGACACCGCTCTCGCCGCGCAGGAGCACGGTCGCATCCGTGTCGGCGATGCTGTCGATCGTCGCCCCGATGGCGCGCATGGCGATGCTCCGATCGAAGATCGGGACGTCGGCGAGATCGTGCTCGCGGGTGCCGCCGAGTACCGTTGCACCGTTCGCAGCGTCAGCTCGATCAGTCTTCACAAGCCCCTCCTGTTGCGAACCCTGAATCTGAGCGCCGGCGCGAGCCCGCGGTCCCGCCTTGTCGGCAGGTCGGCAGTCAGTGGATGGTTCCCGCGAGTCGAGTCATTCAGGCCGGCGACCATGTTCGGCAGCCATCCTGCGCGGAGGGTCAGGCGAGCGGAGGATCTCGAGGCTGGTCCGGAGCGAAGGCCTGGCTCGAATCCAGCCGGTCGTCGGCTACCGGCACGGTCCAGATCTGCGCCCAATGGGGCTCGAAATCAATGGGTTCCTGCTGCGATCGCCGGCCAGCAAACCCGGAACGTAAAGAACTTCGACACCAGACGCGGGAAAGGTGTGCTCGAAGCAAGCCCATTGACGGGCGCGCCTGCTGGTCTTAGTTTGAGCGGCACGTGCACGCATGATGCCCCGGCGCTCATCGGCGCCCGCTCCGTACGCGCAAAAGCCAAGCGACCTAGGCCCGTTCCCGATGCTCGTGCCGCCCCACCCGATCGCCACCAGCTGCACCCGAGGCCACTGACCCTGGTGGCGTCATGGCCCGAAGGAGACGCGCCCATGAAGACGCAGATCAGGACACTCGCTTCTCGATCGCTGCTCGCCGCCCTCGTCGTGCTGGCCGCCGCGGGCTGCACCCACTACTGGGAGCGGCCGGGCGGTGCCATCACCGACTTCGATCGGGAAAGCGCGGCCTGTATCGACGACGCGCGGGAGAGTCCGTACGGCCCGGACGGCATGCAGCAGGTTTACCGCGCCTGCATGCGAGCCCGGGGCTGGAAACGGGTCGAGGTCTCCGTCGCCGAGGACAATCAGTTCCGGGGGCCGGAAGACTCCGAAGACTTCGGCAACCCACCGCCGGCGCTAGGCGGCCGGCGCTATCAGAAGCGTTAGCAAACGGCCGGAGCGCCATGCCGCTTTCGATCCTGCACATCTCCGATCTTCACGTGGCCGGTGAGCTGTTTTCGCCGGTGACCGGTCTGGCGCGAAGCCACGACCCCGATCTCTTCGTCGCGCTCGATCGATACTGGCAGAGCGAGCCCGCCGACTACGTCGTGGCGACCGGGGACATCTCGACCGACGGACAGGTTCAGTCGCTGGAAGCCGCCAAACAGTTCCTCTATGCGTCCACGCCACGGCCGGCAAGGTCGGAGCGCGTCGGGATGCGCCTGGCGGCTTCCGACAAGCTGTTCATGGTCCCCGGAAATCACGATCGGTACGCCGGCGGGTATCTCCCCATCAGCCGTCAGATCAGGAACTTCGAATCCGTCTTCGGCGCCGCGTTCCAGAATCCGGGACGTCCCCGCGCCGCGGGCTGGATGACATCGAGCGACCTCCGCCTGCGAGTGCTTGCGATCGATTCGATGGGCGCCGCCGGCTGGGGGTCGGTGGCCACGGGAAAGGTCCACGAGGACGACCTCGACTGGCTCCAGGCGGTCTATCGGGAGGACACGCGCAAGGGGGAGACGTGCGACCTTAGTCTCCTGCTACTCCACCATCCCGTGGCCATTCCCGACAGCCGCAAGTACAGCCGATGGACCAAGCTCAAGAACGCGGCCGCCGCGATCGAGAGCATGCTTCGCGCCGACATCGACGTGGTGATGTTCGGTCACGAGCACTACCATTATCTCGGCGAGCGGACCTACAGTGACCTTCTCGGCGACCGGCGCGTCCGCCGTCGGTTGTCGAAAGACGGGTACGAGCTAGAGAAGCGATTGATCACGTGCATGTGCGGGACGACGACGTGCAACGACGGCGGCGTGAATCTCGCGTGGCGGGTCGTGATCGACAAGCCGGGCGACCGGTACCGTCTTCGGTTCGCGCTCCTCGAGGCCAACAAGCACGCGGCCACCTTGAAGCCGGTGGCGGGAGCGGGGAAGGACATCCTGCTGTATCGCCGCGCGGCCCGGTGACGGAACCGGGGGAACTCCCATCTCGCGTGCTACGCTCTCTGAGCCGATGACGAAGGCGCTCCTCGGTTTCACCCTCCTGGCCCTGACCGGCTGTAGCACTACCGCGAACATCAGGGCGACGCCGCTCAAGGAGCAAAGCCTGTCGCAGATCGAGGCCGATCGTCGGCGCTGCGACGAGTGGGCGAAGAAAACGGCGGCCGTCCTTACTGGCTTCGCCGCCTGCCTGATTGCCGCGGGATACGAAATGGAGCCGCAAGTGGGCTCCACGTCGCAACCCGTGCGGCTCGCTCGGCTGTCGACCACGATGGAGCCGACGCGGGTGCTGCTGGACGTGCTCGACTGCGACGCCCAGGCGCGCCGAGAAGCCGAGAGCGACCTCGGATTCATCTCGATCTGGATCCGGGAAAACCTCAACTGGCACTGGAAGGTCAACGCGGAGAAGCGGCGGCAGGTCTTCGTCGACTGTCTCAAGCCGCGTGGTTACGAGATCCGGCAGACCTGAGCGGAGAGGACACCCGGTCGCGAGCGTCGCCCGCCCGGCCTCCGCGGGTGACCCTGTCCTCGCTCGTCATCGCCACGTAACGCTCGCGGCCTACACTCGACGGCGAGCGCATGCGGCGCCTCTTCATCGGTCTCGCCCTGGTGATGCTCGCGTCGGCCGCCGCCGGCCCGGCCGAGGTGCCGACGATCGTCATCGAGGACTGGTCGCGACAGCCGCAAGGCCGCACCGGCTCCCCGAGGGCTCGACCGGTCACAGCTGGGGCGGCCCGAAGTACGACTTCACCGTGGTCGTCGACGGCTCCGACAGGGTGCTGCGTCTGCGCAGCCGGGGCGACAACTCGACGATCAGCAAGGAGATCAAGATCGACGTCACGCAGTCCCCCCTGCTGGTCTGGCGCTGGAAGGTGGTGACCTTACCCGCCGGGGGCGACTGCCGCCGGAAGGCGACGGACGACGAGGCGGCGCAGGTCTACGTGACATTTCCCCGCTCCCCGACGGCCTTCCGCTCTCGGATCATCGGGTACGTCTGGGACACGACGGCGCCGGTCGGCACGATCGTGAGGAGCGAGAGCAGCGGCCTCGCGACCTACGTGGTCGTGCGCTCGGGCCCCGCCGAGGTCGGGCGCTGGCTGACCGAGACGCGCAACGTCCACGACGACTACAAGTAGATCTACGGCGAGGTCCCCGGCGAGGAGGTCGGAGCGGTCTCGGTCGCCATCGACTCCAACGACACGCGCACGAGCGCCGAGTCCTACATCGGCGCCATCGTCTTCCGCAAGCCCTGAATCACGCCGACCCTTCCCAGCCGATAGAACGTGGCCAGGACCAGAGCTTGCCCGGCGGTCACGAGCGCCCCGGCAAGCCCAAGGACGAGCGGACGCCCGTGTGCCGACACGAACGATTCAACGGCGTGAACCCAGCACCACACGGCGAACACGGTGATCTGCAGCGCCTTGAAGGCGCCAAAGAGCCGCGCGACGATCGCGACGGGTTCGCCACGCGTTGCGCCCCCCGAGCCGCGCCCGGCTCAGGCGGGCCGGAGGAAGCTCGGCGAGTAGGCGATGACGTCGGTCAGCGGGTCGGTCGCCAGCTTCACGAACCAGACGAGCGCCAACCGCGGTCCGTGCGCCCACACCAGATACGCGACGCGTCCGGCCACCACCGCCGCGGTCCACGCGAACCACTCGTAGGCGACCGTCGCGGCCAGCGGGCGCAGCGCCTCGACCGTGAAGGCGCGCGACCACACGACGTTGACGATCGGAATCACGAGATAGGTTCCCAGGATGAGCGTCTTGTTGCGCGTGTTGTAGCCGAGCAGGGTCGCTTCCTTGTCGTGGCACGGAGGCTCGAGGATCGCGTGGCCGATCTGCCGCAGGAAGAGCGCGGCGAGGCCGGCCCACATGGCGGTCGTCAGGTCCCAGAACGCGAGCCCGTAGCAACCGAGGAATACGCTCGAGCTCACGATGTGGAAGAGCTGGTTGACGGTGTCGCTGTGCGAGGCGACGTGGTCGTCCTTCTTGCGTCGCATCACCTCCGTGTAAAACGACTGCACGGGGCGAGGAATCGGCACGACGGTCGCGAGCACCTCACGGATCAGTCGGAGTCGCATGGTTTTCTCCCGGCGCGGATAGTCCGCGCCCAGCCACCAGCCGTCGGCCTGCATCTTGGCCGCGGCGTCCACGAGCTTCGTCTGCAGCGCCGCATAGTCTTTCTCGGTGAAATCCATCGTGGCCAGGCACCGGCCCGTGCCGACCCAGCTCAGGGTCACGCCCTCGGCTCTGAGGTAGTACTGCAGGAGCCAGTTGTAGCGTCCGGGCTCGACGAACAGGACGGTCCACACGGTGGCCAGGTGCACCACGCGCACCGGCAGCGCCGCCTCGGCGAGCGCCTGATTCGTCGCCTGGGCCCACTGGGCGCAGCGGTCGTTCATCTCGTCGTAGAGCGCTCGAGTCGCGGGGTCGGTCACCCACTGGAGAAATTCATTCATCGCGCCCATCACGGCCGGATGGGCCGAGAAGGTGCCGACCACGTACGCCACCCGCATCGGGTGCTCGGGATCGAATCGCCGCATCAAGGTCTTGGTGCTGCACACGACGCCGATCGGCATCCCGCCAGCGACGGTCTTGCCGTACACGACCATGTCGGCGCGCACGCCGAAGTACTCCTGCGCCCCTCCCGGGGCGAGCCGGAAGCCGGTATAGACCTCGTCGAAGATCAGCGGCACACCGGCCGCGTCGCACACGGCGCGCAGCCTCTGGAGCCACTCGCGGTACGCGAGCGACGCGTCGCTGGTCTTGCGGGCGCCGCTCGTGAGCAGCACGGCGGCGTTCGGCGGCGGCGCGTTGGGGTGGAACGACTGGATCGGATTGACGAGCACCCCCGCGATCTCACGTCGACGTCGGCGAATGACGTCGAGGGATGCCGGATGCAGATCCTTGAGCGTCAGGCAGTCGTCCAGCGCCCGCTCGCTGCCGAGCCCGGGCTGCACACCGTCCCACCAGCCGTGATAGGCCCCGAGAAGCACACGATCAGCTTGCGCCCTGTGTTGAATCGCGCCAGTCGCGCGGCGGCCATGACGGCTTCGGTGCCGCTCATGTGAAACGACACCTCCTCGAGCCCCGAGATGGCCTTGAGCCGCGCGATGTTCTCCGCGACGACCGGATGGAGCGGACCGAGCACGAGTCCGAGGTCCTGGGTGCGCTCAAGACCACGCGCCATCCATTCTTTGTAGCGGGCCGCGCCCGCCACGTTGACCCCGTAGGAGCCGCTCACGTCGAGCGTCCAGTGTCCGTCGAGGTGCTGCAGCCGCGGGCCGTCGGACGCCGTGACGACGGACGCAAGATTGAAGTGCTCCTGCATGAACCGGGCAAACGGGAACGGTACCCGGTTCGCGTCCGTGAAGCGCAGATCGGAGAAGCTCTCGCGCAAGCGCTCACCCCAAGCGGTCGACTCTGGGTACTGGGCGCGCAGGAAGGCGGCCAGCCGCTCGATCCCCGCCCGCCGACGCTCGACCAGGAGCTCGCGGGCGCCGTCAGCCCGGAAGAACTGAGCGTCGGAGTAGTGATGCGTCCTCACCCACCGGGAGAGTCGCCTCAGCAGCACCGGCGTCAAGGCACGAGCGCGCATCGTGAAGACGAAGGTCACGAGTCTCCTCGCCACCACCACCGCCGCGGCGGCGAGACACAATCCCAGAACTCCCCAGAGCACGTTGTTCGCCACGTTCGTCCTCCTCTCGACCGGCGCGACCCAACAGGAGCTCCTCGAAGCGTTCGACCACACGCGACCACTCGACGGCCTCCATCGCGGCGCGCGCCCGCCGACGCATGGCCGGCAGCGCCTGTGGCGCCCGCACGAGCGCCACCGCGGCGGCCACGAAGCCGCGTGCGTCGCCGGGCTGGACCAGCGCGCCCGTGATGCCGTTCTCGATGTGCACACGGGCGGCGGCGTAGTCGAAGGCGACCACGGCGAGACCGCTGGCCATCGCCTCGAGCGTGACGTTGCCGAAGGTCTCCGTCTCGCTCGGAAACAGAAAGACGTCGGCGGACGCGTAGTGGACGGCAAGGTCCTCGCCCGTGCGGAAGCCGCAGAACAGGAGGTCGGGATACGCGCGGGCGAGCGCCGCGCCGAGCGGGCCGTCGCCGACGACCACGAAGCGGAGGCCGCCGCCGCGCGCCTTCTGCATGGCGCGATATGCCGTGGCGGCGAGCTCGACGTTCTTCTCGGGCGCGAGCCGACCGACGTAGAGGACGACCAGATCGCCGTCCGAAGCGCCCCACGTCGCGCGCAGCGCGGCCGAGCGCCGAGCCGGATCGAAGCGGCGACCGTCGACGCCCCGGCCGAGCACACCCAGGCGCTCGAATCCGGCCGCCGCGAGCTCGTCACGCAGCCGCGGCGTCGACACGAGCGTGCCGGCGGTCGCGTTGTGAAAGTGACGAAGGTAGGCAGCGATCGGACGTCGGAGCCAGCCGGCGCCGTAGTGCTGCATGTAACGGTCGAAGTTCGTGTGGAAGCCGCTGTACACGGGGATACCAAGCGCAGCGCCCGCGCGCGCCGCCGACCATCCGAGCGGTCCTTCGGTCGCGACGTAGACCGCGTCCGGGCGGCTCCTGCTCCATACGGTGCGGAGCACGGCGCCGGCCGGAAAGCCGATCCGGAGCCCTTGTAACCGGGAAGTCGCATCCCGCCCACGCGTAACGTCCTCGGCTCTCGCCTTCCCGGGACGTCGATCGACGGCTGCCGTGGACGCACGAGCGAGACGATGTGGCCGCGCTCGCGCATGCCCGACGCGAGGTGCGCGAGCGTCGACGCGACGCCGTTGATCTCGGGCGGGTACGTCTCGGTCACGATGCACACGTGGCTCGCCACGACGACCATTGTCGCGGCGAGGGCGCGCAGAACCTCCGTTAAGAACCGGCTACCAGACTATGGCGCCACCATGTCGGTCACGGCTCCGGAGGGTGGCGCTGGCCAGCACCGATTCAGGCTACCTCTGCCAGTTGGCCGGCCACGTGGAGGACGGGCGAGACA
>WNFT01005466.1_pt1 | contig 11125 bp, 10 predicted proteins | sample 5400191 | NCBI WGS metagenome assembly WNFT01 (sample SAMN13153359, study PRJNA577476) | soil metagenome | isolation source: 80 cm saprolite under Madrone tree | place: USA:California | collected 2016-06-14
TTGGCAAAATCGGGCAGACAAGCGCGAACCACGCGGCGCAGGGATATACCATTTTGAAGTCTGTCCTCATCGGTGGCGATTTCCCTGACGTTGGTGAATAGTTTGCCACAAATCGGGCCGTAGCACAGCTTGGTAGTGCGCTTGAATGGGGTTCAAGAGGTCGCGGGTTCAAATCCCGCCGGCCCGAAATTTCACGACTTAAATATGTTCCATGTCTATGTACTTCGGAGCAGCAAGACGGGCCGGCATTATATCGGATCGTGTCAGAACCTTGACGATCGTCTGCGCCGGCACAACGCCGGTCATTCTAAAGCGACACGACACGGAATTCCATGGCTTGTATTCTATAGCGAGAACTTCGCGACCCGAGCCGATGCCGCAAGAAAGGAGAGATACTATAAGACCGGCCGCGGGCGCGATGAGTTGGCGAAGCTGAATCCGTAGAACGGTCGCCGCGGCGACAGGTCGCGGGTTCAAATCCCGCCGGCCCGAGGTTTCTTCTGTAGCGGCGCTCGGTGAGCGTCGTCGCATTATTTTCGGCGGTCATAGACCGCCGCTACAAATTGCAGTACCGTCCGCGCTTATGTTAAGCGCCGGAATCGTCGGGCTGCCAAACGTCGGTAAGTCGACGCTTTTCAATGCGGTTACGCGCACGCACAAAGCGCCAGCCGAAAATTATCCCTTCTGCACGATCGATCCCAACGTTGGCGTTGTTACCGTGCCCGATCCGCGCCTGGCGAAGCTCGCCGAGATGTCGCATTCGCAAAAAATTGTGTCGACGGCGATTGAATTTGTCGACATCGCCGGCCTGGTCAAAGGCGCGAGCGCGGGCGAAGGGCTCGGCAATCAATTCCTCCATCACATTCGCGAAGTCGACGCAATCGTCCAGGTGGTGCGCTGTTTCGAAAACAGCGACATTCATCATGTCAGCGCAACGATCGACCCGGTTCGCGACATCGAAGTGATCAACACTGAGCTGGTGCTAGCCGATTTGGCGTCCCTTCAGAGACGGCGCAATCGTTTGCAGAAGGAAGTTCGCGCCGGCGACAAAACGGCGAAAGTTGAAAACGCGATCATCGAAAAATTATTGCCGCATCTTGATGCAGGAAAACCGGCCGTGACTGCGAAACTAACTCCGGAGGAAAAACCAATTGCGGACGGTTTTTTTCTGCTGACTTCAAAGCCGACGATTTTCGCGTGTAACGTGGCGGAATCGGACCTGGCCGCGATTTCCTCAGGCAAGATCGACAATCCCGCGGCAAACCGCATTAAAGCGGTCGAGGATTATGCCAGGCATCATTTCGCGACCGAAGCGGTAGTCATCAGCGCTCAGATCGAAAGCGAGCTGGTCGATCTTGGCGAAAATGAAGCGACGGATTATTTACGCGGGCTCGGGGTGGAAGATAGCGGTGTGCACGCGCTCATCCATGCCGTGTATCACTTGCTCGGCTTGCGCACATTCCTGACGACGGGGGAAAAGGAAACGCGTGCCTGGACCATTCACGCTGGCGAAAAAGCGGCCGGCGCCGCCGGAGTTATTCATTCGGATTTCGAGCGCGGCTTTATCGCGGCGGAAACGATTTATTACGACGACCTCATCGCGCTCGGTTCCATCGCTAAAGCGCGCGAAGCGGGCAAATTGCGCATCGAAGGAAAAGCTTACGAAGTGCGCGACGGCGACGTGATTTTCTTTCGCTTCAACGTGTAGCCACGGCCCTATCAGCCGTCTCCAGACGCTCTCTGAAAACAACCGGCTACAGGCCGGTGGCTACATCAATTGGCTCACGCTGCGTCGTACAGGATCCGCCCACACTGCTCGCAGCTCACGATCTCCTTCCCGGCTCTTACCCGCGCCGCCGTGGCCGTGGTCACTTTCATATGGCAACCGGTGCAGACTTCATGTTCAAGTGCGACGACGACCGCGTCCCCCTTGCTCGCGAAAAGGCGCTCGAAACGGCTCAACAAATCCTCGTCAATCTTGCCAGCGAGCTCGGCGCGTTCCCTGGTCAAATCTTCCAGCCGCGATTCCAGCGTTTTTGATTTCGACTCTAGATCTGTCATTTGCCGCGAGATCGATTCTTTTGTCGTCGCCGCCCTCTTTTCATCCGCGCCGAGCTCGGCCTTCAGTTTGTCGGCCTGTTCCATCAGTTCGAGTTCTTCGTCTTCGATCTTGCGGATTTCGTTTTCGTAACGCTCAATTTCGTGACCCATGGCCTGGAACTCATCATTCTTGCGCGTTTGATATTGCTGGGTCTTAAGCCGCGTGATGCTTTCAGCACGCGTCCCGACGTCGAGCTCCAGCTTCTTGCGATCGATCTCGACCTGTCGCGCCTTTTGCTTGAGCGCTTCCACGCTCGCCGCGCTTGCTGCCAGTTGCGCTTCAAGATTGTTCTTTTGCAGCGGCAAAGTTTTTATCTCCGTTTCGATCTGCTTGATCTTTTGCTGTCGATCTTGAAGAACGAGCAGTTGTTCCAGTTCCGCATGCACGGGCCTCGAAGTTATTGGTTCGGCCGATTTCCGTCAATCGTGCTACGATAATAGGCAGAAGCTGCTTGCACTTTGCCGGTGTTTTTGAAAGCTCTTTACGAATGGCGACTGTCGATACCGCAAATCCGCCAAGCGAATACCCCGACATCGTCGGCGCGCGCCCGACAAATCCACTCGCCGTTAACTTTAAGCCCTTCATTCCGGCGTCGGTGCAATTGCCGGAGCTGACGCTGCCGCACTTACTCACCGGCACATTTCTCGGCATGGTCTTCGGCGCATCGTCGCTCTACCTCGTTCTCAAAGTCGGATTGACGGTGAGCGCCTCGATCCCGGTGGCCGTGATTTCCATCACTATCTTTCGCATCTTCTCGAAGTTCGGATTTCGTGACGCCAACGTTTTGCAAAATAACATCGTCCAAACCGCCGGCTCGGCCGGCGAATCGATCGCGTTTGGTCTCGGCGTGACCATGCCGGCAATCATGATCCTCGGGTTCGATCTCGAGATCGCGCGTGTGATGCTGGTGGCTATCCTGGGCGGATTGCTAGGAATTTTGATGATGATCCCGTTGCGGCGCGCGCTTATCGTCGCGGAACACGGCGTTCTAAAATATCCAGAAGGCACCGCATGCGCCGAAGTCCTCAAAGCGGCGGCTTCGAAAGAATCGCTCGCGGTTGCGGACAAAACACATACCACCGCCAACGCCCAGATCGTTAACGAAGAGGCTGCGAGCGGTGGCCAAGTCATCTTTAGCGGTTTCGGGATCGGTTTTCTCTACCAAGCGGCGATGGGCGCATTCAAGATGTGGAAGGACACGCCGGAGAAGATTTTTGCCGCGCCATTCAAGGGCGGCTCAATTTCGGCCACGATTGAGCCGGCGCTGCTCGGTGTCGGTTACATTATCGGGCCGCGGATCGCTTCGATCATGTGCGCCGGGGGCGTGCTCTCCTATCTCGTTTTGATTCCGGCGATCAAATTCTTCGGGGAACATACGGCAACGCCAATCGCGCCCGGCACGATTCCGATCAGTGACATGGGGCCGGACGACATTCGTGGCGCGTACATTCTTTACATCGGCGCGGGGGCAGTAGCGGCCGGCGGAGTCATCAGCTTATTTCGGTCGATTCCAACGATCTGGCACGGATTGAGAGGGGGACTGGCAGATTTGCTCGGGCACCACGGCCCGCGTGAACACGCGCCGCGCACCGACCGCGATCTGTCGATGCGCGTCGTGATTATGGGTTGTCTCGCAATCATTGCTGTCATCATGGTTGTGCCCCAACTGAATCTGCGCGGAAATCTACTCGGCGCGTTTTTGATCGTGGTGTTTGGTTTTCTATTTGTCACCGTGTCGTCCCGATTAACCGGCCAGATCGGCTCGTCTTCCAATCCCATTTCAGGAATGACCGTGGCGACATTGCTGCTCACCTGTCTGGTTTTCCTGATCGTCGGTTGGACCGGTCCTCATTATTTCGTGACCGCGCTCTCGATCGGCGGGATCGTCTGCATCGCCGCGTCCAACGGCGGAACGACGTCGCAAGATCTGAAAACCGGATTTCTGGTTGGATCGACACCGAAGTTCCAGCAAATCGCGATTCTGTTCGGCGCGCTCGCCTCCGCACTCACGCTTGGTTCCGTGCTCTTGTTTCTAAACAACGCCTATACGGTTTATGTGCCGGTGACGACATCGGAGCTACGCGCGCCGGCAAATGAAATCGGCCAGCCAGAAAAAGTGCGAGGCCTGCAAGGCTTGTCCGATCAAAAGACCTATCGCGCCTGGCAACGGACCGATCCGCAAGGCGGCGCCGCTCAACGCTATTTGGTGAACGAGCAAGGTGTTCCCGTTTACCTTGTCGATCCTGGAATTAACGGGACGCACAAGGTCCGGCCCGATGGATCGAGTGTAACGAAATTCGATGCACCGAAAGCGACCCTGATGTCCTACATCATCAAGGGAATCCTCAGCCGAAAACTACCGTGGGCTCTCGTCTTGCTCGGCGCCATGATCGCAATCGTCCTGGAAATGAGCGGCATTCCGTCGCTTGCTTTTGCCGTGGGCGTTTATCTTCCGCTAGCGTCATCGAGCCCGATTTTTATCGGCGGAATGATCCGCTGGCTGGTGGATCGCTATCTGCGGATAAAGTTTCGCCATAAAAATCTGTCGGACACCGAGCTGATCGCAGAAGGCGACAAGAGTCCGGGCGTTCTGCTTGCTTCTGGTTACATTGCGGGCGGCGCGATCACTGGGATCGTGATTGCAGCGAAAGAACTGCTGGCGCCTCTGGCCGCGATGGGCCACCGCATTGAAGCGTGGCAAACTGCACATAATCCATTCTTCAACGGACCAAGTTCCGATCTTCTTGCGCTGGTTCCTTTCATCGTCCTCTGCGTACTGCTTTATCTTGTCGGACGCGACCTGCTTCTGGTATCGCGGGCGAGGAGATCAAAGGCTTAACAGCGTTCGAATCCAGGGACCTGAATTAGCCCCGCCCCAAGCTCGGTTTGAGGCAAAAAATGCACCATTCAGGCATGGAATTGGCTATATTTGCTGCGAGGGTGTCTGGTGGTATGCGCGTGTTAATCGTTGATAACGATAAAGTTTTTGCCGGGCTATTAGCACAGCTCGTCGGCGTTTGCCAGCACGAGGCCGTGGACGTCGTGTCCTCAGGTCTGGAGGCGATCCGATCGTATCAAAAAAACAAACCTGACGTCGTGCTGATGGATTTCGACATGGACAAACTGAATGGTCTCACCGCCTGCCGAAACATCCTTAGTCACGATCCGGCCGCTCGCGTCGTTTTCCTTTCCGGAATCGCTTCCGCAATGGAATTGTCCCCGGCTTATTCCGGCGCGATCGCGGTCTTATCAAAGCCGATCACAACCCAGCAGTTGAAGGAACTTTTAGATAAGTTGCCTGAGACTACATCGAAGAAGTTTCAGATCGCTTTGAAAAGCGAATCGACCGTCGTGCCCTAGCCCATTCCCCTTCAATACATTTCGACCGGCGAGCGCTTGCCGTCCTCCGGACTGCGTTGCGCGGCGCGTTCTGCGCCAAGTGTGGCAACACGCAGGTCCCAGATTTCATTGTCGATCTTGCGAAAGGCCGCTTCCGAAAATTCGTGGGGCGGCACGAGTTTTTTCTTGAACCGCGCAACACCTGCGAGCGAGCGCTCAATCTGGTCGCGGGGCAAACTGCCGAGGATCCTATGAACCTGTTCGATCTCGGGAATGCGATGGCAGATCATGGCCAGATCATTTCCCGCTGCGATTGCGAGCCGAATTGTTTCTTCGAGACCGTACTCATTCAGGATCGCGCCCATATCCAGGTCATCGGTCATGATCAAACCGTCGAAGCTAAGTTCTTCGCGGAGTAATCCGGTCACGATGCGATGCGATAACGTGGCGGGAGTTTTTTTTGGCTCAAAGACCGGGTACCAGCCATGGCAAGTCATCATGCTATCGACGCGATTCGTCGGACGACTCGGGGTGTCGTCCCTACCTGCAAATTGCCGGAAGACGGCGAGTTCCTCCTTATCCAACTCCGCACGAGTGCGATTGATCTTCGGAAGATCATGATGAGCATCGACAGTCGCGGCGGAATAACCGGGAAAATGTTTCCCGCAGCTCGCGACCCCCTGCTTGCGCATCGCGTCATTGAACGCGCCGGCGTTGCGGAGGACTTGCTCAACCGTTTTTCCATAACAACGACCACGCAGCGAATTGTCCGCGTCGTCATCGAATGAAATGTCGAGCACCGGGCAAAGATCGAGGTTGAATCCAAAGAGTCGCAGCAAGCGTCCGGTGATATCGCCGTGCCGACGCACAAGGTCGACAGCGTTCTTGTCGCGCAATTGCTGGGCGTTAGGCGGTTCGTTGCCGATCAGACGCAATCGCGAGACGCGACCGCCTTCCTGGTCGATCGTAATGATTGGCTCGACCTCGCTCAAGTCGCGCAGATCATCAATCAGTTTGCGCAGTTGCACCGCGCTCTCGATATTTCGGCCGAACAGAATGAAACCGCCAGGCTGTATTCGACGAAATAGTTTCTCCGTTTCGGGATCGAGTGCTTTGCTGGGCACGCCGGTAAGGATCAGTTGACCGAGCGAATCGTTCCCCATATTTTGCACGCTAAATTGGATGGTGCTCAGGGGAAGTAAAGTTGCAATCGCGGCCGCGTTCTTGGCCGTTACATCGACAATCAGCGCTGCCGTCGAGCTCGGCATCGACGTGCTGGAGCAAAACAATTATGCATTATTGCGGGGGAAACGCGTCGGACTGGTCACGAATCAAACGAGTATCGATTCGCGTGGCAATAAAACGCGTGCCTTGTTACATCAGCATTGCAATCTCGTCGCGCTCTACACGCCTGAGCATGGCTTGAGCGGGGCCGAGAAAGCCGGCCGTTATGTGAAATCGAGAAAAGATTCTCTGACGGGTCTACCCGCGTACTCGCTCTACGGTCCGACACGAAAACCGACACCGGCTATGATGCGCGGCATCGACGTGCTTGTGTTCGACATTCAGGATATCGGTTGTCGATCTTACACTTACATCAGCACTATGGGAAAATGCATGGAGGCGGCTGCCGAAAACAATATTGATTTTGTCGTGCTCGACCGGCCAAATCCGCTCGGCGGCGTGCGCATCGAAGGGCCATCCGTCGAACCAAGTTGGATTTCCTTTGTCGGACAATTTCCAGTTCCTTACGTCCACGGTATGACGGCCGGCGAGCTGGCCAAGATGGCTAACGAGCGCGGCTGGATTCATGGGCATTGCAATCTGACGGTGGTGCCGATGCGTGGTTGGTCGCGCTCGATGACGTGGAACGACACAGGGCTTCACTGGATACCGACATCACCGAATATTCCTTATGCGACGACACCGTTTTACTATGTGGTTACGGGAATGGTCGGAGAATTGAACGGAGCGGAGACCGGCGTCGGCGGAAGAGCACCGTTTGAAGTGATCGCAGCCAACTGGGTGAACGCGCCGGATTTCACTCGCTATCTGCGTTCGCTCGACCTTTCAGGAGTTATCTTCACGGAATTTGATCATGGACACTTCCATGGCAGTTCAATGCACATTTCACCGAGCACTCCGACGAACTTGACCGGGCTTGGAATTTATATGCTGGCCGAGTTAAATCGCGCTTCTGGCTCGAATCTGTTCCGCCGGAGCAATCACAGTAAGCTCGACATCTTTTTCAAATGTTACGGCAGCGCTTCGATCCGCTCCCAAGTGGAACGCGGTTTGTATCCCGCCCGAATCGTGGCGTCCTGGCAGAGCAACGTGGCAAGTTTTCGCGCCGCCCGTGCGCCATATCTTCTCTACTGAATTGAAAAAGATCGGCATCTACGGCGGCACATTCGATCCGATTCATCACGCCCATTTAATTCTGGCACGCGAAGCGCGCGAATCGCTTGGCTTGGAAAAGGTGATCTTTGTTCCGGCAGCGACTTCGCCTTTCAAAGACTCACCGGTCGCGAGTATGGAAATGCGATCGTCGATGTTGCAAGCGGCGATTGAGGGCGAACCTGCGTTCGTGGCGGACGATTGCGAATTGCGCCGTTCGCCGCCTTCCTACACGATCGATACCGTTGAGCAAATTCGCCTGCGCGAAGCTGGCGCTCAGATTTATTATCTGCTCGGCCACGACAATATTGAGATGCTCCCAAGCTGGCATCGTTTCGAGGAACTTGAGAGATTGGTTCGGTTCGTTGTGCTGGATCGCACCGGATCGGAAGGAAAACACTCCTACCAAATCGTGCGCCGCAAGATCGACATCTCCGCCACGGAAATCAGAAAGAGAGTTGCCTCAGGTCAATCGATTCGCTATCTCGTACCGCCGAGAGTGGAAGAAATCATTCGGCGGAACAATCTTTACCGGGAGCCAGTGAAATAACTGCGGAGAACTTAGCGAAAACTTGCGCTGAACTCGCCTCGAATAAAAAGGCGGAAAATATCGTTGTCCTGGATCTGCGCGGGATCTCGACCTTCACCGATTTTTTTGTAATCTGCTCGGCGACGTCCGAGCCGCAGCTGAAGGCGATCGCGAGTGAAATTGAAACGCGACTAAAAGACGAACAGGCAGTGCGGCCGGTGGCAATTGACGGATTCCCCGCCAGCCAGTGGATCGTGCTCGATTATCTGCAAGTGGTCGTCCACGTTTTTCATCGAGACAAGCGCGCGTTCTATAGTCTGGAGGATTTATGGGGCGATGCGCCGCGCGTCGAATAGAAAGCGACCGCGATGGCGCACTGATTGACTGTCGATCTTAGAAGTGTTGTAGCGGTGCTTGGGCTCACGCACCGAATCTACAAATAGGCGCTCGCCACGGCGAGCGCCTACACGGCTATCGCGGAGATGGAGACGGATTTGCCCCAGCCGCCGGTTTTACATCGAGTAACTCGACCTCGAAGATGAGAGTCGAGTTCGGGCCGATGTCCGGACCTACCGCACGTTCTCCATAAGCCAGGCTCGCGGGAATGAACAGTTGATATTTCGAACCCACCTTCATCATCTGAAGCGCTTCCGTCCATCCTTTGATCACGCCGGAAACTGGAAAGGTGGCGGGCTGGCCGCGCTTGTACGAACTGTCGAATTCCGTTCCATCAATGAGCGTTCCTCGATAGTGTGCGATCACCGTGTCCGTCTCTTTCGGTTGGGCGCCAGTCCCTTCCTTCACGACCTTGTACTGCAAACCGCTGGCCGTTGCCTTCACGCCTTCTTTCTTTTTGTTTTCGGCGAGGAATTTTTCACCGTCCGCCCCATTTTTCACACCCGCCGCTTTTTGCTTGTCGATCATCTCTTTTTCAAATGCTGTCATCGTTTCTTTCACTTGCTCGTCAGTCATCTGAGGTTTGCCGGCAAGCGCGTCTTTCAGGCCAAGAACAAAAGTATCAGGATTAATTGAGACGTTCTGCTTTTTGAGATTCAAACCGATATTTAGACCGATGCTATAGCTGACCTTGTCCTTCGAATCTTTGAACGGCGTCGACTTATCCTGCCCAAAAACAGATCCCGTTAGCGAAAGCAGGGCGAAAGAAATAATAAAACGTTTCATAAAAGTGGATTCCCTATGCGTTTGCGCTCCCTATGCGTTTGCGCTTTAAAATGACGAGCGCAGAAAGGTGCACGCTAATGGATAAAGCTTACCCGTCAAGGAAGCAGAAGCATTGCGCTCGCTCTTTAGCCTCGTTTCCTGCCTGTATCTTGTTCATCGCCATTTCGCCGCAGGTTTTTTCGGCTATCACATTGTCGCACGCGGAAGCGCTGCGGATTGGGAAAAGGATCTGGCAAAACGAATGCAATGGCACGGTGTCAGGTCTCACTTCGTGGAACACGGGTGAGGATTTTGCGTCCCTCGGCATCGGTCATTTTATTTGGTATCCGGAGGGTAAGCGCGGTCCCTTTGAGGAAAGTTTCCCCAAGCTAATGAAATTCATTTCGGATCATGGCGCGGTCGTGCCATCGTGGCTTCAGAATGCGAGAGCCTGTCCGTGGCAATCGCAATCTGATTTCCAGGGCGCACGAAATTCACCGGAGTTAAAAGCATTGCGAGATTTTCTCGTGCATACTGTCGATCTTCAGGCGCAATTCCTCGTCAACCGGTTGCAGAATGCGCTCCCCAAGATGCTCGAGGAGACAGCTCCGCCCAATCGCACGCATGTGCAGGAACAATTCAGGCGCGTGTCGAATTCAGCGAAAGGCTGTTATGCACTCGTCGATTACGTGAATTTTAAAGGTGAAGGCGTATTGCATACCGAGCGTTATCGCGGCGAGGGTTGGGGCTTGCTGCAAGTGCTCGAAGACATGCACGGCACCAGCAACGGCTCCAGCGCAGTTGAGGAATTCGCGCGTTCGGCGAGCGCGATTTTAACTCGCCGCGTGAAAAATTCCCCACCCGAGCGAAATGAATCGCGCTGGTTGCCCGGCTGGATCAGTCGCGTAAACGGTTACGCCGGAGATTGATGAAGCGGATTTTATCGACAAGCATCGGATCGGCGATTGTTGCCGCGCTTATCGTCGAATCTGTCGATGCGCAGTCCGCAGCGCCGCAGATGCGGAAACCCGCTGAGCTCATTCGTAAACAGGAGCCAGTCAAAATCAACCAGGCGTTGCTCAAGCAAGCCACATCCGATGAAGTCCACATCGTCGTCTCAATTCCAAAACAGCGCGCCTATTTGATGTTAAGCGAGCAGATCGTGATCGACGGTCCGATTTCGTCCGGCAAGCACGGCCACAGTTCGCCTACCGGCCATTTCACTGTTCTGGAAAAAGATCCTAATCATCATTCCACACTCTACGGTGATTTTCGCGACAGTTCGGGGCGAATCGTGCGCGCCGGCGTGAGCGCACGCATCGATTCCGCGCCCAGCGGAACGCATTTCGTCGGCGCGGAAATGAAATGGTTCCTGCGACTCACCGACGACGGCGTCGGGATGCACATCGGCATCCTACCGGGATATCCTGCCTCGCACGGCTGCATCCGCGAGTCTGCGGAAGGCGCGAAATTATTTTACGACCATGTAAAAGTCTGGACGCCGGTAGACGTGGGAGACTACTAAGATGGAGGGACACGCGCTGTCGTGTCCCATTAAACTGGCGCTGACAAGGCGACGTCCTCCAATCTCCGAGTCA
>WNFT01005468.1_pt1 | contig 11124 bp, 9 predicted proteins | sample 5400191 | NCBI WGS metagenome assembly WNFT01 (sample SAMN13153359, study PRJNA577476) | soil metagenome | isolation source: 80 cm saprolite under Madrone tree | place: USA:California | collected 2016-06-14
TTGAAGTTTCGGGACAATTGCAATATCACCCGCGCCATCCCGATCTGAACGAATGCCTGGCCCGAGCGGATACGAGCCGCCCGGAAATCAAGGCGCGGCAAAAAGATATCGAGATCGAAGATCGGCAATACACGCTGGATCGAAGCGAACTGCAGCCGCACGTGGAATTTTTCTCCGCCTACGAAGTTTACAACGAGCGGGACCCAGAGGTGGGTCAGGAGTTTAATCATGGCTATTTGGTGGGGATAAACGCGACCTGGCACGTGTTCGATGGGTTTGCCACCAAAGGGCGCCTTCAGGCCACGCGGGCCCGGCGCGAAGCAGCCGTTCAGGCGCTCGAGGCGGCGCGGCGCGGCGTTGCCTCAGAAGTTCGGAGCGCGTTTTTCGATCTGCAACAGGCTGACCGCGTGCTCGAATCCGAGACCAAAAATGTCCAGACCGCCGATGAAACTCTCGAGAGCGCCAAAGCCAATCTCGGGGCTGGATTAGGAACGCAACTCGACATCTTGCAAGCAGCATCCGATGTGACGCGGACACGGACCACGCGATTAAGCGCAATCTATTTGCACAACGTCGCGCTGGCGCGCCTGGCTCGCGCTTGCGCCGCGCGTCCGGAAACGTTCGATTTCGATCCGAAAATCAACCCGCTTCAGGCCGGGGCGAGTGAAGATCGTGCTAAAGCACACGTTTCTGATGTGGTGCAGCCGCCCGCAAAATTAAGCAAACAATGAAATCGCGATTTCTGTTTCTGGGGAGCACAGGCCGCCGGCCTGTAGTTCGCGACAGCTTGCCGCGAATCGGCTTCGCAAGCTCGAGCGTTCACGAGTTGCTCAAATGCGTTCGGCACAGCGGCCGAATGCGACAGGCTGGCAGCCTGTGCTCCCCAGAACGCAACGCGTTGAAACTTCTTTTTCTCATTCTCATCGTTTGGCGCGTTCCAACAACCGATGCAATTACGCTAGAAAGCGCCCTTCAGACCACGCTGGAAAAAAATCCCGCGATCCAACAGGCAAAGACGAACCTCGAACAAGCGGCCGGGCAAAGGCTCGTCCTTCGCTCCATCATGTGGCCCGATGCAAAATTGCGCGTGCCCGCAGGCGTGCAAGGCGGACATCGCGCGGGCGAAAGTGGAACGAAAGGGTTCGGCTTCGTGCACGGATCGTTCACTCAGGCTTTGTTCAACACTGCTATCCCGGCGTCGCGCCGGCGCGGCGACGTCGAGGTTCTCATCGCGCAGCAGCAACTAAACGTGGCGGTGGTGGAACAGCTTCACGCGGCCCGGCTCGCCTTTTATGCGGCGCTCTACAATCGCGCCCTGCAATCGATCCGCCAGGAGCAGCAGCGACGGCTGGACGAAAATGCCGTTAGTCAGAAACAACGTTATGAGGCGGGGTTAATCAATCGCAGCGCCTTTACCAGTGCGACGGTGCAAGCTCGCGAACTCGATTCACAAATCGAGGAGGCGCATCGCGCTTACGCCGAAGCGCGGGTGAAATTGGCCGAGGCGATGGGCCGCGAACTTGGACCGCAAGCGGTGCTGCCCGATGTGGAAGGCGAACTGCAATTTGCGCCGAAGGCTGTCGATATTGATTCGGAAACGGTCGCAGCGCTGGAGCGACGAGCTGATCTGAAGCTGGCTCGCCTGTTCGTTCGCGCGGCCGGGGAAGATCTGCACATTATCGAAGCAGGTTATTATCCGGCGGTCGATGCCAAGGTTTCAGGAGAGTATATTCCGGTCTCGGGAATTCATCGCGAAGATACCTCACGCCGGACCGAGGACATCTCTTCGCAAATCCGGGCGGGCGCCGTTTATACATGGCGCGTTATCGACAACGGCAAAGTGGCGGGTGCGGCGATGCAGCAGCGGGCAACGCGCGAGATGAACGAACTTACTTGCCGGAAGTTGGAAGCGAACGTGAGCCGCGAACTCTTGCGCATCTGCCACGATCTGGAGGCGACCGAGGCGCGGCAAAAGTCGTTCGCGGCTGCTTCCGCGGCCGCGGAGCAGAGTGCACTCGTCGTGGCGCAAAATCTGGCGGGCGGTCTCGCCTCGCAACTCGAATACCGGCTGACGCAAAACAGCTTTCTGGAAACCAAAAGCGGATTGCTCGACGCCACTTATCAGCACAATCTCGCCACCGCCGAATGGGACCGCGCCACTGGGCGCTATTTTCAATTTTCCGACGACACTGCGTCAAACGTGCATTAGTTCCAGCGGTTGAAGTTACCGGAATCAAAGAGAGTTTTGTGGGGCGGTGGGGCGCTGGTCGTGCTTCTTCTCGTGGTGGCCTATTACTTTGCGATGCCGGTAGCGGAGGTAGCCGCGGTGCGTCGCGGCACCGCCATGGCTGCGGTTTATGGGACGGTGCGAATCGAGCCCGCTTTTCTGGTGCACGTTCGGGCGCAGAACTCAGGCTTTATCACGTTGGCCGATCCTTTCGCCGCTGGCCGTGGGGCTATCGGCAAGAGCGTAGAGAAAGGCCAATTGCTAGCCACCATCGCTGACGAAACAACGGCACGACAATTGAAGCAGGCGCGTGCCGATCTCCAGTCGGCAACAGAGCGCGCCAAACTTCCGCTGCCTTCCTCCGAGTTGCTCAAAGCAGCCGAAGACAACCTGCAACGGCTCGAGAAAGTCGCTGCCTCAGGCAACGTCCCGGCCGTCGAATATGCGAGGGCGAAGAGCGAAGCGAATCGATTACGCAGCGCAGTGGAAACCGAGCGCATCGAACGCGACCAGAATCTTGAGACGCTCGACGCCACGTGCAAAAAACTCGAGGCGCAGATGAAGAACTCTGAAATTCGTTCACCCATCGACGGGCTTCTCACCAGCATCCAGACCATCGACGGCGAGCTGGTCGCGGGCGGCAATGAGCTTTTCACCGTCTCCTCGCGCAAGAATTACGTCCGCGGCGAAGTGAACGAAGAGGACGTGGGCGAAGTGAAGCCAGGGATGAAAGCGACGTTGCAGCTATATGCTTATCGGACGAAGGCCTTTACCGCCCGCGTCACCTCTATTCAGCCTGCGGCGGACCCGACCACCCAGCGCTACACCATTGTGCTCGAGCTGGAAAATGCGCCCGACAATTTGATGGCCGGGATGACCGGCGAAATGAACATCATCACCGGCACACATGAAAATGTTTTGCTCGTCCCGACCCGCGCGCTCCTGGTCGATCAAGCGTTGATGATCAAGCACGGCATAGTGCATTCGCGCACTGTCCAGGTCGGATATAAGACGCTCGATTTCGCCGAAGCGATGAGCGGCCTTTCGCTGGGTGATCACGTGGTCGTCTCTGATCAGGATAAGTTGCGACCGGGAGAGCCAGTCCGGCAACGAATGATCGACTTGCCCCGCGCAGCAAACAAACCGTGACCCCGTCGCTTTACATTGCCTTGCGCTTCTTCAGTCATCGCAAACGGGCCTTGCTCCTCAGCCTGAGCGGCGTCGTCTTCGGGGTCGCGATTTTCATTTGCACTCAGGCCCAGACCCAGGGATTTGCCCGCTATTTCATCGATTCGACCATCGGCAGCAACGGCGCGCTCGTCATCCGGTCCCGCTTTCGTCCGCGCTATGAGGCCCTCATGGTGGCGGCCAAAAGTTCAAGCTCAACCGCCAGCGCGCCGCATCGCCTCTACTTCGAGGGCATCACCGACGCGAACCAAATCATGCGGGTGAGCCGGCGATTCTCCAACGTCGTCTCCTGTTCGCCGGTTTTGCGCGGCACAGTTAGCGCGCGCGCCGGGTTTGAAAATGCCACGGTCGATCTTTTTGGAATTGATCCTGTTCTGCATGCGCAAACGACCGATCTTCTAAACGAATTGATTGCGGGCAGCTTCGATGATTTTCGAAACAACACCAGCTCGGTGATTGTCGGTTCCCGGCTGGCCGAGCAACTCAGTGTCGATATCGGCGACCCGGTGCAATTGCTCTCGCCCAGCGGCGAATACTGGCGGTTCACCGTCGCGGCCATCGCGCGCGCTGGCGTGGGGTCGATTGATTCGACTCGTATCTACACCCACGCCAGGATTGCCCAGACCCTGCTGCAAAGACCATTTGGCGCGTCGATGATCATTTACAAGCTGCGCGACCCCGACCGCGCGCCGGCTCTAGCCAATCATTTCGAAAGCCTGTTTCAGCACTCCGCCACCAGTTGGCAGGAACGCGAGGAGTCCACCTTGCAGCTCTTTCTGACGTTGCGGGTATCGGCCGCCGTCACCGTCTCGCTCATCATCCTGCTCGCCGGTTTCGGTATTTTTAACGTGCTCATCATGTCGGTCCTCTCCAAAGTGAAAGAGATCGCCATTTTGCGTTCGATGGGTTACCGGCGGCTCGACATTAGCGCGATTTTCTTGTGGCAGGGTGCACTCATTGCTGCGGGCGGTTCTCTGCTTGGCTGTCTGCTCGGCGCCTTAATGACCTGGGGAGTGTCGCATATTCCTATTCGGATTCGCGGTCTGCTCTATGCCAATCATTTTTTGGTGACATGGGATTGGAGACATTACGTGTTTGCCACGTTGCTCGCGATCCTGGCCGTGTTCATTGCCAGTTATGTCCCGGCGCGTCGCGCCGCTGAGTTGCCGCCGGTGGTCACGATTCGGGGCTCCAGATGAATTCGGAAACCTGCCTTAGTTGCGAAGGGGTCGAGCGTTATTTGGGCGAAGAGGAGGAGCGCGTGCACGCGCTCCGGGGCGTGTCGCTCGATGTCGAGCCGGGCAGTGTCCATGCGGTTGTTGGCCCGTCCGGCTGCGGCAAAAGCTCGTTGCTCTACATTCTTGGGCTGCTCGATCTGCCGGACGCCGGCAGCGTTTCAATCGAATCGGAGCCAGTGTCGCAGCTAAGCGATGACGAACTTGCGCATAAACGGAGCAAGTTTATCGGCTTCATTTTTCAATTCCATTTTCTGATGGAAGATTTCACTGCGCAGGAGAACGTGATGATTCCGATGCGCAAGCTTGGTCAACTTGCCGATAGCGAGATGCGCGAACGCGCTGCCGGCTTGCTGGAATCGGTTGGCTTGGGTGACAAACTGCGCAGACCCAGCCGTCATCTTTCGGGAGGCGAACAGCAGCGCGTGGCCATCGCGCGGGCGCTGGCGAACGATCCGCGCGTGATCCTGGCCGACGAACCGACCGGCAACCTCGATACGGCTAATTCGGAGCGCGCCTTTGAGCTACTGCAAAATATCGTGCAGCAAGGGGAGAAGGCATTGCTCCTCGCCACGCATAATCCTCTTATCGCTGAATCGTGCGATTGGATTCACGAGATGCAGGATGGCCGCATCATCGCCAGCCATCCCCGTCTATAGACCTAACTGTAGCGGAAGCTGTCAGCTTCCCAGAATATCGCGCTTCACCGAATCGTCCTTACCCTTCCCATCGCGGCGATTCCTTTATCTCGTTGACAGCGACCTCGCTCTCAAACACCGCACGGCCCAAAGTCGTAAACAACTATCTTTTCCTCTAGTTGAATTGGTTCTCAACAGGAAGACGAGCTTATGTCACGAGACGCTTCGCAGAGCCAAGTTGGTCGCGTTTCTCACTCGCTTCGCAGGTGATTTGTCAGCAAGAAATAAATCCACTGAGGTTGGCGAGGACGGCACTGGATGTGGGAGGCCCGCCGGCGTGGCCGAAGTCCTCTGTCGCGGCGAAGGCCCGTGTGCTGAAGCGTTCTGACGATAAGTGAAGACCGATCTGCTCTTTAGCGGACCGCGAGTCGCGAGAAGCTAGCTTGGTGACACGTTTTCTGAAATAGGTGGCACTCCGCGGTTGCCCTCTATTCGAAATGTCGCCGATAGTTGGCAGCGCGCGGCTCCGCCACTAATTTCGCGGGCGATGGCGAACATCCTGCCAATCTTAATCGCGGATGCGCCCGAGGCTTTGACCGAATTGTGCGGCGTCAACTTACTCGAACGTTTGCTCCGCATTTTGCAACGACTCGGATTTCGACGCGCGATTGTTTTTTCGACAACACCGGAAATCGTCGGGGCCGAGTTAGCGAAGCGTTCGTGGGCGCGCGAAAAAGTAATTGTCGATCTTGTCCCGCGCGCACATGGACCTTTGACTGCGCAACTGCTTTTGGAACAAATCCCGTCGGAGCGCGTCTTAATAGTACCGGCAAATATTTATTGCGACGCGCGCTTACTTGCCGCTCTCTGCGCGAAAGAGTCACCCGCCGCGCTGGTCGATTCCAATCCGCCGGAATTCGCGCGATCTTTGATCCGAAATCCGTGTGGGCCGGCATTGGTCATGAAAGATTTTCTTTCTGCGTTTCGGCCCACCACGTCGTTTTTTGAGGAACTCAAAGACAAGATCGACAACCGCAAGATCGATGTCGTCGACGTGGCGGAGCAGGATGATTACATCGTCAGCATGCGTCGGCGCGTGCGGCCGGTCTGTTTTCCGGCGCCGCCGGACCAGAACCGCCGCGTGGCTGAGCGTATCATTCTCGATTCCGCGCAAAATGGAACGCTCGACTTTCCGGCTTATCTCCACGCACCGATCGAAACGGGAATCATCTCACTTCTTTGTAAAACGCGAATCACGCCAAACCAAATTACGATTGCAGGTTTTATCATCGGATGCGGCACGACCGCGGCCCTTGCGCTTGGCCGCGTCGGGCTCGGGATCCTCGCTGCTCTCATATTTGGTATCGTCGATGGACTGGACGGAAAGCAGTCGCGCGTCAAAATCGAAATGACCGAGCGCGGCGACCGGGAACATTATCTCGATTATTTTATCGAGAATTCGTGGTGGACGGCGATCGCTTTTTATTTGTGGCGAACCGGCCAATTTCCGAACGTGTTCTATTTTTTCGCTTTGCTCATCGGGTCGCACTTATTGGATGAATTCGCGAAACGCCGGGCGAAGATGGCCAAAGGCCGCCTCCTCGATGACGTTACGCCGTTCGACCGTGCTTTCCGACTGATCGCGGCTCGAAGAAACGTTTACGTCTGGATGCTGGCGTGTGGTTTTTTGTTAGACGCTTTTCCGCAAAGTTACGCGATCGTCTGCGGATGGGCCGCCTTTAGTGCTGCCGTTCATCTCGTGCGTTCCATCTGGATTTGTGATAGCGCTGTGCGTCGCTTTGTCGGCATCCGGAGTTAAGGAACGACGAAACATCGATGGAATGCGCTTGGCACGCGCGACAATTTCCTTGCCGAGAACGCGAACCGGCTTTTCCACGAGAAGCGAAGCACTCACTGCGCAATAAACACCGCAACCCTCCTGGCACGACTTCTTGCGGTAATTCGCGTAGAGGTCGTCCAGCGTTACGTCCATGATGTCCTTATTCGTGTGCACCATGCTGCAAATCCAAAATTTTCCCTGCGCGGAGACGAAGAATAATTTGTAGCCGGCCATACATGTCCACTCGACGTGCTCGCCGCGGAGGAGACTGCGTTGGTAATTAAGGATGGCCTCGCTGGTGTGAATCTTTTCCCCGCGGTGTTTTCGTTCGATCATCGACTCGATGAAGCGTTCGAGTGCTTCACGCGGCCCGCGATCGACGCGAAACCGATGCAATGGGTCCGCATGCACGAGGCGAACTTCCGTTGGAATTCCGCGCGACAAACCGGTCTCGAGCACGGCCCGCGATTCGGGCAACGTATCGGCACAGATCACTCCGGTGATATGCAGGCTGATTTTTGAATCACGAAAATAATCGAGCTTGGGCAAAATCGTCTTGAATGATTTCTTTGTGATTGGACTCGGTGTCATCCGGTCAACGCTGATCTGCATGACCTGCAAGCCGGCATCTTCCAATTCTGCGAGAAGCTTACGAGTGAGGAGAAAACCGTTCGTTGTCAGGCTGGTGGCAAAGCCCAGTTCGCGGCAGTAGCGAACGAGTTCGACAATATTCGGATGCACAAGCGGCTCGCCGCCGACGAGAGCGATGCGCATGGTGCCAAGCTCACGAATTTTCCGTATCCATTTTTTCAAATCGTCGAGGCTCGGATGCGGCCGGCTGTTGTCGTACTCGGTGCAATAGGCACAATCGAGATTACAACGATCCGTCACGTAAAGACTGCATTGCAGCGGTTTGCGGTCGAGGAGGCGCTTGCCCGATTCCAAAATGTTATAGCCGGAAAATTCGCGGCCGATTTTGTCGAGAAGCTTCATGCGATAATAAAAGGGCATGCAGCCTACGACAACTTGCCCGCGAAGCAATCGCCGCTGGGAGATATCTCTTCATAACGCCCGCGACCTTCTTGGAGAGTTTCAACCACCGTCCGACAAACCGCCAGCCATAAGTCGAGCGTCGGCGATACCTGCTAGACGTCAGTTAACTTTCTCGTCCAAACGGACGAAGCAATATTAGCGCGACGAGTGCCACGGCGCCGCAGCACACGAAGCCAACGCGCACCGATCGACAATGAAGCCGGCGAGCGGTTTCGCGAAGAGTTCCGCGAAATCGTACACCGCGATCAGCAGTCCGATGACGAATGTGCCGACGCCCACCGCTTCCGCAGACGGCGGCAGATTCGTCGCGACGATATGCGCACCGAACGACGTCACAAAACCGCAGAGGGCGAGAATGAGCAGATACAAGTAAGACTTCATTTCACCGCACTCGTCGCTCTCATCCGAAGAGCAGCATTTGCAGCGAAATCAGCACCAGGAGAGCGGCCACAAAATCTCGGAAACGCTCAGCTGGCATCTTCTCGATGATGCGCTTTGCGGCCCAGGTGCCAAGAATCATGGCGAGATCGAGCGCTACCGCCAACACACACCTGTTCCAAGCGAATGTAGTGTTGATAGACGACCGACTTGACTCCGTGCATCACCACCGCCGTAACTAGCTGGCAAACCTAGCGCATCCGGTAAATCACGCCTTCGGCAGTGTATGTTACCGGCTGGTACCATTCCGCCAAAAGTTTGGCCAGAATTGGAAAGTTCTTGACTGGATACTGCGCGATTTTCGGGTCGGCTTGAACATCTACAATGTAGGTCGGCGGATGCCTGGCAAAATCTTGCTCGAGGGTGGTCCAGGCGCCGGGTAAGATCCGGCTGCGAGTATCGAAACCGGGGATCGGCCCACCGAAGACGTAACCCGTGAGCGGAAAGGTTGTGACGTAACGAGAGGCAGGACGTCGGTGAGCGTCCAGATAGATTTTCGGAGTTTGACCCCAGACGAAGATTCTATCGTCAGGGCTCGAATGCGTAGACAAATATCGTCCTGCCTCAGACGGCGCGCGTTGCCGAGCCAGTCCCGTCCAGTCTTCGATGGAAAAGCTAATGACCGTGAGAGCCAGCCACGCGTAGGTCACCGCAGGTCGTAGTAGCCAGCAGGGCGGCTGCGTCGTCCGGGACCAAAGTCGTGCGTAGTACGGTGCCGCGAGCAGTGCGAGCGGAGGGATCAATTGAACATAGTAATGAGCGTAAAAGCGTGCGCCCGCCGCGGCGCCGATTGCCGAGGCAGCAAGTAGCCCGAAAAGCGCTGTTCGTTCCGCCGTCCTTCCAGCCCAAATCTCACCCTTGTCCCGGCACGCCATTATCGCGCCGATTACCACAGGCAAACAGGCCCCGAGGAAACCCAGCGTATTCTCGATTCCCTTCTGCCAAAAAACATGCGGAACGTCATGATCGGCAATTGTCCAGTAGAACGCCTCATGGAGAATGCCTTGCTTCCAAAGAACAATCGTCACCAGACCGAGGGCTGCGAAAAATCCTACCGTAAGTATAGTTGCCTGAATGATCGAATTCGTTCGCGTCAAACTGCGGCTAGATCGATAGCTCGGGAGGAGTAGATAGATGCCGAGTGGGACTGCTGCTATCGCGGCTGGCTGTTTGAGCAGGAAGGCCGCGCCCAGGAGCGCACCTGCTGGGAAGAGTTCGGGTCGCAGTCGCGATGAACTGCGGCGGAGCGCGATTGCCCACGCCCAGATGATCGGGAGATTCATTAGCATCTCGCCGTCGAATGTCAGGTTCTTCCACGGCCCCCAGTGTTGGAAAACAGCGTAGAAGAACGCGGCAATCAAACCGGTATTGCGATCAAACAACTCGCGGCCGATCACATAGAGGCCGGCCATTGCGCATAGCGCCCACGCGAGTGCGATTATATGAAGCGCTTTCCAATTGAACTCGCCTGCTACTTTGAATATTGCGGCGTACGTCCAGAAGAGAAGTGGCGGCTTGCGCTCTATCGCGTCAACGTAAGGTCGCCCGCCGTCAACGATCTCGTTCGCCACCACGGAATACATTGCTTCACTGTCAATTGGCTGGGGATCCAAAAGAGACGGAAGGCGAATCGCGACCGTGAGGAGAATAATCCCAAGCACGTCGAAGCGAAATTGCCACGACCTATGAGTTGGCACACCCATCATTATGCAAATTAATTTCCGGGCTTGGTGCTCTTAAGAGAATCGTAAATACGCGTAACTTTTTCAAAAACATCATCAACTGTAATTGCTTGCATGCAAAGATTGTTGCGGCAGATCGATTGCCGGTTGTTGTAGGCGTTCACGCACGGGCTGCACGCGATGCCAGCCCAGACGGCGGTCGCGTTTGGCGATCGCGCGGCAAATAGCGCCGGTGTCTCCGGCCCGAACAAGGTGACGACGCGAATCGGCGTCATCGAGGCAAAATGAGCCGGGCCACTGTCATTCGTCACCAAAATCTCACTGCGCGTGTAAAGCACGAGCACTTGCCGCAGAGTCGTCTTTCCGGCGAGCGGGATGACGCGGCTTGAACCGACCTCGTCTGCAAGCTCGTTATTGGAAGCGGCCTCGGCCGGCGCACCGGTAAATCCAATAAACGAGTCCGGGTAACGTTCGAGCAGCCGGCGCGCAAGTTCGACATAACGCAGGGGCGGCCACCGTCTCAGCGGCAGCAAGTCGCTCGTGTTCGGGTTGAGCAGGATGAGTGGGGCAGAACCGATGCGAGGATTTTCGCGCTGTAGCAAGGCATCGATTTCAGCAACTTCGGACAGGGAGGGCCGAAATCTTGCCAGTGGCTGGTTTGCAGAAGGCGTAAAGTCGAACGTAGGGAGCACCGCCGGATCGCGGGTCAATGCTTCAACCATGGCTTCGAACATCTGACTTGTGTGGAGATGAGGATTGTATAAAAGCCGGTGCGTCATTAAGTCGCCGCGGTACGGTCCGTCGCCAAAAAAAGTATGAAAGC
>WNFT01005469.1_pt1 | contig 11124 bp, 13 predicted proteins | sample 5400191 | NCBI WGS metagenome assembly WNFT01 (sample SAMN13153359, study PRJNA577476) | soil metagenome | isolation source: 80 cm saprolite under Madrone tree | place: USA:California | collected 2016-06-14
TGACCTCGCTCCACGCGAACAACGCCGTGGCGACCATCCAGCGGCTCGAGAACCTGGGCACCGGGCGCGCCCTGATCGCCCAGTCGATCCACCTGGTGTTGGTGCAGCGCCTGGTCCGGAAGCTCTGCTCGGCCTGCCGCAAGCTGGAGGCACCCACGCCAGCCCTCCTCGAATCGCTGATCGCGCGAAAGATCGTCGACAAGGGCCAACAAGTCTTGCCCCGCGCGGTCGGCTGCGACGCGTGCGGCGGCAGCGGGTACGTCGGACGCGCGGCGGTGGTGGAGACGATGCAGATCACCGACGCAGTGCGCGATGCGATCGCGGCGGGGCGGCCGCTCGCCGAGGTCCATCAGATCGCGCGAGACGGCCGCGCTCTCGTGCCGTTCATCGACTACGCCCGGCATCTCCTCCACAAGCAGATCATCAGCCCCAGCGAAGTCCTCCTATCGCTGGCCGACTAGACCGGCGCCTCTGGTATCGTTCGCTGAGACGCCGCCGGGCTGCATGGCCCTGCGCCGCCACGCAGAAAGCGAGCCCGCCGGCGAGGCACTTCACGTGAAGCGAGAGACACGGGACGGCGCATTCTGCGCGTCGTGTGCTTTCTGATGGATCGGCGCGAGGGCCACGCACCCCGTCGGCTATCTGCGCGCGGCTTCCTGAGTCGGCGCAGCGCGCTCCGCGCCCCGCGTTGGTTTGACTGAGTGAGGGAAGGAGCACAAACCGCAAACGCTCTCGCGCGACACTCGCTCGCACAATCAGGTCGCGTCGCGCGGTGAGCCGGCGGCGCGCGGGTGGGGCGAGGCAAGTTCAAAAAACCGCTCCATCGGGAGCTGTTTGCGGGTCACGCCGGACGGCGCGCGGTTTTTGCATGTCCGCGGCCGCAGCCCCACCTGCGGGCCGGCGGCGTCAGCTCGTCGCAAACGGGTCGGAGCGAGCGACTACTTGACGCTGGGGCGGATGATGATGAGGGAGCTGTCGAAACCGGGGACGCTGCCGCTGATGATCAGGAGGTTGTTCTCGGGGACGACGTCGATGATGGTGAGGTTCTGCACGGTGCGGCGATCGACGCCCATGTGCCCCGGCATCCGCTTGCCCTTGAAGACGCGCCCGGGCGTCTTGCGCTGGCCGACGGCGCCCATGTGCCGGTGGTGCTCGTGGCTGGAGGCGGAGTCGCGGGCGGCGCCCTTCATGTGGTGGCGCTTCACGACGCCCGCGAAGCCGAACCCGCGGGTGGTGCCGGTCACGTCCACGCGGTCGCCCTTCTTGAAGAGCGCTACCGTCACCTGGGAGCCCACGGCGAAGTCGTTCAGCTCCTTCGCCTCGACACGGAACTCCTTGATGCCCTTGTGCGGCTTCTGGCCCTTCTTCTTGAACTGCCCAAGGTAGGGCTTTGTCTGGCGGCGCTCCGCCTTCTTCTCGTCCAGCTCCTGGTAGCCGAGCTGGAGCGCCGTGTAACCGTCGCGCTCCTGCGTCCGGTGGCCGAAGACCAGGTTTGGGGCAGCTTCCACCACGGTGACGGGGATGGAGGCCCCGTCCTCAGCGAACACCGTGGTCATGCCGACCTTCTTGCCGATGAGACCCTTCGACATCGCGTGCTCCTCGCGCTTCCTACCCGCGTGATTGCGGCGCAGCGTGCGCTGGGCAGAGGCTGCGGGCGGCGGGTCGAATCGCCCCGCCGCGCGGAGGGTTTGCGGAACCCCTGTTTGGGGGCCGCGGCTTCTAACACGCGGAAACGGGCGGATCAAGTTGGGTAAGAGCGTTCCCTTCCTGCCCCGCTGATCGACCGACCCTGCCGAGGGGACCGCTTGCTGGCACGCCGGCTGCTGGAGGCAGCGCCGGTGCCGGTGGGGGTCGTTGCCTGGGCCTCCGAGGGGTCGGGATGGCTGGGGCGGCGACGTGGGGGGCGGGGGTCTCGGCCCCGGGAATCCGGGGGGTGGAGCCGGCTGGCCGTCGGGGGTCGGCCAGCCGGCGCCGTTCGCTCGCGCTGCTGCTGGCGTTCGCCTGCGGAGCGAGCGCGTCGGGCGCCATCCTGGGCCTGTCGAAGCAGCCCGATCCCGGAGACCGTGCCGATCAGTTCGCGTTCACCGCCGCTGCCGCCGTGGAGCTGGCGCGGGTGGCGGAGGAGCGCGCGCGCAGTGCCCGGACGGAGCTGCGCGCGGCGACGTCGCGCCTCGAAGCCCTCTCGACCGTGGGCGCGGAGCAAGAGCTTTCCGACTACCAGGAAGCAGAGCGGATCGGCGTCCCGCGCCTGATGAAGGACTCGACGACCCTGTGGGGCGACGACCGCCGGCGGCTGATGGCGGCGCTGGTGCGGGAGTCGCGGCGGAACGGCCTGGATCCCGCCTTGGTTGCCGCGCTGATCCTGGTGGAGTCGCGCTTCGACCCGTTCGCGGTTTCCAGCGCCGGGGCCCGCGGCTTGATGCAGCTCATGCCGCCGACCGCCCAATGGCTGCTGGAGAAGGTCTCCGAGCCCGCCAAGATCCGGCCGGCGCAGCTCTTCAATCCGGTACTGAACATCGAGCTCGGCACGAGCTACCTCGCCCAGCTGATGAATCGATTCGACGGAGATCTCACGCGCGCGCTGATCGCCTACAACGCGGGTCCCAGCGTGGCCCGGGCGCTCCGCCGCGGAAGCAAGTCCTGGCGGCGCCTGGAGACGTATCCGAAGAACGTGCTGGCCGCCTACAAGTCACTGCTGACCCCGCCCGAGCAAGTCGCCGCCCGGTAGGCCGAAGCTCGGCGGCCGCTTCTGCGGTGTCCACCCTTACCTGTACAGGAGGCGTCATGGACAAGAAGAACCTCGAGGGCGGACTGGACAACATCAAGGGCAAGGTGAAGGAGAGCGTGGGCGGCGCGACCGGCGACCGGGAGCTCGAAGGCGAAGGCAAGCTCGACCAGGTCAAGGGCAAGGTCAAGGACGTCGCGGGCAATATCCGCGAAGGCATCAAGGAGAAGCTGGACGACCTCGACCGGCCCGACCGCGACGAGAAGTAACCGTTCAGGCCTCTGGCGGGAACACCAGCCAGAGACCTCCCTCGCGCTCCTCCAGCCTGCCGTCATGGGAGGCGAGGATCCTCGACGCGAGGGCAACTCCGAGGACGGCCCCGGCGGGGTCCCCGCTGGGCCGCTCCTCCGGATCGGGTGGAAAGATCGGGTGGGGCGGAGCCTCGGCACGGATGTGCAAGACCGGGGAGGAGCCGTCCATGCGCCCGGCGAGCGACAAGCGCGGCGTTTGCGAGGCGCGGGCCATGTGCTCGAGCGAGGCCCGCACCGCGCGGCGGAGCATGTCCGCATCGCCTAGCGTGCGAATGTCGCCGAGCTCCATCAGCCAGCCGTCGGTCGCGATGCCGTCCTTCTCCGCGACCGCGCGCATGGCGGGCTCGACCAGCTCCTTGAGGCTCACCCGCTCCCGCTTCAGCTCGTACCCGTGCTCCAGCAGCCGCTCGATGGTGAAGAAGTCGTCGATCAGACGCCGCATGCGCCGAAGCGCACGCAAGGACACGTCGATCATCTTCTCGGCGCGCTCGCCGGCGCGGTCCGCCGAATCCATCCGTTTGAGCAGGTCAGAGGACCAGAGGGCAGTGGCCAGCGGGTTCTTGAGCTCATGCGCAACGAAGCCCAGGTACTTCCCGCGCTTGCCCAGAGGAGGCATCGGGCCAGCGTAGACGCCGGCACGAGAGTGCGCAAGCGGACGGCTGCTCAAGAGTTACAGGTCTAGCGAGCGGGCAGGCATGAAGATCTTACCGTCTCTCCGACGTGCATCCTCGCTCAAAGCGTCAAGGGCCTTGGAAACGGCGCGTTAATCCGGCTGGCACTCCACTTGCTGAAGGCAACCGCAGCCGTTCGAATCCCGGAGGAACCATGCAACCGTCCGCCCTTCCGTCGAGCACAGGCTCGCTCGCCATGTATCTGGCGGAAATCAACAAGTATCCACTTCTCACCGTCGACGAGGAGCAGCGTCTCGCCAGGCTGTACGCCAGGAGCGGCGATCTCGATGCGGCCCACAAGCTGGTCACCTCGAACCTGCGCTTCGTAGTGAAGGTGGCCTACGAGTACCGCAGCTACGGGATCAAGATGGCCGACCTCATCCAGGAGGGAAACATCGGCCTGATGAAGGCGGTGCAGAAGTTCGACGCCGACAAGGGGATCCGCCTGATCTCCTACGCGGTGTGGTGGATCCGCGCCTTCATCCAGAACTACATCCTCAAGAGCTGGTCCCTGGTGAAGCTCGGGACCACCCAGGCGCAGCGGAAGCTCTTCTTCTCGCTGGCGCGCACCCGGCGCGAGCTGGAGAAGTTCGACGGCGCGACCGGCGACATGCAGAAGGCCAGCGAGGGCGCCATCGCCAAGAAGCTGCGGGTGAAGCCCGGCGAAGTCCTGGAGATGCAGCAGCGCATGGAAGGCCGCGACCTCTCCCTGGACGCGCCGATGGGCGAGGACGGCGGCTCCTCCCACGTCGACTTCGTGATGGACGGGGCCGACCTGCCGGACGCGGAGATCGCCGAGCAGGAAGAGCGCCACATCGTGCAGGAGCGCGTGCTCGAGGCGCTGAGCCGCCTGGACCCGCGCGAGCGCTACATCATCGAGCAGCGGATCATGAACGACAAGCCCATGACGCTGAAGGAGCTGGGCGAGCACTTCGGCTTCTCGCGCGAGCGCGCGCGGCAGCTGGAGATCCGCGCCAAGGCGAAGCTGGAGGCCGAGCTTGGCGAGCTGATGGAGGAGCTGTTCCCGGACGAGGAGCGCATGGCGGTGGCCGAGACGGCGTAGTCATTTCTTCGCTCGAGGGAAAGCGCCCTTCCCCGCGTAGCGCGCGGACAGTCCCAGCTCCTCCTCGATGCGCAGGAGCTGGTTGTACTTGGCGGTGCGGTCGCTGCGGCTGGCCGAGCCGGTCTTGATCATTCCGCAATCGCAGGCCACTGCCAGGTCGGCGATGAAGGAATCCTCGGTCTCTCCCGAGCGATGGCTCATGATCGTGCGGTAGTTGCTGAAGTGCGCCAGCCGCACGCAGTCCAGCGTCTCGGTGAGCGAGCCGATCTGGTTGACCTTGATCAGCACGGCATTGGCGATGCCCTGCGCGATCCCGCGCTGCAGCCGCTCGGTATTGGTGACGAAGAGATCGTCGCCCACCAGCTGCACGTTCGCGCCCAGACGGTCGGTGAGGAGCTTCCAGCCCTCCCAGTCGTCCTCGGCATATCCGTCCTCGATGGACACGATGGGAAAGTCCTTCGCCCAGGATGCGTAAAGTTCTGCCAGCTGGGCGCGGTCCAGCGTCTTGCCCTCCCCTTCGAGCACGTACTTGCCGCCCTGGTAGAACTCGCTCGCGGCGCAGTCGAGGGCGAGGACCAGGTCGGGGCCGAGCTTGTAGCCCGCCTTGCCGATCGCTTCCGCGATCAGCTCCAGGGCCTGGCGGTTCGATTCCAGGCTGGGCGCGAAGCCGCCCTCGTCCCCGACGCCGGTGGAATACCCGCGCGCCTTGAGAACGCCCTTGAGCGCATGGAACACCTCCGCGCCCATGCGCAGCGCCTCGGCGAACGTCGGCGCGCCCCAGGGGACGACCATGAATTCCTGGATGTCGACGTTGGAATCGGCGTGCGCGCCGCCGTTGAGGATGTTCATCAGGGGGACCGGCAGCGTTCGCGCGTTCACGCCGCCCAGGTACCGGTAGAGCGGAGCGCCGGAGCTGAGGGCCGCCGCGCGCGCGGCCGCCAGCGACACGCCCAGGATCGAGTTGGCCCCGAGGGACTTCTTGTTGGGCGTGCCGTCCAGCTCGATCATCAGCCGGTCCAGGGCTTCCTGATCGGCCGCATCCATGCCCACCAGCCGGGGGGCGATCTTGCTGCGGACGTTCTCGACCGCCGTGCGGACCCCTTTGCCGCCGTATCGGCCCTTGTCTCCGTCGCGCAACTCGTGCGCCTCGTGCGCGCCGGTGCTGGCGCCGGAGGGGACGGCCGCCCGGCCGACGCTCCCGGAGGCGACGGCCACCTCGCACTCCAGCGTCGGGTTGCCACGGCTGTCGAGGATCTCCCTGGCATGCACGTCCACGATTTCAGTCATGGCGCGGCCGTAGCACGGCACGCACTCCCGGGCAACGGGCGGGTGTGGGCGCGCGCCCTCCAGGCGGTCCGATGTGCTAGAAGCGCGCCCTCACAGGGAGGGCATCATGGGCCTGCTCGAGGGAAAGGTCGCGATCATCACCGGGTCCGGGGGCGGTATCGGCCGCGAGCACGCGCTGCTCTTCGCGCGCGAGGGCGCGAAGGTGGTGGTGAACGATCTCGGCAGCGATCGACACGGCGGCGGCAAGGGCGCCGAGATGGCGGACAAGGTCGTCTCCGAGATCAAGGCAGCCGGCGGCGACGCGGTCGCGAACTACGACAGCGTGGCGACGCGGGAGGGCGCGGACGGCCTGATCTGGAGCGCCCTGAACAAGTTCGGCAAGCTCGACGTGGTCGTGAACAACGCCGGGATCCTCCGCGACAAGACGCTGCTCAACATGGGCGAGCAGGATTTCGACCTGGTGATCGATGTCCACCTGCGGGGCACCTTCCTGGTCACGCAGGCGGCCGGGCGCGTGTTCAAGGTGCAGGCGAAGGGCGGGCGCATCGTCAACACGACCTCGCTCTCCGGACTGCTGGGGAATTTCGGGCAAGGGAACTACGCGGCGGCGAAGGGCGGCATCTACTCGCTCACGCGCACGGCCGCGTTGGAGTTCCAGCGGATGGGCGTGACGGTGAACGCGATTGCGCCGGTCGCGCTGACCCGGATGACGCAAGATCTGGCGATGTTCAAGGGCCTCACGCCGGAGCAGATCGGACCGCAGTACGTCGCGCCGGTGGCCGCCTTCCTGGCGAGCGATCTGGCCGCGGACATCACCGGCACCGTCGTGGGCGTACAGGGGGCGAAGGTATTTCTGTACAAGATGGTCGAGACCCAGGGCGCTACCCGCGAGGGCGGGCCTTGGAGCCCGGCGGAGATCAAGGAGCGCTGGGCGGAGATCTCGCGCTGATTCCGCGCGGGCGAGACGTCCGAAGCAACGAGGGCTCCCTGGACGGGAGCCCTCGTGAATGCCCAGCCTCAGTCCGACCGGGCGGACCCGCCACTAGGCGGGGATACCTCTAAGCAGGCACTGAGTAGTCAATGATGATCACGCCGCGCTCGGGCTGCTCGTCGTCCTCGCGGCCGTCGTTTTGCCGCTGGGGACGGGGCTCTGGAAGCGGCAGCTCGATCCGCGGCCGCTGGCCATCCTGCTCCCGCTCGCGCTTCTTGATCTCTTCGATGATGAAAGCGTCGAGCATGGAGCACCTCCGGGGTCAACTACTGGATCGATGCAGTCCTGACACCATCGTTTCACGCCCCCGCGCTTTCCCCCCGCCCTGTTCCCCGCCTCCCCGAGCGACCGTCCGGGCCCTCCAAGACTTGTAACAATCCACCCTGTCTCGGTCAACATACCCACTGTAGGGGACGTGCGCCTCAACGCGTCGTTTCACGGACGCTCTCGGCGCGGGTCTTGAAATTGGCGAGCATGTTGGGCAGGCCCCGCTCCGCCAGCGCCTTCTCGAGCGCCCCGGAAACCATGGGACCCAGATCGATCTCGATCTCGTAGGTCGCGCGCGTTCCCCCGCTCTGGGTCCGCTCGATCGTCCAAGCGCCCTCGTTCGCCCGCATGAACTCCCCGCCGCGGACCAGGGTCCATTCGATCCGTTCGAGCGAGCGCGTGACGTGGCGGAGGGTGAAATCGAACACCCGGAGCTTTACGTCCAGCCAGTAGGTGACCTCTACGGCGTCGCCCTGCGGCATTCCGACGCGCACAGCCTTCACTTCCGGCACGAATTCGGGATAGCGGGCGTAGTCCTGCACCACGCCATGGAATACGTCCGGCGTCACGTCGACCTCGATCGACCGGCTCACGCGCGCCATGTGCCCGAGTGATCGCACGATTCCCACTGCCCTCCAAGGCCAGTTTGACGCACTGCGCCCGCTTCTGCCATCGATTCAGACGAGGGTCCTGGCGGGAGATCGAGCCTACGCGAAGTTCGGCTTGTGCTCGAACGTATGTCGGGACTGGATGTAGCGAATGGTATGGCTCTTCGAGCGCATCACCACCGAGTGGGTTTCCGCGCCACCCTTGAAGAACCGGACCCCCCGCAGGAAGTCGCCGGAGGTCACCCCGGTCGCCGCGAAGATGACGTGCCCCTGGGCCATCTCCTCCACCTCGAAGACCTTCTTCACGTCCTTGATGCCCATCTTCTGCGCGCGCTCGATCTCCTTCTCGTTCCGCGGGGCGAGCCGCCCCTGCATGTCGCCGCCCATGCATCGGATGGCCGCCGCGGCGATCACGCCCTCGGGAGCGCCGCCGATGCCCATCAGCACGTCGACGCCCGTCTCCGGAAAACAGGTGGCGATGGCCGCGCTCACGTCGCCGTCGCCGATCAGCTTGATGCGCGCCCCGGTCCCGCGGACCTCGGCGATGAGCTTCTCGTGGCGCGGGCGGTTGAGGATGATCACGGTCAGGTCGTCTACGTAGACACCCTTGCGGTCTGCGATGGCGCGCAGGTTCTGCGACGGTCCCTTGGTCAGGTCGATGGCGCCCTTGGCCGACGGGCCCACCGCGATCTTGTCCATGTAGGTGTCGGGCGCGTTGAGGAGATTTCCCTTTTCCGCCATGGCGATGACGCTGAGCGCGTTCGGACCGCCGGTGGCGGTGATGGTCGTTCCTTCCAGCGGATCGAGCGCGATGTCCACTTCCGGATCCTCGGCTCCGCCCCGCCCCACCTTCTCTCCGATGAAGAGCATGGGCGCCTCGTCCCGCTCGCCCTCCCCGATGACGATGGTGCCGCGGATGTGCAGGTCGTTGAAGGCCTTGCGCATCGCGTCCACCGCGGCCTGATCGGCGAGCTTTTCGTCCCCGCGGCCCATCACGCGCGCGGAAGCCATCGCGGCGGCCTCGGTGAGCCGCACCGCCTCAAGCCCGATGTTCCTATCCATTCCTTTCCTCCCGCAATGCGCGCGGCTCGACGCGGCCGGCAGCATCCAGCTTTTCGAGCAGCCAGTCCGGGGCGCGGGTCGGCTTCAGCTCCGGGCCCACGCAGACGTGCACCGTATGCCCGAGGGCAAGGACCGCGTCGTCGGCCTGGCGGTGCACCTTGTAGTCGAATCGGACCTTCACCCGCGTGCGGGTGTGGGACAGGTGCACCACCAGCACGTCGTCGTAGCGGGCCGACTTGAGGTACTGCACCGACGCCTCGAGCACCGGCAGCAGGATCCCGCGGCGCTCGATCTCGCCGTAGGAGAGGCCGAGATTGCGGATGAAGTGGCCGCGCGCCCCTTCGAAGAAGCGCAGGTAGTTGGCGTAATAGACGACGCCCATCTGGTCGGTGTCGCCGTAGATGACGCGGACGGTGTAGGGCTCCACCCCGGGTCGTCTATCACTGCGCGATGCGATAGGCGACCAGCTGCAGGCGGGTTTGTTCCTGTTGCCGACCCTGCGGATCGAGGGTGCTGGTGACGAGCTGCACGAGCCCGACCTTGGGCGCGTACGTCCACTCGGTGACGAACCTTCCGCCCTTCTTGAGCGGCTGCTCGTTGCGCACCACGGCACAGCGCGTGAACGTGCCTGCCTCGGTGACGGCGCTCGCGTTCACGTCGACCACCTCGAACCGCTGCACGACCACGTTCTCGACCGCGCTCCACTTCGCGCCGACGGCCAGGGGGGTGCGCAGCAGGTACCGGTCGGCATCGCGCACGCCGTCCTTCTCGTACCGGAGCCGGCCGCGGTGATCGTCGATGTACCAGGGCCCGTCCCGGCCGATGATCCGGATGGTCTCCTGCTTGTCCGATCCGCGGAAGGCGTAAGTCCAGGAGTTGCCTACCGCCAGCGGATAGTAGCGCGTGGCGTCCTCCCCGGGCGCGCCATCCGCGGGCTGCGGGCCGCTCTTGCACGCGCACAGCAGCAGGACCAGCCCTGCGAGCTTTCTCACGGGCGGGCGCGCCTCCGCTGGGAGAGGCGGGCGGCCTCCTCCTTCTTCCTGCGAATCAGGTCTTCGTAGGCGCCCTTGGCCGCCCGCCGGGTCTCCTCGTCGGGGGCGCCGCTCTCGAGCGTGAAGAGGAACGCCTCGGCCTCGGGCCCGCCCAGGCTGGCGATCGCGTACAGGATGGGGCCCACGTCTTCGACGCGGCGGTGCCGGGTCATGTCGATGAGCGGCGTGACCGCCTGGCGATCCCCGATGGCGATCAAGGCGCCCGCGGCCCGGCGCGAAACTTCCGGATTGGGATCCTGCAGCCGAGCGATCAGCTGGGGGACGGCAGCCGGGCTGCGCCGATCGGCCAGCACGCGGATGGCGTAGTCGCGCACCCGGGGATCGGCCGCGGTCAGGTCCTTGAGCAGCGCCTGGTCGCTCTTGTGCCGGGCGTCGAGTTGGGAGCTGAGCGCCGACACGGCGTCGCGCAGCGCGGCGTCGAGAGCGGCGTCGAAGGCAGCGTGCCGGGCGGCGGGATCGAGGCTGTCGTCCGCGTTGGTCGGCCTGCGCGCGGCGCCCTCGGCCACCAGGCGCTCGATCTCGCCCTGCGGGCCCGTCGAGGTCATCTCCAGCGTGACCGCCACGTCCGCGACCTCGTGCTCGACCAGGGGCCTCGCCGGATCGAACGCCGAGGGCGGGGCCAGCGTGCGCTGCGCCCGGTCGATCTCGAGCTGAATCCGCACCGGCCCGCCCTCGCGGACGGTGAAGCGTCCCGTCTCCTCGAGCGCCGAACGCACTTCCTTGCGCAGGTTCTCCGAGGATTCGCCGATCTCCGGTTTTCCCAGCAAGGCCGCCTCGCTCACCGCGATGTTGCCCACCACCAGGCCGCGGCTCAACGGCGACGGCCGGCAGGCGGCAGCCGCGAGCGCGAAGGCAGCAAGGCTTTTCCCGGGAGTCATCGGCGGGATCCTGGGCCCGATGCTAAGGGCGCGCAGCCCGGCGGTCAAAAGCTGTCCGGCTTCGGGTCCTGTGGCGGCTCCCCAGGCTCCTCGGCGCTCTCGCCCGGGTCGGCCGGCGGGAACTCCTCGCGCGATGTGGTCTGGGCAACCACCGTGGGGCCCGGCGGCGGAGCGAACTTCATCGTGCCGGCGGGCTGGCCCCAGGCCTG
>WNFT01012386.1_pt1 | contig 11124 bp, 6 predicted proteins | sample 5400191 | NCBI WGS metagenome assembly WNFT01 (sample SAMN13153359, study PRJNA577476) | soil metagenome | isolation source: 80 cm saprolite under Madrone tree | place: USA:California | collected 2016-06-14
GCGCATCAGCCGTCCAACCCAATCGTTCATCGCGCTGCGGGCAATCTGTGGGCACACCAACGAAATTCGAGCGCTGTCCCCAAAGGATGTTGCTCCAGAGTTGATTCACCATCGCGCTTCCGGTGCGCAGTTGCATGGTGAAAGGAGCGTCGGTGTGAAACGCGGCTGCCTTCACCGCGTCTATCGTTGGCTTCCCGGGAAAGCCCGTGACTTCCGCATAGCGAAATCCATGAAATGTGAAGGAAGGCTGGTACTCTTCGACCCCTTTTCCGGCGGTGATGTACTGGTCCGTGGCTTTTGCCGTACGCAGGTTGTCCACGTACAGTGTTCCATCCGGGTTCAGAACTTCGGCGAATCGCAGCCGTATGTCCGTGCCCGGAGGTCCCTCCACGCGCAATCGCGGCACACCGCTGAGGTTCTGGCCAAAATCAAAAACGAAGACGCCGGGCTTCGGGTTGGTGATTGCTTTGGCCGTTAGGATTGTCTCCTGGCGGATAGGCTGAAAGTATTGCGAATCGACTGCCGGCTCTAGCGGATGGATTTGTCGCGCTGCTTCCCAGTGTGAATCGTCGAACTCGGCAGCATCCCAGCCGGGTTGCACGCGCCGCGCATCGTAGGTTTCGCCATCGTAAATTTCGGCGCGCAGGATTGGCGAGACGTCCACTTTCCAGGACTCGTCGCTCACCACCCATTCGACGGATCCATCCGTGTGCTCGATTCGCAATTGCGCCTTCAGGGCCGGCGGCGTATCCCCATAGTTGTATCCCTGCCCGAACCACATCAGCGGAGTGGTGTACCAGCCTGGCCCGAGGAAAGCGGCAATCGCATTCTTCCCTGCCCTTATGTCGGCTGTGATGTCGTACACCTGATAGGCGACGTGTTGCCGGAAATCCATCCAGCCGGGAGCAAGAATTTGATCGCCCACCGGCTTTCCATTGATATGAAATTTGTATGCGCCCAGAGCAGTCGCGTAGAGACGCGCCGATTTTACCGGCTTGTCTGCTTGAAAACTTTGACGCAAGATTCCGACCGGCCCGGTGTCCCACGGCTTTCCCAGCTTTGTAAGGCTGAAATTTGACGCCGACGGGACGAACACTTCTGCGTCCGTCCAGGATGTGTCTTCGTACTGCGGTGAAAACCATTCGCCTGTCGCGTTTAATGCAGACTTCCAGTCCTTCTCTCCCGTGGCGAATACTTCCACGGAACCGTCCGCCATCGCGATGTATAGCGTGGCGCTCATGGGCGTCTGACTTTTCTCCGATGGAACTCTCTGGTTCTTCGGAGCATATTGCGTCACTTCAATGGCCAACAAATTTTTTCCGGATTGGATTTCCGCAGCAATGGTTTTGCGTTTGTAAGGGATCCACGGCATTTGACCCCAGGGTGGCAGTGGGTCCGCCTTCAGGATTTGCTTTCCGTTCAACCAGGCAGCAGCCGTGTCCTGCCCGGTCACGAAAAGATCCGCGCTCTTCACGGTCTTGGAAACGTCAAACGCAAACCTGAATTCATGATGTGTATCGCCAGAACCTTGGAAGTTTTCCACCTTTGGATTGGTAATCCAGGCCGCGTCAGCCTCGCGAACGCGCCGATCTTCCTGCTCCTCCGCTCCAATCCACTTGGCACGCCACTCTTTCGCATCCAGCAATCCTGTCTCCCACCAAGTTGCGTCGCTTGGTAGATAAGGTTTCCCTTCCTTGTCCCAAACCTTTACGCGCCAAAAGTAACGCCTCTCCGGCGCCGAGGCCGGACCTACGTAGTTCACCCCTGCCGATTGATCGGATTCGATTCGGCCGCTGTCCCAAACATCAGGCTTCCCTGCAACGAGAAGCGCGGCGCTCGAAGCGACTTGGATTTCGTAAGCTGTCTGCCGCGCCCCAAACCGCAAATCCTGTAGTTGCCAGGAGAGCATAGGTGCTCTCGAATCGATTCCCAGTGGATTCACCAACGAATCGCATTTGAGCCGCACCGGTTTTAAAGAGAGTGCCTGCGGGTATCCCACTTGCGGCGACCGATCAGGCGACTGCGCGGATCCCAGTTGCGGCAACAATGCAGCGAGAGAAAAAAGAAAGGTAGGGCGCAGGAGGGACCAGAAAACTTTTATTGCCGACGGATTCTGATTCAAGGCAACTCTCCTCTATACTCGTTTCATTGCCTTCTCTGAAATGCGCTTCTTAGGCGTACGATGCCGTTGCCCCAACGTGTCTGTCCCGGCGCTCGCGCGTTACTCGCTCCAGGTAACCGCTGCCTCGAAAGGCCTCCAGCGGATCCTCGGGCAATCCCTTGGATTTCCGCCAATCGGCGACGATGGGCCGCACATCCAGCCAGAACGCGCTCCGCAGGCATTCTTCCGCATCCACAATAGAACAGTTTTGCTGCAGCCCGCGCAACCTGGCGTGATCTACCGTGGCCGCCTTCGCGTACAGCTCTTGCGCTGTGCAAACGGTCTGGATCATTGCTTCGATCTTCCCTTTCAGATTGTGGCTCTGGTCCACCATGAACGCGATATCGGTCGTCGCATTACTTTCCGATTGGAACGCAAGAATCTCGTGGAAGATGCGGAACACCTGATAAGGATCGATGGAGCCAAGAGTGAGATCATCGTCCGCGTAGCGCCGGTCGTTGAAATGAAATCCACCAATCATTTTGTGATGGAGGAGCCAGGCGACGATTTGCTCGATGTTCTGTGCCTGATAGTGATGCCCGGTATCCACGAGTACGAGCGCCTGCGGGCCCGCGGCTTTGGCCAGGAGAAAGGCCATGCCCCAATCCGCGATGTCGGTATGGTAAAACGCGGGCTCAAAGGGCTTATATTCGATTAGCAGCCGCTGGCCAGGCCGGAGCTCTTCGTGTACTTTTCTCAATCCTTCTTCAAAATAGCCAATACGCTTTCGAATGCTCTGAGTCCCCGGATAATTCGAACCGTCTGCGAACCACGGCGTGATATCCCTGCAACCCAGCGCATCCGCGATGGCGACGCAATCGAGAATGTGGTCCAGGGCTTTCCGTCGAATCGATGTGTCGGGGTTCCCCAGCGATCCATATTTATAATCCTGGTCTTGAAACACATTCGGATTGATCGAACCAGGTTTGATTCCGTGCTTCTTGGCAAGGTCTCTTACTTTGCTAGCGTCCTTCACTCCTCCGGGGAGGTCCCACTGAACGTGCAAAGCAAGAGTGGGGCAGGCGCCCGTCAGTGCGTGTACCTGCGCAGCATCACTGAATTTTTCTTCGATGGTGCTCGCGGCAGCGAGCTGGATGAACTTGCCGAATCGCGTGCCGGTATTCGCGAAGCCCCACGAGGGGAGCTCTATCCGGAGGTTATCGAGCGCCTTCCAAACCACCTCGGCTTGTTTAGTTTTCATGGTGACCTCAACGCTGCGTGCGAACTAATCGCTTGGCTATTGAACATTTCTCAGACCGCTCTTCGATGCTGCGCTTCTTCAAACGACGGCGCCGCTAATTCCTCGGCCCACTGCGCCACCGCGGAGGCGGCCACTCCTGCTGTGTCATTCCAACTTCCCTGCAGGGCCGCCATCTGTATGGCAAAATTGCCCAGCGTGGTGGACTCGGTCGACCCAAGAATCACCTCCAGCCCTGTCCGCTCCGCCGTTAGGCGATTTAATAAGGAGTTCTTGCTCCCTCCGCCCACAATGAAGAGCCGCTTCAGCTTCTTGCCGGTTCTCTGCTGAAAATACCGGGCGACCCGCGCGCCGTAGTTGCGCATTTATCTTCCCGAGCATGCCACCCGGCAGCGCCAATGGGGGATCATCAACATCGATCAAATGGTTGGGAGCAGGAAGCACCTCGCACTCCTGCACCAACTCGCTCAACGATACCGCCGTCCCTCGCTCTTCCCACTCATCAATGCATTGGCGTAGAAGCCACATGCCGTTCACATTTTTCAAAAAGCAGATGGATCTGTCCACGCCTCCAAGATTTGTAAAATTCATTCGCTGGGCCTCATCGCTCACGCAAGGAGTTGCGAGAACTGTTCCGACGAGCGACCAAGTGCCGGAGCTGATGAATGCCCAATCATCGCCGCTGGCAGGAATCGCCGCAATGGCTGATGCGGTGTCATGGCAAGCTGGAACAATCAGTTTGGTGTCGCGAAAAGCGGAGAGGTTGCCGAGCTCTCCTCCGATACATCCAACGACTGTTCCTGTGGGCACAATCCGCGGCGCGCTCGAAATATCCAAACCCAGCCTTTGAAATATTTCCGCGCACCATTCTTGCGTGCCCAATCGCATTAGCTGCGTATGCGTGGCATTTGTGTATTCCGCGACGCGACGCCCGCCCAGCCGATAGGTCACGTACTCAGGCAGGTTGAGCCACGCTGTGCTGGGATTCTTCCCCGCCAGTTTATCCGCGTAGAGTTGATAAAGCGTGTTCAAGCTGAGCAACTGAATGCCGGTCAAGGAATAGAGCCGCGATGGAGAAATAATCCGATGGACTTTCTTTTCGGCTTCTTGCGTTCTTGCATCCCGGTAGCAGAAGGGATCCGCGACGGCATCCCCATTCTCATCCAGGCGAACATAGTCGACCGCCCATCCATCCACGCCAACTGCCGCGATTCCTTCGGGCGCCACTTCCGCGCTCAATCTCAGGCCGTGCTTGATTCCATCAAGAATCCGGCCGATATTCCAGCGGAGGCCTTCCTGCATGGCAATCGGGCCATTGGGGAAGCGATGCATCACGTTAAACTTCGGATGACTTTTTTTCCACCTCAAGAGCGACACACGGCAACTCTGTGCGCCCAAATCCACGGCAACGAGAGCTGCTCCTTTCGCCGACGATTCCATCGTGTTAGCTCTCGCCCCCCGGCGCCACTCAGGTCCTGACTTTCATTGAACCGCGGCTTATCTGAGGAATGCTTCCGTGAGACCGCCATCCACGGGAATCAGATGACCTGTCGTGCAGCGGGACTCCGGCCCCGCCAGGAACAGAATTGCCGCGGCGCAATCTTCCGGGTCAATGGGCTGACGGGTCAGCGTCCGCTTGCCGTAAAATTCCGCCAGCAGCCCGCGCAGATGTTCATCCGTCGCCTGGGGGTCAAACTTGATTTCATATTTCGTGAGCGATGCAATCACGCGGTCGCGCGGAAACATCGTTGAGCCCTTTACCACCGTAGCGGGACTGATTCCGTTCACTCTTATTTTTGGCGCAAGCGAAATGGCCAGTTCGCGCACAAGATGGCTGAGTGCCGCCTTGCTCACGTCATAGGCTTCGCTGCCGCGTTTAGGCACCACGGCATTCGCGGAACTTGTCAACACAATGCTCGCCTCCAGATTTTGCTCGCGCAGAATGTGAGCAAGCTCGTCCGCTAAGCGATAGTTGGCAGTGACGTTGATGTCCAGAGTGGCGCTCCATTGCCCATCGTGAATTATGCCGTCCGGCGATGACGGAAATATAGCGGCGGTATTGATCAGAATGTCGATGCCACCGTACACGGCAATCACTTCCCGAAAGGCCTTGTGGATCGCTTCACGCTCGCGGATATCGATCGACACGGCGGCGGCGGCTTCTTTGCCCGCAAACTTTTGCGCTTCCATTGTCGTTTTCTTCGCCGCGTCCATATCGCGGTCCGCCACGACTACATGCGCGCCTCGTTGCGCAGCCTTCAAAGCGGTTGCCTGGCCCACTCCATTGCTGCCTCCAACCACTATGACTACGCGCCTGCTAAGTTCCTTCTCTGGTGGCTGGCGCTGGATTTTTGCTTCTTCCAACTTCCAATACTCGATTCGAAACGCTTCCGATGGCGGCAAGGCAACATAGTTTTCGTGAACGGTAAAGGCCTCCGTTTTTGCCGCAGGTCCAGCCTGTGGCAAGACTTCGGGAGACTTCCCAGAACCAAAAGCCGTCGCGCCTTCCATGACGTGAATTGCATTGGTATAGAACTCTCCGGTGATTCGCGCTTCTGTTTTGTTTTTGCCAAAACTGAACATGCCGATGCCGGGAATCAACACAACGGTAGGATTGGCGTCGCGCATTTTGGGAGAATCGGGCACCGCGAACGAGTCGTAATACTGCTTGTACTCTCCCCGGTAGATCTTCAGAGCAGCATCGAACTTCTCGCGGAGACCGCTCAGTTTACTCGACGGTTCCCAGCCCACGAAAAGCGGCCGAATTTTCGTGCGCACGAAATGATCGGGACAGCTTGTCCCCAGGTACGCCAACTTTTGTGCATCACGTGAATTGACAAAACGCAGGACCTCCGCCCTGCTGCTGAAACTTCCGATCATGCGCTGGTGCGCGGAAACGCGGCCGCGAATAAATGGGAAAATATCAATCGCCAGTTCTTGCTGATTTTCAAGCGTCGCCGAGAGGGCGCCACCGAACAGAGTACTTCCCTTTTCTTCCACATGTTTCGAAACGAACTGACCCAACTGATCGACAATGGTTAGCGTATTCGAATAGCACTCCCGCTGAGTCTCGCCCCAGGTAAACAAGCCATGCCCGCCCAGAACAACTCCGTCGGAGCCCTTGCTGGAACTAACCGCCTGACGCAACATCATCGCCAGTTCAAATCCTGGCCGCTGCCACGGCAACCAGATTAATCTGTGCTCGAAGAAACGATTGAACTCCTCCATTTTCTCGCGCCCGTTTGCCGCTGCGGCTAAAGCGATTCCCCAGTCCGGATGGAGGTGATCGACATGAGCAAAGGGAAGAAAACCGTGCAGCGGGGTATCAATCGAAGTTGCTACCGTGTTGTTCCCAAACGCGCATAGTGGGTACATCTCCACCATCTCGTCTTCGAATTCCACGCCGCGATATCGCTGCGCGGCGGAATGCAACTTGTCGAGATACAAATTCGCGAAGCCTTTTCGTTGAATGCTTCCGAGATCTCCACCGCTCCCTTTAATCCACAAGACCGTTGCTTTGCTCCCATCGAGCGGGTCCAATTGCTGGATTTTGGAGCTGGTGTTTCCACCACCAAAATTCGTAATGCGCAAATCCGCTCCCAGCAGGTTGGACCGGTAGCGCAGAAGTTCCGCATCGTCGAGGCTCTTGGCAATCCGATCGTCCCAGCGATCTTCGAGGAATTGGAGTTTCTCTTTGGTTTTCATACAAAAAACTTTCGCCAGTTTCCAAGGAATCGAGTGGGTCGATCATTTCACAGACAAGATCGCCGCAGCGTCCTCGACGATACGCTTACACGATTGAGACTGCAATATTGACAGCGCCTCCTTCTGGCACTACAGTCGCGAGTTCCCGTGCCTTCGCATTCGTTTTCTGGCTTTCTCCGGGAGTCACATTTCTTTTCTGACTGCTTCAAGACGAAAGAGGACCTTTTGCTCGCGCCAAATCCCCCCGTGGGCGTGTTCTTACACTGGCTGGGAGGCTTGGCGTCTGCAAGTTTTTACGTTCCCTACCGCCGGGTGAAGAGCTGGTCTTGGGAAACATATTGGCTAGTCGGTGGTTTCTTCAGTTGGATCATTGCGCCGTGGTTCCTGGCCTTGGCGATGACGCGCAGCGTGCTTCTCGTTCTTCATGAGACGCCCGCGAGCAGTCTCTTCTGGGCCTATACGTTCGGCGCTCTTTGGGGCTTAGGCGGACTTACGTTTGGCCTCACCATGCGCTATCTCGGCATGTCCCTGGGGATGGCCGTGGCGCTCGGCTATACAGCCGCTTTCGGCACCTTGATGCCACCGATTTTCCGCGGCGAATTCAGCTCCGAGGTATTGGGTACGTCTTCGGGGCGGATCATTTTGTTTGGCGTAGCTGTCTGCCTCCTCGGCATTATTTTTGCCGGGGCCGCAGGAATGTCCAAAGAAAAAGAGATGTCCTCGGAGCAGAAGCGCGCTGCCATCAAGGAGTTTGATTTGAAACGCGGCCTTCTAGTCGCGACTTTCTCTGGGATCATGAGCGCCTGTTTCGCCTATGGCCTTGCAGCAGGCGATCCCATCAAGGCTCTCGCTGTGAAACACGGCACCTCGCCGATTTGGCAGGGGCTTCCGGCACTGATCGTGGTTCTTCTAGGCGGCTTCACGACAAACTTTATTTGGTGCGTAATCCTCAATGCAAGAAACCGCACGGGTTATCAATACTTCTCTTCTGAAATCCGCGGAGGCGGGCCGGATCGAGCCAACGAGCCGATTCTCGAGACGGCAACGGATGCTCCTGGCGAGCAAATGGCTGAAGCCGCGTTGCTTTCAGACGGAAAGAACGCGCTAACGAGAGCGCCGATGCTCCCAAACTATTTCTTTTCAGCACTTGCGGGGACAACCTGGTATTTTCAGTTTTTCTTCTACACCATGGGCGAAACCCAAATGGGCCGGTTCAAGTTTTCCAGCTGGACTCTGCACATGGCCAGTATCATTATCTTCAGCACTCTATGGGGCATCGCCCTTAAAGAATGGAAAGGCGCCGGCTCGCGGACGAAATTTCTTGTCGCTCTGAGCCTGTTGGTGCTTGTGGGATCAACTATGATTGTTGGCTATGGCAATTATATCGGTACGGCGGGCCGGGCGGCGCAATCCGCGTCTCCACAGTGAACCAGTCTTCTCGATGAGACTCCCTTTTGCGCCAAAGAAACCGGTGTGCGATGAGTAGCACGCTGCGCTCGCTAGCTTCGCCTCGCGTTGTCAATATCCACGACCTTCGCCGCTTGGCGCAACGGCGTCTTCCCAAAGTTATCTTTGACTATCTGGATGGCGGCGCGGAAGGTGAAGTCACTTTGCGCGAAAACTGCCGGGTTTTCGAGGACATCACGTTTCGCCCGCGGCAAGCGGTGGCGATCCCCGAATGCGATCTCCGCACACGAGTTCTCTCCGCTGATTTATCCTTTCCCGCAATCCTGGCGCCTATTGGCTACAGCAGACTGATGCATCCGGGCGGAGAGGTGGCGGCGGCAGCGGCAGCAGGTGAGGCTGGTCTTGCGTATACGCTCTCCACGATTTCCGGCCATAAATTGGAGGATGTCCGGGCGGCCTCGAAAGGGCCCGTCTGGTATCAACTCTATCTCGTTGGCGGGCGTGAAGCGGCTGAAGCAGGCATTGATCGTGCGCGCCGCGCGGGATTCTCGGCGCTGGTCGTTACCATCGACACGCCCGTGGCAGGGATGCGCGAACGCGATCCGCGAAACGGCATCCGTGAACTCCTAGGCGGCTCGCTCTTTTCCAAATTGCCTTTCCTGCCGCAAATGTTCACGCATCCTGGATGGCTGGCATCGTTTCTGATCGATGGGGGCGTGCCGAAACTAGAGAACATCGTTGTCGCGGGCCAAGGGCCCATGCCGCTCATCGACGTGACGGCGGCACTGGCCCGGGCCGTGGTCACTTGGGAAGATATTCGCTGGCTTAAGCGGATCTGGCCGGGGCCAATTGTCGTCAAAGGCGTCCTCACAGGCGAGGATGCCAGGCACGCCGTGGACGAAGGAGCTGCCGCAATTGTCGTCTCCAATCACGGCGGGCGGCAGTTGGACGGCGCTCCCGCTACTCTGAAGGCGCTCCCAGAGGTGGTTGCCGCTGTCAACGGCCAAGCCGAGATCCTTATGGATGGCGGTGTCCGCCGTGGCAGCGATATCGTTAAAGCGATGTGCCTGGGTGCTCGCGCGGTTCTGTTGGGACGTGCTTACGCCTTCGGCCTTGCCGCCGCGGGGAAGCCGGGGGTCGCGCGCGCGTTAGAGATCCTGCGAAATGATGTGGAGCGAACACTGCGGCTCCTCGGCTGCCCGTCGATCTCCGCGCTCGATTCTTCGTACTTAAATATTCCCAAGCATTGGTGAGCGCGACCCCAGTCACGATTTCTATTTAGACCGAACCAAACTATGCAATCAACATCTCTCGATATTCGCGCCGTCATTCTCGACTACGGCATGGTTCTCTGCCGCAGGCCATCCCTCGCACAGATCGATCGAATCGCGCAAATTTTCGGCGTTGATCACGCCACGTTCTGGCAACTCTACGAAAAGAATCGAGGAGCCTACGACAAGAACGAGATCGATGGCAAGGAATACTGGAGCCGTTTTGCTAGCAACACAAACACTCATCTTGCGGACTCTGCGCTCGAGCAATTGCTGCACTGGGACATCGAGATGTGGAGCAATCTCGAAGTACCTTTGCTCACCTGGGCTAGTTCACTCCGGGGAGCCGGGTTTCAGACGGCTCTGCTCTCCAACCTGCACCTCAGGTTTTCCTGTTATCTGCGCGCAAGTTCAGAATGGCTACCGCTTTTTGATCACCTGATATTTTCTTCGGAAGTGCGTCTCATCAAACCTGAGCCAGCAATCTTTCTCTATTGCCTAAAAGCCCTAGGCGTGAAGCCGCATCAAGCGCTATTCATTGACGACCGCGATGCAAATGTCGAGGCCGCTCTCGCCTTGGGAGTCAGGGCGATCAAGTACGAATCTGTCGAGCAGCTCGAAGCCGACCTAAAGGCTCTGCCATTCACACTACTTCCCTCCTTGTTAGAAATAGGAAGCTAAGCGTCAAGCGCTACTTGCAAATGAGGACAGCTGCAAACAGGGAGCACTTCATCCTGACCGAGCCGTCGTTGGGATACACGGTTTCAGGTTACAAGCATGCGCTCCGAAAAACGCTCACGCCCGCAAATCGTGACCTCACCGCGCGGTATGAAGGCTATCGAGTTCCAGATTCAGTTCCAGAACATTCACGCGAGGTTCGCCAAGGAATCCCAGGTCACGGCCTTTCGTATGTCTCTGCACAAGCGTGCGCACGTCTTCTTCTTTGATTCCACGCGAATGCGCAACGCGAGGAATCTGGAATTCAGCAGCCGCGGGAGAGATGTTCGAGTCAAGACCGGAGCCCGAGCTGGTCACCAAATCCACGGGGACGGGAGTAGCAGGATTCTCCGCTTGAAGTTTTTGAACGTCGCCTTTCACGCGCTCAATCAAATTCTTGTTCGTGGGACCAAGATTCGAGCCGCCACTGGACGTTGCATCATATCCGTTTCCTGCGTTGGATGGCCGCGAGTGAAAATAGCCGGGCCCTGTAAACGCCTGGCCAATGATTCTGGAGCCCACGATTTTGCCGTTTCTCTCGATCGGTTGTCCGTTGGCCCGGTCAGGGAACAGCACTTGTGCCAACCCGGTGACACCGAGCGGATACAGGAATCCAAAGATCACGGTCGTCACCAAAGTGAACCAAAATGAGATGAGAAGATTTT
>WNFT01005470.1_pt1 | contig 11123 bp, 7 predicted proteins | sample 5400191 | NCBI WGS metagenome assembly WNFT01 (sample SAMN13153359, study PRJNA577476) | soil metagenome | isolation source: 80 cm saprolite under Madrone tree | place: USA:California | collected 2016-06-14
ACTTCGCCATTAACGACGCGGCCATCCCTGTGATTCCCGGAAGAAAATCAGAGGCGGAGAAATTTGCAGGCGCGCATACCACTTACGCCATCGAAGCCATGATGGGCGACGGCAAAGCGCTGCAAGCGGGCACGTCACATTTCCTGGCGCAGAATTTTGCCGAAGCCTTCGAGGTCAAATACCTGGACCAGAACGGCCAGTTGCAGCATTGCTGGACCACGTCGTGGGGACTTTCCACACGCATGATCGGCGCGATTATCATGGTCCATGGGGACGATCAAGGTCTCGTCTTGCCACCGAAGCTCGCGCCTTACCAAGCCGTCATCGTCCCAATTTTCAAGACGGAAGAAGAAAAGATCGTTGTCCTCGATGCCGCGCGAAAACTGAAGGCCGAGATCGTCAAAGCAGGCATTCGCGTCACACTCGATGAACGCGAAGGCCAGAGTCCGGGCTGGAAATTTAATGATTGGGAAATGCGCGGGGTCCCTCTTCGTGTCGAACTCGGTCCCAAAGACGTCGCCAAACAGGCTGCCGTCCTCGCGCGCCGAGACCGCCCCGGCCGGGAAGGAAAAATCAGCGCCCCGCTCGCCGATCTGCCCGCCACCATCGAACGATTGCTCGCGGAAATCCAGCAAGCGCTTCACGACAAGGCTCTGGCTTTCCGCAAGGCCAACACACATGATGCGGATACCTATGACGACCTGAAGAAAGCCGTCGAGAGCGGCTTCGCATACTCGCGGTGGTGCGGCAGCGTCGGCTGCGAGGCCAAAATCAAGGAAGAAACCCGCGCAACCATGCGCTGCATTCCCCTGGAGCAAGAGGGTGGCGGCGGAAACTGCGTCTACTGCGGCCAGCCCGCCACCGCACGCGCAATCTTTGCCAGGGCTTACTAGGCCCGTTCCTTTCCGGGAACACTCCTCTCGCCAATTTCTCGACACTCGTTCACGCCGGTGCTAGCTTGAATACATCGGGGAATCACGCATCGCCGTTCTTCACCGCACCATTCCTGCGGAGCGAACGGACAAAAGGGGAGATGAATCCAGTGCATCGTAGATACGCACGAGATCGCCGCACGCCAGCGCACCGCAGTTTCGAGCGCGGGGAGGGCAAGCTCAAGACGTTCATTTACCTGGCGATCGTGCTGCTGGTCATCTATTCTGCGGTTAAAGTCGTACCGGCCTACGTTTCGGATTATCAGCTCAGCGACAAAATGCAGGAACAGGCGCGCTTCGCGGTCGTGAATCGCTATACCGAAGAGCAGATTCGAGACAATATTTTCAAGGTGGTGCAGGATTTGGAAGTCCCCGCCAAGCGTGAAGCCATCAAGATAACCGCGAACAATGCTATCGTGCAGATCTCCCTGCAATACACCGTCCCCGTGGACTTGCTCTTTTACCACCTGGATCTGCATTTTGCTCCGAGCAGTCAAAACAAGGCCCTTTTCTGAGGTATCGGCACCGCAGCTGCGCGCGTGCGATTTCTTGCCGGCAACCCGGTATCGAAGAACTCCGCCTTTCCCAGACCGCGGTTTTGCGAGACAATAGAGGTCCAGCCTTCGGGAGCTAAGTTGCGCATCCTCGTTCAAAAAGGTTTTTTTACTTCCAAGATCGGTCTCACGATCCTCGGCATAGCCTTCGCCATTTTTCTGATCGCCGGCGGCATCTTCACCTACTACTACATGAGTTATTCGCGCATGATCGATGCGCGGCTCTCCGGCAACGTTCTCCAGAACACCACGCAGATTTTCTCAGCGCCGGAACATATCTCGGCAGGCCAGGCCTGGGGTCCGGAAGACCTGACCGGTTACCTGACCCGCGTGGGATACCGCCCGGTGCAGGACTCGAACGCCATCGGGCAATTCACGGTGCAGAACAACACAGTGGATATCCGTCCTTCAAAACTTTCCTACTTTGCGGGTAACAATTCTTTGGCGGTGCAGTTCAGGGGAAGGAGCATTCGATCCATCAAGCCGCTCAGCGGCGGCCCGGATATTGACAGCGCGGAAATCGAGCCGGAGCTCATCACCAATCTATTCGACAGCGCCCGGGAGAAGCGTCGGCCCATGCGGTACGAAGATTTGCCGGTAATGCTCGTGAACGCGATTCTTTCCTCCGAGGACAAGCGCTTTTTCGAACACGGTGGCTTCGATTTCATTCGAATCGCAGGGGCGGCCTGGGCCGACGTGCGTCACAGCAGCCAGCACTATCAGGGCGCCAGCACCATCACCATGCAGGTGGCGCGGACGTTCTTTCTCTCCACCGACCGCAACTGGCGGCGGAAGCTCTCGGAAGCGATGATTTCCGTGGAGCTCGAGCAACGCTTTAACAAACAGCAAATCTTCGAGCTGTACGCCAATGAAGTCTACCTCGGCAATCGCGGGAGCTTTGGCATCCGCGGATTCTCCCAGGCCAGCGTGGCCTACTTCGGCAAGGATTTAAGGCAGTTGACGCTGCCGGAATTCGCCTACCTCGCGGGAATCATTCGCGCGCCGAACTACTATTCGTCCGCCGACCGTCACCCGGAGCGCGGCGTGCAGGCCCGCGATCGCGTGTTGACGCAGATGCTGGAGAACAAATACATCACCGAAGAAGACCTTCAGGATGCCAAGCGCGCGCCGCTGAAGATTATCCGGACTTCCATTTCCGGAAGTGAAGCGCCCTATTTCGTCGACATGGTGAAAGACCACCTGCTGGATAAATATTCCGAAAACGAACTGCTGAGCGAAAATTTCCGCGTGTATACGACGCTCGATCCCGCCTTGCAGCGTGCCGCGGGCGCGGCCATCGATGCGGGGATGAAGAATGTGGATTTGCTCCTGGCGAAGAAGTACGACAGGTGGCGGAAAGAGCTAGCCAAGAAGGGAAGTAACGAGCCGGTTCCGCAGGCGCAGGTCGCGCTTGTCGCGCTGGACCCGCGGACCGGAGAAATCAAGGCGGTGATCGGCGGACGCGATTACGGCCTGAGCCAGCTTAACCATGCTCTGGCGCATCGCCAACCCGGTTCGGTGTTCAAACCGTTTGTGTATGCGGCTGCGTTGGACAACGCGGTTGACGGCGTGCAGCCCGTCATCACACCTGCGACGACAATCGACGACGAACCCACGACGTTTGAATTCGACGGCAAGGAATATACGCCGAATAATTATGGAGAAAAATTCATGGGGCGTGTCACGGTGCGGGACGCGCTGACGAATTCTCTCAACGTGGCTACCGTCAAAGTTGCCGAACTCATCGGCTATGGCCGGGTGGTGCAAGTCGCGCGGAAAATGGGCCTCGGCACCAACATTCAGCCTACGCCTGCTGTCGCTCTCGGCGCCTATGAAATGACGCCGATCGACGTCGCCGCGGGATACACAACATTTGCCACTATCGGGACGCGCGCCGAACCGCAGTTTCTGCGCACCGTCGTTAATGCGGACGGCACGCCCCTTGAAAAGTTTGCCCCGCAAACGCACCAGGCGCTCGATCCGCGGGTCGCCTTCCTTGTGGACAGCCTGCTGAAAGACGTCATGAACCGTGGCACCGCCGCGGGTGTGCGCGCTCGCGGCTTCACCCTGCCTGCGGCGGGAAAGACCGGCACGTCTCGCGACGGATGGTTCGCAGGATTCACTTCCAACCTCCTGTGCGTGATCTGGATTGGCTTTGATGACAATCGTGACATAGGACTTACTGGCGGTGTGGTGGCGGCGCCGATCTGGGCGGACTTCATGATTCGGGCCACCTCGCTTGCGCAATACCGGGACGTGAAGGACTTTGCGATGCCGGATGGGGTGCAATCCGTCCTCATTGATCCCGAGACGCTGCAGCTCGCGACGGCCAACTGTCCCACTACCAGGGAAGAGGTGTATGTGGCAGGTTCGGCGCCAACGGTATATTGCGAATTGCACGGCGGCCACAACCTGTTAACTTCCACGGGCTCCTTCCTCTCGCGGGTGTTCGGCGGTGAAACCAAAAAGCCGCAAACGGACGCCAACGGCCAGCCCGTTAATGCCAATGACCCCAACCGGCCGCCCAATGCGACTGGACAGGGCCCGGCCGATCCTTCCGTGGAATCCGAGGAAAAGAAAAAGAACCCTTTACGGAAGATTTTTGGTATCTTTGGAGGCAAGAAGAAGGAACCCGACCAGGCTAAGCCTAAGCCGGAGAAGGGAGATCCGCCATGATCAGTCTTAGAATGGCGTTTCCAGTAAGCGTCCTCCTCCTCACTCTTTCCATCCCCTCTGCAGGACAATCTTTCGCGGAAACTAAAGATACAACCGTAGTGCCGCGTGCGGTGCAGTCGCAGCCACAATCGCAGTCTCCTGCGGAGTCTTCCGTCATCGTCGTGAAGCCCGGGCTAACCGATGAGCAGATGGCGGATCTTTACATGGTGCGCAAGGAATACCGGGAAGCGACTCTGGTCTACAAGCGGCTCGCCGACCAGAACCCCCAGAATCCGGTGTACTTGAATAAACTGGGGATTGCCCTTCACCAGCAAGAGGCGCTCGGGTTGGCCCTGAAGTATTATGAGCGCGCGTCGAAGGTTGATCCTTCCTATGCCGACGCGCAAAACAACATCGGGACAATCTGGTATCAAAGGAAGAAATACGGCAAGGCCATCAAGGCGTATCAAAAGGCGATTAACATTCGCACCGACATGGCCGTGCTCTACAGCAACCTCGGCTACGCCTACTTTGGCGACAAACGCTACGAGCAAGCCATCGCGTCTTTCCGCCAGGCGCTGTCGCTGGACCCGCAACTCTTCGAGCGCAACAGCTCTAGGAATGGGTCGATCCTGCAGGACCGCTCTGTAAGTGACCGAGGCCGGTTCTATTTCCTGCTGGCAAAGTCCTTCGCGGAAGCCGGGAATCTGGAGCGCTGCGTGATTTATCTGCGGAAGGCAAAAGACGAGGGTTACAAGGAGTTGTCGGCCGTGAAATCCGATCCCTCTTTTGCGGCGGTTGTGAAGGATCCTGCGATACAAGAGGTTCTCGCTCCCAAACCTCCGGACACGACGCAACCCTAACCTGTTTCGATTTGTCTATCTACAGCCTCGATCTGCGCCTCCGACGCAAAACGTATGTTTGTGTCTGCTACAATGCAACAGACATGAGGCGCCCTTCCTTCAGCGCGCGTTTTCTGATTTTGCTCTGTGTCGTCGCCGTTTTCGGAACTGCTTCGGTTGCGGCGCGGCAATCCGCGCCTCAAACCAGCACGGGATCCTCCGTTGCCACTCAGCAACGAATCTACCTCGTTTTTCCTTTTGAAAATGCGGGCGCCTCGCCACGATTGGATTGGCTCGGCGAGGGCTTGGAAGAGCTCACTATCCAGCGGCTGGCGGGAGCCGGCGAGCAGGTGTATTCGCGCGCGGGGCGGCTGGTCGAACAGGAACGCTACGGCTTGCCCCGCTCATCGAAACTCAGCCGTGCGACCATGCTGCGTATTGGAGAGGACCTCGACGCGGATTTCGTCATTTTTGGCAGATACACTTCGAACACGACATCGCTCACCATCGAATCGCGGATCTTAAAGGTCAGTCCGGCGCGATTGCTGCCGCCGATACGGGAAACCGGTACGCTGGCTTCGCTCATGGACCTGCACGCCCGCCTCGTTTGGCGGATGCTTTCCTCAAGCGACCGAAACTACTTGCTGAACCTTGCTGCGTTCACGAAGCGCCAGCGCCCGCTGCGCCTCGACGCATTTGAACATTACGTTCGCGGGCTGCTAGCCAGTGAAGATGACACGCGTCTGCGTGAACTGCGCGAAGCTTCGCGCCTCGAGCCGGAATGGCCGGAACCCAACTTCGCGATGGGCGAAGCGTATTTCACCCGGCGCGACTGCGAATCCGCGCTGCTCTGGTACGCGCGGGTACCAAAGACTCATGACCGCTACGTGCAAGCGGTTTTCGCAACCGGTGTTTGCCGGCTTCTTCTCAATGAGCCCGATCGAGCGGAGGAAGTGTTCACATCGCTGCAGTCGGCCTCGCGGAGCAACATGGTCTCCGGAGCGGATGTGCCCGAAGTCCTGAACGATCTGGCAATTGCGCGGGCACGACAGGGCAAAACGGCCGCGGCGCAAAGCGATCTTCGCCAAGCTGCGGAGCTGGATCCCGACGAAGACGACTATCCATTCAATCTTGGCCTGCTTGCTTTGCAAACCAATGACGCAGCCGCGGCGGCGCGATATTTTCGCGAAGCCGCGCAACGCGAACCGGACAATCCGGAGGATCGGGCGATGCTGATCCTGGCGCTGGAAAAGGCCGGCAGCAAGGATGAAGCCGCCCAGGAACGCGAATCGGCGAACGAAACTTTTGGTCCGAACGGACTCCCTGCGATTCGAGCGGATGCCAAGAACGAGTATGCCAAGCTCAATCGCATCAAGACCGAGCTGGATGTAACGGCGCTTCGCGCGGAGATCGAGTTGGCCGAACCCTCCGCGAGTGCTGCCGCTACCGCTGCCACGAACGATACTCCCATGACACATATCCGGCGCGGCCGGCAGGAACTCTCCGCGGGACACGCGGATGTCGCGGAAAAAGAGTTTCGCGCTGCTCTTGCCGGCGATCCGAACAGTGCCGCTGCGCGCTCCGGACTTGCGGAAATTGACCGCCGCCAGGGCAAGATGGATGATGCAGTGAAGGAATTGCAGGCTTCGCTGCAAGCCCGCGATTCCGCAGTGACGCGAACCATGCTGGCGAAAATCTACCTCGAACAAAAGAAGCCGGGACTCGCGCGAGCGGAAGTGGAGAAAGCGCTGAAGCTCGCGCCCAACTATACAGAGGCTAAGCAACTGCTCGATAATTTGAAGAATTTCAAGCCCAGCGGGAAAAAACCAGGAGGAGGTGCGCCATGAGCGATTGGTCCCATCAGGTAAAGCGCTCCTTTGGTCTTGATCGGCCTGGGCTCGCGGCGGCGTTCTTTCTTCTCGGAGTTCTGGGCCTCGGCGCTGCTGCGATTTTCTTGCATCTGCCTTCTGTTGCCGCGGACGAGAGTTCCTCGCGTCCGTTCGTGCTTGAACTGAGTCTTGATGGCGAAGTGGAGCCCATCCTGGCCACTTATATCGACGAAGGTCTCGCTGATGCGGCGAAGCGTCACGCGGCGCTAGTGTTGATCACCATGGATACGCCGGGCGGCCTGAGCGATTCGATGAAAGACATGATCGAACACATTCTGGCGTCACCCGTTCCGGTTGCCGTCTTCGTTTCGCCGACGGGCGGGCGAGGTGCCTCCGCGGGTTTCTACATTCTTCTGTCCGCGGACATTGCCGCGATGGCGCCGGGCACCCATGCGGGCGCCGCTTCTCCGATCATCGCGATTGGCGGGTTTCCGCAGCAAATTGACGAAGTTTTTCGAAGGAAGATCAACCAGGACGCCATGGCGTTTCTGCGAAGTTTCACCGAGCGGCGCGGGCGCAATCCGGAACTCGCGGAAAAAGCTATCACCGAATCGAAAGCGTTCACCGAAAAAGAAGCGCTGGACGGGAAAATGATCGATTTGATTGTGAACTCACCCGATGATTTGCTGCGGCAACTCGATGGGCGGACCATCAAACGCTTCGACGGAACGACAGTGACGTTGATGCTGAAGAGCCCGGTGCGCACTCCGTTTGAGCTTTCCGCGCGGCAGAAGTTTCTGGCGCGCATCGTGGAGCCCGACGTGTTTTTTGTACTGCTGATTCTCGGTGTTCTTGGCCTGTACACCGAGTTCACGCATCCGGGAGTGATCGCTCCCGGAGTGATCGGCGGCATCTGCTTGATTCTCGCGCTCTACGCCATGCATTTTCTGCCGGTGAATCTCGCGGGACTATTCCTGATTGCTTTGTCGCTGGCGTTTTTCATATTGGAGGCGAAAGCGCCGAGTCACGGCGTGCTGGCCTTCGGCGGAGTCGTTTCCATGTTTCTGGGCGCGCTTTTCCTGATCCGCTCGCCGCTCACTTCCGGAGGTGTGAGCATAGGCGTGGCGCTCGCGGGGACGCTGCCGTTTGGAGTCCTGGCAGTAGTCTTAATGAGACTAGTGTTGCGTTCCCGCAAATGGAAGTCTGCGACAGGAAAAGAAGAGTTGATTGGAGCGCAGGGCGTTGCGGTTGCGCGGTTGTCGGCTGGTACTGAGGGTATGATTCGCGTGCATGGCGAGCTGTGGCGCGCTGAATCTTCGCAGCCGGTGCAGGAAGGCGAGGCCGTCAAGGTCTTGCGAGTGGAAGGGCTGAAGCTGTACGTTGAGCCGGCCGGTGTGGCCGCCCCGGCAGCAAAATAAGATTTTCTACTTTCAGGAGGAGAACATGGAAATTGGCTTTGTCGGGATCGCATTGATCGCCGGACTTGGGCTCATCTGGTTTTGGAATTCGATTTACATCATCAAGGAATGGGAACGCGGCGTGGTACTTCGGCTCGGCCGGCTGATTCCCGAAGCGAAGAGCGCCGGCATAAATCTGGTTCTTTGGCCGATTGAAACGCTCTACCGCATCAACATGCGAATCGAAACGCTCGACGTTCCGCCGCAGGACATCATTACGCGCGACAACGTCTCGGTGAAGGTTAATGCGGTTTGCTACTTCCGCGTGGTGGATGCCAATCTGGCTCTCTCGCAGGTGCAGAACTATACCTACGCAACTTCGCAGCTCGCGCAGACCACTATCCGCAGCGTCGTCGGACAGTTCGAACTCGATGAAATACTCTCGCAGCGCGACAAGGTCAACGCCAAGCTCCAGATCATTCTCGACACCGACACGGAACCCTGGGGCATCAAGGTTTCCAAAGTCGAGGTGAAACAGGTGGACATCCCCGAGCAGATGCAGCGCGCGATTGCAAAACAGGCGGAAGCCGAGCGCGAGCGCCGAGCAAAAATTATTCACGCTGAGGGCGAGTTTGAAGCTTCCCAGAAACTTGCGGACGCCGCAAAAGTTCTGGAGACGCAGTCCTCCGCGATTCAGTTGCGCTACCTTCAAACCTTGACGGAGATAGGTGTCGAGAAGAACACAACGATTGTGTTTCCCCTGCCCATCGATATCATTAATCAGTGGACTAAGAACCTGGGAGGGCCGCAGAAGTAAGAATGGCTTACCGAGAAAAACGCGGGGGCACTGGAGAACGTGTGCTCGAAAGCCGGCATGTCATCGGCTTGTTCATGCTGATGCTGCTGTTTTCGGGCGTATTCTTCACGCTGGGCTACATGATGGGACGCGACCAGTATGGCGGACAGGTGCGCGCCGCAACGGATTTCTTCAAGAAGCCCGCGAGTTCGGTCTCTCCTAAGCCGGACACGAATGCGAAGCGCACGAACAATTCCGCTCCTTCCGCGACGCCGACGGACACCGCGGTGCCGCCGAATTCGGATTGGGAATTTTATCGCGCCGGGGACAGCAAAAAAACAGAAGACCATCTCAAGCCCGTAGCGCCGGCTCCCGCGGCCGCGCAGAAAAATGCGCCGGTGCTCGTGCGCACCACGGCGCCGCCGCGAACGGCAAGCACGCCATCAAAAACTCCGAACACCCAGGCCGTTCCTGGGGGCTCTTACACGTTGCAGGTGGCGGCGCTCAGGAAAGAAGCGGTGGCGCTGGAACTCGCGAAGGGCCTGCAGAAAAAGAATTTTCCCGCTTTCGTTGTTTCTCCGCAGACAGACAACTACTACCGAGTGCAGGTTGGTCCATACGCGGATCAGAAGTCCGCTGAGGCCGCCAGGAAAAGCTTAGAGGGCGCCGGTTTTAAAGCCATCGTGAAACATTGATGCCCGGGGGCAGCTGGCTCAACTACCTTCGTCCACAGGCCGGCGTGGAAACGCCCGCGGGGTTCCGTCTCGTCATCAGCGCCGCATCGGGCGCTGCACTTTCGCTCTCCTTCACTGGTCTCTACCCGAGCATTTATTCCTGGATTTGCGTGGCGATTCTCCTTTTCTCGCTGTTTGGCGCGCGGCCTCGCGTGGCATTTGCATGTGGATTTCTACACGGACTTCTTTTCGTTCTAACGTCGCTGCCATGGATTGCGACCGTACTCACGGTTCACGGCGGCCTCTCGGTAGCCGGCGGATGGGGCCTGTTGCTGCTGATCGGCGTGGCCTGGGGAATTCTAACCGGCGGTTTCGCATGGGCGGTTCAACGGCTGTTTCGCCGCAGCGTAGAGCTGGCTTGCCTCGGAGCGCCATTCCTTTGGGTGACATTCGAATTTGCTCGCGCGCATTTGCCGGAGATTAGTTTTCCCTGGAACTTGCTTGGCTATCCCGCCGCGGCGAACCTCGGTCTTGTTCAGCTCACGACCATTACGGGAATCTACGGGCTATCTTTTCTTGCTGCGGCTTTCAATGCGCTGCTCGCGTGGGCGATTGCTTCGAACGCCCTGACGACTCGCGGACGAATCGCGCGCGCGGTCATAGCAACGGCAATTCTTTTGATCGCCATGCTGGCCGGGCCGCGCCTCGTGCCGCGGAGCCAAGCGCATCATTTCGCTAGAGCCGTGCAACTGAATTTTCCCGAGGCGGAGTCCTATCCCGCCGATTGGTTTCAGGTGCACGCACCGGACCTGGGTGAAATCGAGCGAATTAGTCTCGCTCCCGCCGCGGAAAAGCCGGACCTGCTCGTCTGGCCTGAAGCGCCAGCGCCTTTTTCGTTTCAAGACGCGCAATTCGCAAAGATTGCTTCCGCGCTCGCCATCCGTTTCGGTCACCCCTTTCTTGCGGGGTCGATCGAATGGAAATCGCCCGTGGACCCGACGGATGTTGCACCTCACGGCAGTCTTCTGCCTTATAACAGCTCACTGCTTTTTGATTCGCAAGGCCAGCGCGTATTCGTATACGACAAAATACATCTCGTTCCATTCGGCGAATACGAGCCGTTTCCCCTGATCCATCGCGTGGTGTCCAGCGTGTCCGGCGAAGTGGGCGGCTTCCACAAAGGAAACAAGTACGTTGTCGGACGGCTTCCGCAGGGCAATACTTTCGGCGTTTTTATCTGCTACGAAGCGACCTATCCGGGCGAAGTGCGCCGGTTCGCCGCAGGCGGCGCGCAGCTCCTCATCAACATTTCGAATGACGGATGGTTTGGCCGATCCGCCGCCGCCGAGCAGCACTTGCGCATGGCTCGCGTGCGCGCTGTGGAAAACCGCCGCTGGCTCGTGCGTTCGACAAACAACGGCTTCACCGTTTCTGTCGATCCCTA
>WNFT01005471.1_pt1 | contig 11122 bp, 8 predicted proteins | sample 5400191 | NCBI WGS metagenome assembly WNFT01 (sample SAMN13153359, study PRJNA577476) | soil metagenome | isolation source: 80 cm saprolite under Madrone tree | place: USA:California | collected 2016-06-14
CGCGTTGGTGATCGGCGAAGGGGAGCTCGTCTGGCCGGAGGTCGTCAATGACTTCGCACGCGGCCGGTGGCAGGAGATCTATCGCGGTCGGCCCGCCGATCTACGCGGCATGAAAGCGCCACGCTGGGATCTCATTCGCGGTCGACGCTATGGACGCGCGGTTACGATCGCCACCCGCGGATGCGTGCACCACTGCGGCTACTGCTCGATCCCCTTCCTGTACGGGCGCGGACAGCGTCGGCGTCCGGTCGGAGAGGTGGCACGGGAAGTGGCGCTGATGCCCGGCAAATCGGTGGTCTTCTGGGACGACTACCTGATGGCCGACCGAGCCTATGCGCTCGCGTTATGCCGCGCCATCGCTCCTTATCGCAAGTGGTGGACGACGCAGACCACGATGCGCGTGGCCTTCGACGGGGAGTTGATGGCTGTCGCCGCAGAGAGCGGATGCAAGGCAGTGTTCGTGGGGCTGGAGACAGTCTCTCAACGCAGCCTCGACCTGCAAGGGAAGCGCTTCAATCAGGTGCGTCTATACGAGCGGGCGGTGGCCAACCTTCATCGGCACGGTATCGCGATTCAGGCGGGCACCATGTTCGGCCTCGATGGCGACGACTCGGGGATCTTCGAGCGCACTCTACGATTCTATCGAGGGATCGGCATCGACAGCGCAACGGTAGGCATCGTCGTGCCGATGCCCGGCACGCCGTTCTTCGACGAGATGGTCCGTAGCGGACGCCTGCTGACGATGGATTGGGACCGCTACAACGGCAAGGTCGACGCGGTTTTTCGACCAAGCAACATGTCTGCGCGCGAGCTGGAGCAAGGGGTCGCGTGGTTCGCGGATCAGTTCTACTCGCTGCCGTCGATCTTCGACCGGCTCGTCTGCAAGTCGCGCGTCGGTATCTGGTGGAACCTCCCGCGCAATCTTGGCTACCGCCTGGCGCTCCATTGGCGCGCGGCCGTCCGCTTCGACGACGGGAGAGCGGCGGAGACCTGAGGGCATTTTCGCTACCCCAAGTCCGATAGATTCGTATTTCTAGAATTTCAAACTCTTCTCAAGACCCTGCCGGTCCCCCGGGTTAGAAATTCACTGAAACAATAGGAGCCCGCCTGGAACGGCAATCCACGCGGCACCCTCACCCGCGCGTCACGGCGGTTGCAAAAACGCGCAACCGCCGCGCCGCTTGCCCTCTCCCGCAACCAAGCGGGCGCGGGATCTTCTTGAGTCCTGCACAAGATAGTGACACGCACGTCCGCTCGGTCCAATTTTTCTGTCATTCCCGCGCGCGTGTCTGGCGCGCGAGGAATCCCGAATTCCGCTGGAGGACGGTGGGGAAAGACCGGGATTCTTCGCGCGGCAGCCACGCGCGAGAATGTCAGAGCAAGAGATCGAGCAAGACCGGAACTGTCTCTATGATTTGCAGAGCTCAATAATTCCTAATCGCTCACTTTGTTCGCTGTGCGCACGTCGCGCCTCCTTTGCTCGGCTCGCTTCGCTCACCTGGTGCGCGCTCCGCCTAGTGCAAGTCGAAAAAATCACAAACTCCGTCGTCGTCAATGAGACCGCGGTAACACAACATCAGGTGTGGATGCTGCCCTCACCCGCGCGCGCCAGGCGCGCTTGCCCTCTCCCTGGACAGGGAGAGGGATCTAGAAAAACAGGAAGAGGGAATTAAAAAAACACAAACACGGAGAATGACAGCTTGCTGGCGTCAAGGTATTTGCGGGACGCAACACTAGTGGCCTGTAACAGTGAAACTGGTAGCATCACGGGCGGGGCGTAAGATCGTCACCGTGACCAATTCACTGGGTTTGGAGAGCCTTACCATGTCCCGATGTCGATACCAGTATCACCGTTACAGGCCACTAGTACTACTGTGTCAGAAAATGTACGAGAACGTAGCGCAAACCCATATTTGGGCTTTTTTCGAGGGCGAATAGGTTGGACGTGAACTCAAGGGCCACAGTGGATTTCGGTGTTCGTGACACAGTAGTACTAGACGGGCTGCTTGCATTCGCCAGGAATTCATTTGCCCTTCTCTTTGGGGAAAGGCCGGGTCGTTGCGGCGTTTGAGCCAGGGGCATCGTTGAACTCGTTCGGCTCTGGTTCGCGCCGGAGTTGGGTGCGCAGCTTGCGCACGCGGTCGAGATATTCGCGCAGCCGCGCCTCATAGCCGCGTTCGGACGGCAAATAGTAGAGTCGCCCTTCGAGCTGTTCGGGGCGGTATGTCTGATCGGTCACCGTCCCCTCATAGTCGTGCGGATAGAGGTAGTCCTCACCGTAGCCAAGCTTGCGCATCAGGGGCGTTGGCGCATTGCGCAAGTGAAGCGGCACCGCAAGCGCGCCGTGCTGACGCGCATCCTCGCGCGCCGCAAGCATCGCGCGGTAAGACGCGTTCGACTTGGGCGCGCTCGCGAGATAGGTCACACCCTGCGCAAGCGGGATTATACCTTCGGGAAGGCCGACGAATTCGACCGCCTCCTTGACCGCGATCGCAAGCTGCAGTGCGCGCGGGTCGGCGTTGCCGATATCCTCGGCCGCGAAGATAACCATCCGCCGCGCGACGAACAGCGCGTCCTCACCCGCCTCGATCATCCGCGTCATCCAATAGAGCGCCGCGTCGGGATCGCTGCCGCGCATGCTCTTGATGAACGCCGAAATTACGTTGTAGTGCTCCTCGCCGGCGCGGTCGTAGAGGAGCGTCTTGTGCTGCGCCGCCTCGGTGACGTCGGCAATCCTGATGACCGCGCGGCCGGCGTTGCTGGCGAGTTCCGCGGCGACTTCGAGGGTGCCCAGTGCGTTACGCGCATCGCCGCCACCGAGCCGGACGATTTCCGCAAGCGCATCATCGTCGAGCGCGAGACCCATCTCGCCGAGACCGCGTTCGCGGTCCTGCAGTGCACGTTTTATAAGCGTCGTGATGTTTTCGTCGGAGAGCGGCTGAAGAACGAGCACTCGCGTCCGCGATAACAGCGGTGCAATCACCTCGAACGACGGATTCTCGGTAGTCGCGCCGATAAGCGTGATCAGCCCGCTTTCGACGTGCGGCAGGATCGCGTCCTGCTGCGCGCGGTTCCATCGATGGATCTCGTCGATGAAGACCACCGTGCGCTTGCCTTCGAGTTCAAGCACCCGGCGCGCCGCCTCGACGGCCTCGCGCAGGTCTGCGACACCGGAGGTTACCGCGGCGAGCGATTTGAAGACCGCGCCGGACTGGCGCGCGACGAGCAATGCGATAGTGGTCTTGCCGGTTCCCGGCGGACCCCACAGGATCATCGAATGGAGTTTGCCCGCCGCGGCCATCTCGCTCAGCAGGCGGCCATGGCCAAGGAGATGCTCCTGACCGACGACCTCGTCCAGTGTGCGGGGCCGCATTCGGTCCGCGAGCGGCTGAGCAGGCGGCCGTTTCGGCCGGAACAGTCCCTCGTTTGCGTCGGCTTTGCGCCGTGCCATCGTGTCGAACGTATCACACTGAGCGAAGGCGGCCTAAAGTGGCTCGCGCTGCCATGGCGTGGATGGCATTTGCGTTGTGGTCCGGCGCGGTTCTATCTTCTAAGTGGGCCGGACAGGAGCCGGCACCCGATCATGATCGTAGGAATCGACATTGGTGGTTCGACTACCGACGCGGTTATCCTCGACAACGGTGGCGTTCACGTCGTCACTATCGAAGCGAACGACCCGGTTGCAGCCGCGGCGGGCGCACTCGGGAAGTTGGTCGAGAGCTATAACCTTCCACTCAACGGAATCGCATGTGTCGCCGCGACCGGCGCCGGCTCTCGTGCGCTCTCGGATACGCTGTTCGGGCGCCCGGTCGTCAAGGTCAATGAGTTTACCGCGATCGGGATCGGCGGGACGTCGCTTGCGGGCACAGACGAGGCGCTCGTCGTTTCGCTGGGTACGGGCACTGCGATCGTCTCGGTCAAGCGCGACAAGATCGAGCATGTCAGCGGTACGGGCCTCGGCGGCGGCACGTTGAGAGGCCTGTCGCGGCACATGCTCGGCGTCTCTTCGCTCGAGACGCTCGAGGCGATGGCCGCGCGCGGCGACCTGAGCCGCGTCGACCTGACGGTGCGCGATATCGCGGGCGGCGCGATCGGCGACCTGCCGCCGGGCACGACCGCCGCCAACTTCGGCAAGATCACGGCGGACGCGACCTCCGAGGACAAGGCGCTTGCGATCATGAACATGATCGTCGAAGTCGTCTCGGTCTTGAGTCTCGCGGCGGCGCGCGCGTCAGGTCAGCGCGACATCGTGCTCACCGGCAAGCTCACTCGCATCTTCCGTTTCATGGAGCGGATGAAGCGGCTCAATTTTACGTTCGGCAGCGGGTTCCAGATTCCTGAGCATGCCGACTACGCCACCGCAATCGGAGCGGCGCGTGCCGCGATGAAGCAGTAGGGGCCGGCGCGCAATAGGTTATGCGCGTGGAGCAATAATTCCGGTTGCGTTACGAACTCCAGATTGCTTTGCGCTATCTGCGCGCGCGGCGCAGGGATGCGTTCATCTCGATCACGACCATTTTCACCGGGGTTGGCGTGATGCTCGGTGTGGCTGCGCTCGTGGTGGTGCTGTCAGTGATGGGGGGATTCGAGGAGAGCCTGCGCCAGCGAATCCTCACCCTGACGCCACAAGTCCAGATCCAGAGCCTCAGCGGCTCGATCACTGACTATCCGAAAATCCAGACTGAGGTCGATACACTGCCGGACGTCGTGGGCTCGGATCCCTTTATTATCGGCCAGGCGATGGTTAGTTCCGCTCACGGTATCAGCGGAGTCGTGGTGCGTGGCGTTGAGCCGAAAAACGCGGTGGTGGTCAGTCAACTGAGAAACTATATCCAACAAGGGTCGCTCGCGAGCCTCGCGGCCGAGTCGCCGGCGCCGGCCGCTTCAGCGGATAGCTCCAACGGAGTTGTTGCAATCGGCGCGACGCTCGCTGAGAAGCTCAAAGTGAAGGTCGGTGATATTGTAAATGTCGTCGCACCTATTACCACCGGTGCGGACTCGGAACTCAGCACCAGGACAGGACACTTCGTGATCGGCGCGATCTTCGAATCAGGCATAGCATTCATCGATCGCGACCTGGTTTTTATTGGGCTTGCGAATGCGCAAGCGTTTTTCGGCCGCAGCGGCAAAGTCGACGGCATCGAGGTTCGGCTCAAAAACCTCGACCGTACCACGCTCGTAACCGCACAACTGCGCAAACTTTTTGGGAATCCCTACCGGGTAAGCGATTGGATCGAGTTTAACCGGGCCGCCGCAGCGGGGTTTGCGCTGCTCAAGGAGGTTTACTCGATCGTCCTGCTGATGCTTATCGCAGTGGCAGCCTTCAATCTCGTCGCGACGCTGATCATGGTCGTGATGGAGAAGCGCAAGGACATCGCAGTGCTGATGGCGATGGGGGCGACACCACACGAGGTCAGGTTGGTATTCGTGCTGAAGGGGATGATAGTTGGTGCGGCGGGAACGGCACTGGGTCTCATCCTGGGCGCTCTCGGATGTTTCCTTTTGGCGCACTACCAGTTCATCCATATCCCGAAACAGATTTACGGAATATCGACACTGCCGGTTGCAATCGAGCCGGTTAACTACGTACTGGTGGCAATAGCCTCCCTCGTACTTTGTCTGCTTGCGACCATTTATCCAGCTCGTCAGGCTTCGCGCGAATTGCCGGTAGAAATTTTTCGTTCATGACCTGGAGCGATACTTCGTGGCGTAGCCACTTGTGGGATGCTGATCGCTATCCCACGGCCTGCAGGCAGGCTCCGGCTCGACTGAGTTCAACGGCGCCAAACGCGGATGCGCGGCCGAGCGATCCAGCCCAGGCGGATTGGTGCGTGCGTGTTACTGCTGATCGCCCTTGTCTTCGGAGCGGGCTTGCGGCTTTGCGTTGAGCTTGGGCTTGCGGAGCACGAGCGTTTCGTGGCCGCGCACCTTGATTGTCCTGGCGGAATCGGACTGATAATTGACGCTCGGTCCGTCGTCGTGCTTGGAGCGCGCGGTGGTTCGGCGCCGTCTCCAGTTGCTGAGTTCCTTCGAGAGCTTCGAGGCGAGTGAGTCGTCGCCGCCGTTGCGGTCGGCGTTTTCGGCGGCCTCATTTCCCAGCGCCTCGTCGGTTGTGTCCTGCGAACTCATTTGGTCCCTTCCATTGTTGGAGTTATCTGTAGCGTGGTTCCAGCTCATTCTGTCCACTTTCGCTGCTGTCGATCCTGAAGCTGCAAAGATTCAATGCGTTTTTTGAAAAGGTGTTTTTCGGGCCGGCGCTTATCGGAATTGGCACATCGGATGTACTGGAATTGGGTTGGTGACCTAGGGGTCGAGACTCGTGCTGAGTCGTCTTTGGTGTGCTCTTGTGGAGGGCTGCTTGGTCCGGGGTCTATTCGCGCGGTGCCGAAATCAAACGTCGGGGCGAATATCAGGCGGTTCCTCACCTTCCAACTAGTGAACAGGCTTTCTAACTAGTGAACAGGCTTTGCAAACGTAGCGCAAGGCCCATATCACCGTTGATCCGAAGCTTACCGGTCATAAAAGCCATCTGGCCGTTGAGCTTGCCGGCCAGCATATCGAGGTAATCCTGTGAGGCCATTGAAATTGTGATGTTGGGCGAAGGATGGGCACCCTCCTTCACCTCACACTGATCGTTGTTGATCAGCACCTGCCATTTACCGCCGCCGTCCCCGGACAGGTCGAACTGATAAATAGCGTTGAGACCCTTAGCCGCGTCCTTCTTGAAGCGGCTGGGCATCATATCGAATGCCTGTTTGCAGGAAGTCGGCGCGTCAGCCATTTGTCGGGAGATCCTCCTCGCAGAGACAAGGCAACGGAAGTCTTAAGGTCATATAAGCTTCGTGCCAAAACATTGTCAATACGTACGCGGCACCCGGACACCAACTTTTCGTTTTTTTGGCTATTCTTTTATAACGTTGATGGCACGTACCCCAGATTTTGCACCCGGGAAACTAGAACCCGAATACGCGGCCCGGCGCGACGCGAATGAGATTCGTCCTGACTTTAACCGGCGCCGCGCCCTCTGCAATTGTCACGGCACGCTCCCGGTCGAGGTCAGTTTTGACTTCGCCGCCGAGATACGCGTCGTGTCCGATCACTTTCACGGTAACGTCTCCGAATCCCGCGCTCTGCAATCCCTGCGTGATAAGAGCCTGATTCTGGACCCATTCCTGAGTATCGGTGGTGAGATTGTTGATCACATTGCTTACGCCGCCGACGCTGCGCGCGGTGCGCTCCGCCAACAACTTATCGTTATCGTCGAAGACCTTGCCGTATAGCGTAACCGTACCGGCGCTGGTGTATGCCTGAACGCGGCGAAGCTTGCGGCTCGAGTGCAGCTCGCCGGCCACGCGATCAAGCAGCGTCGGCTTGGGCATCCGCTCGGATCTCGGCAAAGAGGCGAGTTCTTCCGGCCGGCGACGTGGCCTGCGGTGCCCCGCTCGCAAAGGAGGAGCAGTAACAACCGCGGGAGGGACCGACTCCGGTTCCGCGGCCACGCCCGCAGGAGTGGAGGCTGAGGCGACGGATGGAGGAGTCGAACCTTCTGCGACGGGCGGCGACGCCGGGGCCCCAATGGGCGATGCCGCAGAAGCCGGCGAGTAAGCGTACTCAGGCGGCTCGCCGGCGGCGAGGCCCGCAAGTTTGCCCGACAAGCTCGACTCGATACCCGGCGCGTCACCAGGGTTGGCCGAGAAAACCAGCGGATAGTCGGCGTCGACGTCGCCGGCCTTGGTAGGAGCAAATTTCCATCCGCTGATCGCCTTGACCACTTCCTCGTCCACGCTTGGGTTCGGCGTCGTGGAAACCCGGACGGAGCCGCCGCTCACGCTACCGTCGGGCATAATGTGCACGCTGACGATCAAGCCGTCGCCGGCCACGCTGCCACCAGCCAGTGCATGGCGGTACGCATCGAACAACGCAGCCTTATTATCTTCGAACGCCTTGGTCAGTGCGCCGTGATTGCGCTCCTCGGCTGACGCCGCTGCTCCGGCCACCTGCAGCGGGATACTGGCCGCGAGTTGGATGGAGGGGCCGCTCGGCGGCGCCGGCGATGCGGCAGGCGATACTTCCGCCACTGGTAGCCTGGGATGCGCGCCGCTCAGATAGAGCGCAAGCCAGGCGCCGGCCGCGAGCGCCAAGATCGCTGCGAGCGAATAACCGACGACGCCGAGAAGTCGCCGTCCGCCGGAAGATTCCGCTGTCCGAATGGGTGTCTTGGCAGCAGAGGGTCGCGTTTCGATTCTGTCATGTGCCGGTACGAAGGTTTCGAGGCCATCCGCGGCGCTCCGCCCAGCAGATGGCCCCGAAGCCTGACCCGTATCCGGGGCAAGCCGCGTGCCGCAGAAGTTGCAAATCAGTTCGCCGGGCTCGGCCTTGCCACCGCATACCGGGCATTCGATCACACCTGCCGGTTGCCCTGGCGACTCTTCGTCAGCGGCCATGACGGTCGTCTCCCTCACGCCACCTTGCGCGAGAGCAGTTCCGTCGTTTTCGCAAAACGTCTCGGTGTCAGGATATCCTTTTCCGCATCGCGGACAGCTCTTCATGGCTCAAGCGCGCCTTCACGGGTGTTGTTGTATAGGAGGCACACTTTGATCATATCCACAGGTTGCTCACGAAACCAACCCTCATTCTCCGATGGCCAAGGTCTCGCGATTAAATATGCTCGGCGGCAAGGCAAAGCATCACCGACTAGTGGAAGAAGCGGGTCAGACAATGGCACGACGTTGCGTCCGAGTCCGCGATTCGTGCGGCACCGTCACTCGAGGGCGAGAGAGAAACCGAGCGAAGCTGAATTGAAAAGATCGTGCCGCTCAGGCGACCGGTCCGCCCTCCAGTCTGAAACCTATTCTCACTTGCACCTGAAATTCGGGTTTCGCATTTTTCACGGCACCCCGAACTTGCCCGACCTCAAACCAATCGATGTTGCGCAGCGTCTGGCTCGCCTTGGTGATGGCGTTACGGACCGCCTGATGAATACTCTCGTCCGACACGCCAACGACTTCGATAATCTTGTAGGTTTTCTCGGGCATGGCTCTCTCCGTGTGGGTGCTTTGAGCAGGCCGTCAATGATTGTGTAGTCCGTACCGCCCCCGATACGCAAGCGCCCGCTCAGCCAATGGGCGAGCGGAATTGCACGGCGAGTGCGGCGGGATCCTCGATCGTTCTCATGTCGAGATGGAAGGCGCCATCCTTGATACGGCCGATCACGGGTGGACGCGCCCGCCGGAACATCGCGGCGATAGCGTTGGGGGATAGTTCCGGATGGGTCACTCGCACCGCCTGCGATTTGAGCTCCTCGGTTGGCAGCGCGCCCGAGCCAATCTCCGACGTCGAATCGACCACGTCCAGTTTGAACTTGCTGCCGAGTCGCGCCGCCAGGATTTCACGCACTCTGGCCGCTATGAGCTCCAGTTCCGCAGGCGTACGAATCAACAGCCGTAGCGTAGGTAGATTTTCGGCGAGGTCCGCGCTTCTCAAGTAGAGCCTGAGCGTCGCCTCGAGGGCTGCGAGTGTCAACTTATCGCATCTAAGTGCGCGCCTCAGGGGATTCGCCCTCAGCCGCTCGACCAGCTCGCGCCTGCCGACGATCACTCCGGCCTGCGGCCCACCCAGGAGCTTGTCCCCCGAAAACGTTACGATAGCCGCGCCCGCCTCGATTCGCTCCGCGACGACCGGTTCGCGCGGCAGCCCGTAAGCGCTCATATCAACGAGTGCACCCGCGCCCAGGTCCTCCATCACGGCGAGGTTATGCGCGTGTGCCACCTCGACCAACTCCGCCAGACTCACCTCCGCGGTGAATCCGACGATGCGGTAGTTCGAGGGATGGACCTTGAGCAGGAGTGCCGTTTCCGGTCCAATCGCGGAGGCGTAATCGCGCGGATGTGTGCGGTTGGTGGTGCCGACTTCGCGCAGACGCGCGCCGCTGCGCGCCATCACGTCAGGGATCCTGAATGAACCGCCAATTTCGATAAGCTCACCGCGCGAGACGATCACTTCGCGCCCCTCGGCCAGTGTATTGAGTGCGAGCAGGACCGCGGCTGCGTTGTTGTTGACCACCGTGGCGGCCTCCGCGCCGGTGAGCGCACAGAGTTCGCGCTCGACCAACGCATCGCGATCACCGCGGGCGCCGCTCTCCAGGTCGTACTCGAGATTGACCGCCGAGCGCGCGGCCAATTCGACCGCCTCGATTGCGGACTCTGCCAGAATCGCGCGCCCCAGATTGGTATGGAGCACGACGCCGGTCGCATTGATCACCGGCCTGAGAGCGGGTTCGTCCGCTTCGACCGCAACGCGAGTCGCACGCACGACTTCCTCGAGCATCTGCTCGCGCGTGGCGGGCGCGCCGGCAACGCCCGACGCGATCAACTCGCGAAGCGTCGCCTGTGCGCGCTGCACCGCGAGCTTGAGATATTCCCGCCCTAAATGAGTTAGCGTCGGTTCCTTTTCGGCGGCCTTGAGACATTCGTCGACCGACGGCAGCATGCGGAGGAGCGGTGTACTGGACCCGGCCGCGGCGATCCTTTGGCGTTTTTTTTGAGGGGAGGCCATCGCGAACGATTATAGTCCCGGCTGACCGTCATTGGGCGAGCCGAAATAGGGTAATACGGCCGTCAAGGGGATAATTACCCAAAATGCGCCCGTTGGTGCGGCATACGTGGAGGCGGTGGCCTTTGGACCCGGTGGTCACTTCGTGCGACTGTAGCTAAGTTTGTATCCGCGGACTGGTATCTGGATGAAGCGAGCCGCAACCGGGCAAGATAGGGGTTAAGCAGGGGTTCACGGTGGACTGAATGCTGCGCTAAGATAGCGGTAGCTAGCGTGTCTTTCGATTGATCCGCGGCGAGGCCATATCACCCGCCCGACGGAGAGGCAAGCATATGTTCGGGGAAATAACGCCACGTCCCGAAACGCCGAGAGCGCCGTTCATTTCGATCGAAGAGGCGCTCGAAGAAACACGGCGCGGTCGCATGATCATCCTGATGGATGACGAGAACCGCGAGAACGAAGGTGACCTGTGCATGGCGGCCGAGAAGGCCACCACCGAAGCAATCAACTTCATGGCCAAGTATGGGCGCGGGCTTATTTGTCTGCCGATGGCGGCGGAACGAATCGATCA
>WNFT01005472.1_pt1 | contig 11122 bp, 11 predicted proteins | sample 5400191 | NCBI WGS metagenome assembly WNFT01 (sample SAMN13153359, study PRJNA577476) | soil metagenome | isolation source: 80 cm saprolite under Madrone tree | place: USA:California | collected 2016-06-14
AATGTACCGTAGGTAGTGAAAAAGGTCCACGGTCCGGTAGGCGACGGAGACGTGTATACTGTTGAACTAAATGTAAATGCTACGGTTATCCAACAGACATAGTTATTGTTCTTAGCGTTGTAGATAACCTCCACTCTGTTATCGTAGGTTTGGTTGCCTCCGTTTGCTAATCCAGGTCCGGGGCCTCCGAAATTTCCTTCATACTTCCAGTTCAATAAGTCGGACGAAGAATATATATTGTGCGCCATGAACGCCCCGGGAGCTGTATACACAGAAGGAGTATCGTTATTATCCCCGTACATGTACCATTTTTTGCTTACCGGATCTAGCATGAATACCGGGCTAACAGCCCATACCCTGGCTCCCCTATTGCTATCTACTAGTACATTGGTAGAAATAATTTGGTCGCCTATAGTAAACCTTTGTGACGTTACCCTGCTGTCAGATAATCCCGGCAGAATAGCTATAGCCGTAATTACAGATGACTGAGTAACAAATGGTCCATTGTATAATGATGACCCAGAGGATGGGATACTTCCGTCTGTTGTGTAATATATTAATGCGCTAGATGTTAGGCTTGATAACGTAACAGCAATCGGAAGATCGTATACACCACCATTAGGAGAAAAAGTTACAGGAGCACACCTGGATACCATTCCAGGAATATAATTAGATAATAACTCCAAATCCGCTATACCGCCATAGCTAGCTCCTCCTTGAGACAGCCACCTGAAATATCTGTAATTTGTTCCCGGATTAGTTAATAGATACTCATTTAAAAGTTGTCCGCTTAATGGGCGGGTAAATATCCCTCCGCCTCCAATGTTTACGACTCCGGTTGTAAATGTAACGTCATTAGATGCCTGGATCTGTCCACTTATGCTACGATCTTCTAAACCTGGCTTTGGAGAAAGTCGGAATCGGGTAAGCTTTGATGCAACTCCTGCATCTATTCCAACCCAATCATTTTGCGCATCCGGACCGTCCCAGCAGGTAAGCTCATTTGCATCAAAAACGTACTGGATGTAGCGAGTTTCTGAAGGATAGCTTCCTGGAGTTCCAAGATATTTACCATTTAAAACAACTTCTCCTAATACTGATGTAGGTGGAGAATCATATAAAAACTGAGAAGGTGCGCATGTTCCTAATAAAGTAGTAACCGTTATTCCTACGCTAGATGGTGAGTTAGCCGGAGATGTTGCTACAAGTATATTGGGATTAACAAAGAAGAACGTAGCCGAGTTAGCCCCAAAGTGAACCGCTGTTGTACCGGTAAATCCGGTCCCTGTGATCCAAATACTTTCTCCTCCGGAAGTAGATCCACTGGCAGGGTTAAGTGACGTAATAATTGGAGGAACCGGACCTTGCAGAGCCACTATTGCGCAGAACCACTGAGCTGACGATACGCTGTTAAATGAACCCGAATATGTTGCAGGTACGGCCGCTGACTTATCAGCGACGCATGCAAACCAAACATTTGTCTCCTGGAGCCTTACGGTAAATGTGCCATCTGGAGTAAGAGTATGGGGTGCTTGACCATTGCCACCCATTACCAGCGTTTCATTTGCTCCTGAGGTAGTTATATTACCGCTAGACAGAGTGGAGCTATTACCAGTCGCAATTACGGCATTATCAAGAATTGATGCGGTATATTCAAGGATTTCCAAATCCCAGTATTGCACTGCCGCTCCTCCAACCGTAACCGTTACCGTATTTGCCCCAGCAGAAACTACACTTGCAATGAATGCAACATAGGCGTTGTTTCCTGCAGCGCTCATCGACGCCGCCTGAATGTACTGGTTACCGCGAGAATCAGATACGGAGAAAGAATTAAAAGCACTTGATCCGACAGGATCAATAGCGAAAAATACTATAATTGTATTTCCTGACGCGTTTCCCGATGAAAATGCTCCAGAAAAAGAGCTTACGTTAACCGAGGAAGGTCCGCTATTATATGAATGACCCTGAACGAATGAAGGCGAAGGCATATATTTATAAGGTCAATGTTTCATTCTTCACAACAGGATAACTACCCCAATCAGTGCTATCCACGACCCATGTTGGAGCAGCGGACGGTCCTGAAAACAAGTTGCTTGTTATTTGAACTGACAGATCTATCTCAAGCTCAACATACAAAGAATAAATTCCGGCCACATAACTTGATACGTCTGATGCGAATTGAATCTTAGTGAACTTAGCTCTACGCTCCCACTTGGCGCATGCTAGAAGGAAGGCGACCTGAAGCTGCAGTTGTGCAATATTGCCAGGGGCATCTATCCACGACACATCGTTACCGAAGTCTCTAAGATACGGTTGGCTGTAAATTGGCACGCTCCATATCTCGTACACGTTCTGCAGAACTTCTTCGACTGTATTAGGCTTCACATTGAAATCGAACTGGAACGAACCACCTAGATTCCAAAGAGTATTTCCAACCAGTGCAGTGAATGACGAGAGCTTTGGCATGTTATATTAAGCTCCCTACAACTGATGCGCCAGCTGATGCCAATGCCCCCAGCGGACCGCTAATTCCGAACGGGTTGCCGTACTCCAGTAACTTTACCGTGCATTGAAGAATAGTAAGCGTAGATCCGACCCATTTTTCCATCTTGGAATCTATTGATTCCACCAGGAACAGTGTCAGTAATCCTCTTCCTACAGGAGTGTTGCCAATAAACATTGGAACCGGGATCTTCAAATCCATCAATGTCTCGAGCGCAATAAGAGATGCGGCCGGGTCCAAAGTGTATGGCCTGAAGAACTTCATCTGGATATCGATCTCAATTGGATCGAATCCGACATCTTCAATCAGATCGTTGCCCTTGATGATTCGGTGTTTGGCAAAAGCATTCTTTCGCTTCTTTGAAACTTCGTGAAACGTAAAGGCGGAACTTAATCCTCCCTCAAATGGAATTGTTCCAAGAATACCTACAAGTGCCATAAGAATAATTACCTATGTGCCCCCACCACCGGCCTCAACTCCATTAATCTGAAGGTTCTGAACAGTAGTCTGGGATCCATTAACGGTGAGATTGTTATCGATTTGACAGGTTCCAGTTATCTCAACATTGCCGGCCAACTTAATATTTGGCGCTGTAATCGTTGCGGATCCTGATACGTTGGCGCTGAGGTTCCCCGATACGGTTGCGTTAAGGTTCTGGGACACGGTTGCATCCAGATCTCCGCCGCAGACGATCTGCATCTGTCCGGAAGCGTTAAAGTACAGAGTGGCTATTCCGTTTATAGATAAGCATTGCTTGTCAGGATTGTATTCGAAGTAACTTCCATCCTTTCCCTGAACCGCGATGGAGTTTATCGACCTTGGCTTGAAGCTAAGATTATTAAGAGTATTATTAGTACAAACGACAACTCCTCGTTCAATACCGGTTGGGAAATGCAGAACTGTAACATTGTCATCTATTTGTGGAGGTGGGTTATAGAATACTGTTCCCCTGGATCCAGATTGACCTACCGGCAACCAATCGCTTATTACTCCGCGGTCTACGTATTGGACCCTTACCTGTGCGCCGGCATTAGTCAGGCGCCTGTCGACAACGGTTCCGTACCGGACTACGTTAACTCCGGTTGATTCAAAATTCGCACTGCCGTAACCAGTATCGTCCATGCTAGTCCCTTAGAATGTCATCGCCGGAGAGAATGTTACCCGAGTCTCTGATCCTCGTTTACCGCTCAAATGAATCTCAACCTCGGTCACAATCCACTTCTGCGAATCCGCATCTGGGGTGAACCCTGAAGCGCTGTACGCAGTGGCGGCCTCGAACTGCAGAGTGATGGGCATATCAATCCTTAGCTCGTTCTGCTTACGGTTCTTCTGCTTTAGCTTAGACTTAGCAACCTTCTTGGCCTGACCGATAATGGTAGGCGATGTTTCTTCCGAGACATATGGCTGAGAATTTTCAGGCGCAGTTGGAACGACCGTATGGTCAGTTGGTACAGTAGCGGCGGACATATTAGAAAAGAGTTATGTGATCATATGCTGTACCGTCGTCGTGTAGCCAGCGATGATGATGAAGAGTTGGAGCCGTGGATGGCTGATTGGGGTCTATGGCGGTTCCGGTAACGGTATTTCCGGTAGTGGGGTCCGTAACGTTCACGGCCGCAGCAGCATAAATATCTTCTACCGTCTCAACGTATTCCCACCTAGTCAGTCCGCCATTTTGCCATCCTCCAAGCAATAAACTTGTAGGGCACGTTATAGTACCCAGTGAAGATAGTGCCTCAACATCCTTCATATCACGGATCCAAATTGTTCCATTTACCACTTTGAATGAAAAGTCCTGTTCGCTACAAAGTTTGTGAAGCATGTAGCTGTCGGAATGGTCGTGCTGATCTATGCGCTGTATCGTGGGGTTTGTTTGAGGAAGATACTGCAACTGTAGTCCGTCTTGAGTTGCGACCTGCTGAGCATAATCCTTTAGGGTTGTAGTTTGCCCGGCACCAGCAACTCCAGTGCTTTTCTTCTCAAGCCTGAACGGAGACTGAGGAGGAATGGATACGCACTTCAGAAGAACAGTTGTTCCGGCATGCTTATCCTGTTCAATCCTGACGCTAGATATATACATCGTGCTCAGAGTTTTCTGAGATGTTCCGCTTCCGGTTCCACCCCAATTCAAAAGGCTGATTGTACAAGTAACCTCGGCGTATGCGTCTAGGGAGAATGTCTTACGGAAAAATCCTTCAGGATCCGCAAGCTTGATATTAAGAGAATCTGATTGAACGTTCTCATTGAAGCTCTCGCGGTACACCAGATCCATTAAGCAGTCAGCGACCTGAGATGATATGTCTTGCCCCTTGTAGGAAATAGAAACTGATACGCTTCGTGTCTGTGATAGCGTAGATACAATTGAATCTGGTAGAGTGGGGATGCTCATCTGATTGTCAATGTTCCCCAAGGAACAGCGCTGACATTCGTGTTATGAGGAGGCAGTTCAGGAACCGTAAGTACTATGCCAGCATCAAATGCAACTACATCATTGTACGCAGAGTTCTCGTGCATGAGCACGTTTGAATATTTAGATGTACCGTAGATTTTGTATGATATCCAGTCATAGTAATCTCCCTGAATTGTAGTATAGAATCCCACGCTCATACGATTGCGCTCCTAGATATCTTATCTCGTATCTCCCTATGAACATGATCAGCTAATTCGCTTGATCTTTCCTTTATTACTCTAAATATATGATCACTATCTCCGGATATGTTGTACGTAGGGGAGTAGTTTATTTGGGCTCCATGATATCGGTCTTCATTTTCGGGACCGCCACCAGTCGTGTCCATCCATCGGTGCAACTGATTATCCCTCTTCGAGCGGAACGTCCCTCCAGGTTGAAGTCCAGGATAGAATCTCGCAGCATGTTCTGGATGCATCGCCATTGGCTGCGGTCCTGGAGTATTGAGATTGTACCTCACGCCGTGAATATGGCCTATGCCATTCCAAGAGTCTCGGTCAAACGTTGGGCCTCCAGGCTGATCTCCAGGAACATGCCCATACTCGGTTAGCCCCAGGGAGCTTCCTCCGCCGTACCGCATCGATCTCCATCCACCGTCTCCGCCAAATCTTGAAGATCCTGAAGATCCAGACGCTCCAGGACCCGTCACTCCAGATAGATAATTATTTAGATCTTGAATAGATTGATTTAAATCATCTAAATGATCTGTATTCTTTTCAATGCTATCTCCCCAGGACCCTGTTACCCCACTGCTGATTTTTCCGTTATGGTCCCACCATCCATGATTAACCTTATCTGGATCACTGGGACCCCAAGGAATTCCCAGAGGACCCTTCCATAAATGATCTCTTAATGTATCCCTTGCGGCAGGAGTATTATCGAATTCATATTTCTTAAAATCCGATATAAATTTTCCCAAATCCCCCTTTTTAACATCCGTATAAAGAGTTGCGATTTCTTCAAGTCCGCGGAACATCTGCTTAACAACATCTACTATAAGGCTTGTAGTATCTTTTGCTAAAGTTAGAACTTCTGGAGATGTTGAAAATTTAACGAATTCGCTTACAACTTTATTAATTTGATCAAGTACTTTTTGAATAGAATCAACAGTACCGGGACGCATTCCTTTTTCTATGTCTCCGGTGGCTGGATTGGTAAAAGTGAAAAAAACATTATTATCTAAGAAAGAATTAAATCTAGCCCATACAACCTGTATTGAGTCAAAGGCCGGCTGAAGCTTGCCCGCAATATCTGCAGTCTTGAAATACGACACAGCTCCATCTACCCAAGACTTGGCATCGGTTAGCCACTGCTGGGCATAATCCCATACTCCAGAGTTGTTGAACCATGCGATCAGAGGAGCCAGAGCTTCTTCCTCGAGTTTTCCTAGGTACCGCTCAAACTCTTCAAAGTTGGACTGGAATACCCCTACAGATCCAGAGAACGTTTCCGAGTGACTCTTGAATATAGCAGCCGCGCCACCGGCCGAATTAACCATATCGATCAACGCCCTCTGAAACATCGCGGCCGTGATCTTCTGCTTGCTGATCAACTCCTGGACATATTGCTCTGGAGTTCCCTTGAAAAATTCTCCACCCTTACCGGCCATCTTTCCTGGAATAAATCCACTGCCGGAGCCTCCGTAGAGCTTTACGAGCTCTGCCATCATCGGAATGCCGTGCTCTCCAAATGTTGCCGCCCCTCGTTTCTCTAAGTATCCCTTAGTTTCTACCTTTCCATATGCCTCTGTCAGAAACTCAAAATCTTTTTGATTGCCTCCACCAAGCTCCGAAGCAGCGGCAATAAGCTGAGTTGTTCCGGTAAGATTTTTGGATGGAATTCCGAATGCAGATAACTGCTTTGCGGACTCCATAACATTATTGGCACCTAATCCGCTCAAGGATCCTAGCTTGGAAAGTTGATCAGACAGCTTTGCGGCAACTCCGCGATCTCCAGTAATGTTTCCGATAGCCCATTGCTGACGCTCGAATGCCGCAGAGACCTGGAGCGACTTCTCCAGTAGTTCGCCCATCTTGTCAGTTGCTCTGCTGATACCCCTGATCATTCCAAACAGCCCGCCATACACAACTATGTTTTCAAGTATTCTGCCAAGATGCCCTAGTCCTTGATGCATCTTAGTGACCTGATTATTAGCGGCCTGGAGCTTACCAGGAAGAATGGTCAACTGCTGATTAAACTGCCTGCCGGATGCAGCAGCTAGGTTCATTGACTTTTGCAGTCCTTGAACCTGTTTCTGGGTGTACCCCAGTGTTTTCAACAGCGATGGATCGATTTGTCCACCGATAGAGATTGATGTTTGATAAACCTGTGGCACGGAAATAATTACCCCCTGTCAGGGTCCAAAAGTTCACCAATACAATTCGCCCAATGGAAGGCCTCACGGATTGTGTGATTCCGGAAAATCTCATCCGATAGACCGGGAGCGTTGTGAGCCAGACTGGAATACAGCCGGCGAAGGAATCTTAAAGGATCAGCTTCAGTAGGACGATTTACGCTGTCTCTGTCTTCTTCGTCCGAGTCAGGAAAGATACCGCAGGCATCCGTGCGAAGATCATCTCAAGATCGTAGAAGGGTATACGGTATACATCTTCCAAAGTCATTGGAGGATTAAGCTCTGCAATCTGGTAAGCCATCCATGTAGTGTCCAGGAGGCGATTGATGCAATTTCTGTAGGCGACAGGATTCTCATTTTGGTACCTTTCGTTTAGCTTGAAATAAGCTAGTCCAGACTTAATCTCAGTCTTGTCGATTAAAAGCTTTGAAAGATTTGCGCTTCCGATTTGAAGCGGTTCAGATAGTTCATAGTACCGATAATCTTCTTCAGCTGGAGCAACAGATACGTTGTAATCTACAACTTCTCCAGGTTCGAGTTGCCTTACTTCTCCAGGATTTACTTGCTTTTTAGTAATTGGCATATAAACCAATTACTTGTCAACTCCTTAACCCAGTTTCCTGCGCCTTGAAGAGGGAGTAACCGGTATCCACCAACAGAGATCTACAGGAAAGGGTTAAGGTTTTTGAATGCCCTTCGGATTACGCATTGTCAAGAGGCGCGGAGGGTAAAATTATTAAGAAATGTTAGCGTTTGTTTGAGAGTTTCTGTCAACTCCGTTGATGATACAGATGTTGTTGAAGGGATCGATCTCCCAATACTTCTTCGCATTGAAGAACAGAGCTAAATAAAGTACGCTGAAAGTTATAATCGTAACTCCCTTAGTACTCGAGTCACGCTTTCCAAGATCGTACTCATCATCAACAACCGTCATCAGAACCTCTTCGGGAAGTTCTGCAAACTGGCTGACCGCAGTATCGAACACCTGCAAAGACGACTGACAGCGCAACTGTGCGGCCGGTCCATTAAACAGGTTCAGGCTCTCAAGAGTGTTTGTATGGAACGTCAGCGACGTAGTCATTGGCTGAACGTTGCCACTGATCGGGAGATTGAAAGATCCACCAAGACCGGCGCCTTTCAAGTCATTCTTTTCGAACATCAACTTAGGCAGAACGATGTCTGAAAGCCCAACGAACTGTCCGCCAGCCGCGTTGTAGACTTTGTAATTTTTGACTACTGATGGATAAATCATAGGACTATTGAGTCGACACTAGGTTGATTTGAGAAATCCAAGCCGTAAGACCGTTAACGTCGAACTGAAGCAGAAGATCCAGGGTGCGAATTGGTGTCGGAGGAGTCCACAGAATATGAAATGTGTAGATACCAGCTATGACCTGAGCCGCAAGGTTCTCGTTAGGATTAAAGCTAACCCTGAAGGTATTAGCCGCGCCCTTCTGAACCAAGGTATTACCGTAGCTTTGAATGGTTTCGTTAATAGACGTCAATGAAGCAATGTTTCCAGGAAGATCGATGAACTGCGACAAAGTTAAACTGAGAGTCGATCCTAACCAATTAAACATTCGTCGCTCGTTAATCCAGAAATCCTGTACGCTGGTATCAGTAGGATAAGAGCATGTGTAATCTCCCAGAGATTTCCATCCTTGGAAGTTAATGAAAGTAACAACACCTAGCTGCTCTAGGTAATCAGCCTGAGTGGGATCAACAACAATCTGAGCTCCAGTTCCAAGGATTGTGCTATCCATTGTAGGAACTTTGTTTGACGGAGATACGTAAGGAATACCACCGTAAGCGGCATCCGTGTTCTGCATCATAACGGCAAGCATTGTCGAACCGTGATAACGCTTTCCGCCTAGTCCAACGTTTGGCCACACCGCAATTTCAAACGGAGTCTGAAGATTCTGAGCTGACTTCTGAGCGTTAACTTGCGTGTATTGAGCAGCAACCGAGGTGTTGATATCAGAAATGTAGATTGCTCGGAACCGCCCGTTATTAATATTCTGAACGTGTGAGTTAGCAGCCGCTATAACCGCAGTGTTTGCTCCCCATCCAGGAGTGATAACTGTGGCTGGAACAATGCCTGTAACCGTGAAAACTTTTTCTAGGACCGACAGTCCAAGGTAATTTCCGTTAACATCTGTGCCACCAACGATAGTGGACTGCGTAACCATCGCTAGGTTAGGAGTATAGAACGTAATGTCTACCGCTGTAGATGCGTACATTCCTCCAGTTGAAAGTGCTGTAACAGTACCAGATTGAAGACTGGAATCGTTGTATGCGAAAATATAATCAAAGCCTTGAACGAACTGCGTATGGCTAGTGTGATCCTTAACTGAAATAGACGGAAGAATGACTTCACCGGAAACTGAAACCTGATGAGCTGTAACCGTAAGGTTGTTCTGAGTAACCAGAATGCTCATTGTCCACGGATCAAACACGTTGATAGCGATAAGCGGAGAAGCGTTGTTCTCAACGAATTCCAGATCGTATACTTCAGCCAGGGGATAGTTTCCAGTTCCGTTAACGGATCCAACAATTCCAGGACCGAACACAGAAGAAACTCCAAGCTGAGTAGTGAAGTCAGACGGAATCTCACAAAGAATTGGGTGATTAACAACCGCTGCCCAAGGGCTAACGCCTGATCCAGGAGTAATCCATGTATAGCCAGGAAGACTATGAACAGGAGCCGCACCGACTGCAACGATTGCGGCAGAGTCAGCTTGAACGACTGCTCTTAGTGAGCTAGGTACATCGGAAACTTGTACGCCGCGAGGATTTGCTGTAGCCATAGATTAGTATTTTCGGATCGGTGGAGCTTGTCTCAGTGTTGGCTTTGCAACGGATCTCGCAGGAAGTGTTCCCGGAGGAGTGGAATTAACGAACTGATCAAACGGCATTATAAAATTGCCGAGGTACGGGCTAGACTTGAGGGCAGCCTTAACGTGATCAGGAAGGTCTTCTGAAAAAATTTGAAACTGTCGTAGGCCTAACTTCTTATCGTTAGGACCAACGTAAATAGAGCTAGCCATCTTAGGAATAATTACCCTAAGTCGGCGGGATAGTGTCTTACGTAGGCAGGGGTTCCGGAGCCACAATCGACAGAGTGTCAGCTCCAGTGTCGTTGTAAGGTCCAGTATCGGTATGGAATCCGATATGATCCCATCCAGGGCCGGGTGTCATGACTCCGAATTTAGCTTCAATTCGGCCGTAATAATATGGATGATAATCAGCCGCGGGATCGTCGATTAGCTCAAAATGGACTGGATCATCTGTGAGAACGAATGACTGATCTATCATAACGTTCTCGTAAAGGCCGTAGATTACCCTGTTTATTACATTATGAGTATCAATGTAGCCCCTACGATTAGGGTTATCATCCCAGGTAACAATAAGAAAATAAATTGTAATAACCGCATCCAACCTGCGGTACATTCCGGTGGCTGTCTTGATTGCCATTGCCGGAACTTTAGGGTGTTCGCTATGCGCTCTGGGTCCGGCCTGATGACTTGGTATATGACCCTGATAAATGCTTAATGAAACTGGAGTAATGCCTCTATCCAGAGGAGACTTGAACAGCATATCTTTAGTCCAGATAGCTGCGTTCTTGACAAGAGCTCTCTCTAAATCTACTGGGGTAAACTCCATAGAGATAATTACCCAGGATAATTCTTTAGGCTTTCGTATGTGAGTCCAGCCTTTTGAAGATTTGCCAGAACTCCAGAAGTAGGAGGATCCGAAGAATTTCGAGTATATCTGGTAGATAAGAACTGATTGATGTAAT
>WNFT01005473.1_pt1 | contig 11122 bp, 10 predicted proteins | sample 5400191 | NCBI WGS metagenome assembly WNFT01 (sample SAMN13153359, study PRJNA577476) | soil metagenome | isolation source: 80 cm saprolite under Madrone tree | place: USA:California | collected 2016-06-14
TCGGCCAAGCGCCCCAGCGGCAGCGTCGGATTGTCGGCCTCGGGCGGACACACCGGCGGCAGATCCTCCGGCAGCCAAATACGCCGGCTCTCCGCGTAGCGCCGCAGGTCCGCGGCAGCAGCGGCGACTTTGATCGTCGTAAACCAGTCGATTGGCAGGCCGGCGCGCGCCAATGCGATCGCCGGGGTGACCAGCTCACGCCACGGCAGGCGGCCGAACCGTTCGACCGCGAGCGCGTAGCCCCGCACGGCACTCGGGATCGTGAAAGAGAGCGGCCCGTGGATGTTGCGGTCGTCGGCGATCTGCGGCCAGGTGAAGAGCTCGGTACGCAGCTCGCCGGTCAGCGGGAAAGCGGCGGGATCGAGGCCGCTCGGCGAGATCGGGCCAAAGTCGACGACCTCGGCCCGGCCGGCGCCGGCGGGTTGGACGACCATGAAGCCGATCCCGCCGAGGCCGCTGTTCCACGGCTCGACCGCGGCGAGCGCAAATGCGGTGGCGACAACGGCATCGACCGCAGTCCCGCCTGCGGCCAGCACCTCGGCGCCGACCTGCGCCGCAGTCCGGCTTTGGGAGGCGACAATCCCGCCGCGCGACGACGTGCCGGGCTTGCGGATCTCCCAATGTTGGGTCTGGTGAGATTTGCCGGGCATGCTCAGGTCCCGGGCATGCTCAGGTCAAGGTGACCGCATCGACGCGCGTCGTATAGAAGGCATAGTAGCCGGCGAGCCCCGGCACTTCGTCATAGGGTGCAGGATAGGCCCACACCGCGTTTTCCGATCGCCGCACCGAACCGTCCCCAGCAGGAACCTCGATCGTCCAGTAGGAGGCTTCGCCCTTATACGGACAACGGGTGTGATGATCCGTCGGGCGCAGCAGATCGAGCCGGACGTCCTTCTCCGGAAGGTAATGCACCGGCCCGTGGCCGGTCTCCTCGACGCGTAGCGCGGCACTGCTCTCGGCTATTGTCACATCGCCAAAAACGACTTTGACGCGCCGGCTTTCCGGCACCAGATCGACGCGATAATCGGGCCGGCTGGCAAAGCCTGGGGCAGGGTTGGGCATCTCGATATCCTCCAAGGATCAATTCACTGTTGACGCTTTCTGGCCGATGGCGGTGCGCCGTCGCCGCCGAACGAGGCGACGCACTGCTGATGGAGCTGCGGGTCGGTGATCGGCCCGCATTCCTGTTTCATACGCTGGGCACGAAAGCCCGGATTGCTGCGCAGCGCCTGCTCGTATTGATCACTCTGGCGGACGTTCGCCGCGGCGCCCGGATCGATCTGGGCCCCGGCGGGCGCGGCAACGGCGATCAGCAGCACGGCCGCCGGCATCATCGATGAATAGCTAGGCATTCTCACGTTCCTCCGTCGGTTGTGGAGAGCTGGCGCCTCAATCGGCCATCGTCAACCCGCCGCTGACGCTCAACACCTGTCCGGTGATATAATCCGATCGGTCGCTCAAGAAGAACATCACCGCGTGCGCAATCTCGATCGGCTGAGCGATCCGGCGAAACGGGATCGCCCGGGTCAGCGCTTGCTTCATGCGCTCGGGCTGGCGTTGGAACAGCGGCGTGTCCGTCGGGCCGGGGCACACGCAATTGACGTTGATGCGGTAGCGCGCGAGTTCGCGCGCGAGTGACTTGGTAAACGCGATTAGCCCGCCTTTGGCTGCGGCGTATACAGTTTCACCCATACTCCCCACCCGGCCGGCATCGCTCGATATGTTGACGATCTTGCCCGTGGCCGCGGCGACCATCGGCGGGAGCACGCCGCGGGTCAGCCGCACCGCGCCCATCAGGTTGACGGCGATCACACGGTCCCACATTTCCGGCGGGTTTTCCAGGAACGGCTGGATCTGGTCCCAGCCGGCGCCGTTGACCAGGCCGTCGGCGCGCCCAACCCGCTGATCCACGGCAGCGACGAAATCGTCGATAGATGGTTTGTCGGTGAGGTCGAGCCGGAGGTAATCGATGGCTAAACGCTCCGCCGCACCCTCGACTGCGGCTGCCGCGCCGCCGGCCTCGTCGACATCGCCGATCACGACGCGGGCGCCGTCGCGAGCCAGAAGGAAGGCGATCGCCCTGCCGATCCCGGAGGCGCCGCCGGTGACGATGACGGTCCGCCCCTGCATCTCCATCGGTGTGCCTCCCTCCTCCGCTCAGCCGATGTTCCGTGCGGCCGGCCACCGGAGTCAATCGTGTGATGCCGGGGCAAGACCAGACAAGGATGCAAACAGCCCGAGGCTTGTCAGCCTCCACCTCGGGCCCTAACGTTTCACCGCTCCGATTGCTGCGGAATGCTCGTTTGGGAAACTCTCCCTGACCGATCATGGCTAAGGACAAGGCTTTGCCGGCGTTCATGGAACCGCTGGCGCACCGCCCCAACGGCCGGTGGCTTCGCTGGCTAGCCGGTCGCGATCCCGCTCAATATGGAGTCGGTCGCCCGCTGTTCTTTCATCATGTGCCGAAGACTGCGGGCACCAGCTTGATCAAGGCGATCGGAAAAATGGTGCTGCCCGAGTTGTCCTTTTCCGAGAAGGGGAACTTGTCGGCTGCCTTTGTCGCCCAGCTCGTCGAGCGCGGCCTGACCCCCGGGCAATTTATCCATGGCCATCCGGGGGCGGGTGCTGCGGCGCCCCTGCGCCGCAGGGCCCATATCGTCACCCTCTTGCGCGAGCCGCGCGATCAGGTCATTTCGAACTATCTTTATGTGCGCTTCGACCGGGGTGTCCCCGATCACGGCGCATCGCGAGCGTTGGGATTTCGTGAGTTCGTGTTGGCGCGCCCGCGCTATGCGATTTTTCAGACGGCCTCGCTGGACCTTGGGATCGCCCAACGGCCGGTCGTCCGCACCGAGGATCTCATCGATGCGGTTCCGCAAGTCCTCGCCTATCTCGACGAGATGGCAGTCGTCGGAGTGGTCGATCAAGCGAATGTGTTCGTGCTCCGTCTCGCGGAGATCATGGGTTGGCCGCGGACGCCACACTTCCCACACCGTCGCAAAGCGCGCATTTCTCGCAAGCAACGCGAGCGGATGCAGGCGCAGTTCGCCGACCTGGAGAACCACCCGAAGCTGTCGTCGCTCTTCGCGGCCGAGCGTGCAGTCTACCTCTACGCCCGCTCAATCGCGGAGAAGAACTTGGGATGCAGCCCACCTCGAGAGCATTCTCAAGCAAAGCGATCGGCCAGCGACTCTGCACAGGGACTGATCGTCGCGCGATGAAGTACCGGTCGACCATCGGCTTCCAGGACCCTGTCGGAGGAGGTGCGTCAACAGGGGTATCGACCTCACCGATGGTTTGGACTAGGTTAACCGGTGATCTCGCAACTGCGAGATGCCGGGCCGCGAACGATTGCCCGAACTGGACAAGAACCTGAAGGATCACCACGCGTGATCCATTCCGCTCGGAATCTCAGCGGACACTCGTCGGTGCCTGGATTTGGGGGGCTCAGGATGTCGGACGTGTTGGTCAGCTTTGTTGTGCCTGCCTATAACGAGGAAGCCCTTATCGGGTCATGCCTTGCCGCGATCACGGCGGAGGTCGCTCGGACCGGCTGTCAAGCTGAGATAATCGTCGTAGATAACGGGAGCATCGACGGCACGCGCCGGATCGCTTTGGCTATGCCCGGTGTGAAGGTTGTCGACGAGCCGCAAAGAGGGCTGGTTCAAGCGCGCCGGGCGGGATGCCTTGCGGCCGAGGGCGAATACATCGCCAATATCGATGCCGATACGGTGCTTGCCGAGGGGTGGTTGCAGACCGCGCTCGCGGAGTTCGCCCATTCCCCCGACCTGGTCGCCCTTAGTGGTCCCTATATCCACTACGATCTTCCCACACCGGCGCGGCTCGTTGCGGCAGGGTTTTATCGGGGCGTTTACCTTGTCCACCTGCTGAGCAGGGTCGTGGCGGGGGCCGGCTCGGTGATGCAGGGCGGCAACTTCATCGTATCTAGGAGCGCGCTCAAGCGCGCGGGCGGCTTCAACCCCGATTTTCGATTTTACGGCGAGGACGCCGAGTTGGCGCGCCGTCTGGCTAAAGTCGGAAAGGTCAAATTCACCTTCGCTTTGCAGGCCTTCTCTTCAGGCCGACGACTCGCCGGGGAGGGGCTATTCAGGGTGCTTCTTCGGTACTCCGCAAACTATCTTTGGACCCATGTGTTCCAACGTCCGTTCTCCGCCGACTGGCTGGACTTCCGGCACGAGCCTGGCGCGACCACCGCGATCGGCTCCGCCTCAACGATCGTGGGGCTCGATCTTCCACGGGCCGAAATTTTGCAGGATCTGCACCAGGGAAGCCAGCGCTCGTGACCGGGCTTGCGATGCCCGGGCATTACCTCGTTATCCTTATTGCAATTCCCGCGTCATGGTTGCTTGCGGGGCGGCAGGCTGCTGCCGCCCCCACCATCCCTCTGCCGGAACCGGGAGCCGGGTTCGGATTGCTGCCGGCGCTGGCAATTCTCGGGATCATCGCGGCAGTGGTAATGGCCGAGCTCATCCATCCGCAGCGGCGGCGATCCGACGCAGCCTCGCGCCGGTGGGTCGGCAATCTTTCGCTGTGTCTCGCTTCCAACGGGGTACTCGTGCTGCCCGCCCTTACCCCGTTGGCGGCAGCATTCTTATCGGAATTCGCGCAGTCCGGGTTACTCGATTCGCTCGAGCTGCCGGGGGGGATGCGGGTCGTCATCGCGATCGTGGGCCTAGACGCCTTGGCCTACGCGCAGCATCGGGTGCTACACCGAGTCGACGTCCTTTGGCGCTTCCATCTGGTGCACCACTCCGATCCGGAAATCGATGTCACCACCACGTTTCGGCATCATCCCGTCGAGGCGATCTTTAACGGGGTGGTGGTCGGCGGCGTCGTTCTGGTGATCGGGTTCTCGCCGGCTGAAGTTGTGGCTTACACTTGGGTTTCGTTCGTCGTGGAGCTCCTCGCCCACGCCAACCTCGCTCTTCCCCCCGGGTTCAGCGCAATTCTTGGACGGCTCATCGTCACGCCTGAATTCCATCACATCCACCACTCACGCGAGAACGCCGAGGCAAACGCTAATTTCGGTCAAGCATTCTCGATTTGGGATACGCTATTCGGAACCGCTCGAGTTCGATCTCCGGAAGATGCTCGCCGCTTGGAATTTGGCCTTGACGAATTCCGCGAGCCGAAATTTTCTCTCCCCCATTACCTGCTGGCGCAACCACTGCTCCTGAGAGCAGGAGGGTCAGCGTTAACTACGCCTTCTCGCTTGTGATTGGCATAGCACCGGCGCCGAGCAGTTCAGCGTGACAAAGCCTCTTCCTCCGCTAGTCGGCGTCCCTCAGACCAAACCATCCCCAGAAAGGTAATAAGCGCGATGCTGATGGTGATGATAACAATACCGTCCATCGGCGACATCGGACCAAATGGTGTCTCCACCGAACAAGGACCGATGGCCAACAGCAAAAAATTGTAACAAATAAAGCCAAGCCTTATCTCAGTAGGTCCAATGCCATAAAAGCCTATCTTTATAACGTTCGTGTCGATAGATTTAAGAAGATTAAAGAAGGATATCATATAAAATCCTGCCAACCCAAGACAGGCGACATCGAACCGCATGAATGGAGATGCGCCCAGCCCCAAAAATACGCACAGCTGAGAAAGCAAATCGGTCGCGTTGTCGATAAAGAAGCCATATCGCGGGCGCTCGATATTTCGAAATCGCGCCAAGGTGCCGTCCAGCGAGTCACCGAACCAGTTTATGATCAACCCGGCGCTGGCGACCCATAATAAATCGAGCGAAAACCACGAGATACCGTAAGCAATGCCACAAAGTAAGGCGCCGACGAATCCCGTGAATGTCAAGTGGTCCGGCTCAACCGCGGTCGGAAGTCTTGCCGCCAACCATGCCACCAGTGGACGCTCCACAGGTATGACCCATGATGTATTTTCTCGAGACAGCATTGGTGTTCCTGGATGGGAGGACGAAAAAAGGCCTGATAATATCCGTGGGCACCCTCGATCATAACGGTTCGGGTGATTGGGGGCACGCCAGCCGTGAGGCAGTGGAATGACCCCGGGCGCTAAGGATCGGCGCACCGACGGCGATCGCGAGATTGTTTTGGACATCTGGCACCTATCGCTCGGGTTTGCGCGCGATACGCCCGCGGGCGTCGATCGAGTGGACACGAATTTCGCGGCTCATTTCCTGAGATCGGAGGTGGCGAACCGAAAAGCGCTGCTGCTGACACCGCTCGGCCCGCGCGCTGTTCGGGTCGCCGCAGCCCGCCGGATATTCGAAGGCGTTCAGAACCATTGGCGCGAGACCCAGCGACCGGAAACGGATAGCGTCCTCGCGCGCGTGCGCGACGCGCTGGCGGGGCGCGCGCCATCCCGAAGATCGCCGCGAAAGGGTTTTCCCGAAAAGGCGTCCCAAGCGCTCAGGGCGGGTGCCAGAGCGGTTCTACTACATTGCGCCACGTGGAGACAGATAACCGGAATTGGCAGCAACGCCGTCTATTTAAACGTGAGCCAATATCCGCTATCAGCGCCGAGCTATTTTCGCTGGCTACGAGAGCGGCTGGATGTCAAGCCCGTTTTTATGATCCACGATCTTCTACCGATCGAGTATCCGGAATTTTTTCACCCGGAATCCGTGAAACGTCATCGTCGCAGGCTGAGCGTCTTCGCCAAGATCGCCGCCGGCGCCATTGTGTCTACGCAGGAGGTCGCAGACGCGTTGTTGGCCTATCTTGAACGGCTCGGCCGGAAGACCATCCCATTGCTCGTTCAGCCACTGCCTGTCTCACCGACATTTCATCAGCCGCGAGAACACGACGAGGGGCTCGCCGCCCGACCCTACTTTGTCATCTGCGGAACGATCGAGCCGCGTAAGAACCACCTGTTGCTCCTCAATCTGTGGCGCGAACTCGGACGATCCTTGGGACCCGCCACCCCCAAGCTGATCATCGTCGGGGCGCGCGGATGGGAAAACGAGAATGCTCTCGACCTGCTGGAGCGGTGTCCGGGGATTCACGACCACGTCATCGAGGCGCCGGGGCTGTCGACGCCAGCCTTGAAGCGCCTGATCGACAATGCCCGCGCCGTTCTGATGCCTTCCTTTGCGGAAGGTTACGGCTTGCCGGTCGCCGAGGCTTTGACGGCCGGCACGCCTGTACTCGCCTCGGATCTCCTGTCTCTTCGCGCGATGCGCGGATCGGCCATTACTTGGCTGGATCCGCTTGACGGGCTGGGCTGGCTCGCCGCGATCCGCCGTCTTTCCGAGGCATCGGCCCATTGGACACAAACCGAGCCGGTCCGACCCCTGTCGGCCTTCGCCTGCGAAACATACTTCCAGCGGGTCGAGGCGTTCCTTTCCACGATCTAACTGAAGCATTATTCTGTTCGGCGGGCAGTGCGACGGACGATAGAGAAATGCGCCCGGGACGAAGCCCCTAGCCAAGATTAATACGGGAGGTATAATTCAGCCTCCTGGGGGAACAACCTCGTCTCTGCTAATCTCCGATAGATGGCGACGCCGATCGCTTACGACACGGTTCGACTGCTTTTGGGGTCGCTGGCAGCTACACCGCGCGGCATCGACCGGGTGGATCTGCGATACGCGCGATACTTCTTCGAGACTTGGCCGGGTGACTGCGTCGGTACGCTTCCGACGCCGTGGGGTGTCCGCTGGTACGATCGCCAGCGCGTTCTCCAGGGGCTCGACCGGCTGGAGCAATTGTGGCTGGAGACCCTCCGATCCGATGAAGATCACGTGCTGGCACGGATCAAAGGGCGGCTGTCCGGAAAGCACGAGCCGCGGCACCAAAAATCGGGCGAAGACCGCCGACACGTTCTCAGTTCGGCATCGCGGTTGTTGAACGTTCTGTCCTTGAATGATTTCTCATTCGGCGGCTCAGTCGTCAGATCGGTACCAAAGAACGCCATTTACGTTAACGTGGGCCAGGTTGGTCTGGCGATTCCGCGGATCATTTCCTGGCTTCGACGCCGACCCGATGTCAAACCGGTGTTCATGCTTCACGACGTGATCCCGTTGGAACGCCCGGAATTGGTATCGAGCAAGGACCACCGCCGGCACGGGAAAATAGTGGATCGGACGGCGCGGTATGCATCAGGGCTGATATCGTCGACAAATGCAGCACGCGACGCGGTTTTGAATGCGCTTTCATTGCGTGGAAGATCCGACATCCCCGTCGAAGCCGTGCCGCTTCCGGTGGCCCCGATCTTCCTCGCCAATCACGGACCCGACCAGGAGCTCCGTGAGCACGATTACTTTGTGGTCTGCGGAACCATCGAGCCGCGCAAGAACCACCTGCTGTTGCTCAATGTGTGGCGCGAGCTCGTCAGGCGGCGGGGGGAGCACGCCCCAAAGCTGGTCATGGTCGGGTCGCCCGGCTGGGGTGCGGAGCCCGTATTGCGCGCGCTCAGGCAATCCCGGCTACTCCATCGTCGGGTGATCTTCGCGCGCGGCCTCTCCAGCCCGGCTCTCTGTCGGCTCGTCGCGCATGCCCGGGCTTTGCTGATGCCCTCTTTCGCCGAGGGGTTCGGACTGCCCGTCATCGAAGCACTGTCCGTCGGCACGCCGGTCATCGCGTCCGATCTTCCGGCGCATCGCGAGATCGCCGGCGATCTCGCAATCTATCGTGACCCGACCGACGGACCGGGATGGCTCGCGGCCATCTGCATGTTTGCTGACGGAAACGGGGAGGCGGCGGAAATGCGTCGTCGTGTCGCAGCGTACCAGCCGGCAACCTGGGGCCAGTATTTTTTTCGGATCGAGCGCTTTCTGAAAACCTTCGAATAATCCTGACTCCTCCGACGGGCTCCGGCGGCGATCGCTTTGGCAGCGAGATCTCGCCGCGGAAATCAGGCTTCTCGGGGCTAGAAACGGCGGCAATTAGCGCGCTTGCAGATGTGAAGATCCAGTTCCATAGGATGACGGCATATTCGAACCTCGATCCCAATGTCACAGCGGATAATCTTCGACGGACTCAATCTCGCGCTCGAGGAGGGAACTGGTGTTGCCACCTACACGCGAATGCTCACCCGGGTGGCGCGCGACCTCGGCCATAAGGTAGGAGTCGTCTACGGGTCGCCGCAGGCGCCATCCAGAAACCCGTTGTTGCGCGAGATTGCTTTTTTTGACGAAAAACGTGCAATCAGGAAGTCGATACCGGCGGAATTCCTCACCGCCGTCGCCGATCAAGTTCGTTACCATTTTCCGATCAAGCCGACGCCGGTCGAGCTCAGCGGTCTCGTTGTCACCCGTCAGTTCGACGAGACGCTTCCGGAACTCGATCATATATTTGTCACGCGCAACCTGTTTGCCAACGCGCTCGGATATTTTCACCGGACGAGGGCGTTTGTCCACCTCGCCTTCGATCCGCAGCCCGATTTTTTTCATTGTACATATCAGCTCCCATTGCGGTCGAAATCAGCCTGCAACATTTACACTATTCACGATCTCGTACCGCTTCGGCTTCCGTTTACAACGCTCGATAACAAGCGCCGAATGTTTCGCTTACTTAAAAAAATCGCAGCTGAGGCCGATCATATCGTTACAGTGTCCGAAAATTCAAAGCGAGATATTATTGAACTTCTTGCCGTAGACGAACGACGAATAACCAATACCTATCAGGCTGTTTCGTTTCCAAAGGAAGATTTGGAACGCTCCGAGGCGGCGATTGCCGAGCAGCTCGGCGGTTCCTTCGGTCTGGACTTACATGAATATCTGCTGTTTTTCGGGGCCTTGGAGCCGAAAAAGAATGTCGGTCGCCTCATCGAGGCCTATCTGGCCTCGGGCGTGGATGTGCCGTTGGTCCTTATCGCCGCCGAGGGCTGGCATAACGAGGCGGAAACCACACTCCTCGGGGAGCTGCGCGAGAACGAGCCAGGGTCGATCGGGCTCAACCGGGCGCGGGTCAAACGGCGTGTGCGCCGATTCCGCTATGTCAAACCCTCGATCTTGATCACCTTGATCCGTGGTGCGCGCGCTGTGGTCTTTCCGTCGCTATACGAAGGCTTCGGGCTTCCCGTTCTCGAAGCCATGGTGTTGGGCACGCCGGTCGTGACGTCGCGCGAATCCTCCCTGCCGGAGATTGCCGGCGATGCTGCTCTGCTTGTCGACCCGTACAATGCCGATGATATCGCGCGGGCGATTACGACCATCGTCAATGACGCGGATCTGGGCGCCGAACTCTCTCGGCGCGGACGCCAACAAGCCGCCAAGTTTTCGGTCGAGCGCTATCGTGAACGGGTCGCGGCGCTTTACGCCTCCCTGCGCTGAACTGCCGCGCCGCGGGTCCCCGCGGATCGAGGTCATCGCTCCCTAGTTCCCTTTGTGCCGGCAACGGGTTAGATTGGCGTTGCGCGCGGACGGGGACGGAGCCGTGCGCCTTAGTCTCGTCACGATCGGCCGGTCAGGTGCCGTGGTTCACGCAGGTTGTTCAAATGGCAGAAATTCCGCAGCTCGATCGCGTCCTCTCCCTTGCCCGCTCGATCACCGTCGATGTTGGGCTTCGCCCTCGCGCCGCCGGGCGGATCCAGCGCTACCTCAGATCGCTGAACATCTGGTTTTGGGCGCTGGTTGGCCTGCCGACCCTCGTCGCCGGTGTTTACTATTTCGCGATCGCTTCCGATCTCTACCTGTCCGAAGCAAAGTTCATCGTGCGCAGCCCGAAGCAGGTGCAGACGAACACGATCGGCGCTCTGCTTCAGTCCACCGGACTGGGGCGCGCGGTAGACGACACCGCCGTCGTTCAGGATTTTATCATGTCGCGCGATGCGGTTCGCAAACTCGAGCAGCAGGATGACTTAAGGGCGATTTTTGGCCGGCCCGAAGGCGATTTCGTCACGCGTTTTCCGGGGGTTCTGTTGCGCTCCGATTTCGAGGCGCTGTTCCGCCGGTACGATTGGTTCGTTTCGGTGGAGACCGATACCTCGTCCGGTGTGACGGCACTTCGAGCCAAGACTTACCGCCCGGAAGACGCGCAGAAGATCGCCGCTGCGCTGCTGAGTTACGGCGAGCAGCTGATCAACGAGCTCAATGATCGGGCACGCAGGGATGCCCTCGACACCGCGCGTCGCGAGGTTGATAGAGCAGAGAAGCGCATCGCCGCGATCCAAGAAGAGTTGACCG
>WNFT01005479.1_pt1 | contig 11120 bp, 7 predicted proteins | sample 5400191 | NCBI WGS metagenome assembly WNFT01 (sample SAMN13153359, study PRJNA577476) | soil metagenome | isolation source: 80 cm saprolite under Madrone tree | place: USA:California | collected 2016-06-14
CTGGCTTTATCTCGGCGGCGCGCTCGCGTTGTTGATGTTCGTGCCGGTGATCCTGTGGAACGCCAACCACGAATGGGCGTCGTTCGCGATGCAATTCGGCCGTGTCGGTGTGGCTGGATTCACGTTGCGCTTTTTGGCCGAGTTTCTCGCAGCTCAAATCGGATTGGCGACGCCGTTCATCGCCATTGTCGGCGTCGTGGGGTTGGTCTCGATCATGCGCTCTCGGGAAGCCATGCGTTCGCCGCTTGCGCTGATCGTCGCCATTATGGCGCCCGCCTGCGCCTATTTCCTTTGGCACTCGCTGCACGACAGGGTGCAGGGCAATTGGCCGTCCTTTCTCTATCCCGCTTTCGCGATTGCCGCGGTAGCCGCAATCGTGCGCGGCGCTTTGGAGAAACCGGCGGTGCTGCGCTGGTCGCGGTGCCTTGCCGTTCCGGTGGCGGTCTTCATGTCGGCGCTCATCTATGCGCAAGCCATATGGGGAATCGTCCCGCGCATCCGCGAGCCGGTTGGACGTCTGCTCGCCGTCGGAATCGGACGAGTTGCGGACGACATCGAAGTGCTGCGCGCCCAAAACCAGGCCAATGCCGTGATTACAACAAGCTACGGGTTGACCGGCTGGCTGTCGTTTTATCTTCCCACGCACCCGCCGGTGGTGCAGGTGAACGAGCGCTACCGTTGGCTCGATGACCCGGCGCCTCCGGCGCAACTATTCGATGGTCCGCTGATCTATGTGACCGAAGGCCGCAACGACCAATCGAAGCTGCTCGCCAAACGCTTTCGGGAAGTCGTGCCGCTCGCGCTCATCGGGCGTTACCGCAACGGCGCCACCTTCGACGAATATGTGGTCTACCGCGTCTCGGGACTCGCGGGGCGACCCTTCGATTAGGGCAGGTAGAACCGCACGCTCAGTTGAAACTGGGTTTCGACGGCGTGCGCCGGGTCGCCGTCGAGAAGGCGCTGCCTGCGAGTGCTCTCGACCCGAATGACTTCAGCCGTGAAGCGCAGCCAATCATAGGGCAAATAATTAACGGCCAAGGTCAGCGCGTTGCCGTGCTCGCTCATCTCCCCCGACGCGTAGGTATTGGTTTCGTTCGTCGAGAAGATGTCAACTCGGCCGGCAACACGCCAGTCCTCATTGATGTTGTAGCCGGCGAGAAGGTAGGCGGATTCGAAATAGGTATCGCTCCAGAAATAGGGGCTCGGATAGATGAAGGTTTCGCCTCTCATGCCCTGGGCGAGGAGGGTCAGATTGCCGATCTCGGTTTTGAAACCGATGTTCCAAAAATCGGTCCGCCAGGCCACTACATCCTTCCGAATTACGGTGGGATCGGCTTCGTTGTTGTAATAGAGCACGTCGATGCGGCCAAGGCCGGTCTCATCCCAAGCCGCGCCGGCATACCAGCCTGGGCGATAATCGATCTCGAGAAATTCCCAAGTGCGCATCGGCACATTATCTGGATATGAAAGCGCGTAGGGCAGCATGGGCCGATCGTTCAGGCCGGTTGGGCGGTCGTGCAGGGCCCAGCCGCGCACGGCAACCAATACGCCGGTGGGATCGTTCCAGCCGTAAATAGACGCGTAGGCCGAAATGGTCCTGGCATCGCTGCGCCATTCAATGGTCCCTTCGAGACCGATGGTACGCAGCTCTTCGCCGACCCAGGTGTTGATCGCGGACGGCGTCAGCGTCCATGGACTGGTCCAGCCGATCTCCGTGTTCTCTAAAGATATCGGCGGAAAGAAGGCACCCGCTTTGACCGACCAGCGGAAAGCGCTGGTCGAAACCGGGCGATAGCGGACATAGGTCTCGAGAACATCCAAAAAGGTCCGCTGTTTGGGTTCGATGCGGGCGACGCCAAGCAGCATCAGTGCCGGTGTGATCTGCACCACGCCCTGACCGACCAATTCGGCGAACTGAAAATTGCTGTCCCCTTCGCCATAGCGAAGCTTGCCGAGTCCGCCCTGCATCCAGGACTCTTGGTCGCCGGGTATTACGGCGCGAAGATCGACATAGCCGTCGAAATGGAATTCGACCGCGTCCGCCGTCGTCGAGAAGGCACCAAGAGCAATCAGGGTTGCGAAAATTTTGCGCATGGTTTTCACGCCGCGTCGTGCAGCGCCGCGTCGGCGGCGAGCGGCAGCTCGACCGTGACCGTGGTGCCTGCACCTTGTTCGCTGTCGATGGAGAGCCCGCCGCCGTGCAATTCGATGATGGTTTTTGCAAAGGGCAATCCGAGACCGACGCCCTGATAGCGGGAGTCGAAGGCGGGTCTCTGGCGATGGAAAGGCCGCACCACGAGGTCGAGGTCTTCGGGAAGAATGCCGATGCCCGTGTCGCTGATCTTGATTTTAAGCAGCGTACCGACTTGCTCGCCCGTGATCGTGACGCTTCCCCCCGCCAAGGTAAATTTGATCGCGTTATGAATGATGTTGGTGAAGCTCTGCTGCAGCTTGGCCGGATCGGCATCGATCGCGGGCCACGAAGCCGAGTCGCCATCAGTTGCGAGCGTGACGTTTGCTTTGGCGGCAATGGGCGCGAGCGTCTCCATGCAGGCGGAAAGCAGACCGCTGGGCTTCAACCGTTGGCGCGTGATCGTGAGTCTGCCGTCGGCGGCCTGGGACAGATCGAGCATTTCCTCGACCTGAACCAGAAGGTGGGCGCCGCTGTCATAGATGTGACGGGCGTATTCGATATAGCGCTGCCCGCCGAGCGGTCCCATGATTTGCCTATGCAGCATCTCGGAGAAGCCGAGAATGGCGTTTAGCGGCGTGCGCAGCTCGTGGCTCATGTTAGAGAGGAATTGCGACTTCGCATCGTTTGCCTTGACCGCGTCGTTGCGGGCGACTTCGAGCGAGCTGACTGCGTGCCTGAGCGCGCTTTCGCGTTCCGCAATCGACTGCGTCATATTGTTGAGGGCGGAAGACAGCTGGCCGATCTCGTCGCGCCGGTTTTCCGGCGGCAGCCGGCTGTAGTCGCCTTCGGCGATGCGCCGCGCGGTTCTGGCCAGGACCTCGAGCGGGTGCGAGACGCCGCGCGCGATCAGCATGGCGCCAATCAATGCCACCAGGAGCGCGCCCAAGAGTACCAAAAGCATCGGCATGATGACGGCCCTGTAGGGGGTCAAGGCCTCTTCCAGCGGATAGTCGAGGACCGCTATGACAGGCGCGCTGTTTTCGGCGGTTGCCAGCCGTGCCGTCATCGCCAGGCGGTCTCCGGTCTGCTCCGTGGCAATGATGGAATTTTGTTCCGGCAGCGCGGCGGGCGAGGGGAGTTGAACCGCAGGCGTGTATCCCGCCGTCTTGGTAACCACGGTCCAGGCGCCGTTCGCCGCTGGCGTTGCCAACGCAAGCGATTGCTGCACGGAGGACAGTTGCCGCAACCTCTCCAACAGCGCGTCGTTCACCGGGACGCAGGCGGCAATGAAAGCAACCGGATCGGGAGCGCGGACCGGCACAACGACGATCCAATAGATGACGCCGTCGAGCACGGCGAGCGCTGTGCCCTGGTTGTCATTGGCGGCTGAATCCAGAAGATCGGCGAACGGAAATGCGGTGCCTCTGGAATTCTCATTCGTGGTGTCGATGGTGATATTGCCGTCGAGGCCTACGATCAGCATTCGGCGCGCGCCAATGCGGTTGCCGTGGTTTCTGAGCGCGGAGAGCACCGTATTGCGGTCGTTTTCGGCGACGGCCTTGCGCAAGGCATAATCGAGGGAAAGGATTTGAACGTCGTCGCTGACGCGCTCGGAGAGAACATTGAGCTGACGCATGAAGACCGACGTCGTCGTCGTCAGTTCGCGCTTGCCTTGCTCGACCAGGTTGCTGCGCACCAAGCCGTAGGAAAACACTGCAGTCAGCACCTGAACGACGATCAGCGTTCCAATCATCAGAAGAGCGAGTCGCTGGCGGAAGCTCATCGGTGTCTCGTCTAATAGCTGCCCGCGTGCGAACGGGTCGTCGTCGCAGGCAGTACCCTGATATTGGCGTTCCACCGCGTGATGTCGGTCGAAACGGCGATGCGCGCGCTTGGCGGCTCGCGCCGGGGAGGATATTTCGGATGCCAAACTTGCGCCTGATAGGTTCCGGCCGGCACATCTTCGATCACGGCTCGCCCGTCCGCTCCGGTCAACGCGGTCCACGGGCTCTCGGCGACGAAGACGTAGGCGATCATGTGATCGTGGATGTTGCAGCCCAGCGCAGCCACGCCGAGTTTGTCGAACGCAAGCGGCGGCGAAGTCTGTCCGCGGTTGAGCGTCATCTCGAACTGCTTGACGGCGGAGAACGAGTAGACTTGATGCGTTGTTTGATCGTTGTTGGCGAAAACGATGCGGCCGTTCTTGGGAATGATGGTAACGAGGGGGAGAAACGTTTCGTTACGCTGATCAATGGTTTTTGCGATTGCAAGGCGCGTCGAAGCTGCTGGTATTGTCGCTTTGGGATCGGGCACCAAGCTGACGACGGCATTGACGACCGGCTTCCCATCCTGATCGGAAATCTCGGCCGTGAATGTGGTAGCGGCGGCCGGCAAACACAGAGCCAGCCACAGCGCTGCAATTATCGCTGAACACCCTCTCCCCATGACCCGTTAAGCTAGAGAAAAATGGTTACTGAACATTTCTAAAAGTCTTAACCAAGGCTGAAGAGCCTCGTCCAAGCGAACGCGAGCAGTGCCGCGAAGCGGCCTCGCAAGCGCGCATTTTCATCGGCAGAACGCGGGTTTAACGACTCAGCGCCGTCGCGAGCAGGGGAAGACTGCGGTCCATGCGGTAGTCGATCCCGGTGTGGTCATCGGGAAATTCTTCGTAAATGTGAACCACCGCGTGACGTTGCAGCGCGCGGTGCATTCGGCGTGCGCCGTATACGAGATTGTACTGGTCGACGTCGCCGCAATCGAGGAACACAAGTTTGAGCTTTTTCAGACCTGCAGCGCGCGATTCGACGAGCGTCAGGGGATCCCATTTCATCCAGTTCGCCCAGCGCTCGGCAATGATCTCGCAGGTGTCGAAATCGACCGGCAGTCGCACGCCCATGAACTGGCTTGTATCCGGATCATAGGTGGCGCACATCGCGAGCATCATCAGCACGTGCACTTCGTCATCCTTGACCTTGCGTTTGGCGAAGAAAGTTTCCAGCCAAGGCTGGATTCCGCCTTCCTTGGCGAGAGCGCGCAAGCAGCGCGGCATATCGAAGAGCTGAAGCAAGTCGAATCCCATGTCGCCGGAATGACAGGCCGAGGCCGACCAGAAATCCGAATAGAGCAGCGCATGCGTGATCGCGCCGTAGCCGCCGGAGCTTTTGCCGAACACGCCGCGCTTTCCGTATCCGCCGCAGCCGAATTTGCGCTCGACGAAGGGAACGGCTTCTTTGATGAGAAAATCAGCCCACGGCCCAATGGCGGCGCTGTTGATGTACTGATTGCCGCCGAGCCGCGTGAAGCAATCGGGAAATGCGATGACGCAGGGCTGCATCGCGCCCGTTGCGATCAGACGGTCCGCCTGCTCGGGGATGTTTTCGATGAAATTGCGCCAATTGGTATGCGCCGGGCCGCCAGCGGTGAAACCTACGAGATCGACCAGCAGGGGAAGTCCGCGCCCCTCAAGCCCGTGCGGGATATAGACGTCGATGATGCGTGCGGTCGGATCGCCCAAGAAATTCCCGGTGAGCACCGAGCTTTCCAGCGTCAAACGGTGAACCGAGCCTTGGGCCGCGGAACGATCGAGCCTCATTTGACCTCCAGGAAATTGCCAGGCCTCCGACCGCTTTTTCCGACTACGCAACAGGCCCCAGGAACCTCCTACGGGAGCGGGCGTTGTTTGAAAAGAGGCCCCGAAACTTATCCTCTGGGACTCTAAAGCGCGGTCAGCTCAGCAAGGCGCCGTAAAATTGGCGCAAGGCATCGCGCGTTCGTTCTTTGCTGTAAGCGGCGGCCGTCGCGGTTCCGGCCTTCCGCATCTCGGCGAGCATCGGATCGGCGCGCTGAAGGCCCTTGACCACGCGCGCGATAGCATCAGCGGTTTCTTCGATGTGGTCGGAAGCAAACCAGAAGCCGTTCTTGTCGGTCGCATATTCCAAGGCCCCGTAGCCTTGAAAACCAACCACTATCGCGCCCGATGCCATGGCCTCGAGCGGCACCAAGCCGAACGATTCCAGAAAGGGCAGCGACAGGACGATCGCGGAACGGCCGAAAGTCTCGGCCGTTTCCCTTTCGGATCTGTTCTCGATGACCTGCCAAGGGACCGATTTGAGTTCGGGGTATTTCAATCCGAACACGCTGTGAATGGCGGCGGCTTCGCGCGGCAGCTTGCGGGGGATGAGCGCAATCTGCATCGCGTTTCCGTGCGGGAAAAACAAATCGGGATCGATGAAGCAGGGGATGACCGAAATATCGTTTAGCTTAAGAACGCGCTCAAGAAATCCCTTGGCGATGTTGCTCTGGCAAATGACGCGGTCAAAACCCAGATCACGGTAGTTTTCCGCCGGAATCGCGCTGAACAGTGCGTAATATTGCGCCTGGCAAAACAGCACCTTCTTCGCTGGCCCGCGGGCGTTCGCCATGTCGACAAGCGGGCCGTTGATAGCTTCGGGGAACACCAGAACGTCGTCTGCCATCGGCGTGAAGTTTGCCGAGGTGAGAAGCTTCGCGTGCGTTTCGAACCACGAAGGTGATCCTTCGGGCTGATACACCAAGGCATCGAAGCCCATCTCAGCCAGTAGTTCGGCGTGGCGATAAGCCGTCTTGATGCCGCCCGAGATTTCGGTTTTGGCGAATGGGCTTAGGAAGATAATCCGCCCCACCGTCACCTCCTGCGTACTGATCTAGCGCAAGGAGGCGTTGATCTTCTCCAGCGCCGCGGAGCCGGGGCACAATTCCTTTTCGCTCAAACGGTTGAGCGGCGCGTCCGTCGTATTCAAGCTGGCGTGAAGGTCGCCCGGATTGGGGTCCAGATAAATGAGCCCCGTCACCATTTCCCCAGCCGCGGCCCTGCTCTGCATGTAGTTCATCGCGGCGACGCGGTCGTGCGGATCGTAGTCCTTATGCAGCTTCGCCAGCATGATTACCGAGCCGTCGTGCAGGGTCACGGCCTCCGTCGTGCCGGGCTCGTAATCGACGGTGATTTCCTCGCGGGGCGCCATGAAATCGAGGCGGTTCACCGCTTCATTGTGCTCGCGCACGTAGTCGAAGCTTTTGGTTGAGCCCGGATGGTTGTTGAACGCGACGCAAGGGCTGATGATATCGATGAAGGCCGGACCTTTGTGCGCGATCGCCGCCATGATCAACGGTACGAGTTGCTGCTTGTCGCCCGAGAAACCGCGCGCGACAAACGTCGCGCCGATCAGCAGCGCCATGCCGACGAGGTCAATCGGCGAATCATTGTTGGTACCGCCGGCCTTGCTCTTCGAGCCCTTGTCGGCAGTCGCCGAGAATTGCCCCTTGGTCAAGCCGTAAACGCCATTGTTCTCGGTGATGTAGACCATGTTCACGCCGCGCCGGACGCAATGCACGAACTGGCCAAGTCCGATCGAAGCGGAATCGCCGTCGCCGGAGACGCCCATGTAGATGAGGTCCTTATTGGCGAGGTTGGCGCCGGTCAAGACCGAAGGCATTCGGCCATGCACGCTGTTGAAGCCGTGACTCTGGCCAAGCAGGTAATCGGGAGTCTTGGACGAACAGCCGATACCGGAAAGCTTCGCCACGCGATGCGGTTCGATGTTGAGCTCGAAGCAGGCCTGGATGATGGCCGAGCTGATCGAATCATGGCCGCAGCCGGCGCACAGAGTCGAGATGGAGCCTTCGTAATCACGGTGGGTGAAGCCCAACGCGTTCTTCTTCAGATCGGGATGGCGGAATTTCGGCTTGGCCAAATAGGTCATGACAAATTCATCCTCACTCCGCGGCTTCCTTGGCCTTCATCTTCAGGCGCTCGGCGATGGCCGAGGTGATATAGCGGGCCGTAATCGGCGTTCCATCATAGTGCAGGATGGATATGAAGCGCGCCGGATCGATCGCGCACTCGTTGACCAGAAGCATCCGCATCTGCGCGTCACGATTTTGCTCCACGACAAAGACTTGGTCGTGCGCATTGACGAACTCGATCACCTCGTCCGAGAACGGAAAGGCACGGAGCCTCAGCGTATCGAGATGGAGGCCTTGGGCCTCCAGGGCGACGAGGGCCTCTGCCATGGCGGCCGAGGTGGAACCGAAATAGATCACGCCGTGGCGGGCTCGCTCCTTCGCGGCGCGTTTGACGGGTGCGGGAACGAGACGCTTCGCGGTCTCGAATTTGCGCACCAGACGCTGCATGTTGTCGACATAGGCCGAGCCCTCTTCGCTGTATTTGGCGAAGCGGTCGCGCGAGGTGCCGCGGGTGAAGTAAGCGCCCTTGGTCGGATGCACACCGGGCAACGTACGGTAGGGAATTGCGTCGCCATCGACGTCAAGATAGCGTCCGAAGGTCTTGCCCGCTTCCAGATCGTCATACGACATCAGCTTGCCGCGGTCGTATTTCTTGGCATCGTCCCAAGCAAAGGGCTGGCACAGCCAATCGTTCATCCCGATGTCCAAATCCTCCATGACGAAGATCGGCGTCTGGAGTCGCTCGGCGAGGTCGAAGGCCGTGGCGGCGAAATCGAACAATTCACGCGGGTCTTCGGGGAAAAGCAGCACATGCTTGGTGTCGCCATGGCTGGCATAGGCGCAGAGCAGGATATCGGCCTGCTGCGTGCGCGTGGGCATGCCGGTTGAAGGACCGCCGCGCTGCACATTGAAGATCACCGCCGGGACTTCGGCGAAATACGCAAGGCCCAAGAATTCTTGCATCAGCGAGATGCCGGGCCCCGAGGTCGCGGTGAAGGCTCTGGCGCCATTCCAGCCCGCGCCGATCACCGCTCCGATAGCGGCGATTTCGTCCTCCGCTTGGATGATGGCGAAATTGTTCTTCTTCGTCACCGGATCGACGCGAAGCTTGCGGCAATGTTTCATGAAGGCTTCGGCGAGCGAGGTCGAGGGCGTGATCGGATACCATGCTGCGATCGTGGCGCCGCCATAAACGCAGCCGAGCGCGGCCGCGTCATTGCCGTTGACGAAAATGCGATTGCCGACAGCGTCGGACTTCGCGACCTTCAGCCCGCAGATTCCGGACAGATGCTCGCGCGCGTAATCATAGCCCATGTGCACGGCTTTAATGTTGGAATCGAGAAGCTGCTGCTTGCTGGCGTATTGCTGCTGGATCAGCTTCTCGACCGTCGCAAGGTCGATGTCGAGAATGCATGTCAGCGCGCCGACATAGATGATGTTCTTGAACAGCTGGCGCTGGCGCGGATCCTTGTAGGTCCGGTTGCAGATTTCGGTCAGCGGCATGCCGACGACATTGACGTCGGAGCGGAATTTCGATTCCGGCATCGGCTTCGAGGAATCGTAGAACAGATATCCGCCGGCATCGATTGACGCGACGTCCTTGTCCCAAGTCTGCGGATTCATCGCCACCATGAGATCGACGCCGCCGCGCCGGCCGAGCCAGCCCTTTCCCGAAACCCGCACCTCGAACCATGTCGGCAGGCCTTGGATATTGGACGGAAAGATGTTCCGGGTCGCGACCGGCACGCCCATGCGCAGGATCGCACGCGCGAACAGCTCATTCGCCGAGGCGGAACCCGAACCGTTCACATTGGCGAATTTGATGACGATGTCGTTCGTGGACCTGATCGCCTTAGACATGGCATCCGGCCTTCGTCGTGTCGAAGAGGAACTTCTGCATGTCCCACGCACCGGTTGGGCAGCGTTCCGCGCACAGACCGCAATGCAGGCAGAGGTCCTCGTCCTTGACCATGATCCGGCTTGTCTTCAGCGATTCCGAAACATAAAGGTCCTGAGTCGTCGCATGCGCCGACGGCGCGGTCAGCCGGGTGCGAAGCTCGGATTCCTCGCCATTCTCCGTAAAGGTGATGCAGTCCATCGGACAAATGTCGACGCAAGCATCGCACTCGATGCATTTCGGCCCCTCGAAGACCGTCTGCACGTCGCAATTCAAACAACGCTCGGCCTCAAGAAACGCCTGTTTCAGATCGAAGCCCAGTTCCACTTCGATCTTCACGTTTTTCAGCGTCACTTCGGGTGGGGCGTGGGGGACCTTGTATCGTTTGTCCGGTGAAATATCGTTGTCATAGCTCCACTCGTGAATCCCCATCTTCTGACTCATGAGGTTCACCTGCGGCGGCGGGCGATCATTGACGTTGTCGCCGCTGCACAGTAGGTCGATGGAGATGGCGGCATCGTGGCCATGCGCGACGGCCCAGATGATGTTTTTTGGCCCGAAAGCGGCGTCGCCGCCGAAGAAGACCTTCGGATTGGTCGATTGCATGGTTTTCGGATCGACCTTGGGCATGTCCCAGCGATCGAACTCGATGCCTACGTCGCGCTCGATCCAGGGGAACGCGTTCTCCTGGCCGACTGCCACGAGCACGTCGTCGCACTCCATATGGACATGGGGCTCGCCCGAAGGAACGAGAGAGCGCCGGCCCTTGGAGTCGTATTCGGCCTTCACTTTTTCGAAAAGCACGCCCGTCAAGCGGCCGCCGACATGGGTGAATTCCTTGGGCACCAGGAAATTGAAGATCGGAATGCCTTCGTGCATTGCGTCTTCCTTTTCCCAGGGCGAGGCTTTCATCTCCTCGAAACCGGAACGCACCACGACCTTGACCTCGTCGCCGCCGAGACGCCGCGAGGTACGGCAGCAATCCATCGCCGTATTGCCGCCGCCCAGGACGATAACGCGCCGGCCTATTTTGTCGGTGTGGCCGAAAGAGACGCTGGAGAGCCAGTCTATGCCGATGTGGATGTTTGCGCCGGCTTCCTTGCGTCCGGGAATTTCGAGCTCACGCCCGCGCGGCGCGCCGCAACCGACAAAGACCGCGTCATGGCCTTCGCCGAGAAGCGCTTTCATGGAATCGATGCGCTGGCCCAAACGCAGCTCGGGCCGCAGCTCGAGGATGTAATTTACTTCTTCATCGAGCACGGTTTCCGGCAGGCGGAATTTCGGGATTTGCGTGCGCATCATTCCGCCCGCGCTGGCATCCGAATCATAGAGCACGCAGTCATAGCCCAAGGGCAGGAGATCGCGCGC